>Ga0209640_10004674_pt1 | contig 11997 bp, 7 predicted proteins | sample RifCSP10_1_FD_184018 | JGI IMG/M metagenome (GOLD analysis project Ga0209640, IMG submission 184018) | Soil microbial communities from Rifle, Colorado - Rifle CSP2_sed 10_1 (SPAdes) (version 2) | ecosystem: Environmental > Terrestrial > Deep subsurface > Rock core/Sediment | place: Rifle... | reverse complement strand
CCAACTACGCGTTCACCTTCGTGGATGGGACGCTGACCGTGACGACGGCCACAACGACGTTGGAGATCTCGGCGCAGACGCTTGATGAAGGATCGAGCTCGTTGCTGACGTTCACCGTCGCCAACGTATCGGAGAACGCGACGGTCGCGCCAGCGGGAACCATTGCACTGAGCGTCCAGGGCGAGCTCGCCGCGAACAGCCTCAGCTGCACGCTGACTCCCGAGGACGAACCGGGCACGTCGTCTTGCTCGGTGGAGAGCACCGGGATCGACAATGCCGGCGGTACGATCGAGGCGACGTTTACGAGCGAGGCGGGTTATCTGAGCAGTACCGCGATCGCCAGCGTCACGGTGACCAACGTGGCTCCCTCGGCCATCGCCCTCTCGCTGGCGGCAGCCAGCATCGTCGAGAACGATTCGGTCACGATGACGGGTTCATTCATCGATCCTGGTTCCCGAGACTCACATACCGTCACGGTCACGTGGGGCGATGGCCGGCCAGATACGGTCATCGATCTCGCCGCCGGCGTGACGACGTTCTCCGCGTCGCACCAGTATGTGGACGATTCGCCCACGGCAACCCCGACGGATCGGAACACCATCACCGTCGTGGTGCTGGATAAGGACGGCGCGAGCGGCCAGGGCACGACGACGATCGACGTGGCTAACGCGGCGCCGCAGATGACATCGGTCGCCGGTCCGCTTACTCCGCTGGCACTGGGCACCGGGGCGATGGTGACCGGCGAATTCACGGACATCGGCGGGACCGATTCACACGAATGCGTCTTCACGTGGGATGACGGCCAGGCGACCACCGTGGCGGCGTCAGGGTCCAGCGGCAGAACCTGCACCGCAACCCACGCGTATGCGGCGGCAGGCGTCTACACAGTTGACGTGCGGGTTACCGATGACGACACGGGATCGGCGAGTGGAACGCACGAATTCGTTGTTGTGTACGATCCGAACGCCGGCTTCGTCACCGGTGGCGGCTGGATCAACTCGCCGGTAGGCGCCTATGTTGCTGACGCGTCGCTGACGGGCAAGGCCAACTTCGGGTTCGTCTCCAAGTACCAGAAGGGGGCGACCGTCCCGACCGGGCAGACGGAATTCCAGTTCCAGGTGGGCAACCTGAACTTCCACAGCGAGGTGTACGAGTGGCTTGTTGTCAGCGGCGCGAAGGCGCAGTACAAGGGTTCAGGGCAGATCAACCAATCCGGCAACTTTGCGTTCATCCTCACGGCCACGGACGGTGCGGAGAAAGCCGGGGGTGACGTCGACAAGTTCCGAATCAAGATTTGGAACACCGCGACCGGCGCGCTCGTCTACGACAACAAACGCGGCGATCCGGACGACATCGACAAGACCGATCCGCAGGCCATCGGCGGCGGCAGTATTGTGATTCAGAGCCGCTGACGCCCCGTCGCGGCTACCAGGCCACGTTCGCGCTGACCTGCAGCATCCGCGGGAAGCCCGCGGCTTCGCGGATCTGGCCGAACGAGGCGTCGCCGAACGCCACGCTCGGGCCGCGCAAATCGGCGAAGTTGAAGACATTGATCAACTCGGCGCGCACCGACACTGTCGTGCTCGCCAGCCGGTGCGACTTCTGGATGGCCACGTCCCAGTTGCGCCGCACCGGCGTCCGCACGCGGCCGTCGGCGCGCGGCGCATTGCCGAAGGTAAACGGGGCCGCCTGCGACCAGGCGGCCGGATTCAACCATCGTATGCACCCGCAGGCCGGGTCGTAGCTGTCTTCCGGGGTCCGCGTGAGCAGGGGGTCGACACCCGGCACGACGTTGGGCCGCTGGCTGCTGCCAAGCAGGTTCGAGTTGTTCGGGCTTTGTCCGACGGTCACGGGGAATCCCGCCTGGTACCGGCCCACGGCGCTGATCGTCCAGCCGCCCAGGACGGCATCGACCAGGCCGCCTCGATTCAGCCAGCGGCGTCCGGTGCCGAACGGAAGCTCGATGATGCCGGTCAGGTTGACCACGTGGGGCGTGTCGAGCACCGACAGACCGTACTCCCCGTCGACATCGTGGTTGTCGAGAAGGAACGATCCGCCGGCAAAGAAGTTGCTCTCCGAGAACTGGTTGTCCCGCGTGCGGCTCCAGGTGTAATTGGCGTGGAACGCCCAACCGTCGCCCAGGCGCCGCTCCCCGGTAAGGACGAGCGCGTCGTACCGCGACTTCGCCAGGTTCGGGCGCCTGATGAACACGCCATCGAACTGCGGGTACGGCCGTAGCAACTGGCCGCGCGGAACGGTCGGTCCGGCCAGGATGCCCACGGCAAGCGGTGTGCCCAGAAATGGATTCGCCACCGGTTCCTGCAGCGCCGTGCCGAGCGCGAAGTACTTCGGATCGAGCTGGTTGATGTTCGGTCCAAAGCCGCCAATGCCGCTCAGCAGATCGACACCGCGCGCGCCGAGATACCCCACGCCAAGCGCGAGCTGATTCGGGAGCTCCCTCTGCACGTCGACGGAGTAGCGGTGCAGGTGCCCAAGGCGGCTGCCAGGGTCGACGAAGGTGACGCTGCTGCCGGCGCCCGTCAAACGCCCGAGGGTGCCGCCGGCCGGTTGGTTGATGCCGGCGGGGAACGGGTTGGCCAGTGAGCAGGCGGCGCACGGGACAAAGGGACTGGCGTCGGTGGCGATGTAGCTCGTGCCGATGTTGTAGCCGGTCGTGGCGGTGCCCCCTTCATCGGCGCTGATCCCCTGGGACGGCGCCCAGAAGAGGCCGTAGCCGCCGCGGATCGACGTGCGCTCGTCGAGGGCGTACACGGCACCAATGCGGGGCGCGAACTGCCGCGGGTTCGGATCGCCCTGCTCGGTGGGCGCGCCATCGACGCCCGCGTAGCGGACGCCACCGGTCAACACCAGAGGCGTCCCGTCCGGCCGCACGCCTCCCACCTGGATCGGAAACGGGTCGTCCGAGGCCCAGGCCGTGATGAAGCGGTTGTGCCGCTCGCGCAGCCCCTGTTCGAAGTCGTATCGCAGGCCAAGGTTGAGCGTCAGCCTGGGCGTCACGCGGACGTCGTCCTGCGCGAAGGCGCTCCAGTAGTGCAGATACGCGTCGATGGGCGAGCTCACCGAGATGCCGCCGCTGCCGGGATGGCCAAGCAGGAACGACGCGAAGGCGTCGCCCGTTGCCGGTCCCGGTGCGTTGGGATTAGGGCCGAAGGTGAACTCCCGGCCAAAGTTGAAACCGCCCATCCCGCCAATGGTGTGGAACCGCACCCCGTTCAACCGGTGCTCGCCGCCGACCTTGAGCGTGTGCCGCCCCAGGAGTGTCGAGACGCTCGTATTCACGGTATGCGAGTAGTACGTCGCTTTGTCCCGCGGCCGATCGCCCAGGAAGGATCCGCCACGCCCGTAGTCGGTCACGCCGATGTTGGGAAACTTCCGCAGCGGTACCGCGCTCAGATACGCCGGATCGAACCCCAGGTCGGAGGGGTCGAACGCGGCCGGCCGGTTGTCATCCACAAGCTGATTGAACCCGTACCGGACGGCAACGACGGACTGTGCGCCGGGCGTCCACTGGGTGTTCACGGCCACGAGCTGCGCCCCGCGGACGAAGGCACCTCCGCCCGGATCGGCGGGATTGTCGAAGAGCGGCCCGCCGTAGAAGGCAGCGTCGGGCTCCATCGACTGGTACCAGGCATAGAGGCCGGTGCTCGTGAGCCGGTCCGTCCAGCGGTGCGTGATCTTCCCGGTGATCTGGTCGGCCCGGTCGACGATCTGCGCCACGGCCGGGCGCGACTTGCCCGAAGTGGGCATCGGCACGTATCTCAGCAGGGCCTGCGACACGGGACTGAGGCGGGTGGCGGGGACTTGGTTATTGGGAAACGGATCGCGGATGAACTGCCCGGGCCTGCCCGGGTCCGGCCGTGTCGTGAGCGGGTCGTAAATCGTCACGCCGGACTGTGAAAAGTCGCCGCGCCGTTCGGCATCGGTCGGCAGCACGAGCACCGTGTTGCGGGCGGTCGACGTCCGGTAGCCTTCCGTGCTGGCCCAGAAGAACGTCCGGCCGCGTCTGATCGGTCCCCCAACGCCGCCGCCGTACAAGTGGTAGTACGTGTCGGGATTAGGAATGTTGTTCTTCTCGGCGAAGAACAACCGTCCGACAGCCCGGTCCGGGCGGTTTTGATAGAGCGCGGTGCCGTGCCACTCGTTGGTCCCGGATCGGGCGGTCGTATTGAAGACGCCGCCCGACGTTCGTCCGATCTCGGCGTCGTAGGCGCTCAACTGCACCCGCATCTCTTCAACGGCCTGGACATTTGGAATGAGCGTCGCGCGATTGAGGATGTCCACGATTGGCACGCCGTCGAGCACGTAGCTGTTGTTCCGGCGCGGGCCGCCGCCCAGCGAAATGAGCGACGAGTTCGACTGGTCCTGCTGCCGGACGAATTGCGCGTCACCGGTCGCCAGCACCGTCGGCGTCATCGCCGCCATGATAAAAACGTTGCGCCCCGCCGAGGGCAGCAGCCCGAGCGCCGTGCGGTCCACAAGGGTGCTCACCGAGGCGTTCGAGCTGACGACGAGCGGCGCCGCCGCGTCGACCGTCACGAGCTCGGTTACCCCGCCAACCTCGAGCGCAATGTCGATGGTGAGAAAGGTCTGCGTCCCGATGCGCAGCGCTCGACGCTCGTACCGTTTGAAGCCCGGAGCGCTTGCCCGCAGACGATAGTCGCCCGGCAGGACGCTTGGGAAGGCGTATTCGCCGGTGTCGTTGCTCTCGGTTACTCGCTCGAGGCCTGTGAGCTCGTTGGTGAGCTCCAGGGGAACGACGACGGGGAGACCTGCGGCATCAACGACTCTGCCCCGTATGCCCCCGTGAAATGTCTGGGCGGCAGCCAGGTTCGCGGACATGAGGACGAGGCCGAGGGAAACCCCAAGGAGGCGATCTAAGCTCATCCGAACTGCAGGGAATACTATCCGGATTGCGGTCTGGGCGCCTACGACGTGGGTGTGTACCGGGGCAGCACGATCGGCGATTGAACCGGCACGTCGCGCGGATCGCCTGGATAGTACACACGCTCGAGGAAGAGCCCCGAGGCCGGAGCGGTCAGTCGTGCAGGCACTCGTGACCGCGCCACGGGCGGCATGAGCATCGCCGCCGCGTCGTCGCTCGTCAGGCCGCCACGGCCGACCTCCACGATGACGCCGACGAGGCGCCGCACCATCTTCCAGAGGAAATGCGACGCCTCGATGTGGATCAGGATCAGGTCGCCGTCCTCGTGCACGTCGAGGGTGTCGACGTGCACGCGCGTCGACTTCTCCTCCGGGTCGTCATCAGAAAACGACTGGAAGTCGTGCACGCCGACAAAGCGTGCGGCGGCGGCGCGCATCGAGGCGAGATCGAGGTCGTCCTTGACCCACCAGACAAAGGCCTTCGCAAATGCCGTCCGCCGCCGCGAGATCTGGTAGGTGTAACTGCGTGCCACCGCGTCATGGCGGGCGTGAAAGCGATGCCGGACGCCTTCGATGCGCAGCACGTTGATGTCGGCCGGCAGCATGTCGTTGATCCGGCGCCGGAGCGTATCCGGCGGGAGGTTGGTGTCGAGGTCGAGGTGCGCGACCTGCGCCAGCGCGTGAACACCCGCGTCGGTTCTGCCGGAGCCGTAGAGCTCCAGGGGCCGGACGCCGGCGGCCTCCGTGATGGCGCGTGCGAGCTCTCCCTGGACGGTCCGGGCGTTCTTCTGCGCCTGCCACCCGCTGTAGCGGGTGCCGGCATACTCGACGGTAAGTTTGAATCTCATTGCCGTTCGGATCGCCGGTGAGGGTGGAGGGCGCGCGGCTGCATCGCGCAGGCGTGGAGTTGCAGCCCCCCGGCTGCCTAGCGGGCGCGCATCTGCGCGAGCACGTCGCCGAGCAGACGCAGTTCCTGGCCGTACTTCGTCCAGTCACCGGCGCGCTGGGCCTCGACCGCCCGATCGTAGTGCCCGCGTGCCTGTGTCGCGAGCGCCGTGAGGTCGGAGGCGCCAGACGGGGCGGCGGGCGCCGGCGCTCCCGCACCGGCGGGGGCGTCTCCCCGTACGAGCTCGACATCCGGTTCCGGCGGCGCGCCGCCGAACAGGCGGACGAGCCCCGCATCGAGTGTTTCTTCCATCACGATCTGGTTCTGATACGCCACAATCACGCGGGTGAGCTCGGGAATGCGTCCGCCCGAGGCGCGCAGATAGAGCGGGCGCACGTAGACGAGGGATTCCTCGATCGGGATCACCATCAGCGTGCCCCAGATGACCTGCGAGCCCTGCTGGTTCCAGAGCGTAATCTGCGGCGAGATCGCCTGGTCCTGGTTGATCCGCGCCACCACCTGTCGCGGTCCGAAGATGACCTTCTGCTTGGGAAACTGGAAGACGCGCAGCGTGCCGTAATGCTCGCCGTCGCTGCGGGCGGCCAGCCACGCGGCGAGGTTGTCGCGGTTTCGCGGGGTGAAGGGGAGCATCTGGATGAATTCGGGCTCGGGCTCTCCCGGCAGCCGCATGATCGTGTAGTACGGCTGCATCGGCCCCCCGTCGGCGGTGTCGTCGACGACAGGAATCTCCCATTGATCCTCGCGGTTGTAGAACACGGCCGGCTGGGTCATGTGATAGGTGGCAAACACCGACGCCTGAATCGCGAAAATATCCTCCGGGTACCGGATGTGGTCCCGGAGCGCGGCGGGCATCTGCTCGAGCGGCGTAAATAAGTCGGGAAACGTCCGGGCGTAGGTCGCGGCAATCGGATCCGCCGCATCCGCCAGATAGACGGTTGTCGTACCGTGGTACGCGTCGATGACAATCTTGACCGCGTTGCGAATGTAGTTCAGGCCGTTTGCGGCGGCCGGCGTGGAGTACGGATAGCGGGCGCTCGTCGTGTAGGCGTCGTACATCCAGTACAGGCGGCCGTCGGCCACGACGAGATACGGATCGCGATCGAAGGAGAGGAAGGGGGCCAGCTTCTGCACGCGCTCCCGGATGTTCCGGAAAAACAGGATCCGGCTCTCGTCGTTGATGTCGTTGCTCAGCAGGATCTGATACGCCCCGAACCGCAGCGCAAACAGCAGCTTGCGCCAGAGCGAGCCAATCGACAGCCCGCCGCGTCCGTCATACTGCGTGAAGACGTTGTCCTCGCCGCGCGGGTAATGGAACTCCCGTGTCCCGGTTCGCACGATCACGTAGTCATTGGACAGCTCGCCGTAGTAGAGGCTCGGTTCCTCGATGGGCAGCTCCGGTATCGTCTCGAGCGGCAGATTGCCGACGAAGAGGACCGGCAGGCCTTCGCCCGTGACCTGGTTGACGGGGCCGAGCGTCAGGCCGTAGCCGTGCGTGAACGTCAACCGGTCGTTCACCCAGGTCCGGTTCGGCAGGCTGGCCGTGCTCATCTCCCGGGGCGAGAGCATGATCTGCCGCACCGAGTCATCAATGCGGTAGCGATCGTTGTCCACGGAGATGAAGTCGTAATAGGTGCGGATCACCTGAAGCTGCCCGAAGGTGTCGAGCAGCGGCTGGTGATCCCAGAGGCGGACGTTCTCGATGGTCGCGCCGTTGCGCGTGATGTCCTCGGGCGTGAGCACGGCATCGCCGGTCAGCTCGCGCGCCTCCACGCGGTCGAGCGCAAACGCCCGCCGCGTCGCGTCGATGTTGTGCTGAATGTAGGGCGACTCCCGCGTCTGCTCGTTCGGCGACACGACAAATCGCTGGAGCAGTGTGCCGTAGACCCCGCCGCCAAGCGCGACGAGCAGATAGAGGCCGGCGGCGACGGGAATCGGCCAGTTACGCGGCGTCACGCCGTGCAGCACCGCCAGGCCGGCGCCGGCGAGGGAGACAACGGCCAGCAGGAGCGCCGCAGGCATGCGGCCGTTCACGTCGGCGTAGCCCGGCCCGTAAATGACGCCTGAGGGCTGGACCAGATGCTGGGCCTGGCCGAGCCAGGCGCCGAAGGCGAGCAGCACGAGAAAGGCCGCCGCCAGAAACGAGAGGTGCCGGCGCGCGCCCGGCGTCATCCACACCATCGCGCCGAAGCGCGAGCTCAGGCTTCCGGAGGCGAAATAGAGGAGCCCGGCGCCAAGCGCCGCCAGCAGCACGAGCCCCTGCGCCAATCCGCGCGCGAGCTGGAAGAAGGGGAGCGAGAACACGTAGAAGCCGGCGTCGCGTCCGAGAATCGGATCCGCCTGGCCGAACGGCGCCGCGTTCCGCCAGGCCAGCCACACTTCCCATTGAGACGAGGCGTACAGGGCAATGAAGATGGCCAGGACCGCGGCCAGGGCGGACGCAATCGTGCGCAGCTGCTGGCGGCCGGGCAGCGGCAGCTCGATGCCTTCACGTGTCGTGAAGACGGGCCGCGCGTCGCCGATGGAGGCGAGCGCCAGTCGGAAGTTGGCCGCCAGCCAGAGCGCGGCGACCGCGAAGACGGCGGCAAACAGCGTCGCCTGCGCGCGCAACATGGTGAGGAACACCTGCTGGTAGCCGACCTCGCCGAACCAGAGCCAGTCGGTGTAGAAGCGGACGAGTGAGGGACCCGCAAAGAGCGCGAGCGCCAGCACTCCCAGGACGACGAGGCGAACGGGTCGCTGTAGCATGATCAGGCCTGAACGTACCGTTCGGAGGCCGCCTGCAGGTCCGAACGAAGCTCCTTCGCAAGCGCGGCAGGCTCGACAACGCGCGCGAAACGCCCCCAGCTGAGAATCCAGCTGCGGAGCGCCCAATCGTGACACACGTTCAGCAAAAGCACGACCGTTCCGTCGGGCCGCTCCCGCAGCTGCTGTGAAGTGTGCCACACCCGGGCCCGGACGTAGGGGGCCACGCTGGGGGCAAACTCAATCTCCACCAGCGCCGGCGGCCCCGTATTGACGCCAAGCGAGTTGGCGAAGACCTCGTCGCCGATCGGCTGTTTCGGCGTGAACGTCTGCTTCTCCAAGGAAACGCGGGCGATGCGGTCGACGGCAAACGTCCGGATGTCCTTGTACGCCGGCACGTACGCCAGCAGGTAGAGCCCGCCCTGCGCGAACGCCAGCCGGTGCGGATGCACGATGTAGTCCTTGACGCCGCCGCTCGAGACGGAGTGATACCGCATGGTGGCCACCCGGTAGTGCAGCGTCGCGTCGAGCAGCTTTTCCACGACGGCCGGGGCGGCGTCGGCGGCGCGGGCACGCGGCCCGGGCTTGGCGGCGAGCACCGCAGGCAGGCGGTCGAGGAACTGGCGCATCCGCGGCGACAGGAGCTTCCCCAGCCGGCCGAACGCCAGGCCCAGATCGCGCTGGAATGGCGTCGCCGCCACCGCCTCGAGCAGATTCCGGCTCAGATAGAGCGCGCACAGCTCGGGCAGCGTGAATCCGGATTCGAGGCCCTTGAGGAGCTGTCCGTCCAGCCGCCAGCGCGCGTGGCCGTCCTCGTCGTGGTCGTCAAAGAGGGGGAAGCCGGCCTCCTGCAGCGCCGCCAGATCGCGTCGGATCGTACGGGTCGTGACCTGCAGCTGGTCGGCCAGCGCGGCGATGGTCGCCCCGTGACGCGACGACTCGAGGGCGTGGAGCAGCTTCCACTGGCGGATGACCTCCTGATTGCGGGGCACAGCTCATCGTAACGCCAACGCTCACGATCCTTCCTTCATTCGTCGCAGCTCACGCCGCCGGCGGCGATCGGGCTTGCCGGCGGCAAGCGCGGCAGCCCGATACACGCGCTCGGCTCGCCGCCGTTCGACCTCCTCGGGGGTCGGTTGTGGCGTCACATCGTCGTAGAGCGCCCTGGCTTCAGCCTTCTTGACGTGCTGGTCGATCAACAGGCGGACGATGACGTCCTGGTGGCGGCCGTACGGGCGGCCGATGCGGACGCGGTCGCCTTCATGGAGGGTGCGATTCGGCTTGGCGGCCTGGCCGTTGACCTGCACCTTGCCGCCTTCGCAGGCGTGTTTGGCTTCAGAGCGCGTCTTGAACAGGCACGCGACGTCCAGCCACACGTCCAGGCGAAGCGAGCCGTTCACGACTCAGATCAGGATTTCGACCTTCCCCTTCGCTTTGAGCTGGTCGATGAAGGATTGCGTCTCGCGCTCGCGGTTCTGCCCCTGGAGGAATTCCTCTATCTGGGTACGGACCTCGGCAAGCGGAACGGTGCGCGCGACCTGTTTGTCTACCACCTGAATGACGTGATAGCCGAACTGCGTTTCGACGAGATCGCTGGTTTGTCCCGGAGTCAGCGAGAACGCCACCTGTTCGAACGGACCCACCATCTGTCCGCGCTCGAAGTACCCGAGGTCGCCGCCCGAGGGGGCACTGCCGGGATCCTGGGAGTGTTCCTTGGCCAGCGCCGCGAAGTCCTTGCCGGCTTTCGCTTCCTTGAGCACGTCGGCGGCTTTCGCGCGCGCCTGGTCTTTGGCAGCCGCGTCGGCACTCTCGGCGACGCGAATCAGGATGTGGCTGGCGCGGACCCGCTCTCCTCGCTGAAACTCCGTCGGGTTCTTGGTGTAGAAGTCGTTGACCTGTTCCGCCGTGACCGCGCCCCTGGTCGAGACCTCCGCGTCGATCATGCGGTCGATCTGCATGCCCTGCCGGACGTCGGTGCGCAGGCCGGCCGGCGTCATCTTGCGCTGCTCCAGCGTCTCGGTGAAGGCCTGCTCGGTGGGAAACTGCGAACGGATCTGCGCAACGCGCGCGTCCACGTCGGTATCGGGGACGGCCATGCTGCGGGCGGCGCTCTCCTGGAGGAGGAGCTTGTAGGCCACGAGCTGATCGAGCACGCCGCGCACCACGCGGTCGCGCTGCTCGGCCGGCACGCTCTGGCCGGCTCGCGCCTCGAGCTCGCCGAGGGCCGTTTCCAGCTCGCCCTTGCTGATGTCCACGCCATTGACGCGCGCGACGACGGCGGGCAGCTCGGGCGGCACTGGTGTGGCGACCGGCTGCGTCGGCGGCGCCGCCTGCAGCGGAGATTCGCTGCTGGCCGCTGCGGGTGTGCTTCGCGAGCACGCCGCGAACGCAAGAATGACGATCAGCGCAAATAGTCGGGTCACAGCGGCTCCTCGGAAAGCGGTAGCTTACCAGCTATCTCTCCGGTAATCGAGCCGACGGCTTGGATCCCTGACCGCCAGGAACACGTCGGTACGGGTGATATACTGAGCGTTCCGTCCATTCCGCCACCGCGTCGCAGAGTGCCGAGGTAGCTCAGTTGGTAGAGCACGTGACTGAAAATCACGGTGTCGGCGGTTCAATTCCGTCCCTCGGCACCATTCACTAACACCATCACCAACAAATATTTAGATCGATTGCGAGCGGCGATAATTGGATTCCATGAAATGCGCTGGGGTCACGCCGGGGTCACACCACGACGGCCGCGAGTTCTAACCACCGGCAGTCATTCGATCGCGCACCTAATCTCAGGCGTCGTCTTCGCCCGCCAGGCGTAGCAGCTCGTCGTAGAGTTCCGGCCCTATGAAGAAAGATTCGTTCAGGAGGGCGTCAAGATATGGTCGCAGGCGGTGAATCAGGGCGTGCCGCTTCGCAACCAGGAGCACCCCGGCTGTACCGGTCACGGACAGGTTCAGCTTTCGCGCGATTCCCCGCGCAGGCAGGTCATCGAGAAGAATGCGTTCGGCCCGAGTCTCGATGGCAAGAGCCAATGCCTCCCGTTCGCCAACTCCGAGCGAGCGCTGGAGCACAAGACCGTGAAGCGGCTGTTTCAATTCTTCGACGTGCAGCCACGGGGGGAGCGCCGGAATCGACGGCGTGATTTCGACGGCCACTGCGGGTGGGATGAGAATCGACTGAAAGATCGCGGGAAGAAGACTCAACTGCCCGATAGCAGCGAACGCGATCAGCGGGCTGGAATTCGAAACGACGGCCACTCAGAGGGCCTGACTGTCCTCAACTTCTCGGCGTAGCTCTTCCCCACTGAGCTGCAAGTACGGAATGCCGCGCGCTGACGCGTAGCGAATGAACTCGCCGCGCTCCATGCCAAGCAGCTCTGCCGCCTTTCCGCTCGATACCTCTCCCTGACGATAGAGTTCGAGCACGATAAGCTCGCGCGCCGCCTGTTT
>Ga0209640_10004673_pt1 | contig 11998 bp, 15 predicted proteins | sample RifCSP10_1_FD_184018 | JGI IMG/M metagenome (GOLD analysis project Ga0209640, IMG submission 184018) | Soil microbial communities from Rifle, Colorado - Rifle CSP2_sed 10_1 (SPAdes) (version 2) | ecosystem: Environmental > Terrestrial > Deep subsurface > Rock core/Sediment | place: Rifle... | reverse complement strand
CTCGGGAAGATCATCGGCGGGGGGCTGCCCGTGGGGGCGTTCGGCGGCAAGCGCGACGTGATGGCCGCCCTCTCCCCCGAGGGGCCGGTCTACCAGGCGGGGACCCTTTCGGGGAACCCTCTTGCCGTGGCCGCGGGGATCGCCGCCCTGACCGAGCTGTCGAAGAAAGGCACCTACCGCAAGCTCGCGGAAAAGGCCGACTACCTCGGCGAGGGGCTTACGGGGGTGTTCCAGAAGACGGGCGTCCCCACCTGGACCAACCGGGTCGGGTCGATGTGGACGACCTTCTTCCAGGGAGGCCCCGTCGTCGACTACGCGACCGCGAAAACGAGCGACACCGCCGCCTACGGCAGATATTTCCACGGGATGCTCAACCGGGGGATCTACTTGGCCCCCTCCCAGTTCGAGGCGGGATTCGTCTCCCTGGCGCACTCCCGGAAGGACCTCGACAAAACGATCCGGGCGGCGCGGGAGGTCCTCCGAGGATAGGACTCCGTCGGGAGGTGCGCGGCAGGGGAGGGGGGGCCGGCGCGGATCGGTTTTCCGATTGACGGCCCTCCGGAGACTGTGATACACAACAGTGGTTTATCGACATGACCGACAAACAGGACCGTAGAGCACTCTTCCGGGATCTGGGCCGATACAGCGCTCTGGGCCTGGAAATGGCCATTGCGGTCATCCTCGGCCTGGCCATCGGGTACTACCTCGACAAGTGGCTCGGGACCGGTCCCTGGATGACGGTGGTCTGGCTCGGAATCGGTTTCGCCGCGGGGGTGCGCAGCCTCTTCCGCGCCGCTCTCCGGTCCGGCCAGGAGCAGGAAAAAGAGGAAGAGAAGAAGAGGAAGCCCGGTGGAAGGTAACAGGCCCGGCGCGAGCGGGAGAGGGATGACCGTGGCGGACCCCGACGCCCCGCGGGAGGGCGAAGGGGCGGGAATCCTCGCGTCCCGTTCCCTGGAGACGAAGATCCTCATCTCCGCCGGCGTGGTCCTTGCCGGGATCGTGATCGCCGGGAAGTACCGGATGCTTCCGGGGGCCGCGTGCGGCGCGGCGATCGCCTACGGGAACTTTTACATGATCCGGAAGATCCTGGGGAAAGCGTTCTCGCTCGAGGGGGGCATCAAAAAGGGGTTCGTCATCCAGTACGTCCTGAAGTTTCTCGCCCTGGTGGCCGCGGTCTACCTCGTGGTCCGCTCGGGGCGTTTCGACATCCTGGGGTTTCTGCTCGGCCTTTCGGCGCTCTTTTTCGGCGTCCTGCTCGAGGGGCTCTCCCGGGCGGTGGAAACCAGGTGATCGTTCGGAGGGTTCGCGCGATGCGCAAAGGATGGGGCGGATTTCTGGGCATTCTGCTTCTGCCGTCCACAGCACTGGCGGCCGGGGGCCACGAGGCCTTTTCCTGGTTCCAGCTGCTTCCCACCCATGTCCCGCAATACGTCCTGTCCGCGATCATGATCGCGATCCTGCTCGTCGCCGTCTCCGCCTTCTCCTTCGCGGGGAAAAAACCGGCGGACCTCGTCATCCCCGAGGCGAGGCTCACGGTGCGCAACCTGTTCGAACTCATCCTGTCGTTCCTCGTGACCCTCGCGGAGGACATCATCGGGCACAAGGCGAAACGGTACGTCCCCCTGCTCGCCACCTGCTTCACCTTCATCCTCTTCATGAACCTGCTGGGGCTCATCCCGGGCTTCACCCCGCCGACCGACAAGATGAACATCACCGTCGGCCTGGCGGTCGTCGTCTTCCTGTCCACGCACTACTACGGCGTCAAGGAGCACGGGATCGCCTACTTCAAGCATTTCCTGGGGCCGGTCTGGTGGATGGCCCCGATCATGCTGCCGATCGAGATCGTCTCCCACCTCGCCCGGCCGTTGTCCCTCTCCCTTCGTCTTTTCGGGAACATCACCGGCGACCACCTCGTGGTGGCGATCTTTCTGGGGCTGGTCCCCTTCGTCGTCCCCTCGATCTTCTACGGTCTGGGGGTGTTCGTCTCGTTCATGCAGGCGTTCATCTTCACCGTGCTGTCGATGATCTATATCTCCGGGGCGGTCGCGCTCGAAGAGGAACATTAAGGGGGAAATCCGGCATCACACCCTGCCGGGGGGGCGGAACCACCCGGCGGGGTCCAAATACCATTGTAAAGGGGGGTATCCGATGTTCCGCAAAGTTTCCTTCACTTTCCTGCTCGCACTGCTCTTCGTAGCAGTGGCCGCCGTGGCCTTCGCGGCTGAGGGAGAGGCTGCCGCCGGGATGAGCGACAGCGTCAAGACCTTCATCGCGCTGGCCGCCGGGTTTGGCATAGCGATCGCATCTTTCGGGGGAGCACTCGGCCAGGGCAGAGCGATCGCTGCCGGGCTGGAGGGGATTGCCCGCAATCCTTCCGCCCAGCCCAAGATCTTCATCCCGATGATCGTCGGTCTCGCGCTGATCGAGTCGCTGGTCATCTACTCCCTGGTCATCGCGTTCATCCTCGTCGGGAAGCTATAGCCCCGACTACGCGACCAGGGGAAAACGTTTTGCGGAAAAGGGCCCCCTTGGGGGGCCCTTTTCGTTTTTCCGTTCTGTCTCCTCCGGATCGTCGATCCCATCATCCCTCGATCTCGACGATATCCGGAACATACCCGCTGCCGCCGCAGCTACCCCTGCAATCCGCCTCTTACCCTCGCCCCCGAAGCATCATGTTCAGATCCTCCTGCAGCGCCTGGAGGTCCTCCTCGTGCTCCACCTCGTCCTGGAGAATCTGCGTCGCGAGGTTGTAGGTCACCGGGTCCTTGCCGTTGACCTCTTCGAGAAGAGCATGGTAGACGGAGATGGCGCACTGCTCCCCGGCGATGTTCTGCTCGAGAATCTTCCGGACGAACGGATCCGTCGGATCCTCGTAGGAGCAGTTGGACCATTCAAACCATTTCTTCGGCGTGGTGACCGGCGTGCCGCCAAGCTGTATGATTCGGCCGGAAACCATGCCCGCATGCCGGAGTTCGTCCGTGGCATGCTGCATCAGCTCGGCGATCACCGCATCCTTCATCGGCCCCGCCACGATCTTGGCACCGATCCAGTACTGGTAGTAAGCGAGCCACTCGTCCGCGAACGCCTTGTTCAAGAGCTCGATCACCCGTTCCGCGTGCTTTCCGACGATCTCACGTCCTTTGGTGCCCATGCTCTCCTCCTTGTCCGTCGTGGTTATCCCCGTGGTCGCAGACATTCTCGCCCGACCGGCGAGTGCCTGCTAGTGCTTCGTTTCACAAATACGGTAACGTTCCGATGCGCAACTCCCCGGGGCAGGGTGCGCAGCGGGGGGTTCCGCGGAGCGGCCTGTGGAGCGAGGAACGGGGGTCGCCGCGAAGCGGCGTTCCGGTACGCGAGCGGAACCGGCAGCGAGCGGGCGCGAGGTCGCGAGCGTAGCGGATGCGGAAGCCCCCCGCGAGCACCTGGCACCGGGAGGCACGTGCGAATACGTTGCCGTATTCATGAAGCGAATTCCTTTGCCAAGGCATTCCAGATCCGTTGGATATCCTCGACGCAGGAAGCTTCGGTTTCCACAACCGCCCGTTCCTGCATCTGGGCAAGGGTCACGGAGGGGTCGTACCGGACGCGGCCGGCGATCCGTGCCCCTGCCCGGCGCCCCTTCTCCTCGATCCGGTCCGCCATTTCCGGGTTGAGGTCCCACTTGTTCACGCAGACCGCCGCCGGAATGGCGAAATGCCTCGTCAGGGAGAGAACGCGCTCCAGATCATGCTCGCCGGACACCGTGGGCTCCGTGACCGCCAGCACGAGCGTCGCCCCCGTCACCGACGCGATCACCGGGCAGCCGATCCCCGGAGGGCCGTCCACGATGACCAAGGGATGGTTCCCCTCTTCGGCGATGCGGCGGGCTTCCCGGCGGACCGTGGAGACCAGTTTGCCGGAGTTTCCGGCCGCGACGCCCAGGCGGGCATGGACCATGGGGCCGCAGCGGGTCTCCGATATCATCCACTCGCCGCAGAGACGCTCCGGGAAATCGATCGCCTGTTCCGGACAGAACCGGACGCACACGCCGCACCCCTCGCAGGAGACCGGGTCGATCGAGCACCGCAATTCGCCGGAGGACCTCCCGTTCGTTCTCACCGCGTCGAACCGACAATCCGCAAGACACGTCCCGCAACCTGTGCAGTCGTCCCGTCGGATGACGGCCTCACGCCCGCTGCGGAAATCATGACGCTCCCGGATCCGGGGCGAAAGAACGAGGTGCAGATCCGCCGCGTCCACGTCGCAATCGGCGATGACCGGACGATCCGCCAGCACGGCGAACGATGCGGCCAGGCTGGTCTTTCCCGTCCCCCCCTTGCCGCTGATGACGACGAGTTCCGTCATGTCTGCCATTTCACTTCACCGTACCTATGCGCAATACAGCGATCGTGCCCACGCCCAAGCAGAAAGAAAAGAACGATGCCGGCCAGAACCGTCGGCAATACCGATTCGCTCGGCAGCCGTCGCAGCGCATGCGGGATCATGCCGAAAAACGCCGCCCCGAGGAGGGTGCCGATCGCGTGGCGAGATTCATCTCATCGCCCGGAAGCCTTTTCCTTGCGGGTTGCGGTGTAGAAAATTCGTCCTCCCACCGCAACCGGATCCACTTTTCCGGCAACCATCAGCACATCGAGGTGCTTGAGCGCTTCCGACGCGGGAATCCCCAGCCCGTTTGCGAGATCCAAGATGGTGCAGGGACGTCTGCCAAGCATCTCCAGGATGTCTTCGACCCTGGCATCGCGTAAGACCGGGATGGGCAACCCGTGGATTTCGGTCTCGCCAATCAGATCCACCCGCCCCGGAAAGAGACGTTTCAGATCGAGCATCCGGTCCGCGGAAAGCGGAAACGCGAACTCCTCGGCAGGAGGACGGGAAACGGTGTTCAGGTGCACGCGCGCCGGCCCGATACGCTCTGCGAGGGCCGCAATCTTTCTCGCCTCGGGGGTAATCCCGGTAACACCCGCGAGCAGGAACACCTCCAGCCAAACCTCCCCCGGAAAACTTCTGGTGAACGCGCCAATGCCTTCGACCACCCGTTCCAGGGAGATATCCTCGTGCGGACGGTTGACGTATCGAAACGAGTCCTCGTCTCCGGCGTCCAAGGAGGGAAGCACGAGGTCGGCCGCCATCAAGGCATCCTGGACGTCGTCCATCCAGAGAAGAGAGCCATTGGTCAAAACGGCCAAGGGGATATCCGTCATTCCTTTGATCCCCTCGATCAGATCGCCGATGCCGGCATTCAGCGTGGGTTCCCCCGACCCCGCGAGAGTGAGGGTATCGGGAAGATCTCCGGCGGCCAAATTCCGTTCCAATTCTTCCATGACCGCATCGACGGCGATGTACTCCCTCCGATCGACGGTCTTGTTCGTGGTCCGACCCAGCTGGCAGTACACGCAATCATAGGTGCAGGTCTTGAACGGAACGAGATCGATCCCGAGCGAACGTCCCAGGCGCCTCGACGGAACAGGCCCATAGATGTGTCGAACGCCGGGCGTGCTCACAGCTCTCCTCCCCGCGGAAGCTTTACGCGGCGCTCGTCCCGCCCGCAGGAGGTCCCGAACCCGTATGCGCCGGTCGGCATGGCGTTAGACCCCTCCCGCAGTCTTCCCAACCATGGTCTTTTCGAGCAGCCTTTCGAAGAGCCCGCGGTATTCCGGCAGCGCCTCCACGATCAGCCTTCCTTCGGAATAGACTTCCGCGATCCGCCGGTCATCCGGGATCTCCAGGAGAACGGGTATGTTTTCCTTGCTGCAGAACGCATGTACCCGCTCGTCCCCGATGCCGACCCGGTTGACCACCACCCCGAAGGGAATCCCGATCGCTCGGACCAGTCCCACGGCGAGTTTCAGGTCGTGCAGGCCGAAGGGCGTCGGTTCCGTGACGAGCAGGACGAGGTCCGCTCCCCGGAGCGTGGCGATCACCGGGCAGGAGGTTCCCGGCGGCGCGTCCAGGATCGCGGGCATGCCGTTTCGCAGACGGGCCTTCACCGCGCGGATCAGAGGCGGGGCCATGGCGAGGCCGATATCGAGGCGGCCTTGGATCAGCGTGATGTTTCCCGCATGCATCGTCTCGACGACCCCGATGCGTTTCTCGGCCTCACGAATCGCCTTCCGGGGGCACACCTTCGCGCACCCCCCGCAGCCGTGACACATTTCGGAGAAGATGAGGGGGGTGGTCCCGAACGAGACGATGGCGTGGTACTCGCAAAACCGGCTGCAATCGCCGCAGCCGTCGCAAAGGGACTCGTCCACTTGGGGAATCGGAATGGTGACGTTCTCCTCGCCGCGCATGTCGCCCGCGAGAAAGAGGTGGGCATTCGGTTCCTCCACGTCGCAGTCCAGAAGCGCCACCTCCGAACCGAGGGCCCGGGCCAGGTTGACGGATACGGTCGTCTTGCCGGTTCCGCCCTTTCCCGAAGCGACCGCGAGAATCATGAATCGCCTCCCTCCGGGGAGTCCCGCCGAGCCCCGCCGCCGGCGCTATCCTGTATGCCCACGCCTCCCTCTTCGCCTGGCCGTTTCCTCGTCCACTTCGTCCTGCCACCCGTTGCGGGTGGTATCGATGCGGTCGAATTTCGCGCTGTAAGGCTTGATATCCAGAAGGGGGTGCCGTCCAGGATGTCCACGTTGCGGATATGCAGGACGTTCCCCTCGCGGCGGACCAGTTCCACGACGCTCAGGCCCACGGCATTGGGACGGCAGGGGGCGCGCGTTGCGAAAACTCCGCGTTCGACATCCTGGAGGAAGGGCTTCACCAACAGCTTCGTCGGGCCGCACCGGTGGAAATGGTAGATCAGGTAGACGTGCGAGAAGCCTTCCAGGTCGCGCCGCCCTTCCGCGAACTCCGCAAAGACCTCCGCCCGGCCCTTGCAACCGCTCGCGTAGGCCGGTTGTATGGGTGTCTTTTCCTCGATGAGGTGGTCGCTGCGGATCACCCCGATAGGCTGGTAGGTGATGGCGGCTTCGGTCATGCCCAATGCCCTTCGACATCCGCGTTGCGGGATTCGACCAGATGGCCGGAACGAAACTTATCCAGGGCTTCGGCCACGGTGGCCGCGTCGGTGGTGAAGATCTTGATTCCCGCCGCGGAGAGCACGCGAAACGCCTTCGGGCCGCAATGCCCGGTGATCACGCATCGGGATCCGAGACGCGCAACCGTCTCCGCTGCCTGAATGCCCGCTCCCTGAGAAGCATTCATGCTCTGTGTATTGTCGATCGACTCGTATTGGCCGGAGACGGTATCGAACAGGATGAACTTCGCGGCCCGGCCGAATCGGGAGTCGACCGGGGATTCCAGCGTTTCGCCGGTGGAAGTCACCAGGATCTTCATCGGAGCTCCTTTCCGCCTTGATCGGCGAGGACCGGGGGAGCACCCTTCGGGAACGGATCGGGGCTCCCCTCGGTGCTTCCCTACTTCTTCTTGTTCTCCTCACCCTCTAACTCATCGAGCAGCTTCCTGATGATGTCGAGCTGGCTCTTTAAAGCCCCGGCCTCCTCTTCCAGCAACCGCTTCTCCGTACCGGGCGAAGGCTCCTCCATAAATGCCGGGCCGCCCCGCCCGAACCTCATCCACCCGGGCAGTCCGGTCGCATAGAACATATGCCGCCAGCCGCGCCCGCCGCCGCCGAAGCCGGGTCCCCGGCCGTAGCCCATCCGAAAAAAGCGGCCGAAACCCGGGCTCCGGGGCCCCGCGCAGAACCCGGCGCCTCTTCCTGTTAACGGTCCCATTCCCATCGGACCTGTTCGATCTCCGCGTGGCATATTCGCTGCCCTCCTTTCCTCCCATGGCCTGTTTCCCACCTACTTTCCCTCGCCGCGGTCCATTTCTTTCCCTCGACCGAATCCGCGCTTCTTTCCCCGCCCGAGTCCCAGCCCCAGGGCCTGTCGCCTGCCGGCCGGAACCTCCTCACTCCGTGTGCCTTTGCTTTGGCATTTCCCAAGGCTCCTCCCTGTTCCCGGTCCTTTTCCCTGTGGTCCCGTTCCATCTCCTCGTGGCATATTCGCTCCCTTCCTTTCCTCCCATGGTCTGTTCCCTGCGTACTTCTCCTCGCTCCGGTCCGTTTCTTTCCCTCGACCGAATCCGCGCTTCTTTCCCTGCCCGAGTCCCAGCTCCAGGCTTTTTCCCCAGCCGCTCGAAACCGCCGCACTCCTTATGTTTTTCCTTCCGCAAGGGTCGACGGTCACTCCCGGGCCATCGTGGCCCCGCACTTCAGGCATTTGCGCGCAAAGCAGGGTACGCCGCGTTCATGGGGTTCCCTCTGCCCACATTGCGGGCAGATGCAGTAACCGCTGGGGCCGGCGGCCAAGGGCCCGCCCATGCGGCCGGCTCCTTGACCTCCCTGGCCCTGCCCACGTCCTCCGCCCTGCCCACGTCCTCCGCCCTGTCCCATTCCGCCTCGTCTTTTTCCGAACATGGGATTTCCCTCCTTCTCGTTGTCGCTCCTTCCCTGAAACCGACGTCGGCCGCCCCCGCGGCATCCCGGCATGGCCATTCTTCGATCCGGTAATTTCCCCGCGAGGTAAGCTTCGATGACCTCCTCGGCGTCTCCGGCGATAAAGGGAATCGTCCGTATGCCGTAAGCGGCAAACAGGCTGGACAGCTGCCGGGAGATAGCCCCACAGATGAGTTTCCGGACCTCCCATTCGACAAGCTTTCCGGCCTTTTGAACCGGATCGATCCCTTCGAGCGGTTCCTCCCTTTTCCCGGTGACGACGCCATGGTCAACATCGAGAATGAGAATCTTCCGGGAAACGTCGAACACCGGAGAGATCCTCCCGTTCCAAACTGCAAGAGCAACCTTCATCGCGGTGTGCCTCCTGTCGCCACCATGGAGTGACGCATCAGACGTGCCATGTTGGGGAACGAGGGACCTGTGGGCGGGAACAATCAATAAATCAATATGTTAGATTTTGAAAGTGGACCTCCCCCTAACCGGGATGGTCGCATTTTCGCAGCTCCGTCCTTTAGAAATGGGTGCAGGAATGCGACCTTATCTGCTTCGCCGGGACCGCCCGTTTTCCTCCGGCAGGGGGATCCCCAAAGCTTTCATCTTCCGGAAAAGGGTGCTTTTGTGGATTCCCAATTCCCGGGCGGTCGCAAGGCGATTGTTCCGGTTGCGTCGGAGCGCTTCGCGGATGGTTTGCGATGCCATGGCCCGGAGGGTATCGTCCATTCCCCCCCGCTTTGTCATCGAGGGAACCCGCGCGATAAAGTCCTCCGGCAGGTGACGGGGCTCGATCCGGCCTTCGGCGCACAGAACGAAGGCATATTCGATGATATTTTCCAGTTCCCGGATATTGCCGGGATAGTCGTGCGCCATGAGAAACGACAGAACCTCGGGGCTCACGCCCGAGACCGATTTGCCCTGTATCCGGTTCCACCGGGTCACAAAATGATCGACCAGCAGAGGGATGTCTTCCTTTCGTTTCCTTAAGGGGGGCATTTCGATCCGCACGACGTTGATCCGGTAAAACAGGTCATGCCGGAAAGCACCCTTGTTCACCTGAACCGCCAAATCCCTGTTCGTCGCGACGATCACCCGGACGTCGACGCGGACCGTGTGGGTGCTGCCGAGCGGTTCGAAGGCCCTCTCCTGCAGAACGCGCAGCAGCCGGACCTGCAAGGCCGGGCTGATCTCGCCGATTTCGTCCAGAAACAAGGTCCCCCTGTCGGCCAAGGAGAAGCGGCCGGGCTTGTCCTTCTCCGCGCCGGTAAAAGCGCCGGCCTTGTACCCGAAGAGTTCCGATTCCAGGAGGGTGTCCGGAAGAGCACCGCAATTTACCGCGATGAACGGTTTTTCGCGCCGTGGGCTCAAGGAGTGGAGCGCGCGTGCGAGCAATTCCTTCCCCGTTCCCGTCTCCCCCTCGATCAGAACGGTGCTGTCGCTTGCCGCCACCTGGGGAAGAACTTCGAAGATCCTGCGCATCGACGAACTTCGGGAGATCAGGTCGCCCACCTGGAATCGCCCCGTAAGCTCCTTGCGCAATTCCTCGACGAGACTTAAGTCGCGAAAGGTTTCCGCACCGCCGATGATGTCCCCCTTCTCATCCTGTAAAAGCGCCGTGGACACGCTGATGGGAATGCGCCGGCCTTCGGCGTCGATGATGAACGTCGACTTGTTGATGACGGGGGTCCCCGTCTCCAGGGTCTGGCGGAGGGCGCAATCCACTTCGCACATGCTGGCGCGAAACACTTCCGGGCAGGGCTTTCCGATGGCCTCTTCGCGGGAGATCCCCGTAATCTCTTCCGCGGCCCGGTTGAACGACGTAATCCGCCAGTCGCGATCCACCGTGAACACCCCGTCGGAGATGCTTTCCAGGATGATCTCCGTGGAGCGCAGGGGGCCGTTCCCCGACTGTTTCCCCTTCCTGCCCCTTTTTCCCGCCATCCGGAAATCCACCTTCGCGGCTCCTGCAGCCGCCTCGTCAGCTTCCTGATTACGACCCCATTTCGCCTGAGCCTTCACAAGGGCCATGGGGACCACCTTTCCTGCTCCCTTCCCCAGCGTTTCCGTGAGGCCCGTTTCCGTGATGCACGCAGGCAGTCGCCGGAGCCACTTCCCGTAACCGTCCGGCCTGGAAAGCGGCCACCGTCTTCTCGACCGTCGGATGCTCCGAAAAGAAGACGCGGATGCTTGCCGCCTTCAGCTTGCCGAGGGCTCCCATCCCGATACCGCCGACCACCATGGCGTCCACGCTCTGCCCTGCAAGTTGTTCGAGCGGCTGGCACATCCCGTGGGCATGGTGGTGGAGATTGCGGTTCGCGATGGCCTGGCAGCTCCCGTTTTCCGTGTCGACGATCATGAAGATCGGCGCCGACCCAAAGTGCGGGCTCACGGGGCTCTGGAGGCCGTTGTCCCGGGTGATGGGAATGCAGATGTTCATGACGTTTCCTCCTGATGGGGGGTTGACTGCACGCACAATTCAATGGTTCCTGCCGCCCATCCGCCGCCGCCGCATGCCGCGGCAAGGGGGTTCTTCCGCATTCATTCCCGCCGATTTCTCCACCCCCTCGGCGACCTTTCCCGTACGACGGCACCGGGGACACTCGCAACGGAGGGAACGCGGCTGTCCCACGCGGATGGTTCCGCCTTCGATTTTGAGGGCCTTGCCGTGGGCCAGAGCCTCGGCAACCTTGCGGTGGGCGGCTCCCAGGATCCGGCCGAAGGTCGGGCGTGACACGTGCATCCGCTCCGCGCCCTGCTCCTGGTACAGCCCTTCCAGATCGGCCAGTCGGATGGCTTCGAACTCGTCAAGCGTGAGGACGACCTCGACCCGCTCGCATGCCGGAATCCCCACCGGATGAAAGACGGACGCGATCGGTCTCCCGGCGATTCGGCGGCAACATTGTGGTCTGGGCATAAGGACCCCTCGATATCAATTATAAGCATATGCTCATTACTGTCAAGGGAAAACGGAAACCCGGGCTGCGTGTTTCATTCCTTATCCCCCAAGGAGAATTGAAACAGCACAAGGGAAAGAGGAGAATATCGCTGTGGCCAGCACGCATGACGCCGGTCCGTCGAGGGGATTCAACCCATCACCCATTTCGTGGAGGAACCATGGCGGTTCAAGCATTTCAGGATTGTTACCCCGAAAATGTGGCTCATTGTTATGGCTGCGGCCGGTTGAACACGCATGGCCACCAGATCAAAACGTACTGGGAAAAGGAGGAGACCGTCACGCGCTTCCGCCCGGAGGCGTTCCATACGGCGATTCCCGGCTACGTGTATGGCGGATTGATCGCATCGCTGATCGATTGCCACGGAACGGGGACCGCCGCTGCGGCGATGTACCGTTCCGAGGGACGCGAGATGGACAGCGAGCCGCCCTTTCGCTTTGTAACCAGTTCGCTGCATGTGGATTTTTTGAAACCGACCCCGCTATCCGGTGAGTTGGAGATCCGCGGCCGAGTGAAGGAAATCAAAGGCCGGAAGGTCATCGTCGAAGCAACGGTATATGCCGAAGGGGTGGCAACCGCACGAGGGGAAGTGGTGGCG
>Ga0209640_10004672_pt1 | contig 11999 bp, 12 predicted proteins | sample RifCSP10_1_FD_184018 | JGI IMG/M metagenome (GOLD analysis project Ga0209640, IMG submission 184018) | Soil microbial communities from Rifle, Colorado - Rifle CSP2_sed 10_1 (SPAdes) (version 2) | ecosystem: Environmental > Terrestrial > Deep subsurface > Rock core/Sediment | place: Rifle... | reverse complement strand
CAATCAGACAATCGGGATGTGCGAGTGGGCCTCGATCTCGCCGGGGGTGTGGGCCTGCAATCCCCCGTGGCACGCGGAGGCAGGTGGTTGAGACGGCGGATTGCGGAGGAGGGTCGGGGTGAGGGATCCGCGTGGAAGAGCTTCGTGAGTCAGTAGGGATGGCTTGAGCGATGGTCGCGCTGGACTTCCGCAGCAAGGAACCCATTTACCGGCAGATCATGGACCAGATCCAGGAACAGCTCGCTTCTGGCGAACTGAAGCCGGGGCAGCAACTTCCCACCGTGCGCAAGCTGGCGACCCAGCTCGGAGTGAACTTCAATACCGTCGCCCGAGCCTATCGGCTGCTGGACCAGCAGGGCGTGATCTCGACCCAGCATGGCCGCGGTACGTACGCGCTGGGCCGCCGGTCGGTGGCCCGCCCGCGCCGGACCCAGCTGGAACGACTTGCTCAACGATTCGCCCGGGAGGCGGCCCGGCTGGGTTTTCGTCCTGAGCAGGTGGCTGAAACGATTGGCTATGTTCTGGAAGAGTGGGACCAGCGCGGTCGCCCGGTGGAGTAGGCAGGTTTCACGTGGAACCTCTGGCTTAGGAGCAAAGCGATCGACATTCTGGCGCGTTTGCTGAACGGCCTCTTGATGCTGGCCATGCCGCTGGGGCTGGGGGTCGTCCTAAGCCGGCGGACCGGTGGACGCTGGAGCCTGTACGGGGCCGGGGCGCTGACCTTCATCGGCTCTCAGGTCCTGCACTTGCCCTTCAACGGCCTGGTCCTCAACCCCCGATTGGCGGCTCTTGGTTTCGGCGAACGCGGCTTGAGCGGGACACTCGTGCTGTCGGCGGTCCTGCTCGGGCTGTCTTCGGGCGTATTCGAGGAAGGGGCGCGGTTCCTGGTGCTGCGCTTCTGGCAGCGCTCGGCCCGCAGCTGGCGGGATTCGCTCATGTTCGGCGCCGGGCACGGGGGGACCGAGGCGATCCTGGTCGGAGCCCTGGCATTGGTCGCTTTCTTCCAGGCGCTGGCGTACCGCAACACCGACCTTAGTCAGATCCTGCCGGCGGATCAAGTCGCCACGGCAGCAGCTCAAATGGAGGCCTATTGGACGGCGCCCTGGCCGATCGCGCTTCTCGGGGCGGCCGAGCGAGCATTCTCGCTGGTTGCGCACCTGTCGCTGTCGGCGATGGTGATGCGGGCTTTTACCCACCGAAATGCCGGCTGGTTGGGAGCGGCGATTGGCTGGCACGCGCTGATCAACACCCTGGCGGTGATTGCGCTGTCTACGGTCAGCCCAGTTGCGACTGAAGGCTTGATCGGGCTGACCGCCGGGGTGAGCGTTGGGATCCTGTTCGCGCTCCGCGAACCACCAGTCCTGGCCTCGCTTGAGCCGGGCAAGCCGCTTGCCGAAATCACACCGGCCCAAGCCAATTTGGCAGGGGCTCGCTTGGAGGACTCGAAGTATGCCGAGTGATGGGTGGCTACTCCCGATTCGAGAGTAAAAGGGGGTCGATGATTCGGATTGAGGGTCTCTCCAAACGCTTCGGCCAAACCGTGGCGGTGGAGAATCTGTGGCTGGAGATCGCCCCAGGCGAGCTATTCGGTTTTTTGGGACCGAACGGCGCCGGCAAGACCACCACGATTCGATTGCTGACCGGACTGATCAGCCCGAGCAGCGGCCGGGCCTGGGTGGCAGGCCATCCATTGGGCGAGGACGACACTGAGCTTCGGCGCCAGGTCGGGATCCTGACCGAGGCGCCCGGCCTGTACGACACGCTGAGCGCCGAGCGCAACCTGGCCTTCTTTGCGGAGCTCTACGGAGTGGCCGACATCGCAGGGCAGGTCGAGCGCTACCTGCGGCTGCTCGGGCTGTGGAACCGTCGCAGCGAACCGACCGCCACCTTCTCGCGTGGGATGCGCCAAAAGCTGGCAATCGCCCGAGCCCTGCTGCACGAGCCCCGGGTACTGTTCCTGGACGAACCGACTACTGGTCTCGACCCGGAAGCAGCCCATTTGGTTCGAGACTTTGTTGAAGGGCTGAAGGGTGAGGGCCGTACGATCTTCATTTGCACTCACAATCTGGATGAGGCCGATCGGCTCTGCGACCGAGTGGGAGTGTTCAACACCCGACTGCTGGCGCTCGATGCGCCCGCTGCCCTCCGGCGACAGGTCTTCGGCCGGACGGTGGTTTTCCACTTGGCGCAGCTCGAGCCCGCGTATCGGGAAACGGTCGCGGCCTTCCCCTTTGTGAAGTCCGTGGAGACGGTAGATTCCAAGCTCGTGGTGACGCTCGATGACCCAGAGTCCGAAAACCCTGCCTTGATCACGGCCTTGGTCGAGGCCGGGGCCCGATTGCAGTTCGTGGGAGAGCTGCGCCGATCCTTGGAGGATGTGTATTTACATTTACTGAATCAAGCAGATCCAGGCGGCTCGCGGCCCGGGGAGCCCGGCTCATGAGGCGCGCCTGGACCATCGTTCGCAAAGAGTGGGCGGAGATCTTCAAGAACCGCTTCGTGCTCTTCACCGTGGCTTTCTTGCCGATGCTCCTGACAGCCATTCCGCTGGCCATTCTGTATGTAACCGGCTCTCAAAGTGACCTCGGTGGACTGATTGCCGATGACTTGCCTCGGAATTTCAGCCAAATCTGCGAAGAATTGGATGGGGCCGCCTGCGCCCAGTACTTTCTGGTCAGTCAATTCCTGCTGCTGTTCATGCTCATGCCGCTGGCGATTCCGATCACGATCGCCTCCTACAGCATTATCGGTGAGAAGACCCGGCGAACACTCGAACCGGTGCTGGCGACCCCCATAACTACCGTGGAGCTGCTGGCTGGAAAAGCGGCGGCAGCGGTTATCCCGGCCGTTCTGGTGACCTGGATCGCCTTTGGGGTGTTCCTCTTGGGGTCGGCACTACTGGCCGTCGAGCCCGCGGTCTTGTCCCGGCTGACCGATCCGCTCTGGCTGACGGCTGTACTGGTGGTCGGTCCGCTGCTGGCGCTGGCCGCGGTCAGCGTGGCAGTGATGGTCTCATCTCGGTCGAGCGACCCGCGGGTTGCGGAACAGCTCTCGATGTTGGTGATCCTGCCGCTGCTCGCGCTGTTTTTTGGCCAAATCTCGGGGTTGATCCTGCTCAACCAGAAGCTGATCCTCTGGATGGCCCTGGTCCTGAGCGTGATCGACGCCGGACTCTTGGCGTTTTCGGTCCAGTTGTTTGAACGGGAGACAATCCTGACTCGATGGAAGTAGTCCGGCGGATTTGTCGCCCAGTAGCCTCGGCTTGTTTGATCTTGGTTACGGGTGCCCTGGTGTCGCCGGCCTTCGGCCAAGAAGGCACCGAGCTGCGTCTCACTGTCCGCCGTACTTTTGGCTACCGCGGAGGGGATCAGATTCAAGGCAGATTCGCGCTGGGTGTGGAAGGTCCGGCTGGCCTGGTGCAAGTCACCTTCTTGATGGATGGCGAAGTGATTGCCGAAGACCGCGAATCGCCCTTTGAGTACGGTTTTCACACCGGGGATTACCCTCTCGGGCCCCATCGCCTGATGGCCATCGGACGCCTGGCCAGCGGTGAAGACCTGCTTAGCGCCGAGCGCAATTTTGATTTCGTCACCGCGGAGGCCAGCTGGGCAGCAGCCGGAAGAATCGTGGTGCCCCTTCTGTTCGGCGTATTAGGCCTGATCCTGGCTGCCACCGTGGTTCCGGTCTTGTTCAGCCTCAAAGGTGGAAAAAGGTCGGTGGCGGCCCGGGCGGCGGCCAGTTCCTTGGAAGAAGCCGAGGGGCACTTCCGCAGTGCAGGGCAGCCTCAGGTAGAGGTGGGCCAAGACCAAGTCCGCCGCCTCATCGATGAGTCTCGGTTTGAACCCTAAGCCAAGTGGCGGTCCCAACCCAGTGAGCGACAGCAGCCCACCGATCTGCGACTACGAGGGATCGGACTACCAGGACCGCTTCTGGACGTCAGGGGATCGGCGCTACGAAGACGCGGTGGAGGCGGGTGCGCTGCGCCGTCTTCTGCCCAGGGCTGGACGATTCATGCTCGAGATTGGGGCGGGAGCCGGGCGCCATACTGCGCGTTATCGCGGCTTCGAGCGGATTGCCCTGGTGGACTACTCGCGCTCCCAGCTGGAACAAGCTCAGGACAGGCTAGGTAAGGATGACCGGTACTTGTACGTTGCGGCTGACGTCTATCGGCTGCCGTTCGTGCCGGGGCTCTTCGACGGCGCAACGATGATCCGCACCTTGCATCATATGGCGGATCCTGCGGCAGCCCTGGCCAGCGTCGCGGAAGTACTGGAGCAGAACTCCAGCTTTGTTCTGGAATATGCCAACAAACGCAATCTAAAAGCAGTACTACGTTGGGTTGTGCGCGCCCAAGCGTGGAATCCGTTCGATCGGGCGCCAGTCGAATTCGTGAAGCTCAATTTCAACTTTCACCCACAGTCGGTCCGAGCCTGGTTGGCGGAGGCGGGCTTTGTGGTTGAGCGAGAGCTCGCGGTATCCACGTTTCGCCAGGTCTTGCTAAAGCGCATTTTCCCGGCCCGGACCCTGATCGCATTGGATGTGGCACTGCAGCCGAGCGGAAAATGGATCCTGCTGAGCCCGAGCGTTTTCCTGCGCGCCCGGGTCAGTCTTGCTCCGAATTTCCACAAGGAGGGTGCATTCTGGAGATGCCCGGTCTGCAGATCACACCGAATCGGCCAAAATCAGGATGGACTGCACTGCCGGAACTGCGGCCGACACTGGCCGCTGCGAGATGGGATCTATGACCTGCGGAGTCGACTAGAGGAGTGAGGCTATTCTGCTGGGCGCCAATACTCACCTTGGGAACGTTCCAGCAATCCGGCGCCTACCAACTCGCGGCGCAGGGTGGCGGTGTCGTCATGAGACCTGCGTAACAAGAGGTTGACCTGTTTCTCGCTGAGCCGCTTGTCCAGCGGGAAGCGCAGTATCAGGTGCCGAAGAACCACGTTGAGCTTCTTGCGTTGGGCGGGTATGGTTTTCAATCGACCGTCCGGCAGTGAAAAATCCTGCAGCACCTTGCGGTCGTAGGCGGCCAGATCTGCCTGTTCGGCCACGGCGGGCAAATCTTCTCGCGACAACAGGCGGCGGGCCATCTGCTCCAGCACCTCGGTCTGCAGGTGGTATACGCTATAATAGCCCTCCGCCCGGGCCGCCACCAAGCCGGCCCGCGAGAGGCGAGACAGGTGGTGCGATACCGTCGAAGGGCGCAGGTTGAGCATCGCCGCGAGTTGCTCTACGCTAAAGGGCTCCTGCGACAGCAGCCCCACAATCTTCAGCCGATTGGCATCCGAAAGCACCTTAAAGAACTCCAGCAGCTCCGCTAACGGGCCCGTGTTCTCCATCTATTTAGTTTGATGCATATCGAAGTAATTTTACGCGGATTGAATTAATTGTCAAGGGCGGGAGGATGAGATGCCGATGGAGCGTGAAACCTACTCGGTCGAAGTCGCGGGACTGAAGCGCAAACTTCCTCTATTTGAAGTCGCGCCCGGCTTGCGGATCGCCGTGTTGAACATTCTAGGGGACACCGAGTTGGTGAAAGCCTGCTCAAGCGCGCTTGCCAAACGGTTAGCTGGAGTTAACTACGATGTGCTGGTGACCGCGGAAGCCAAGAGCATTCCGCTGGTCCATGCCCTTGCCGTGACCACCGGGAAGCGCTGGATCGTTTTGCGCAAGACCTACAAGCTGTATATGGGTGAAACCCTGGAGGCCGAGACGGTGTCGATCACGACCGGCAAGCCGCAAACCCTCTTCCTGGATGAGAAGGACCGCTCGGCGCTCAAGGGCAAGCGAGTTGTGCTGGTTGATGACGTAGTCAGCACCGGGTCGACCCTCAATGGAATGCGCAGCGTGATGGAGCTAGCCGGCGCTCAGGTGGTGGCAGAGGCGGCGATCTTTACCGAGGGAGACCCCGAGACCTGGAGACATGTCATCGCCTTGGGGCACCTCCCGCTCTTCGAAGGCGATTCGCCCTCCGCCGCATAAGACGGAACCCTTCTCGAGCCAGTGCAGCTCGAATTAATCTGAGGCGGGCCTCCGAGGCCGAAGCGACCTCGGAGGCCTTCGCTCATTAAGGTGGAGCTGCTACGGCCAGAAGTAGCGCACGCTGTAATCGAGAGTGGTCTCGCCGTTGGCCGGCACCGTCACCCGGAACTCGATCGTTGAGGAGTCCATCTTGGTGTAGTCGTGGCTGGAGCTGAGTATCTTCCATTCGCTCCAGCGGAAGAGATACTCGACTACCCGAACCACCACCGGTTCGTCCTTATGGTTGCGCAAGGTAATCTCGAAATCTTCTTCCAGTCGATTCTCGGACGGCCGGCGGAAGTCGGTCTGGATCCGTTCGCCGACGATGTCGAAGGCATCCCCGACATACAGCCTCACGGTCTCGCCCTCCGGGGTATGGTCGATGCTGTCTTCACCGATCAGGAGGGCCGCGCCGTCGATGTCTTCTTGATAAACCCGCACCCGGCCCTTGGGCAGGTCGGCCTCTGCTTCTTCGGTGTCGAACTCCAACATCACCATCACCTTCGGATTGGAAGCTATCCCATAGCTGGGCTCGGTCTGCGGGTACCCGTAAAAGGTGCAGTACCAGTAATTGTAGCGACACTGCAGGCCGTCATACACATAGAACTTCTCGGCCGGGATGTCATTCACCGCCACGAACTCGATCTGCTTGCTCTCGTTATTGGATACCGTCACCGGGCGCGGCACTTCATAGAGGTGGTACTCGAAGAATTCGCGCTGCTCAATCGGCGCCTCCGCCGCGGCTCGCTCGGCATCCATCAGCAGGTCTTGGGCAGCGAAGCCCGGCTGCGGCAGCCGCTGTAGGTCGCCGGCGACCAGCTTGAGCTTGGCGTCCGGGTAAGAGGTCCCACTGGTATTGTGCATCGTGACCCAGCCGTTCAGATCAATGGCCGACTCATCGGTCGCGAGCAAGACCACGTAGTCCGCCTGCCAAGAGACGCCGCCCGTCAGGTAGGTGATCTCCACAGCTTGTGGACCTCGCCCGTCGGCCATCAGTTGCCAGACCAGGGTCGGGCGGGTGATCAGCCCATCCGGCAGCTCCGGGAATGAGATTTCCTGAACGTCTCCGCTGACAACCGACACCTGTCCGTCCTCGTTCTGTAGGATGATCCCGCCCTGATTGCTCAGCAGGCGACCTTCGTAGAGGGTCCCGTCTTGGGTGACCACCCGGATGATTTGGTCCAGGTACTTATTGAACAGAGCGGTTGAGTTGACCAAATCGAACTGGTAGTTCTGCTCGAGGACAAATGTGCCGTCGGGGTCGGTGAGCGACTTAAACAGCACGCTGGTCGGATCGATTGAAGCGGACACGTCGGTGAAGGCAATTTCGTTGAATCCGTCGGCGAGATCGAACTGCCGCCGATCCCGAACCAGGGCGGTGCCCTCGTTGTAGACCGTTAGCGACAGGGTCGTGTCGGCGGCCTCGGCGACCGGCGGGTGGGTCGGAGTCGCAGAGCGAGCCGGACTCGAAAGCCCACTGCAGGCCACACCTACGGCTGCCAGGCCGAGGGTGGCCAGGATTGCTTTGCCCGGCGGCGCGGCGAGCGCCCAAGTTGAACGGAGAAGCTTATGCATGCGGAATGGCTCCATGTCGGTATCCTTCCTTCTATATAGGTCTGTGTGAACTGAGACGTTCACCAAGGACCGCGAGTTCCCGATCGCGGCGCCGCCCGGGTCTGGGTCATTGTTCCCAATCGAGAACGGCTGGGCCGGGGTGTGCGGTGCTCGAGGCACAGGCTACGGCCAGCCCGCTGGCCCGGCTATAGGCGGGCGGTACCGCCGCCTTGATATAATGCGGGCCGTTCTCTGGGGAGAGCCTCGGATGCTGAAGGACGTGCTGGCCCGTAAAGGGGAGGAAGAGCGGCTCAAACGAGAGGGCCGCCTGCCGCCCGGCCAGTCGCTGACCAACAAGTTTCCGGTGCTGCACTATGGCCCGGTCCCGCGCTTCGATCCGGCAACCTGGGACTTTCGGGTTTGGGGAGAGCTCGAGGCGGAGCGGCGCTGGAGTTGGGAGGAGTTTCAAAAGCTCCCGCGCACGAAGCTGGTGATGGACATCCACTGCGTGACCCGCTGGAGCAAGTTCGACACGGAGTGGGAGGGCGTCTCGCTGAAGCGGCTAGTGGACGAGCGGTACCTCCAGCTCAAGCCCAGCGCGATGTTCGTGTTACAGCACTGCGAGTACGGCTTCACGGTCAACGTTCCACTCGAAGTGGCGCTGTCCGACAACTTTCTGATGGCCACTCATTTCGACGGAGAACCGATCAGCCCGGACCACGGATATCCACTGCGGGGAATCGCGGGATCCATTCCCGGGCGGAGCGAACTCATGTCCCCCTATTTCTGGAAAGGCGGCAAATGGCTGCGCGGGCTGCAGTTCCTGGCCCAGGATCGGCAAGGATTCTGGGAGCAGGCCGGATATCATAACGAGGCCGACATCTGGAAGGAGCAGCGCCTGGCGTATTGAGCGGTAGGGCCTCCAGTCGGCTGCCCACCAAGTGCTCAAGGCGAACGCCTTGGGCGTTTCTTTTCATGCATATAATCATTTGAGGCATGCATGGCAGAGGATCCCACTCGCAGCGCCCGTGAGCGGATGGTGGAAGAGCAGCTCCGGAGCCGCGACATTCATGATCCCCGGGTCCTGGAGGCCATGCGAGTCGTGCCGCGGCACCGCTTCGTTCCAGACGACTTGAGCAGCCAGGCCTACTTCGATGGGCCGGTCAGACTGGACCACGGGCAAACGATCTCCCAGCCTTACATCGTCGCCCTCATGTCTCAGCTGCTCGAGTTGGAGGGCGGAGAAACCGTATTGGAGATCGGGACTGGATCGGGCTACCAGGCGGCCGTGCTTTCCCGCCTGGCGCACCAGGTGTACAGCCTGGAGCGGGTATCGGAGCTGGCCCGCAGCGCGGCGGAGCGGCTGAAGGAATTGGGCTGCGAAAACGTGAAGGTCTACGAGCGCGACGGTTCCGGAGGGTTACCGGAACACGCGCCTTACCCGGCGATCATCGTCGCGGCGGCTGCCCCGCGGGTACCCACGCCGCTCAAAGAGCAATTGGAGATCGGCGGGCGATTGGTGGTGCCGGTGGGGAGCCAGGAGGGCCAGACCCTCGAACTCTGGCGCCGGGAGAGCGAAACTGATTTCAGTCAGGAACGGATAGCCCCGGTCGCCTTCGTTCCGCTGCTCGGTGAGCATGGCTGGTCTTCCGACAAGCGGCCGTTCTGGGCGTGGTGACCGATCCATTTAACCTTCCACCGGCGGCCTCAGATAAGCGATGGCCTTGCTGGCCTCGCCATTCATGACCAGCTCGGCGACCTGGCCATCGGCAACTGCCGGGATTTCGATCACCCGCACCAGTGCTTCCCATTCAGCGTCTTCCGGCAGCAGCACCTTGAGTGAGTTCTCGGAAGCATCGAAGAACTCCCGGTTGAACTCGTCCCGGCGGTCTCCCAGCGCCACGGCCAGCGGATAGATCCCCGCCTCCACCAGGTCTTGGAAGAAATGGGTTCCGTAGGAGGGCTCCGGAGCCCGACTGTCAGGCACGACCTCGATCAGAGCCCTCGCATGGTAGATGTCTCCATAGCCGACCGGGATGCCCAGACTCGAGTTCTGGCTCCCCCAGCGGCCCGGGCCCATCAAGATGAAGGTCTCATCGGCTAGCCGGGCATTGACCCGCCCGACCAGCCGCGCCAGCGCCGGCCGGTCATGTGCACTCACCGAATCTCTAAACGTGTACGGAGAGATGTAGACCACGTAGCGTACATTGGTGACTTTGCCATCCGGCACCAGCCGACGGCTAAGGAACAGCTGCCTTTCCTTAGGGACATTGGTTGGAAGCTCCACCCGCTCGCGCTCCATGCGACTCTGCGGCCGGCACTGCAGCAAATAGACGGTCGGCTCCGGCCGGCGGGCCTCGGTCTCTTCAAGCAGCGCCAAGAATTCGACGTCCACCGGTCGGTGGTAAGCGGCTTCGAGGGTCTGCAGCACCCGAGTCATGTTGCTGGCGAAATGGGTGCGGCGCAGCAGGCCGCTGAAGGTCACGACCACCTCTTCCGATTTCATTCCTAAGGGAGCACTCACGAAGTCTTGCAGCGCGCCTCCCTGATAGCGTTGGCCGATCCAGCGCAGACTGCTTAGGCCGCCGGAAAGGACCTTCTGTACCGGCAGAGTGCGCATCGAATTGGCCTGCGTGTCAATCAGGTCGACGAAATGCTGGGAATAGCGGAGGATGCGTTCGGGATCCGTGTCGGGGCGCAACTCGGGGTGGCTGAGAGCCACCAGACGCGGGTAGTCGTTGTCTGCTGGTTCAACCGCTCGAGTTCCCAGGCCCCAGACCAGCCGCAAGAACCCGGCCCGCCGATCGATCTTCGGGCTCCAGCGGTACTGGTTGCGGGAGAAAGCCACCCCGGCCGCGTCTGGCAGCAAAAAGCCGTTCACCTGGCGGCCGCGCACTTCCTGGATCAGAACTGCCATCCGTTCGTCGTAGTCGAGCAGGTTCTTGCTCTTGCGGTAGAGCAGCACGTCCGGGTTGTAGACTCCGGCATAGATCCTGGCGATCGCCTGCAGTAGATCGCGCAAGTTGTCCTTGGCGGTGCCCTGGTTTCCGCAGAATACGCTCTCGTACTTGCCGGCGAATGAGAAGCCGAAGGAGTCTTCGAGCAGGCTGGAGGAACGGACGATCAGCGGGGTCGGTCCCAGCTCGGCGAGCACTGCCCGCAGCGGCTCGGTGTACTCCTCCGGGAAGCGGCCATTCTCGAAACGCTTCCGAATCCCCGAGTACTCGGAGCGAATCTCGGTCTCGCTCTTGTATTTCTGGTTGGCGATGTCGATCAGGTCGTTGAACTGGTTGAACCGGTAGAAGACGTCAGCCGCCAGGAACCAGGAACGCGGGAAGCGGAGCCGCCCGCGCAGCTGTGGGTCGTTAGACTGAGTCAGGATGCAGCGGGCCAACTCGAATCCGGCGGCCTTGCCGCCGATCTTGCCGCGCCCGATGCGACGATCCCGGATGGCCTTGAGATCCTCGATCGTGAGCCACTCTTTGGCGATCCCTACATATTCGAGATGGTCGCTGATCATGGTCTTAATCAGGACCACCTTGATCTCCTGCAGATGGTGCTCGATCGCCGCTCGCTGGGCCCTAGGCAAGGCTTCGTATGCCTCGCCTTGCGCAAAGAGCATGTCCCAGGGTGCGAGTTCGGGGTGAAACGTGAGCACGAAGCTGCTCGCCCGGCCGCGCTGGGCCAGAGTTTCGCGGACAAGCGATTCGAACAGATCGTGAGGAAGGTTGTAGGAGAAGTAGAAGTCGGTCAGGTTCTCGCGGGTGATCCGGAGCCGGTTCATCCAGACATCGGGCGGTTCCTGATTGTGCGGATCCCGCAGCCCTTCCCGTTCTTGGGATTGAATGGCCTTGGCCCGCACTTCGGCCTCGAAGGTCTCTTGCGCGATCACGCCGCGGCGGAACAGTTCTTCCCGCATCCGATCGCGGATCTCAGGCGCGAGGATCGGATACTCGTGCAGCTCCAGAAGCAGGGTCAGGGCCTTGGGGAAGCCGTCAGGATCGAAGGCCATTCGCTTGTCTCGGTTGTCTCGGTTGTCGCGGTACGCTGGGAAGCGACTACGGTGAACTAGCGGCCGAGATGCATCGGCATGACAACGTGCAGGAAGTCATCCCGGCCAACCGGCTTGATCACCCCCGGGGCGGCCGGCCCGCTGGTCTCGAGTGCGACGTCCGGACTATTGATGACGCTCAGCACGTCGACCAGGAAGCGGACGTTGAAGGCGATCTCGATCGGCTCGCCGTCGACCGTGGCATCGACAATGACCTCATTGGAACCGGTCTCGGCCGCCGTGGCTGTGACCTCGACCCGGCCAGGCTCGAGCTCGCTTCCCGGCGCAATCTTCAAACGGGCAGAGTGGGCAGCCTCCCGGGCGAAGATGTCGGCTGCTTTGCAGGCCTTGAGAAAGCCGGCGGTCGAAA
>Ga0209640_10004671_pt1 | contig 12000 bp, 11 predicted proteins | sample RifCSP10_1_FD_184018 | JGI IMG/M metagenome (GOLD analysis project Ga0209640, IMG submission 184018) | Soil microbial communities from Rifle, Colorado - Rifle CSP2_sed 10_1 (SPAdes) (version 2) | ecosystem: Environmental > Terrestrial > Deep subsurface > Rock core/Sediment | place: Rifle... | reverse complement strand
TGGAGACAGCAATCGTAGCCCGGATGGAATGCAATGAAATCCGGGATTGTCAGCGCTGATCCCGCCTATTTATATTTTCTCCAGGTCTGCTTGCGGATATCTAGCCTGTCATGCTGGCCGGAATCGAAATGCTGACGGTAAATATCTTCCAGATAACGGTGCCAACCATAGCTATAGGTTTGATAGTCCTTTTCATTTTCTTCCATGAAGGCCAGGATGAGATTCGTTAAGCGGTTGAGCGGTTTTTGTAATGACAGAACATTGCATTGTTTGATTGTGCTCAGTATCTTCGCCAGCGTCGTCTCCGGAAATTGATAGTGAACGATTAAGTTGCCGTCATGATAGTCGGCGCTGTCCACGCCGGCGACGGCCAGCACCTCACGTTTTATTTCCGCCGGAGATGTGCCCGCCTTACCAGGTTTAATGCGGATGACGCGGCGCCGACTGATCATAACAGGCAGGCATAACTGACCCGTTCCTTTCCAGCATAATCGCAGCGCGTCCTCATACTGCTGAAGCGATGCAGTTTAAAAAGATGTCTGATGCTCAGGGCCTGATCGTAACCGTGCTCCAGGAGCAGATAGCCACCCGGTTTCAGGTGGCGTATGGCAGCCGGAATGAGGTGGTTGATGATCGTCAGTCCCTGATGACCGCCATCGAGGGCGATGCGGGGCTCAAAACGGATTTCCCCGTCCGTGAAACCGTGATAACGCGAGTCGACATAAGGCGGATTGCAGACAATGATATCGAAGACGGCATCTGGCAACCCGCTGAACCAGTCGGATTGTAGAAACCGGATGTTCGATAACCCGTATTGCCCTGCATTGGCCTGCGCGACACTGAGTGATTCTGCCACGATATCGACTGCGGTTAATTGCGATCCTGGCCGTTCCCCGGCGATGGCGATGGCGATGGCCCCGCTCCCGGTACCCAGATCGAGAATGTCCAGACTGGCGTGCCCGGGGATCAGTTCGAGCGCGGTTTCGACCAGACATTCCGTCTCCGGCCTCGGGATCAGGGTATGCTGGTTGACCGTCAGTTCAGCCGACCAGAACTCTTTCTGTCCCGTCAGGTAGGCGATAGGAAATCCCGACGCCCGTTTAGCGATCAGGGACTGGTAATCGCAGATCTGGCCAGCGGCAACCGTATTCTCCGGACGGGCATAGAAAAATTCACGCGAAACTCGCATAACGAAGGCCAGGAGTATTTCCGCGTCCAGCCTGGCACTGCCGCTGGCAGGCAACTGTCGCTGCGCCTGAGCAAGTATTGCACTGATGCTGGAGGAAGCAGTCATGACCACCGTGTCAGACCGTGGCTTCCGCGAGCAGGTCGGCCTGATGCTCATTGATCAATGGACCGATGACCATATCCAGATCGCCCTCCATGAATTCATTCAGCCGGTACACGGTCAGATTGATACGATGATCCGTCACCCGGCGCTCCGGAAAATTATATGTCCGGATCCGCTCCGAACGGTCGCCGGTACCGACCAGATTGCGACGGTTCTCAGCGGTAGCGGCGGTCTGCTTGTCGCGCTCGGCATTTAATAACCTGGCCTGCAGCAGTGACATAGCCCGGGCCCTGTTCTTATGCTGCGAGCGCTCATCCTGGCACTCGACGACGGTATTGGTAGGCAGATGCGTGATCCGGATCGCGGAATCGGTTTTATTGACGTGTTGGCCGCCGGCGCCGGAGGCCCGATAAGTATCGATACGCAAATCGGCGGGATTGATCACGAACTCGTTGATCTCCTCCAGTTCCGGCAGGACCGCCACCGTGCAGGTCGAAGTGTGTATTCTGCCCTGGGCTTCCGTGTCGGGCACACGTTGCACACGGTGCACGCCGGACTCGAATTTCAGCCTGGAATAGGCGCCATCGCCGATGACCCGCATGATAATCTCCTTGTAGCCTTTCAGATCGCTGGCGTTCTTGCGCATTATCTCGATCTTCCAGCCACGGGCTTCCGCGTAGCGCATATACATGCGCATCAGATCGCCCGCGAATAAAGCGGCTTCATCGCCACCGGTGCCGGCCCTGATCTCGAGGAAAATATTATTCTTGTCAGCCGGGTCACTGGGCAGTAATAATCTTTTCAGCTCATGCTCCAGCCGCTCATGTTCCAGTTCCGCCTGCTGCAGTTCCTCGCCGGCGAGCCCGCGGATCTCCTTGTCGGCATCCTGCAGCATCGCGCGGGCGCTATCGATCAGTTCCGAATTTTTCCGGTAATCGTTAAAACATTCGACGATCGGCCCTGTCCCGGACGCTTCCTTGCTTAATTCGCGAAAGCGTTTGTTATCGTTGATAACATCAGGTTCGGCGAGGAGGGCGTACAACTCCTGTTGGCGCTCGGCAAGCTTTTCCAGTTTATTGATGAGACTTTCTTTCATACTTATAAATAATGACGGATGAAATATAGACGAAATTAACCGACGGCCTGGCCAGGCTATCGATCTTTCCGGGAGGAATGACTGGCGGACTCCAGATTGAACAATTCCCGAGCGGTTTGTAACAGGTCGTCGCGTCCCAGCACGCCGGCGTTCCGTAAGCGGGTACTGGGGAGATGCAGAAACTTGTTGGTTAAAGTATGCGCTATTTCCTGCAGCACCGCCTCCGGGTCGTCGCCTTTCCTCAGCTTTTGCCTGGCTGCATCCAACGCTTCCTGCTGGATGAGCGTGGCCTGATCGCGCAGGGCGCGGATAGTGGAGACCGCATCCAGCGACTTCAACCACTCCATAAACTGGAACACCTGGATTTCAATGATTTCTTCGGCCTGCAGCGCCGCCTCCTTGCGACTTTGAATATTCTCGTCGATGACACCCTTCAGATCGTCGACCGTGTATAAATACACATCATCCAGGTTACCCGCTTCCGGCTCGATATCCCGCGGTACCGCCAGATCGACGAAAAACATCGGCCGGTGCCGGCGTTTCCTGATGGCTGACTCAATCGCGCCCTTGCCGAGTATCGGCAGCTGGCTGGCTGTGGCTGAAATAATGATATCGGCTTCATCCAGATGGATGGGCACATCCGCCAGGGTAATGGCATAGGCATTAAATTCCGCGGCCAGATTGCGTGACCGTTCCAGTGTCCGGTTCGCGACGATCATGCGTTGCAGGCCGATTTCGTGCAGATGCCGGGCCGCCAGCTCGATGGTATTACCGGCGCCGATGCACAACGCCGTGCGCTGCGACAGGTCGCCAAAAATCTGTTGCGCCAGCCGGACCGCGGCGAAGGCAATCGATACCGGATGGCTGCCGATCTCGGTACTGCTGCGGACCTGCTTCGCCACTTTGAAAGCGTGCTGGAATAACCGGCTCAAGAGTTGGCCCATGCTGCCGGCCTGGTTCGCGATGCGATAGGCATCCTTAAGCTGGCCCAGTACCTGCGGTTCACCCAGCACCATCGAATCCAGGCCGCTGGCGACGCGCAACATGTGTTTCACGGCACTCTCGTCGGGGTGGGTATAAATAAATTGTTGCAACTCCGCGACCGTGAAACCGTGATAATCCGTGAACCACTCGATCGGCTCATGGATCACATTACTGCCGGTATTACAATAAATCTCGGTCCGGTTACAGGTTGAGAGGATCGCCGCCTCCTTGACGCCGCCACGGTTGGTAAGGTCAAGTAAAGCCGCAGGCATACTGTCGCTGCCGAAGGCCACTTTCTCTCTGACCTCCAGGGGAGCGGTAACATGGTTCAATCCGAATGCCAGCAGCGTCATGGGTAATTTACAAGTAATGTCACTGAAAATTTGTCGATTCTACCGATTTAGAGATAATTATAAATGCTTGAATATCAAATTGTTGGAAATGATTTATAAAAATGTGTCCTTCTTGATAATTGTCGGCTATAGTTGAATACCCTAAAGCTTTTACGAACACAGCCTATTATTAGAGTCACCACCAACAAGTTTGTTTATTGGAATATAGTCAATCCCCTATCCCGTTATGCCCGATTTTGTTGTTAAATCAATACACCTGCAACTGACAAATACACTGATGACCATCAAGCTGTTGCTGACCATATCACTGACAGCAGTGATGCTTGCCTGTCAGACAGCACCATTAAAAAATACCGCAGCCACCGCTGACCGGCAGGAGCAACCGGCAGTTGTAGCGGATATTCCCCGTATCGAGCCAGCACGGCCCAAGATCGAATTAAGCGAGGATATCCTCTACAAAATTCTGGTGGCGGAAATTGCCGGCCAAAGGGGACATCTGGATATCGCGGTCGAAAATTATCTGGAACTGGCCAGGGTAACCAGGGATCCCAAGATTGTGGAACGGGCTACCAGGGTCGCGGTCTATGCCCGCAGTACGGAAGCCGCTTACGAAGCGGCGCAACTGTGGGCGCAACTGGATCCTGCCAACCCCGATCCCCATCAAATCCTGGCGGTCATGTCGTTGCGGCAAAAAAACGTTGTGGAAACCCTCGCGCATCTGGAGCAAATCCTGAAAAGCACTGCTGGCGAATTCCGGCAGAAACTCTGGATGATTGTGAATATGCTCGGGCGGGAACGAGACCGGGATCTGGTAATGACCGTCATGGAGAGGCTGTTGAGCGATCACCAGAACGAAGTGGATGCAGTCTTTGCCTTTGCCGATATCGCAGCGCGCATGGGGGATCTGAACCGGGCGCTGGAATTACTCACCAACGCTCATGCCATGGCACCCGATAACGATGATGTGGCCTTGTCTTATGTCAATATTTTACAGCGTATGGAACGGACCAATGAGGCGATCACATGGCTGGAGGAGGTCCTGGCAAAACGCGACAGCAATGATTTCAATCTGCGCGTGGCATACGCGCGATTGTTATATAGCGCGCAACGGTTCGATGATGCCCGCAGGCAATTCGAGATACTGGTAGTGGCCGCGCCGAATAACCCGGACGTGCTGTACTGGTTAGGCAATCTATATCTGCAAACCAACCGGCTGGACGAAGCCGAGTTATATTTCAAACGTCTGGTCGACCAGGACAGCCGCTTCCATAATGCCAAATATCTGCTCGGCCGTATCGCCGAAGAACGCAAGGACTATGAAACCGCCAGCGTCTGGTATGAAAGCGTACAGAATGGCGATTATGCCTTCGATGCACAGGTCAGAAACGGTCTGCTGCTCGGCAAACGGAAATCCATAGAAGAGGCACTGGTGGTACTGCAAGCAATCGACACCAGTTCCCCGGCCCAGGAAAACGTCCTGACCGAGGCTGTCGCCGAGCTGCTTATCGATGAACAACGATATGCCGAAGCCATGGCGGTTTATGACAAAGCGCTGGAGAATCACTATAACGCCGACCTGTTATATTCACGGGCTATGCTGGCTGAAAAAATGGATATGCTCGATCTGGCGGAGGAAGACCTGCGCCAGATCCTTGCCAAGGAACCGGAGCACGCCCAGGCTTTGAATGCCCTCGGTTATACACTGGCCGACCGTACCGACCGTTATCAGGAGGCCTATGATTTGATTCAGCAGGCATTGTCCCTGGAGCCGGAAAGTTATTATTTTCTCGACAGCATGGGCTGGGTCCTGTACCGGCTGGGCAAACACGAAGAGGCGATTGATTATCTGCGCAGGGCCATGGCGCTGACACAGGATACGGAGATTGCCGCTCATCTCGGCGAGGTCCTGTGGGTCGCAGGCGACAAGAAGGGCGCGAAGGCGGTCTGGGAAACCGCCCTGAAAAACACGCCGGAAGACACCAAATTGATCGATGTGATCAAACGCTTCACCCCGATCGATTCACCCCGCTAAGCATACAAAAAAGCCGGCCGGATCCTGCGCCGGGTTACCAGCTGTCAACAGCGGCAGCCGCAGGCAAAACCAACTATACTTGGCGCCACTGGATAACCTTTGAATCTTGCCCTATGAATTATTATCTAGCAGCCCGAATCCGTTTACTGATGTTCCCGTTATTACTATGGCTGGCGGGGTGTGCCACCCATATACCTGTCGACGAGCAGGTCAGACTGGACAGCTTTCAGGCGAACCGGGAAAAACTGGCGGAACTGGAGTCCTGGCAGTTGCAAGGCCGTATCGCCCTGTCGATGGATAAGGATGCGTGGTCCGCAACCCTGCATTGGACACAAACGGATGGGGATTATGAATTGCGCCTGATCGCGCCCCTGGGCCGCGGCAGTTTCGAACTGCACGGTGGCGACCAGGGTGTTCTGCTGCGGTTGGCGCAAAACCAGGTATTGCAGGCTGACGACCCGGAGACCCTGCTGCAGGACAACTTTGGCTGGACAGTGCCGGTATCAGGGTTGACGTATTGGATCAGGGGCATCCCGGATCCGGGCGCGAAGGTAACCAGGCTGTTATTGGATGAGAGGGGACGGATCCGTGCCATGGAGCAATCGGGCTGGCAGGTCACTTATATCCAATATTCCAACCAGGGTATGTTTGAATTACCGGGGCGAATCGCATTGGCTAACGGGAAATTGAAACTACGCCTCGTGATCAAGACCTGGACACTATAAAGAATGCACCCACCTTACGCGACGATTGCTACACCAGCCCCTGACGACTCAACAGCGGCCACCGACGCATCCTCCCGGTCGTGGCCGGCCCCGGCGAAACTCAATCTGTTTCTGCATGTAATCGGTCGCAGGCCGGATGGTTATCATCTATTACAAACCGTATTCCAGTTCCTGGATTTTGCCGATGAGCTGGATTTTCACATCCGGCAGGACAGCCGGATCAATCTGTCCAGTAACTATCACCATATCGAACCGGATCAGGATTTGATTGTACGGGCAGCCCGACGATTACAGGAATTCTCGGGATCGAAGCGGGGAGTTGATATAACGATACGCAAACAACTGCCGTTCGGTGGCGGCCTGGGCGGCGGCAGCTCGAATGCCGCCACGACCCTGGTGGCATTGAACCTGCTCTGGGGGCTGGGACTTGAGGAGACGCAACTGGCAACCATCGGTCTGCAACTCGGGGCGGATGTGCCGGTATTTGTGCACGGCCAGGCGGCCTGGGCGGAGGGTGTCGGGGAAAAACTCACCCCGATCAAATTGCCGGAACCCTGGTTTTTAGTCGCCAATCCTGGAATTACCGTAGCGACGGCGAAAATATTTAACGCACCTGATTTGACACGCACTACGCCTGCAATCACAATACGCGACTTTCTCAGCGGCGCGGCGGTACATAACGACTGTGAGACGGTGGTTAGAAAAGTCCATCCGGAAATTGCTAACCTATTGAATTGGATGGAAGAAACAGCTCCAGCCCGGTTGACCGGTACCGGAGCCTGCGGGTTCAGTGCTTATGCCACTCGCGAACAGGCCACAGCGACACTGGCCTTGATTCCAGACCCCTGGTGGGGCTTCGTCGCACCAGGCAGGAATCGATCGCCGTTGCTGGACAAACTGGAACGAGTGCAACTTGGCAGAGCCGGTTAACTTATCGCCCGAACCGAGATGATGGGGTGTGGCCAAGCGGCTAAGGCACGGGGTTTTGATCCCCGGATTCCCAGGTTCGAATCCTGGCACCCCAGCCAATTGTAAGAGATCGATAGGGAACCAACCCGCTGTTGCTGATTAGAGAGACCGAAAGAGCATATGACAATCGATTCCGTTATGCTTTGCACCGGCAGCGCCAATCGTACATTGGCGGCCGATATTGCCAGTTGCCTGAACATGACTCTGAGCAACGTGACGGTCGGGCGTTTCAGTGACGGCGAAATCATGGTTGAGCTGCGGGAAAACGTGCGCGGGACGGAGGCATTTATCATCCAGTCCCTGTGCATGCCGGTTAATGACAACCTGATGGAACTGCTGGTTATCGCCGATGCCCTGCGCCGGGCCTCGGCCAACCGGGTTACTGCACTGATTCCCTATATGGGTTATACCCGGCAGGACCGGCGGCCACGATCGGCGCGGGTGCCGATTACGGCGAAAGTAGTAGCGAATATGATAGCCTCGGTCGGGATCGACCGGGTGCTGACCGTGGATTTGCATGCCGATCAAATCCAGGGCTTTTTTGATATGCCGCTGGAGAACCTGTATTCCTCCCCGGTATTGCTGGGAGATGTATGGAAGCATGAATATCCGGATTTAATGGTCGTCTCGCCGGACGTCGGCGGCGTGGTTCGAGCCCGGGCCCTGGCGAAACGGCTGGATGACACAGATCTGGCGATTATCGACAAGCGCCGGCCGAATCCGAACGAATCGGAAGTGATGAATATCATCGGCGATGTCCACGGGCGGACTTGTGTCATCATTGATGACCTGGTGGATACAGCGGGAACCTTATGTAATGCCGCTGCCGCCTTGAAGGAATATGGCGCCAAGGCTGTCGTTGCTTACTGTACCCACCCGGTCCTGTCCGGGAATGCCGTGAAGAATATCACTGCTTCCCAACTGGATGAACTGGTAGTGACCGACACCATACCATTAAGGCCGGATGCGGCGGCCTGTAAAAAAATCCGCCAGCTCAGCGTGGCGACCATGCTCGCTGAAAGCATCCGCCGCGTCGCGGAGCGGGAATCACTGAGTTCGATGTTTGTGGATTAGGACAGTGAAAAGTGGAAAGTTTAAAGTGTAAAGATCAAAGGATGAACTACATGCACATTAAGCTTTGAACTTTTCACTTTATACTTGTAACTGTATTTATCCAAAGAAAAAGTAGAAAGTTTAAAGTGTAGAGAACATACAACTTACTCATTTAACTTTGTACTTTTAACTTTACACTTTTTACTGTAGTCATCTGGAGTATTTATTATGCAGCAATTTGAAATCATCGCCGAACCGCGGATCGGAACAGGCAAGGGCGACAGCCGGCGCTTGCGTCGTGACGGAAAACTGCCAGGTATTATTTACGGCACCGATAAAGAGGCAATGGCCATCGTCCTGGATCAAAACGCGCTGATCCATCAACTGGAAAACGAGGCCTTCTATTCGCATATCCTGTCGGTCAGGATCGGTACGGAAGAAGTGAAAGCCGTATTAAAGGATTTACACCGGCATCCCTACAAACCGACCCTTATACATGTTGATTTCCTGCGCATCAGTGAAACAGAGAAAATCACCATGCGCGTGCCGATCCACTTTATCAATGAGGCGGCATGCGTTGGCGTCAAGACGGAAGGCGGTGTCATCAGCCATATCATGACTGAGCTGGAAATTTCCTGCCTGCCAAAAGATTTGCCGGAGTATATTAGCGTCGACATGACCGATATCAAGCTGGGCGCAGCCGTGCACCTCACTGATTTGCATTTGCCGGCGGGTGTCGAGATCTATGCCCTGAGCCATGGCGGTGACCCAAACCGGGCAGTAGCTTCAGTACACATCCAGAAGGTCATTGAGGAAGAAGTCCCGGTAGTTGCGGCTGAAGCTGTAACTCCCGAAGCTGCTGCTGCTGCCGCTGCTGCCGCCGAAGCGTCAACGGTCAAAACAGACGATAAAGAAAAAGATTAATTTTCCCGCGACATGACACACGCGCCAGTATTACTGAGACTGGTTGCCGGTCTGGGAAATCCCGGAGCAAAACACGCAGAAACCCGGCATAACGCCGGGTTCTGGTTTTTGGACCGGCTCGCGGACAAACATGACATCGCCTTTACCGCGAATACCAGGCTATTCGGTCAGCAGGCACGCCTGCAATACGACGGTGAAGATATTCGGCTGTTCAAACCGCAAACCTATATGAATGACAGCGGCAGGGCGGTCCAGGCCGTCATGGCTTATTACCGGATTTTGCCCACCGAGCTACTGGTAGTGCACGATGAAATCGACCTGGCGCCGGGGACGGTCCGTTTCAAGCAGGGCGGCGGTCACGCCGGACATAACGGCCTGCGCGACATCATCGAGTGTATCGGCAGCCGGGATTTCAACCGCTTGCGTATCGGCGTCGGTCATCCGGGGGATAAAGACCAGGTGATCGATGCAGTACTCAGCAGACCGACCGCGATGGAGAAAAAACTGATCGATGCCGCCATCGACGCGGCCCTGGCCGCGATGCCGCTGATCCTGGCCGGCGAGTTCAGTAAGGCCATGACACAACTACATACAAGTGAAAAGAGTGAAAGTGAAAAGTGAAAAGCATATGAATAATACTTTTGGTCCATCGTTAAGAACTTACTTTTCCCTTTTAACTTTTAACTTTTAACTTTTAACTGTTTTTATATGGGTTTTAAATGCGGAATAGTCGGGCTGCCGAATGTCGGTAAATCAACGCTGTTTAACGCGCTGACCAATTCCGCCATTGCCGCCGAGAATTATCCCTTCTGCACCATCAATCCTAACGTCGGCGTGGTGCCGGTGCCTGATCCGAGACTGCAGCAGATTGCCGCCATCGTCAAACCCAAACAAATCGTACCCACCCACGTGGAATTCGTAGACATCGCCGGGCTGGTGGCAGGAGCTTCCAAGGGCGAGGGACTGGGCAACCAGTTTCTGGCGCACATCCGCGAAACCCAGGCCATAGCCCAGGTGGTCCGTTGTTTTGAGGACGTGAACATCACCCACGTCGCCGGGAAAATCGATCCACTGTCGGACATCGAAGTCATCAATACCGAGTTATGTCTGGCCGACCAGGATACCCTGGAACGCGCCCGGCATCGGCTCGCCAAACTCAGCCGGGCGGCCGGCGACAAGAATGCCGCAAAAAATCAGGAATTAATCGGCCGTATCCTCCAGCACACTAACGACGGCAGTCCGGTTCGCAGCATGCAACTTACGGCGGATGAACGCCTCGCAATCGGGGACTTGCATCTGCTCACGGAAAAACCCGCCCTGTATATCGCCAATGTCGACGAGGCCGGTATCTCCACCAATAAATGGCTGGATGCAATCGCGGCCCGGGCGCGGCAGGAAGGCTCGGAAGTCATTGTCATCAGCGCCGCGATCGAGGCCGAGATCGCGCAACTGGAAGAGAGCGATAAACAGGCGTTTTTGTCGGATCTGGGTCTGGCGGAACCGGGTTTGAACCGGTTGATCCGCGCGGGTTACCGCTTACTCGGTTTACAGACTTTTTTTACCGCCGGACCCAAGGAAGTCAGGGCCTGGACCGTCTTCGCTGGCGTAACCGCGCCACAGGCGGCCGGCACTATCCATACCGATTTCGAGGCCGGCTTCATCCGCGCGGAAGTTATCGCCTTCGCGGACTTTATCCAATACGGTGGTGAGCAGGGTGCCAAGGATGCCGGCAAGTGGCGTCTGGAAGGGAAGGATTATATCGTGCAGGAAGGCGATGTTATGCTGTTCCGGTTTAATGTCTAAACCGTGACCGACCTGGCAACCAGAGCAGAGCTAATCGCAACCAGCCGCCAATTCAACCAGAGACTCGCTCAGCCATGATGGACATCTGGCAATACGTCATGCTGGCCCTGGCAGGACTGGCCGCCGGTTTCTTAAATGTGATGGCGGGCGGCGGCTCTCTGCTGACAGTACCGGTTATGGTGTTCCTGGGTCTCCCGGGCCCCGTCGCCAACGGCACCAACCGCATCGCCATCCTGGTCCAAAATATCACGGCAGTTATCACTTTTTTTCACAAAGGCCATTCCGACTTCCGGCTCAGCCTGACCTTGTCATTGTGTTCCCTCCCCGGCGCCGCTGCCGGTGCTTACCTGGGCACACAGCTTGAAGGGATCTGGTTCAACCGCACCCTGGCTATCATCATGCTGGGCGTGATGCTGATCATGGCCTTCGATAAAAAACCGCATCCGGATGGAGGTGTGCCAGGTACCAAACCCAGGAACATCATCCTCGGCCATGTCCTGATGGTACTGGCCGGTTTATACGGTGGCTTCATACAGGTCGGCGTAGGTTTCATCCTCATGGCCATCCTGCATAACGTCATGCGTCTGAACCTGGTCACGGTGAATATGCACAAGGTGTTCATCACCATGAGCTTTTCCATTGTTGCCTTGCTGGTGTTCGCCGCACGGGTGGAAATCCAGTGGTTACTGGGCCTCTGTCTGGCGGTTGCTTATTCCATCGGCGCCTGGCTGGGCGTACACCTGTCGATCCGCGGCGGCGAACGCGTCATA
>Ga0209640_10004670_pt1 | contig 12000 bp, 6 predicted proteins | sample RifCSP10_1_FD_184018 | JGI IMG/M metagenome (GOLD analysis project Ga0209640, IMG submission 184018) | Soil microbial communities from Rifle, Colorado - Rifle CSP2_sed 10_1 (SPAdes) (version 2) | ecosystem: Environmental > Terrestrial > Deep subsurface > Rock core/Sediment | place: Rifle... | reverse complement strand
TGAAAATTCTGGTCAGCGACAGCCTCTCGAAGCAGGGCATCGCCATTTTGGAGAAGGCCGGCTTTACGGTGGACGTGAAGACCAAGCTGCCGAAGGAAGAGCTGATCAAGGAGATCAAACAGTACGACGGCCTCATCGTGCGGTCCGGCACGAAGGTCACGGCCGACGTGATTGCGGCGGCCCAGCGGCTGAAAGTCATCGGCCGGGCCGGTTCGGGCCTCGACAACGTGGATTCCCAGGCGGCGACCAAGCGCGGTATCGTCGTCATGAACACGCCGGGCGGCAATACGGTCACGACCGCCGAGCACACGATGGCGATGATCTTCTCCATGAGTCGGCGGATTCCCCAGGCGACGGCGTCGGTCAAGGCCGGCAAGTGGGAAAAGGACAAGTTCATGGGCGTGGAGCTTTATAATAAGACGCTCGGCGTCGTGGGCATCGGGCAAATCGGCGGCTATCTCTCGAAGCTGGCGCAGGGCGCCTCGATGAACGTGATCGCCTACGATCCCTATCTGGCGCCGGAGCGGGCCGAGAAAATGGGCGTGGAACTGGTGGACCTGCCGGAGCTGTTCCGGCGGGCCGACATTGTCTCCGTGCACACGCCGTTGACGGCGGAGACGAAGTCGCTGATCAATGCAAAAGTCATTGCGTCCATGAAACAAGGCGTGCTGATTGTCAACTGCGCGCGCGGCGGCATCATCAACGAAGCGGACCTGGTGGAGGCGCTGAAGTCGAAGAAGGTGGCGGCCGCGGCGTTCGATGTGTTCGAGGACGAGCCGGTCAAGGCGGACAATCCGCTGCTGGCGTTGGACAATTTTATCTGCACGCCGCACATCGGGGCCCAGACCAGCGAAGCGCAGGAAAATGTCGCGATCGGGATCGCCGAACAGGTCGTGGACTACTTCACGAAGGGCATCGCGCGTGGAGCGGTCAACATTCCGTCCATCCCGCCGGACCTGCTGCCGACGCTGCAGCCATACCTGACGCTGGCCGAAAAGATCGGCATGCTGCAGTCGCAGCTCTATGAGGGCGGCCTGGAGCGGGTGACGGTCGAATATAATGGTGAAGTGGCCGGCCTCTCGGTGGCTCCGCTCACGATCGCGGTGCTAAAGGGCCTGCTGACGCCGATCCTGGAGGACGTCGTCAATTACGTGAACGCGCCCGTGATCGCCAAGGAGCGCGGCATCGAAGTCAAAGAGGTCAAGAGCAGCGATGCCGGCGATTTCACCAGCGTGATCCGCGTGCGTGTCGAAGCCGGCAAGAAGGCGCACCGCCTGGCCGGGACCCTCCACAACCGCAAGGAGCCCCGCATCATCGAGATCGACAATTTCCAGGTCGAGGTGGTGCCGGAAGGGCACATGATGCTCATTCTCAACGAGGACAAGCCGGGGGTGATCGGGGCGGTGGGTCAGGCGCTGGGGGATCACAACGTCAACATCGCCCGGATGCAATGTGCCCGCGAGGATCGGGGAGGCAACGCCCTGCTGATTTTCGGCCTGGATGCCTCGCTGCCGGCCAAGGTGCTGGAGGCCATCAAGCGCGGGAAGCACATTCTCTCCGTCAAGCTGGTCGATCTCTCGCATTGACGCAAGCCGTCGTCGCGCCTGCGCTGTGATTGCGCTGCCCGGTGTATGCCGGGCGATCCATTATTAACCCGCATTATCCATGATGGTTCGTGACGAGACCGCTGAAACGCCAGGCGAGACGGGCGCGTGGAGGCGCGAGGGAGAGAGGCGTACTTGAAACAGTACGTCGACCGACCGAGCGGCGAGCCCGCCCGCCTGCGGGCCGGACCCTGAGCACGCAGGCTTGTCGCAGCGACGTATCGGCGGTCGCAGTAGAAGCATTTATGGATGATGCGGGTTGAGGTGACACAGATGAAGAAAAACGAGCGGTCGCTCGTGCCGTCCGGCATGGCCACCATTCTTCCGCACCAGTCCAATGGATGCGCCGTTCGGAGCAGGCACTCCCGGTTCATCGCAACAGGAATGGGCTTCAGGCAATCGTTCTGAGGATGCATTGATGAAAAAGCAGGAACGTGCATTGATCCCTGCCGGCATGGCTACCATCCTTCCGCATGCCGCTCAGCGGGTGCGCCAGATGGAGACCGTCCTGCTGGGGACGCTGGCGCGCTGGGGCTATCAGGAAATTATTCCGCCGACGTTTGAATATCTCGATGTGCTCTCTCCGGGCCTCGAGCCGGACGTCATCGAGCAATGCTATAAATTCGCGGACCGGACGACGGGCCGGATGTTGCTGTTGCGTCCGGATGTCACCGCGCAGATCGCCCGCATTGTCGCGATGGGGATGGCGGGCACGGCCTCGCTGCACCGGCTCTGCTACCGGACGACCGTGTTTCGCCACGCGCCGGAGCATGCCGGACGCGAGCGGGAGATCTTCCAGGTCGGGGCGGAACTGATCGGCATGGACGGTGTCAGCGCCGATGCGGAGATCATCGCGCTGATGATCGGGTGCCTGACGCAGATCGGGCTCACGTCGTTCACCATTTCCCTGGGCCACGTGGGGTTTTTCAAAACCCTGGTGGCCAAGTCCGGCCTCTCTCCGGAAGGCCAGAAACGGGCGGAACAGGCGGCGGCGCGAAAAGATCTGCCGCGCCTGGAGGAGATTTGCGCGGAGGAGCGGATTCCGCGCGGGAAGGCGCGCGCGATTCTCGAAGTGCCCGGTCTCTGCGGAGGAGAAGCCGTGCTGTCGCGAGGGCGCACGCTGGCCGGGCGCGATCCTGCGCTGCTGGCCACGCTCGACCGGCTGGCGCAGGTGTATCGATTGCTGAAAACTTCCGGCCAGCACGAACAGCTCCTCCTCGATCTCGGCGAATTTCGCGGGTTCGATTATTACGACGGCGTGGCGTTCGACGTGTTCGCCAAGGGGCTCGGCTGCGAGGTGGGCGGAGGGGGCCGGTACAACCATCTGGTGGGACGCTTCGGCCGCGATCTGCCGTCCACGGGTTTTGCGTTCGACATGGACCGGCTGTTCCAGGCGATGGACGCCGGGGGCAACGGGTATGTCCGGCCGGCCGCGGATTTCTTTCTCGCCGCGCCGGCACGGGCCGGCGACCGGCTGTTCCGTGCCGCGCAGGCGTTGCGGGCGGCCGGCTATTGCGTCGTGCAGGGTGCGCTGGCCGGCACGGGACCGGCAGACGTTCGTGCCGTTGCGGAGGAAGGCCTCGCACTGCGGGCGTCGGTGGTCGCGTTGATCGGCATGCCGGCCACCGGCGCCGACGATGCCGTCGTGATCGCCGGGGCATCGGTCAAGGGACGCAAACAGGTCAGGATCAAGGATCTCCCCGAGCTGCTGTAAGGAGGGCACCGACCGCGATCGCCATGGCATCCGCCGACGTCCTGGATCCGAGATTGCCGCCGCAGAATCTTGAAGCCGAGCAATCGGTGCTCGGCGCCGTCCTGCTCGAGAACACCGCCATGAGCAAGGCGATGGAAATCCTCACGGAGGAGGATTTCTACAAGACCGCCCACCGGAAAATCTACCTGGGCATGCTGGATCTCTCCGAGCACGGAGAGGTCATCGATCAAATCACGCTCACGGAACATCTCAAGGGCAAGGGCGAGCTCGAGTCGGTCGGGGGAGCCGCGTATCTGGCGGAACTGGTCCAGGCGGTCCCGACGGCCGCCAATATCCGCTACCACAGCAAGATTGTCCGCGACAAAGCCCTGCTGCGGGGGCTGATCGGGACGTCCACCGAGGTGATCACGCGGGGCTACGATGGCACGTCGTCGGTGGACGATCTGCTGGATTTTGCCGAACGGTCCGTGTTCAGCCTGGCCCAGGGGAAACTGGGCCGGTCGTTCACGGAATTGAAGCACGCGATCATGGAGAGCCTCGAATTCGTCAACACGCTGTTCCAGCGCAACGAGCACATCACCGGAGTGCCCACCGGGTTTGCGGAGCTGGACGATCTGACGGCCGGCCTGCAGCCGTCCGATCTGATTGTGATTGCCGGACGCCCCAGCATGGGGAAGACGAGTCTTGTGCTGGGCATCGCGCAGCACGCGGCCGTGAACCATAAGAAGGTGGTGGGCATCTTCAGCCTGGAAATGTCGAAGGCGCAGCTGGTGCTGCGCATGCTGAGCTCGGAAGCCCACGTGGATTCCCATCTGTTGCGGATCGGAAAACTCCAGAAAACGGACTGGGTGCAATTGTCGGAGGCGGCCAGCCGGCTGGAACATGCGAAAATTTTCATCGACGACATGGGCTCGCTGACCGTGCAGCAGATGCGGGGCAAGGCCCGCCGGCTCAAGGCGGAACACGGGCTGGACCTGCTGATCGTGGATTATCTGCAGCTGGTCCAGGGCCGGAGCGACGCCGAGTCGCGCCAGCAGGAAATCTCGGACATTTCGCGGTCGTTGAAAGCGCTGGCCAAGGAGCTCAATGTGCCGGTCGTGGCGCTCTCCCAGTTGAGCCGGGCCGTTGAAAGCCGCAACGATAAACGGCCCGTCCTGGCCGACCTGCGCGAATCGGGCGCCATCGAGCAGGACGCGGACGTCGTGATGTTCATCTATCGGGACGAAGTCTATAATCCCGACACCAACGACAAGGGCATTGCCGAAATTCTTGTGCGGAAACATCGGAACGGGCCCACGGGGGACCGGCAGCTGGTCTTCCTGGAAAAATACGCCAGCTTCGCGGATCTGTCCAAGCACGAAGCCGTGTGAGGTCGTTTGAGCGAATTTTCGCAATGGCCTTCTGGCGATCGCGCATCCAGCCGACAGGGGTACGCGATCGGCGGGCGAATGGCCGGCTGGCTGCAGGATGCTGAACGGCGGCGCACCGCACTGTGCGGGACGATTCTTCTGGGCCTGCTCCTTTTATTTTACTACCGTCTCTGGTGGCCCGGCCTGATTCTGATCAAGCGGGACGCCTTCAGGTTCTTCGCTCCCATCAAGCAATATATCGCCGAGCGACTTCTGGCCGGAGATCTTCCCCAGTGGTTTCCGTACGAGTCACTCGGGCGCTCCCTGATCGGGTCGACCGTTACCGGCGTTTTCCATCCCTTCACGGCATTGTATCTGGCGCTGCCCGCCTATGATGCGTTGCGCCTATCGACGCTGCTGGCCTGTCTCATGGGCGGTCTCGGCGCCTTTGTCCTGGGGCGCATCCTGCGGTTTTCCCGGGCCGGTGCGATGGTTGCGGGTCTGGCCTTTGCCTGTTCCGGCTATGTCGTGTCGACGACTGAGGCCATCGAGTATCTGTACGGAATCTGCGCGTTGCCGTTTTTCTGCGCAGCGCTCGGAAAGGCGGTGGAGGAGGGCCCTGCCTGGATGGTCGTCCCCGCAGCGATCTGGGCAACGGTCTTTTTAGGCGGCGACATCCAGACAGGGTATTACTACGGCCTCATCGCGCTGCTGTGGGCCATGGTTTGCACAGCCGCCCCTCCCTTGCAGGCCTTCGTGCGCACGGCCTCTGTAGGAATCCTGGCTGGCTTGCTCGCAGGCGTCCAACTGGCTCCCTCATGGGCCGCATTCCTGGCGAGCCCGCGGACGGATCCGGTTCTCTTCCACGAGATCGCCCTGTCTTGGTCGATGCATCCCCTGCGTGTGCTGACGATGATCGCGTCTCCTGTCGCCAACGAAGGCAATCAGCTTGACGTCGCACATTTTTTCTTTGGAGGCGATGCGCTGGATCAGCCATTGCCTGGATTGCTGACAGACAGTCTGTACGTGGGCGTGCCTGTTATCGGCCTTGCTATTCTGGGAGCCTGGTATCGGCGGGATTTGCGAGGGCTAGCCTGGCTGAGCCTCGTGGCTTTTTGGCTGGCTCTTGGTCGCTATGGCGGACTCTACGAGGTGTTTTACCATGTCGTGCCGCTTTGGTCCGCATTCCGTTATCCTGAAAAGCTCATGGGCGTGGTGTCGTTCGCTGGTGCCATGCTTGCGGGAGCCGGAGTGGATGAGCTTCGCAACAGACGTGGTCATCCTCTGGTCTGGTTTGCTTTCGCCGGGCTGTGCGTCGGTCTTGGCGTGGTTTTTCGAACAGAAACTTTGGCGGCGGTGTGCGCGGTAAATTTTGTCGCGCCGATCACGGTGACGCGCGAGGTCACGGATTCATTGGCCCAGGCGTTCTTGTTCAGTTCTGTAGCGGCATCCGGGGTGGGAATAGTCGGTATTGCAATGGATCGGAGCCGAATAGCCGGGACCGTCCTGGTCGGAATCCTTGTTGCGGTGATAATGCTGGATCTCTCGCGAGCCAACCAGGAGGCATACTATACGGGACCCACAGAGATTGCGACAGTTGCGCCTGGTCTCGTGGCGGCGCTGAGAAGCGATTCCGGGACAGAGGGAGCCGGGCACTTCCGAATTTTATCGAACGAAATTGATTATGTCCCAACGCGTTTTCGAGAATCGCTGGGCGCTATGGCGACCTCATCGCTGGTGCTTAGGCAGGCTCTCTATACTGAGTTGAATGCCGAATTTCACATCGAGTCCATCAATGTCTATATGCCGGGGCAAAGAGTTGAGATCGCGAATTTAAGCAGTACCGTGGGAAGAGGTCTCTGGGAGAATGCGTACGCAAGATATAACACGGCCTACTTCATCGGTTTCAGGGAATTTTTAGTCACGCCACCATTTTCGCGAAAGGTTGTCGCCGTTCTTCCCTCCTACCAGCTGGTCCTGGTGAAAAATCCGATCGCTCCCAAGCCGCGGGCGTATCTCTCTGAGCATCCGCAGTCTTCAACAGCAAGAATGGATCTGTCGACGCTCATGGCCAGACCTGACTTCTTGGACGGAACGACGGATTTTATTGAGACATCGGATGGGCCGTTGCCTGGTTCCACTCGGAACGGGCGCGTTTCAATCGAAAAATACGAGCCCGAAGAAGTTCGGATCTTAGTGGAAAGTCCAACGTCAGCCGTACTCATTTTACTTGATGCCTTCGAGGATGGCTGGCGGGCGTCCCTGGAGAACGGTGAGGATCTTCCGATCAGGCGAGCCAATGCGCTCGTGAGGGCGGTTACGGTTCCAGCCGGGACGCACACAGTGACGTTTTCGTATCAGACTCCGCTCCTGATCGCGGGGGCAGGATTGACCGGTCTGGGGCTGCTGGTGTGCGCGGGTCTTGCGGGGTGGAGACGGCGCCGCGTTCCGAACGGTGCAAGGTTTGACACCCTTCCGACCCCCTTCGTATAATGCGCCGACCGCGCAGTCATCCTCCCGTGTCACACGCCGATCATCGTATGCAAGGGAGACCTCGATCGTGAGCCGGGAAGTCCGTATCAGCACTCTGACCATCCCGGCATGCCGGCTCAGACGGACGGGGCCGGGTCTTGCGGCGGCGTGGCTCCTCGCCGCATGGTTCCTGGCCGGAGGCTGCGCGGGACCGCAGCCGTCCGGGCCGACTCCGCCCGCTCCTCCATCCGTCACCACTCAACCGATTGCCCGGACCGCGGCGCCGGTCACCGCCGCCGATCCTCGAGCCTATTACCATTTCATCCTGGGCTATCAGGCGGAACTGGCGCAGGACACGGAGCGGGCGATCCGGGAGTACCTGGCGGCCCTGCGGGTCGATCCCTCATCCCTGCATCTCAAGACACGCCTGGCACTGCTGTATTTTTCGGTCGGCGAGTCGGCCAACGCCGTGCGATTTGCCGACCGCGTCGTGGAGGCCGATCCGCCCGAAGCTGCGGTTCTCGCTCAGATGGCGAGCATCTATGCGTCGGCCGGGCAGGGAGACAAGGCCCTGGCACTCTACGAACGGGCCATCGAACGGAATCCCGGCGACAGCGAACTCTATTTCTGGAAGGGGCTGTTGCTGATCAACGCAAAGCGCTTTGACGAGGCCGAGCGGGTGCTGCAGCAGGGCATCGAGCGGAGCAAGGACTCGCCGGTCGGGCACTACTATCTGGGCCGCGTCTATGTCGAGCTCAAGCAGTTCGACCGAGCGATCGCCAGCTATGAGCGGGCCATCGCGGTCAACCCCGCCTTCGAGCCCGGCTATCTGGCGCTGGCGTCCGTTTACGAATCGCAGCAGGAGCGGGACAAGGCGGCGGAGGTGTACCGGCGATATCTGCAGAAGGTCAATCCGCACAGCCGGGACATCCGCCGCAACCTCGTCCGGTTGTTCATCACCGCGAAAGCCTATCCGGAGGCGCTGGCCGAGTTGCAGCGCATACTGCAGGACGATCCGGACGATCTGGATGCGCAACTCCGAGTGGGGCTGGTCTACGGCGAGATGAAAAACTATCCCAAGGCCATCGAGCGGCTGACGTCGCTCCTGGCCGCGCGTCCGGCCGAGCTGAAGGTCCGGGATTATCTCGGGTTGATGTACGAAGAGACGAAGGAGTTCGAGAAAGCCGCCCAGGCGTATGAGTACAACATACGGCTGCAGCCCAGCTATGCCGACGGCCATATGCATTTGGGGTATTTATTCTACCGCCAGAAGCGGTATCAGGAAGCCGTCCCGCATTTTTCGGCTGTGGCCAGGCTGAACCCCAAACAGGCCGACGGACACGTTCTGCTGGGGTTGACCTATCTTCAGGCCGAGCACTACGACAAGGCGGTCGAGGCATTTGAAACGGGGATTCTTCACAACCCGGACAGCGCCGATCTCTACTTCAACCTCGGCACGGCCTACGACAAATTAAACCGGTTCGACGACGTGGTCCGGGCCATGGAAAAAGCACTGCAGTTGGATGCGTCGCACGCGGACGCGTTGAATTATCTGGGATACAGTTATGCCGACCGGGGCATCAAGATCGACGAAGCCCTGTCGCTGACCAAGCGGGCCGTGTCGCTCAAGCCGACCAACGGGTACTACGTGGACAGTCTCGGGTGGGCGTTTTTCAAAATGGGCCTCTTGAAGGAGGCCCAGGCTGAGATTCAGCGCGCGATCACGCTGGTCGGAGATGATCCGGTTCTTTTCGAACATCTCGGCGAGATTTATCACAAGCAGAATCAGGTCAAGGAAGCGCGGGAAGCCTGGCTGCGCTCGCTCGAGCTGGACCCGTCCAACGTGAAACTGATCGATCGGTATCGCGAGCGGGGCCTGGGCGATCCCACGATCGAGGAACGGGTGAAGCAGGCCAAGCGGCGAATTCCCCAGCATGCACCGTCTTCGCAAACGATGCCGTAACCGGCTCACGTTCGTGCCGTGCAGAGGATCCGTCCAGAACTCTTCCCTTGCCAAAATTTGGTAGCGTCTTGCGATACGGCTCTGTGCTCGTTCTTCCGGTCTGAACGCAAGACATTGATTTGTTGTGAGAGTTCATTACAAACTATTTTTATCAATACTTACAAATGTGTTTCGCTGTGGCACGGTACATGCTAATACTATCTGCTAATGCAAGGCGCTGAATGTTCTCTCGCAAAGTTTTGGGGGTAAGGCGGTTCATCAGTCGAGAGAGTGAGAAGGAATAGGATGTTGAGGATTGAAAGCCAGCGAGGGTTTACATTAATCGAAGTGATGATTACCGTGGCGATCATCGGCATTCTAGCGGCTATTGCACTCCCCAACATGATGAGATACCAGGCAAAGGCCAGACAGACGGAAGCGAAGACGACGTTGGGCGGGATTTTTATCCGACAAAACCTTCATTGGGCCGAGAATGGTCGTTACGGAGGGCTGGGTGAAATCGGCTTCCTGCTGTCCGGGGGGACCAACCGGTACACCTATCGAACCGGAGCTGCCGGTTCTGCGGGAGGTGCGAATGCGAATGTCACGACTCCGGGTACGCTGCAGGACACGCTCCCTGCGATGCTGGGCACGATCGAGCCGGAGGGCGCCACGCTTGCATGGAATAGTATCGGTGGGTTTACAGCGACAGCTTCAGCCAATATCGACAGCGATGTGGTGGTAGACCAGTGGCATCTCAACGATATCAAGATCGGGATGCAGATTCCAGACTCAGACGATGCGGTATAGCAGAGCTTCCAAGTGACAAATTTTGTAATAGAATGACATAATTAACAATATGATCAATATTATTTCAAAAGCACAAAAATTTAAGATTATAAAAATACATATGTTTTTCAAGTACTTATATAATAAAAAGCCTTATGAAAGTCTGGGTATTGAATTTGCTTTAGTACTAGCCGAAAGTAAAAAGTTAACATTGTTTTAGGAAGAGGTTCAGTAAACCAAAGGGAGGTTTGAGTATGATTGCGAAGATGAGAAGTCAAAAGGGTTTCACGTTGATCGAGTTAATGATTGTGGTGGCCATCATTGGAATTCTGGCGGCCATCGCGATCCCCAACTTCCTGTCCTATCAGGCCAGGGCGCGGCAGGCTGAAGCGAAGACCAACTTGGGCGGCCTTTATGTGGCTGAAGTGGCCTTCTTCGGCGATCAGGGCGAATTCGGCAACTTCGCACAGATCGGATTCACGCTCGGTTCGGTTTCCAACGGAAGCTGCCAGGTGTGCCGCTATACCTATCGCATTCCAAACAGCACCAGCGCGACAACCATTGGTGTGGCAGCGACCGCAACGACCATTACCGGGACCACCTCGCCGGCTACTGAGGGTACGCCGGGGTCTTTGAACTCCGGAGGTGCGTTCACCGTGTCAGCCGCAGGCAACATCGACAGCGATACGGCGGTCGATCAGTGGCATGTCTCTGATGCCAAGACTGGCTTCCCGCAGGGTGCGGATAACAACGACGTGACATAAGGCTCCTTGGAGGGGAGGGGGGATTCCCCTCTCCCCTCCGTGTTTTTCCTGACCCGTTCCCGTGTGTGCTGACATGAGTTGCTCCTGCTGTTTTCCACCATGTTCTTCCTTGCAGTTCTTCATCAGATCCCCAATCCACCGCGTGATCAGGAAGTAACCCAAGGCGTTCGGCATTCTCCTCGTACCCAGTTTGTTCTCCTCAGCTTTCTAGTGGTCTTTGCGCCGCTACTTGATGGCGGAACGACTCATCTCGCGGCGCTTATCATCCGGGTACTTATTCTTGCCCTTGCGAGTATCTATCTGTGGCAGGGGTTCCGTACCGGAGTGATGGCGTATCATCGTCTGTCCGCCGGCCCGGCGGTGCTGACCTATCTTGGGCTGGCCGTGGTTTCGACGGCGATGTCGCCGTATTCCAATCAGGGCGTTCAATGGCTGATCGTGCTGTTCGGGTACGCCCTGATCCTCTATGTCGTCGTGGCGTTTCTTTCCGATTGGAGCCAGGTTGCCGTGCTGCTTGCCGTTGTGGTGAGCATGGGGTTGTTCGAGGCCGGCTGGGCGCTGATTCAGCAATGGCAGACGGGGCTTCCTCGTCCGACCGGAACGTTTTTCAATCCGAATTTTCTGGCCGGCTATTTGGCCGCCATTTGGGTTCTTGCGCTGGGCATCCTCAGTCATCTCCGCATAACCAGTAACAATCTGCTGCGTGGCCGACGGTCTGCCGGCGTTCAACTGGCTTGCGTGGTGCTATTGGCAGGCCTCTTTCTGGTGATGCTGCAAACGGGATCGCGGGGGGGCATGCTGGCCCTGGCGGCTGGCTCCGCAGTCGTGCTTGGTATTCGATTCGGGCGCAGGGCGATCGCGTTGTTGGCGGTGGGATTGGTTCTGGTCACGCTGGTGATTCCCAATCCCCTGCACGAGCGGATTCAGGCCGAGCATGAATCCGATCCGGTCGGATACGCCCGGTGGCAGATGTGGCAGTCTTCAGCCCGCACGATGATCGAACACCCGTTCGGCGTCGGGGTGGGACTTTATCAATATATCTATCCACGCTATGCGTTTCCGGTCGAAGAGGAGATCATCCATTACGGAAAGCTTGCGCAAACTCCGCACAGTGAATATGCGCAGATGGGGGTGGAGCTCGGCGTGGCCAGCCTTGTCGTGTTCGGGTGGGGCTGCGCAGGGGTTGCGCGGGAGGCAGCCTGGTGGCTCCGGCAGCGACTACGGCGATGGCAGCGTGGTGTCGCCGTCGGGTTGTGCGGAGGGATCGTGGCCATTCTTGTCCATGCCGCGGTCGACTCCAATTTGCATGAACCGGGTATTGTCGTTGTTCTGGTCCTCTATACGGGCATAGTGCTGTCCGCCCGCC
>Ga0209640_10004669_pt1 | contig 12003 bp, 9 predicted proteins | sample RifCSP10_1_FD_184018 | JGI IMG/M metagenome (GOLD analysis project Ga0209640, IMG submission 184018) | Soil microbial communities from Rifle, Colorado - Rifle CSP2_sed 10_1 (SPAdes) (version 2) | ecosystem: Environmental > Terrestrial > Deep subsurface > Rock core/Sediment | place: Rifle... | reverse complement strand
GGTCTGGTGGCAGCTCAAAAAGGGGTTGCATCGGTTGTCGCTCGAGGGGACGCGCAGGGGAGAAAGAGTCGTTAGCCGTCCGATTGTCCTTACTGTGGAGTAGGTAACCGGCAGAAGGAAAAACATGGCTGAGGGTATTGACTTTGGGCATGGTATGTCGTATTTTATTTTGAATTCAAAATGTATAAATTCAAAATAGGTGCCTTGAAAACCACCAAGCAATACGGGAAGAAGGCAGACCTGGCGTTGAGCACTTGGGTGAAGCTTGCCCGGGCGTTCTGGACGTTCAACAAGCACACCGTCGATGACATTCGGACGTATGGGCTGACCCAACCTCAATTTAGCGTTCTGGAATCCCTTGGTCACCTTGGTGAAATGACGTTGGGAGAGTTATCGAAAAAACAACTTGTGAGTTGTGGGAACACGACCGTCGTTGTGGACAACCTGGAAAGAGAAGACCTGGTTGAGCGTAGGCACTGCAAAAACGACCGACGGGCGGTGTACGTGCATCTGACACCGAAAGGAAAGAGAATGTTTAAGGAGATCTTCCAGCAACATGCCAGGTACGTTCAGAAACTTGCTTCTGTGCTCACACAAGAAGAGCAGGAACAATTGTCCAGGCTTCTGAAGAAGCTCGGTCTGGCGCTCAGGGAGGGGCAGGTACACACACGAAGTCAGGGGGAGTGAGAGGAGGAGGTATGGTCTCTCTCAGGCATATTTGCTTCCACGAACCCTGCAATGGAACGATTGGTATGTCCTGTTCTGTTTATACCTCGGCAGGCTTCATCCTTCGTGAGACGAGTGGGGAATACAAACTATGTATTGCTTGCGAGCTGACGGATGTCAGTCAGCAATTACCGGAGTCAGTAAACCACCAGATAGTCAACAACACATCAATCAATCATTTTCAGGCGGGAGCAGTATGAACAAGATCACATCAATAGGACTAGGAGTAGTGCTGTCCGTTGCAGTCGGCAGCGCGCAGATCGTTACATGGAATGTGGACAAGGCGCACAGCCATGTGAAGTTCAACGTCAGTCATCTCGTGATTGCCGAGGTGGAGGGGCGCTTCAAGGATTTTGATGCCACACTGACGAATTCGAAAGAGGATTTCACCGACGCGCAGCTCGTGGCAACAATCAAGGTTGCGAGCATCGATACAGATAACGAGTCGCGCGACAAACATCTCCGGTCTGCAGACTTCCTGGATGCGGAGAAGCACCCCGAGATCATCTTCAAGAGCACGTCGTTTGAAAAGGCGGGTAAGGATACCTACAAAATCAAAGGTGATCTCACGATCCGTGGCAATACCAAGCCGGTCATTCTGGAAGCAAAATACAACGGAACCGTGACCGATCCATGGGGAAACACCAAGGTGGCTTTCAAAGCGACGACGGCTATTAGCCGGTTTGACTTCGGGACGGTCTGGGATAAGAAGATTGCAACGGGCGGTCTTGTTGCAGGAGAAACGGTAAACATCACGCTCTTTTTTGAAGGAACAAGGGCGAAGTAAAGGACAAAATCTCCATCATGGCTCAGTTCATTCTTCCTTCAAACGCCGGAATTGGGGGCGTTTCGCTTCACGTCTCCGATATCGATCGGTCTCTGAAGTTCTACAGCGAGTTGATTGGCCTGAACCTTTTCGAACGAGACAACGGGGTGGCTTCCCTGTCTGCAACAGGGCAGTCGCCATCGTTGATTCAGTTGAAGGAACTCCCCGGTGCGATCCCCAAACCAGCCGGGACAACCGGGCTGTATCATACTGCGATTCTTTTCCCGAGTCGTGGCGAGCTGGCAAAGGTGTTGAATCGACTCGTCATGAAGCGGTACCCCCTGCAGGGTGCTGCAGACCATGGCGTCAGCGAGGCCATCTACCTTGCCGATCCCGACGGCCTTGGCGTGGAGCTCTACGCAGACAAGCCCAGAGAACAATGGCCTCGTCGCGGCGGCGAACTGCAGATGGTGAGCGAGCCTCTTGATCTCGAAGCGATTTTGGCAGAGCACACATCGACAGAAAGCAGGGATTCCCATCCTACAACCATTATCGGACACGTCCACTTACATGTTGCCGGTCTCACAACTGCCGAGCAATTCTACAGCGGGGTCATGGGGTTCACCGTAACCCAGCGTTCCTACCCCGGTGCACGATTTCTTGCTGCCGGCACATATCATCACCATGTTGGAATTAATACATGGGCAGGAAAAACCCCTCCGCCTTCCAATGCTGTTGGACTTGGATCCTTCACTATTCAGATTACCAAATCCTCGTTCGAGGCGTTCATTGCGCAATTAGGTGTAAACGGGGTGTCGTATTCGGAACAAGAGATCGGTCCGGGCATTCGGGACGCAGTTGTGCACGATCCTGACGGAATAACGGTCCGAGTTGCTGCCATCTGAGTTCCACTTCAATTTTTCATCCCCATCTCATCCCGCAATTCCTCGCGTCTTGATGTTTGCATGAAGAGTTCTTACTTTCCACCGTTCTTGAGACGATAGCGGCGGACGGTAGCTCTTTTCACCTAGCCTTTCTTCATGTTTACACTCTCCATGCTTCCGCATGCCTGGGCGATCTGCAGGTTCAACAACGATGCGACCATTCCCGCATGGGCCTACAACGGCCCGCTCTTCACAATCACAAGAACGGCTGAAGAACTCTCCATCGTTACAGTTGACAAAAACGTTCCGGATGGGGTGAAGTGTGAGCGGGATTGGCGATGTTTGAAGGTGCATGGCCCGTTCGAGCTTTCTGCAGTTGGTGTAGTCGCGTCGCTCGCCGGTCCGTTGGCCGCGGAGGGAATCAGCATTTTCGTCATTTCTACCTTTGACACGGACTACGTGCTTCTGAAGCAACACGATGTTGCCCGTGCATTCGAGGTCTTGACTGCTGCAGGTCATTCAATATTGGATTAGGTATTCGCTCCAATGATACCGGTGAGTCAGATCTGAAACCAGTCTCTTCAATGGCTCCGGCCACGAAGAAGGCTTTTCGCTCGACACTCGTTGGTGTCCTTGCCAACGCGTTGCTTGCTGCGGTAAAAGCCATCGCTGGCGTGGCGGGAAACTCGTATGCATTGATTGCCGACGCGATCGAGTCGACGTTTGATGTCATCAGTTCGCTCATCGTTCTTGGGGGGCTGAAGATTGCAACGACTCCGCGGGACGCGAACCATCCATACGGTCACGGGAAAGCCGAGCCTCTTGCCGCATTGGTGGTGGCTATTGCACTTCTCACTGCGGCCGTGGCAATTGCTATCGAGAGCGTTCGGGAAATCGTGACGCCGCATCACGCGCCTGCGCCCTTCACGCTTCTTGTCCTGGTGCTTGTGGTATTGACCAAGGAATCTCTCTACCGGTTCGTGTTCCGGGTCGGCGTAGCGGCACAGAGTACCGCCGTAAAGACGGATGCATGGCACCATCGAAGTGATGCGATGACCTCTGCTGCAGCCTTCGTTGGTATCTCGATTGCCTTGATCGGCGGAAAGGGTTACGAGAGCGCAGATGATTGGGCGGCGCTTGTGGCCACTGGAGTGATCTGCTATAATGCCTACAAGCTGATCGTTCCGGCGTTGGATGAAGTGATGGATGCCGCCCCGCCTCCCGACGTCGAGCAACGCGTGCGTGCAGTTGCTGAACAGGTTGCGGGCGTGACGGGCCTGGACAAATGTTTCGTCCGAAAGATGGGGCTGGACTATTACGTCGATCTTCACGTGGCGGTGAATGGATCGATCTCTGTCTGGGAGGGGCACGAGATTGCCCATAAGGTGAAAGACGCAATCCGCGGATCAAATCAACGGATCGTGGATGTGCTTGTGCATATCGAGCCGGTTGGAGAGCAGGTTCAAAACCATTAACCACAATCAGGAGAAACGCAATGAGTTACGCCGGTTTCTGGAAACGGTTTGTCGCATACGTAATCGATTCAATTCTTCTGGGGATTGTAGGGTTCGTGGTCTCGCTTCCGTTTCTGGGTCTGGTGGGTATCGGCGCCTTGACCGCGCATGATGAGCCTGAAGCCGCCGCCGGGGTTATAATTGCTGCCCTCGGAGCGTACCTGATGGTCCTGGGGGCAATGGCTGTTGTCGGATGGCTGTACTACGCGCTGATGGAATCGTCGGGCACACAGGGAACACTGGGGAAGATGGCACTCGGCATCAAGGTCACGGACATGCAGGGGAACAAGATATCCTTTGCCCGCGCAAGTGGCCGGTACTTCGGAAAAATCCTGTCCTCCCTTATCCTGAATATCGGCTACATCATCGCCGGGTTCACTCAGCAGAAGCAGGCGTTGCACGATATCATTGCCGGATGCCTTGTGGTCAACAAGTAACCTCACTCAATCCACCATGTCCCGGAGGTGAGCATGCTGTATCTCGTCGTCTTGGTTCTGCTTATCCTGTTGTTGGTTTACGTCAGCAAGACATCGGTTCTTGCAAACAGGTTGGAAGAACTGGCCCGCGAACTGACTGCACATCGTGGACGCATCCAGGAACTTGAGGGGAGACTGACAACTCCCCCGTCTTCTCAGCCGGCGTCTTTTCCGCCTTCCCGGTCAGCACCTGATGCAACTCCATCAGTTCCGATACCACCACCGGCACCAATCACTCAGCAGCCCATTCCTTCCCCAATCAAGGCCGAACCAGGTCCAGCATTAGCCCTTCCGCCACCAAAACCATCACGGACGCGGGAAGAGTGGGAGGCGCTCATCGGGGGGAAACTGCTGAACCGAATTGGCGCGCTGGCACTTATTATCGGCATCGGGTTTTTCCTGAAGTATGCCTTCGACAATGACTGGATCACCGAGTCACTGCGCGTAACATTAGGTGGTATGGCCGGCTTTGGTCTGCTCCTCACTGCAGATCGCACGAAGAAGAAAGGATATGAAATCTTCAGCCAGGGTCTGGTGGGTGCCGGGCTTGCAGTGCTCTATCTCTCCGTGTATGCATCATTTAATTTCTACGCTCTCATTCCCCAGTCAGTGGCATTCATCCTCATGGGGGGAGTAACTGTCCTGACGTTCATCGAGGCGTTCAGGAACAACGCTCTTGCCGTTGCCATTCTTGGTTGGGCGGGCGGTTTCATGACTCCATTCATGCTGAGTACGGGGGAAGCAAACGAAATCGGGTTGTTCACGTATATAGCGCTCCTTGATGCCGGCATTCTCGCCGTTGTTATCATGCGGGAGCGATGGGTCGTGCTGCATGCGCTGACTCTGGCGGCAACCTATGTAGTATACTTTGCCTGGAACGTCGAGTTCTATACACAGAATGACTTGCTTGTCACCGTGTACTGCTTGACCGTGTTCTGGATTCTTTTCCATGCGTTGGACGTGGTGCGGATTTTCAAACCTGCTATTACGTGGGGAGAGTTGCGGGAACTACTATCGGTTGCAAACATTCTCTTCTTTTACCCGTCCCTCTATGCCATTGTCAATCCGGACCACCATGAAGCAATGGCGTTGGGGACGCTTGTGATTGGCCTGGTCTACTTCCTCACAGCGCAGCTTGTACGTGCGAAAGGGAGGGATGGGGAGTTCGCCGTTTCCCGGTCAACCCTCACTGCAATTGTACTCCTGGTGATTGCAACTGCTATTCAATTTTCCGAATTCACAACAGTTGCCTGTTGGTCGGTGGAAGCTGTTGTGCTCGTCTGGTGCGGTGTGCGATGGAAGATGAAGTACGTGTGGTTGAGTGCTGCCGGCCTTCTCCTTGTCGCGGGAATCAAACTCATGTTCACTCCTGAGGCATTTGGATATGAGCCGGTGTTCGATCGCGGGGTCCTGCTCAACCAGCGTGCATATACTTATCTTATTCTTGCAGCTGCGGCGTGGATTGCTGCATTTCTTCTTTCAGACGGCAGCGAACGCCTCCGCCATATTGTGTCCACGAGTCTCTATTACCTGAGTTGCATACTCCTTTTTGCGCTCATCACTATTGAAGCCGTTGCCTACTACGATGTCCAAATGATGGGCGTGCCCGGGCCGGATCGCGTTCGTCTTGAATTCACCCAGCTTATATCCCTTGGCGTTCTCTGGATGTTGTCTGCGTTGGTGCTTCTCTGGGTCGGGCGATGGAAGCCAATTCTTCCGGTTGTCTACTCCTCTCTGGCCATTTTGACTTGCGGTGTGCTCATGGGAGGGATGAGGGGGATCGCATATGCGCCCGTGGAGGAATTTACTTTCATACTCAATATTAGATTCGGAGCCATAGTGGCAATACTCGCGGGAATGGGAGTTGCCACAGTGCTGCTTCGATCAGGTTCGCAACTCGGGGATTGGATTCCGGACGTGGTTGGGGTCATCCAGGTTGGATTTGTCCTTCTCCTCCTTGCGCTTCTGACCGGAGAGACGAGGGACATCTTTGAGAAAGAACTTGCTTTGCTCCCGCAAGGTGGCACATCGGCAGAACGTTCACGTCTGTCGGACCTTCAACAACTTTCTCTTTCAGGGGTGTGGCTTGTTTATTCGATTGGTCTCATGGGAGTCGGTATCTGGAAACGCCGGCGCGGGCTTCGTTTGATCTCGATTGTCCTTTTTGGTTTCACCATCCTGAAGATCTTTATTTATGATCTCTCGTTCCTCGATACCCTGTACCGGATTTTCTCGTTCATTGGACTGGGATTGATCCTGCTGTCAGTTTCGTATCTCTATCAGCGGTACAAGGGGATCATTCTTGAGCACCCGCCAGGAACGTCATCGAAACCGGAAGCGTGATCTTTCGGGCTTTCATGGTGAGGATCTTCCTTGTGGTATCTCGCTTTCATGGTTGCTTTCCGAGAGAGAGCTACTCCCTTGGTCGTGCCACTTCCTCAATCCTCTTTTCCTTATTCTGTTTCGCGAGCTTCTCCCCGGCTCTCCTTGCACAGCGGATGGAGATGGAGTTTCGGCGTCTCTCACTCAAAGAGGGACTCTCTCAATCCGTCGTCAATGCCATAGCCCGTGATAACCAGGGCTATATGTGGTTTGGCACGCAGGATGGTCTGAACCGCTACGACGGCTATGCGTTCAAGGTTTACCGGCATGATCTCGCAGATTCAACCTCCCTTCCCGACAACTTCATCTGGAGACTTCTGCATAGCCGCAAGGGCGAGCTATGGATCGGTACGTTCAAAGGCGGATTGGGCCGATACAACCCGGCATCTGATAATTTCGCCTCCTACCGAAACGATCCCGAGAACTCCTCCAGTCTGAGCAACAACAACGTCACTGCCGTTTATGAAGATCCACATGGTGCACTCTGGGTCGGTACCTGGTTCGGAGGGTTAAACCGGTTCGACCCTTCAGATTCCGGAGCGGCACACTTCACTCACTATCGATACAATCCCGGGGACTCAAACAGCTTGAGCGATGATCGGGTTTCGGCAGTTATCGAAGATGTGCACGGCGATCTGTGGGTTGGGACATGGAATGGCCTGAACAAGCTCGACCGACGTACAGGCCGCTTTACGCGATATCTGCACAAGAATGGTGATCCGCACAGCCTGAGCAGTAACATGATCTGGTCGATGTGTGAAGACAAGACCGGAGGTCTATGGATTGCCACCTGGGGCGGAGGATTGAGTCGCTACGACCGATCAACCAACAGCTTCAAGAACTACAAGCACGACCCACAAAAGCAGACAAGCTTGAGTGGGGACCTCTTGCGCTGCGTGTATTTCGACAGCAAAGGAGTTCTATGGGTCGGGACGTATGATGCGGGCCTGAATCGTTTCGATGGTGAACGAGAGGCTTTCATCAGATATGGAAATGATCCGAACAATCCGCAGAGTTTGCCACAGGATGAGGTTCAATCCATCTTCGAAGACAATACCAGCGCGATGTGGGTCGGCACAGGTTACGGGATAGCAACCTATGACCCCAAGAGGGAAAAGTTCCAAACCTATAGGCACCATGCTGGCATGCCTGGAACGCTCACGCATCAACGCATTCAGTCACTCCATGCAGACCGCTCTGGCGGACTGTGGATTGGGACGTTTGGCGGAGGGCTGAACTACCGATCCCGGGGATCTGAGAAGTTTGTCCAGTATCGGCACAAGCCGGAAGACCCGCGATCAATCAGCAGCGACGTTATCATGTGTGTGTACGAGCAGAGCACTGGCGATATCTGGGTCGGTTCGCGTGGTGGAGGACTGGATCGGCTGGATCGAAGGACCGGGAGGTCTACACACTTCAGAAATGACCCAGGCGACCCCCGCAGCCTCTCGTCAGATGCAGTAGAGATCATCTATGAAACGCAGGACGGAAACTTGTGGATTGGTACCAGTGGTGGTGGGCTGGAGCGCTTTGATATGCAGAAGCGACAATTCATTCACTACCGATTTGACCCGGCGGACACAACCTCGCTGAGCGGCAATACCGTCTGGTCGTTATTCGAAGACAGCAGGGGCAGCTTGTGGGTCGGAACGTGGGGCGCCGATCTGAACCGCTTGGATCAAGGCCGGAACACGTTCATCCGGTATCGGCACAGGCCTCATGACCCCACAACAATTGGTGGCAATACCATCCAGTGTGCAGGAGAGGATCAGCAGGGCAATCTGTGGTTCGGGACCTCGGACGGTCTCAGCCGCTATGACTACGCAACCGATCGGTTCACCAGATACACAGAGAAGGATGGACTGCCCAACAACTCCGTCAATGGTATACTGGTGGATCGGACCAACAACATCTGGCTCAGCACGAACAGAGGTCTCTCACGATTCGATCCTCGCAAAGGAACATTCAAGAACTTCGACGCGTCGGACGGCTTGCAGGGGGACGAGTTTAATCAAGGCGCTTTCACCAGAGGCCCAAACGGCACTCTGTACTTCGGAGGCAATAGTGGTATAAATGCTTTCGACCCGGACAGCATACGGGATAACCTGTTCGTTCCACCGATCGTGATCACCAGGTTCAAGGTATTCGAGGAATTGAGGTCTTTCACTCAATCGAGGACCAACCACATTACCCTATCATATGAGGAGAGTTTCTTCTCATTCGAATACGCAGCGCTCGACTTCACGGCCCCCGAAAAGAATCAGTATGCATACAAGCTTGATGGACTTGACAAGGACTGGGTGTACGCAGGCACGAGACGATACGCCAGCTACACGCATGTGGATCCGGGTGACTACGCCTTTCATGTGAAAGGAACGAACAACGATGGCGTATGGAACGAGCAAGGCGCCATGGTGTATGTTACCATCATTCCACCCTACTGGAGAACGTGGTGGTTCAGGGTGCTCGTGGTTGCGGTGCTTGCCGGCATCCTGTTCGCACTTTTCCGGTACCGGCTCAACAAGCTGCTGGAAATTGAACGCACGCGCAACCGCATCGCCCGCGACTTGCACGATGAAGTCAGTGCCACGCTCAGCGGTATCAACTACTTTGCCCAGGCAATCTCCAGTGACACGGGCAATGCAGTCACGCCAGTATCGCAGAAATTCCTCGCCTTGATTCACGAAAGCACAACTGAAGTACAGGAGTCGATGAGCGATATCATCTGGTCCATCAACCCGGAAAATGACGATTGGGAACGCGTGCTGGCAAAATTCCGACGCTACGCATCTGATCTGTTTGACAGCAAAGGCATACGGTACGTCATCGAGATGTCTGCAACGGTTCCTTCCATCCCTCTGAGCATGGAACGCCGACGCCACATCTGGCTTATCTACAAGGAGATGGTGACAAACGTTGCAAAACACTCGTCCTGTTCCGAAGCCAGCGTCACCATCACGATGGATCAGGACAAGCGCATACGCCTCGTTGTCGCTGATAACGGCAGAGGCTTTGATCCGAAGACACCGACAGAACGTAATGGCAACAAGAATATTCGCACAAGGGCATTAGCAATGAGGGCGTCCGTCCACCTGCAGACTGCCCATGGGAAAGGGACTCGCTGGGAGCTAAACTTCAGCCTATAGTCCACAACCGCATGAGTATGCGGTGCACGCATGAACGGTTCTGAGTACCATTGTTCCGATGACATGACCGACAAAACTGGAGAACATATCAACGTCTCGATAGTTGAGGATAACCGTTTCATCCGCGCCGGATGGGAGGCGGCACTGCGCTCGGTTTCCGAGTTCGAAGTACTGGGATCGTATGGAAGCTGCGAGGAAGCACTTCAGAATCCGACGTTGGATGACTCCGACGTAGTGCTCATGGACATCGGGTTGCCGGGTATATCGGGAATTGAAGGGGTGCGACAGATCAAGCAACGTCGACCCACCATTGCAATCGTCATGTGCACGGTATTCGACGACGACCAGAACGTGTTCGACGCAATCTGTGCAGGAGCCGCAGGCTATCTACTGAAGAAAACCCCGCCAGATGAACTCATCAACGCGATCAAGGACGCAGCAACCGGCGGCTCGCCGATGACACCCAATATTGCGCGCAAGGTGATAGCCTCGTTTCAGAAGCCTGCTGCGAGAGCCTCCGCACAAGCAGATGCGCTCACAGACCGTGAGCGGGAGGTGCTTGAACAAATGGCTCAGGGGAAATCCTACGCAGCAATAGCGAAAGACCTTTTTCTCTCGGTGGATGGCATCCGCTACCACATCCGCCACATCTACGAGAAGCTTCAAGTACACTCCCGCGCCGAGGCGGTTTCCCTTGGCCTGAAAAGCCGCATCATCCATCCGCCGCGATAATCAGCCCCTCACCTTTGCAACTAAAACCGCATATGCAGGTAGTGCGGTTGTACTCGAATTCCCGCATCATTCCTGAGCAAAGATTTCAAACATTCCTTGTGGAGGGCACAATGAACACATCTAGAATTGCTTTTCTCTTGGTGACAATAGTCATCCTTCCTTCCGTATCGCGCTCGCAGGTCACTCAGGAATGGATTGCGCGAACAGATAGTGTTGCGGCAAGAGGAATTGCCGTCGACAGCAACGGGAATGTCTACGTCGCTGGGGGAATCTACCGCGGGACAAGTGGATTCGACATGGCTCTTATCAAGTATGATGCCACCGGTAATCAACAATGGATGAGGGAATTTAATGGGATCGGCGACGACCTCGATGACCCGACGGCGATCGCTCTCGATGCAAGCGGAAATATCTTCGTGACCGGCTATAGTTTTCGCGGTCCGGCACTGTTGAATTATGAAATTGTCACGATCAAATATAACGCCAATGGCGACTCACTCTGGGTGCGTCGTTACAACGGGACGGGTACGCGGGATGACCGCGCATTTGCTCTTGCAGTTGATAGCGCAGGCAATGCTTATGTTGGAGGTTACATCAATAATGTATCCTTAAGCAATGTTTATGGGGAGGACTACATCACAATAAAATATAGTCCCGACGGTACACAACTTTGGGCAGCACCGGTTGAACTTGTTTGGGGTTCTGTTACCGCCTTGGCAGTGGACCCGAATGGGATTGTATATGTCACTGGGGTGGGGTACGATCCAAGTTCTACCAGTAGTGAGTACATCACGGTTAAGTACGGTTCCAATGGGAACGTAATCTGGTTGGATCGCTTTGACGGTCCAGGCACTGGGTCCGATGAAGCAAAGGGTATTGCCCTAGATGACAGCGGCAATGTGTACATCACTGGTGTGAGCGCTGGATCGAACGGGTATTATGATTATGTCACAATAAAATATAATGAAGCCGGAGTGGAACAATGGGTGAGGCGGTACGATGGACCTGTAAGTGAAGATGACAAAGCAATCGGAATTGTTGTCGACGACAGTCAAAATGTATATGTTACAGGCACAGCAAGTGTTGTGTCGGGATCGTTCGTTAAAGATTTTGCAACCATAAAATACAATAGAGATGGTGACACTCTCTGGGTGAAGTTGTATAATGGTCCGGGGAACTCACTTGATGAACCCGTCGATCTTGCTATTGATACGGATGCCGGCATCTATGTCACCGGCCGCAGCATCGGAACGGGCTTCAGCGGATATCCCGATTATGCAACGATCAAATACGGCGCGGATGGCGACTCACTCTGGCTTCAGCGGTACAACGCAGCGGATCTAAACGATGGACCGGAGGCGATTGCGGTAGACCAGT
>Ga0209640_10004666_pt1 | contig 12006 bp, 5 predicted proteins | sample RifCSP10_1_FD_184018 | JGI IMG/M metagenome (GOLD analysis project Ga0209640, IMG submission 184018) | Soil microbial communities from Rifle, Colorado - Rifle CSP2_sed 10_1 (SPAdes) (version 2) | ecosystem: Environmental > Terrestrial > Deep subsurface > Rock core/Sediment | place: Rifle... | reverse complement strand
GCGGCAGCCGGCATTCTGGTCGTCCTCGGGCTCCGGAACCGCGTGCTGGTCAAGCTCGCAGTCCGCTCCGTGCGCCGCCGGCGGGCCCGCAGCGCCCTCATCGTCCTCGGGCTGATGCTCGGCACGACGATCATCGCGGCCGCGCTCACGACCGGGGACACGATGAGCCACACGATCCGCGCGACCGCAGTCGACGCGCTCGGGGCGACGGACGAGACGATCGCGCCGAAGGGCGCCGTCGACGACATCCCGGGCGCGCTCGGCGCGGCGGCAGGCATGGGGTGGATCGACGAGGACGTCGTGGAGCGCGTCGAGCTGGCGGTCGCCGGGTCGGGCCTCGTGGACGGCGTGACGGGCGCAGTCGTCGAGCCGGTCGCCGTGCTGGCCCCGGCGCAGCGCCAGAACGAGCCGAGCGTCGTCCTCTTCGCGGCGGATCCGTCGCGCATGGACGGCTTCTCGCCGATTCGCGCCGTGGGTGGGGGCACCGTGTCCCTCGGAGAGCTCGGCGCCCGCGAGGTCTACCTCAACGCGAAGGCTGCGCGGGAGCTGCGGGTCGAGAGAGGCGACCGCGTGGTCGTCTACGCCGCCGCCGCTCAGGTGCCGGTGGTCGTGCGCGAGGTCGTCCACTTCGACGGCTCGGGGACGGCCGACGCGTCCCTCCTCGTCCCCCTCGAGCGGGCTCAGGCCCTCTTCGGCCACAAGGGCCAAGTCAGGGCGGTCCTCGTCTCGAACACCGGAGATGCGCTCGAGGGCGCGCGCCGCTCGGAGGAAGTGGTCCGGCTGCTCGAGCCCGTCGCCGGCCCGCTCGGCCTCGAGGTGGAGACGATCAAGCAAGACGCGATCGAGGACGCCGACGCGATGGGCAACGCCTTCATGGCCTTCTTCACCACGTTCGGCTCGTTCTCGATCGCCGCCGGGATCCTGCTGATCTTCCTGATCTTCGTCATGCTGGCCGCCGAGCGGCGCGGCGAGCTCGGGATCGCACGCGCCGTCGGGACCAGGCGCGGCCATCTCGTCCAGATGTTCACCTTCGAGGGGATCGCCTATGACCTCGCCGCGGCAGTCGTGGGCGCGTTCCTCGGCGCTCTCGTCGCGCTCGGGATGGTCCTCGTCATGGCGAGCGCGTTCGGAGCCTCCGACGCCGACGAGGGCCTCCAGATCGAGTTCGCGGTCTCGGCGCGGAGCCTCGTCATCGCATTCGCGATCGGAGTCCTGCTGACGCTCGTCGTCGTGGCCGTCTCGGCCTGGCGCGTGAGCGTCATGAACATCTCGACGGCGATCCGCAACCTGCCGGAGCCTCCCGCGCCGCACCGGCGCCGCCAGCTGGTGCTCTCCGCGATCGGGCTCCTCGTGGGGCTCCTGCTCTGTGTGTCCGGCGTGACGTCGGGGACCGCGACGCCGCTCATGCTCGGGGTGCCACTCGTCCTCCTGAGCCTCATCCCGCTGCTCCGCGCCGTCGGAGTCTCCGAGCGGATCGCGTACACGGCGTGCGGAGCCGCGGTCGTCGTCGTGCTCATGCTCCCGTGGAAGCTCTGGGACGACGTCTTCGGCACGCTGGCGATGGACTTCTCGACGTGGATCGTGGCCGGACTCATGATCATCGTCGGAGCGGTCCTCATCCTCGTCTTCAACGCCGATCTCCTGCTCGGGGCCGTCATGAGCGTCTTCGGCCGCATCCGCGCGCTCACCCCGGTGCTCCGCATGTCGATGGCCTACCCGCTCGCGGCCCGCTTCCGGACGGGGACGACGCTCGCGATGTTCACGCTCGTCGTCTTCACGCTCGTCACCGGGACCGCGTCCAACGGCTCCTTCGTCCACGCCATCGGCGTCGAGGACTACGGTGGAGGCTTCCTCGTCCGAGCCGGGACGACGGGCACCGCCCCGATCGACGACATGCAGGCGGCGCTCCGGACCGCGCCCGGCCTCGACGCAACGGACTTCACGTCGGTCGGCAGCCAGTCGGTGCTCGCCGTCGACGCGCAGCAGCTGGGCGCCGGACGCGCGCCTGAGAACTACCTCGTCCGCGGCCTGGACTCGCCGTTCCTCGAGCACACGACGTTCGGGCTCGGCGACGTCGCCCGCGGCTACGGATCCGCGGAGGAGGTGTGGGCGGCGGTGCGCAACCAGCCGGGCCTCGCGGTCGTGGACAGCTTCGTCGTGCCCCGGCGAGACAACTGGAACTTCGGCCCCCCGCCGGACTTCAGCCTCTCTGGCTTCTACTTCGAGGAGGGGTTCGATCCGATCCCGATCGAGGTCGTGGACAAGCAGACGGGCAACCGGCTCCGGCTCACCGTCATCGGGATCCTCAAGGACACCCGGCTGATCCAGGGCTTCATGGGCCTGGGTCTCCTCGTCGGCGTCGCCGCGCTCGGCGTCATCAGCGCCCGCGCGGTCGTCGAGCGGAGACAGCAGATCGGTGTTATGCGCGCGATCGGGTTCCGACGGGGCATGGTGCAGTCGGCGTTCCTGCTCGAGTCCTCCTTCGTCGCGCTGACCTCGATCGTCGTCGGGACCACGCTGGGCCTCCTCCTCGCCTGGAACATCGTGCGAGACACGCGTGACCAGCCGAGCTGGGAGAACCTGACGCTCGTCGTCCCGTGGCTCAACCTCGCTCTGATCTTCCTCGTCGTCTACGCGGTAGCGCTCGCGGCGACCCTTGCACCGGCGGTTCGCGCCTCGCGCATCCGCCCCGCCGAAGCGCTCCGATACCAGTAAGCCGCTAAGACGATGCGGATCCTCGAGGCTGCCTACAGCCATCCTGCGACCGAGGTCGCGAAGGCGCTCGGGAGCGATCCGCACGCCGGTCTTCCGGGCCCCGAGGCGGAGCGGAGACTGCGAGAGGTCGGCCCCAATGCGCTGCAACGCCGAGGCGGGCCAGGCTACGTCCGCATCGCCGCGCGCCAGCTCGCCGACCCGCTCGTCCTGCTGCTCGTCGCGGCCGCGCTCGTCTCGGCGGCGATCGGCGAGGGTGTGGAGGCGGTCGTCATCGCCGCCATCGTCGTCCTCAACGGAGTGCTCGGCTTCGTGCAGGAAGCGGGCGCGGAGAGAGCCGTCCTCGCGCTCGGCGAGGCGATCGAGCGCTGGGCGGCCGTCGTGCGCGACGGCGGCGAGCGCCAGGTACCCGTGGAGGAGCTCGTCCCTGGCGACCTGCTGGTCCTGCGCGAGGGAGACCGGGTCGGGGCGGACGCTCGGGTCGTCCGCTCCGAGCAGCTGGAGGTGGACGAGTCGGCGCTCACAGGCGAGTCCATCCCGGTTGGCAAGCGAGCGGCTCCGTGCCCGCACGCCGCGCCTCTTGCCGAGCGCACTTCGATGGTGTTCGCAGGGACGGGAGTAACGCGCGGCCGGGCGTGGGCGCTCGTCGTTGCGACGGGCGACGCGACCGAGATCGGGAGGGTGGCCGAGCTGGCCGCATCCGCGAATCCTCCTCCCACTCCGCTCCAGCGCAGCCTCGGACGGCTGTCCCGCGCGATGGTCCTCCTCGGCCTCGCCGTCACCGGCGCGCTTACGCTCGGGATGCTGGCCCGCGGGGAGTCTCTCGACCAGGCCTTCCTGCTCGGCGTCTCGGTTGCGGTCGCAGCCGTCCCCGAAGGCCTCGCCGCGACGGTGACGATCGCGCTCGCCCAGGGCGCACGCGCGATGGCCCGGAGAGGCGCCATCGTCCGGCGCCTATCGGCCGTGGAGACGGTGGGCGGAGCAACGGTCATCGCCGCCGACAAGACAGGCACCCTCACGGTGAACCAGCTGCGCGTGGCTGCGGTGCACCCCCTCGCCGGCGCCACCGAGCACGACGTCCTCGAAGCGGGTGCACTCGCTTCCACGGCCGAGGTCGTGGCCGAGAACGGGCGCCGCCGGGTGATCGGCGATCCGGTCGACGGCGCCTTCCTGCTGGCGATGCTCGAGCAGGGGGACGGCGACCCGAGGACCGCGCCCGGCCGCCGGCTCGTGAGCGTCGTGCCGTTCGATCCGCACCGCAAGCGCCTGACCGCGGTCTACGACGAGGCCGGCAGCCGGCGGCTCGTCGTGAAGGGCGCACCGGAGTCGCTCGTCGCCCTCGCCCGGCTGGACGGCGGCGCGCGGGCGGATCTCGAGGAGCGCGCTCTCGAATGGGCGCGCGCCGGCCTTCGCGTCCTCGCCGTGGGCGAGCGCAGGGTCGTCGGCGAGCCGCGGGGGGACGGGCCCGGTGACGAGGAGATCGAGCTCATCGGCCTCGTCGCGCTCCACGATCCGCTGCGCGAGGGAGCGGCGGACTCCCTGCACGCCGCGCGCGCTGCCGGAATCAAGGTCGCGATGCTGACGGGCGACCACCCCGCCACGGCCATCTCCATCGCCTCGCAGCTCGGGCTAGGCCGTGGAGACGCGGTGACCGGGACGGCCATCGACGCCCTTCCCGGCGGCGAGCTCGCTGCCGTCGCAGCCGAGAACGAGGTCTACGCCAGGGTCACGCCCGAGCACAAGCTCCGCCTCGTGACCGCCTTCCAGGCGCGAGACGAGGTGGTCGCGGTCACGGGCGACGGGATCAACGACGCGCCCGCGCTGCGGCAGGGGAACGTCGGCATCGCGATGGGCGAGAGCGGAACGGAGGCGGCGCGCGAGTCGTCCGAGATCGTCCTCACGAACGACGACTTCGCGACCATCCTCGCCGCCGTTCGCGAGGGCCGCCGGATCGAGGACAACATGCGGAAGTTCGTCTTCTTCCTGCTGTCGGCCAATCTCGGCGAGGTCGTGCTGTTCGCGATCGCGATCCTGGCGAACCTCGGCGTCCCGCTCACGATCGTGCAGATCCTCGTCGTGAACCTGCTGACGGACGGCCTGCCCGCCGTCGCGCTGGCGCAGGACCCCGCGTCGCCGGGCCTCATGCGCCGCCCGCCGCGGCGAAGCCCGTCTCTCTTCTCGAGGCACGAGTATGTCGATCTCGGTCTCGTCGGAGCCCTGGTCGGCCTGGCCGCGACCGCCGCCTACCTGGCCGGCCGAGCCGGCGCGCCAGACTCCGCGCAGACCATGGCGTTCGCCACGGTCGCTCTCGCCGAGCTCGCGATCGTCTGGTCGATTCGCTCGACGCTCGCCCCCGCCTGGGAGGGCGCGCGAAACCGCCTGCTGATCGGAGGCGTGCTCCTGTCGGCGGCGGTGGTCGGGGCCGTCCTCTACGTGCCCGCGCTGGCGAAGGTCTGCGACACCGTTCCGCTGGGGCCGTCCGAGCTCGCGATCGTCGTGGCGCTAGCGCTGCTTCCGACGGGTGCCGTCGAGCTTGCGAAGCTCGCGCGACGGCTCCGCCGTTGACGGCGGAGATCCGCGGCTCGCCTACGGAAAACCCGCACGCGAGAGCGCGATTGGCGCGGAGGTTGCCAGACGACCTCGCTCCTACCGTGCGGGAACGAATCGAGCAGCTCCGACCCAGGAGGAATCCATGTCCGGTTACACGAGTCCGACGCCCGCCGCCTACCGGCCGAGCCGCAAGCGAGACGAGTCGCGGAGCGACGGCACGCTGGCCAAGGTCGTCGCGCTCTTCCTCGGGATCGCGGTCGGGGTCCTCGTCATCCTCGCGGTCGTCCTCGTGCAGGTCGCCGACGACGCTCGCGACGACGCCCAAGCGGCCACGCAGGGTCACGCAGCCGCTGGAGACGGCGCCGTGAGCCTGCCGCTCCAGAGCTTCGCCGGCACGACGGCCGAGAACGCGGAGGCGCTGGCCGAGGCGCACGCGGCCTACGAGGCCACGCTGCCACCGGTGCCAGCAGGGGACCTGGTGCAGGTCCAGATGACCCTGAAGGACATGGTCGTCGAGATCGCGCCGGGCGTGAGGTACAACACCTGGGCCTTCGACGGCCACGGCGCGCCGGGGCCGGTGGTGCACGTGCGCCAGGGTCAGACCGTCGAGATGACGCTCACGAACGGCGGCGCGATCCCGCACTCGATCGACTTCCACGCCGCGCGGATCGCTCCGAACGTCGCGTTCAAGGACGTCGCGCCGGGCGAGTCGTTCACGTTCCGGTTCACGGCCGGCGACCCGGGCGTCTACATGTACCACTGCGGCACGAAGCCGGTGCTCGCGCACATCGCGAACGGCATGTACGGCGCGATCGTCGTCGATCCCGCGACCCCTCTCCCCAAGGCCGACCACGAGTACGTCCTCGTGGCGAGCGAGTGGTACCTGAGCTCGGACGGGGTCGAGGAGCCCGCCTCGCTCGACATGGCCAAGGCGCGCGCGATGGAGCCCGACTGGACGACCTTCAACGGCTACGCGAACCAGTACGTCACGCATCCGCTGACCGCCGACCCTGGCGAAACGGTGCGCTTCTACGTCGTCGCCGCCGGCCCGACGCTCGACACCGACTTCCACGTCGTCGGCACGATCTTCGACCGCGCCTGGGTGAACGGCGACATGACGCAGTTCCAGACCGGCGTGCAGACGGTCGGCGTGCCGGCAGGCGGAGGCGCGGTGTTCGACGTGAAGATCGACGAGCCCGGCCTCTACCCGTTCGTGTCGCACGCGTTCGCGCACGTCGACCTCGGCCAGGTCGGGCTCCTGAAGGTCGGCAACCCTGACTAGTGCGCAAGACCGGAATCCGCTAGCGCAGATTCCGGTTTCTGCGCAAGACCGGAACCCGCGAGCGCGGGTTCCGATCGCGCGAGCCAACCTTGGCGCGCGAAGATCCCTAAATACGGCCGCTTCGCGGCCTTGTCGTGTCTCATTCGCGAACCGCGCTTTCGTCAGGCGGCGAGCGCGGCGCGCTTCGACTGGATCCCGCCGAGCAGCGAGGCGAACGAGTCGGCGAACTTCTGGACGCCCTCGGTCTCGAGCGTCGCGACGACATCGGCGTAGTCGACACCCGCGGCGGCGAGCTCGCCGAGTAGCGCCTTCGCCTCGTCGACACCCTCGAGCAGCGTGTCGCCGCGAATCTCGCCGTGGTCCTGGAAGGCGGCGATCGTCTCGAGCGGCATCGTGTTCACGGTGTCCGGACCGACGAGCTCCTCCACGTACAGCACGTCCCGGTACGCCGGGTTCTTCGTCGAGGTCGAGGCCCACAGGCACCGCTGCGGACGCGCTCCGAGCGCGGCCAGCCGCTCCCACCGCTCGCCCGCGAAGAGCTCGAGGTACTGCTGGTACGCCAGCTTCGCGTTCGCGACCGCGAGCCGCCCCTGGAGATCCTCGCGACCGATCTCACCCAGACGCCGGTCCGCCTCGGTGTCGACGCGCGAGACGAAGAAGCTCGCGACGGAAGACACGGAGGACGGGTCACCACCGCCCTCGACGAGCCGCTCGACGCCGCGGATGTACGCCTCGGCTACCTCGGCGTGCCGGACGAGCGAGAAGATGAGCGTGACGTTGATCGAGCGGCCGGCGGCGATGCAGTCCTCGATCGCGCCGAGCCCCGGCTTCGTGCCGGGGATCTTCACGAAGAGGTTCGGCTTGTCCCCGAGCTCGTGCAACCGGATCGCCTCGGAGAAAGTCGAGTCGCGGTCGTACGCAAGATCGGGATCGACCTCGATCGACACGCGCCCGTCGACTCCGCCCGTCCGCTCCCACACAGGGAGGAGCAGATCGCAGGCGTGGCGTACGTCCTCGATCGCGAGCCGGACGAACGTCTCTTTCGGATCGTCCTCGTGTTCCAAGAACTCGCGCAGCTGCTCGTCGTACCAGTCGCCCTCCGAAAGTGCCTTCTCGAAGATGGTCGGATTCGAGGTGAGGCCGACGACGGCGTCGTGCTCGATCAGCGCCGCAAGCCGTCCGGTCTCGAGCATCTCGCGGGACAGGGTGTCCACCCAAACGCTGACGCCACGCGCCGAGAGCTCGTGCAGACGGCTCGTCGCCATGCCCACACGTTACCCGTCCGGCGCTGAGGGGAATCCCGGCAGAATGGCCGCGATGGGCGACGTCGAGCGCAGGCACGAGCTCGCGCAGCAGCTGCGCGTGGACTCCGTGCGCATGAGCGCGGCGGCGAAATCGGGCCACCCGACCTCCGCGATGTCGGCGGCCGACCTCATGGCCGTCCTCGTCGACGGCTACCTGCGCTACGACTTCGACGCACCCGACAGCCGGGCCAACGACCGCCTCGTCTTCTCCAAGGGGCACGCGTCGACACTGCTGTACGCGATCTACCGCGCCACGGGCGCCGTCTCCGTAGAGGACCTCCTCACGTATCGACAGCTTGGCAGCGGGCTCGAGGGTCACCCCACGCCGGTTCTCCCGTGGGTCGACGTGGCCACGGGATCGCTCGGCCAGGGGCTTCCGATCGGGGTCGGCATGGCCCTGGCCGGGAAGTACCTCGACCGGCTCCCGAACCGGATCTGGGTGCTCTGCGGAGACAGCGAGCTGGCCGAGGGCTCGATGTGGGAGGCCTTCGAGCACGCCGCGCACTACGGGCTCGACAACCTGACGGCGATCCTCGACGTCAACCGGCTCGGCCAGCGGGGGGAGACGATGGTCGGCTGGGACCTCGACGTCTACGTCCGCCGGGCAGAGGCCTTCGGCTGGCACGCGATCGCGATCGACGGCCACGACCTCGAGCAGATCGACCGCGCGTACGCGGAAGCCTTTGCGACGACGGGGAAGCCGACCGCGATCGTGGCGCGCACGCTCAAGGGCAAGGGCGTGGCACCCGTCGAGAACGAGAACGGCTTCCACGGCAAGCCGCTCGACGACCCCGATGCGGCGATCGCGGAGCTCGGGGGCGAGCGCGACGTCCGCATCGCCGTGCGCAAGCCGGAGGCGGCAGAGCCGCATCGCTTCCCCACCGGCGCGCTCGAGCTTCCGCGCTACGAGGTGGGAACAGCGGTCGCAACTCGCAAGGCCTACGGCGACGCACTCGCGGCACTCGGCTCGGCCCGAGGCGACGTCGTCGCCCTCGACGGCGAGGTCTCGAACTCGACGTTCGCCGAGGTGTTCGCCAAGGCGCACCCCGAGCGCTATTTCGAGATGTACATCGCGGAGCAACAGCTCGTCGCCGCGGCGGTCGGGCTGCAGGCGGTGGGGTGGCGGCCGTTCGTCTCCACCTTCGCGGCCTTCCTCACGCGCGCCTACGACTTCGTCCGCATGGCGGCAATCAGCCGTGCGAGCCTCGTCCTGAGCGGCTCGCACGCCGGGGTCTCGATCGGCGAGGACGGCCCGTCGCAGATGGCCCTCGAGGACATCGCAGCGTTCCGGGCCGTCCACGGAAGCACGGTCCTCCACCCCTGCGATGCGAACCAGACGGCGAAGCTCGTAGAGGCGCTCGCAGACCAGGACGGGATCGGCTACATCCGCACTCTGCGCCCGGCGACGCCGGTGCTCTACAGCCCAGAGGAGGAGTTCGACATCGGCGGCAGCCGCCTGCTCCGGGCCTCCGAGGACGACGAGGTCGCGATCGTCGCGGCAGGGATCACCGTGCACGAGGCACTGAAGGCCGCCGACGCACTCGCAGAGGAGGGCGTCTCGGCCCGCGTCATCGACCTCTATTCGATCAAGCCGCTCGATCTGGAGACGCTTTCGGCGGCCGCGGAGACCACGGGCGGCCGTCTCGTCACCGTCGAGGACCATTGGCCGGAGGGCGGCCTGGGCGAGGCCGTGCTCGCCGCCTTTGCAGCGGCCGACGAGCGACCCCAGGTGACCGTGCTCGCGGTACGCGACATGCCGTCCTCGGGGAAGCCGGAGGAGCTCCTCGCGGCCGCCGGCATCGACGCTGCGCACATCGCAGAGGCGGCACGGGCTCTCGTCGAAACGGCGCCTGCGCCTTTAACCGGCTCGTAGGGGCCGAGCTTGCACGGACCTCGGTGCCGCTCCCCGGCAAGGGCGAGGCAAGCCTCGCCCCTACAGGCTGCAGAGCGCGTGCGCGGTGACGGTCATCGTCCGGCCGAATGGAAGCGCCGCGATCGCCACGACGCCGATTGCCGTCCACGTGTCGGTCGCGCTCGGATACGAGGAGACGAGCTCCGCGCGGTCCTTCTGAGTGGCCGTCGTCGTGATCTGGGCGCCGCCGCCGAGCAGCACCGTGCCGGCAGGGCATGTGGCCGTCGCTGTGGTCAACGTCTGGCGCGGGGTGGCCGGCGCCGACGTGACCGGTGTGCCGGTGACGAGCTGCGATCCCGAGGGGCCGGGGTCGCCCTGAGGCCCTTGCGGGCCCACGGGACCGGTCGGGCCGGTCGGGCCCGCAGGACCGGCGGGACCAGCGGGTCCCCGAGCGCCCTGCGATCCCGTCTCTCCCTGTGGGCCCTCGGTACCCCGAGGCCCCGCGGCTCCCTGCGGCCCGGTGACGCCGGTCTCCCCTTGGGGGCCCACCGGACCCCGCTGCGACCACGTGATCCGGTACTCGCTCGGACGGCAGCGCCGGAACGTGGGCGTGATGCGCATCGCGCCGCCCACCTCGGCGTAACACGCGGCGAAGACACCCTTCGCATTCGGGACTCCGCGCTGGTGATTCCCCCCAGCGCCCACTGCGACCGAGACGAGGAGCAGCGCAAGCACCATCGCAGAGACCACAGCCAACACACGCCGAGGTCTCATCGCGCGAGAGTATGGGCGCACCCCTGAACAGGCCGCCAGCTTTTCGAAGGCGCTTAACCGCCCGAATACATTTCGAGACGTGAGTGTGCTCATCGGCAGTCAACTCCGAAAGGAGTTCTCCGGAGACCCCCTCTTCGACGGGGTCTCGTTCACGGTCGGCCGGCGCGACCGGCTCTCGCTCGCGGGCCCGAACGGCGCCGGAAAGACGACGCTGCTGCGGGCGATCGCGGGCGAGACCTCGCTGCAGGGCGGCGAGCTCGCGTTCGCCAAGGGCACGACCCTCGCGCTCCACGACCAGCGGCCGCCGCGCGATCTCGGGCTGACGCTCCGCGAGTATGCCCTCTCGGGGGCGCGCGATCTGATCGCGGCGGAGGGCGAGCTGCGCCGGCTCGAGCAGGCCATGGCCGGCGGCAGCCACGACCAGGCCACGCTCCGCCGGTACGCCGAGGCGCAGGCGCGCCACGAGCATGCCGGCGGCTGGACCTGGCGCGACCGCGTCGCCTCCGCCGTCCGCGGTCTCGGCTTCTCCGACGCAGATCTCGACCGGCGCCTCGACACGTTCTCGGGCGGGGAGCTGACCCGGGCCTCCCTGGCTCGCGCGCTAGCCGGCGATCCCGACCTCCTCCTGCTCGACGAGCCGACGAACCACCTCGACGTCGAGAACCTCGAGTGGCTCGAACGCGAGCTCGAGACGATGGACGCGGCCGTGATCCTCGTCGCGCACGATCGCTGGTTCCTGGAGTCCGTGACGACCGCCGTGCTCGAGCTCGCGCCCGGCGGCGCCCACTACTTCGCCGGCCCGTGGCACGAGTGGCGGCGCGAGAAGGCCTCGCGCGCCGCAGCCGCCGCGAGGACCGTGGAGCGGGTCTCGGTGGACATCGCCAGGCTCGAGCGGTTCGTCGAGCGTTTCCGGTACAAGAAGACGAAGGCGAAGCAGGCACAGGCCAAGCTCACGCAGATCGGCCGGCTCGAGAAGGAGCGCGCACAGGCCGCTGGAAAGCACGAAGCACTCACGCGCAGGCGGCGGACGCTCGGTTTCGACTTCCTCCAGCCTCCACGGTCCGGCCGCATGGTCGTCGAGGCCGAGGGAATGACGCTCAGGGCCGGTGACAAGCTCCTGCTCGAGGACGCCGGCTTCGCGATCGAGCGCGGAGAGAAGGTTGCGCTCGTAGGACCGAACGGGAGTGGCAAGACGTCCCTGCTCGAAGCGCTCCTCGAACGTCGCTCCTTCGACGGGGGCGGCGCAAGGCTCGGGCACGGCGTCGTGCCGGCGTACTTCTCGCAGCACACGCAGGAGCTGCCCGCGACGGGCTCGGTCCTCGACTGCGCGGCCGCGGCGACCGGGCTGCCGAGGCCGCAGGCGCAGATGCTCCTCGGCCGCTTCCTCTTCACCGGCTGGGAGATGCACGGACGGCCGGTGTCCGCGCTCTCGGGAGGTGAGCGGAGGCGGCTCGCGCTCGCGCTCGTCGTCGCCTCCGGCGCGAACTTCCTCGTCCTCGACGAGCCGACGAACCACCTCGATCTCGAGAGCC
>Ga0209640_10004665_pt1 | contig 12007 bp, 9 predicted proteins | sample RifCSP10_1_FD_184018 | JGI IMG/M metagenome (GOLD analysis project Ga0209640, IMG submission 184018) | Soil microbial communities from Rifle, Colorado - Rifle CSP2_sed 10_1 (SPAdes) (version 2) | ecosystem: Environmental > Terrestrial > Deep subsurface > Rock core/Sediment | place: Rifle... | reverse complement strand
AAGGGCGAAGGCGGGCCGTTCACCGACGACGGCGCCATCGAATGGCCCCACGGTCGACTTCCGACCAACACGTCGGGCGGCGGGATGTCGGAGGCGTACGTCCACGGCTTCAACTTGATCACCGAGGGGGTACGCCAAATTCGGGGGGAGGCCGTCAACCAAGTGGCCGGGGCGCAGGTTGCCCTCGTGACAAGCGGCGAGGGCGTCCCCACGGGCGCGCTCTTGTTGACGGCGGTCCGATGATCGAGGGGATCCTGCTGCCCAACACCGGCGACGAGCTCGCAGCCCCCTTCTGGGACGGCTGCGCCGCCGGGGAACTCCGCATCCAGGCCTGCGTTGCGTGCGGACGGCTGCGGTTCCCGCCGCGCCCGATGTGTCCGTGGTGCCAGTCGATGGACTCGGAATGGCAGGTGATGTCCGGGCGAGGCTCGGTGTGGTCGTTCGTCGTGCCCCACGCACCGTTGCTCCCGGCGTACCAGGAGTTCGCGCCCTACAACGTGATCGTGGTGGAGCTCGACGAGGATCCAGGCATCCGTCTGGTGGGCAACCTCGTGGCGTCGGAACACCAGCCGCTCAACTCGGTTGACCCGTACTCCATCACCATTGGCGACCCGGTTCGGGTGGTGTTCGCCACCATCACCGGGCCCGACGGGGAGGGCGGCGCGTCTTCGAACGACGCGGTCACCCTCCCCCGGTGGGTCCGGGCCTGATCAGCCCTCGCCGCCCTCGTCTTCGCCCTCGCCGCCTTCCTCTTCGCCCTCGTCTTCGGGACCGCATACCTGGAACCCGTATTCAGCGAAGGCGGCGTCGACCTCGTCGACCTTGGGGAACACCGGCCCGCTGATCTCGTCGAACGCCTCTTGGTCGCCCGATTCGGCGGCGGCGAGCATTTCCTTGAACGACTCGAGCAACGAGCGCTGCTCGGCGAGGAGATCGGCGATGGCCTCCGCATCCTCCGCCGGCGGGGCAAGGGCGTCGAAGGCGTCGAGACCCTCCTCGAGCGCGGGCACCAGGGCGACGAGGAAGCCGGCCCAGTTCTCGAGCGGTGGCGGGAACTCCTCGAGGTACTGGTCTTCCGCAGGGCGGATCGTCTCGTTGACCGTGCTGCAGATGGCGTCGCCCGCTTCGACGAACGCCGCCTTCTCGGGGGAGAAGCTCGACGGGTCGAGCCGCTCCACGGGCTCGTCCTCTTCTTCTTGCCCCTCGTCCGGGTCGCACTCGGGGACGCCGAGATCCTTCATTCCCTTGAGGTAGGCGTCGAAGTGCTCGCCCCCTTCGGCCTCGAACAGTTCGCCTGCGGCCTCGGGATCCGTCGTGGCGGCCCGGAACTCGACGATCGCCTGGTCGCCTGAGGCAAGGGCGCGGTCGACGTCATCGGCGAGGTCGTCCGGGGGCTCGAGCTGCTTGAGTCCGTCGATTTCCTGCTCGACGACCGGCGTGGCCTTCTTGAAGAAGTCGGCCGTTGCCTCCGGTGTCGTGGGGAAGCCGGTCTCGAACAGCTGAATGAACGCCGCTGAGCCTTCCGAGCAGACGGTGCCGGCGGCCTTGATCCAGCCGGCTTTCGTCAGACCGCTCTTTTCGTCGTCACTGCAGCCCGCACCAATCAGTCCCAGGGCCATTACGAGCGCGACCAAGCGCATGACAAATCTGTGCATTTCGGCGTCCTTTGGTCTCATTTCGACGAAAGGTTCGCCGCGTGAGCGACCCTACTCGCTCAAGCGTCGAGCGCGGCCCCGAGGTCGTTCAGCAGGTCGTCCACGTCCTCGATGCCGACCGAGATCCGCACGAGCGCCGGATCGACCGCCAGCGGAGATCCCTCGACCGAAGCGTGCGTCATGCTCGCCGGGTGTTCGATCAGGGATTCGACGCCCCCGAGCGATTCCGCCAGCAGGAAGATGCGGGTTCGGGCCACGATCTCCCGCGCCGCGGCTTCGCCCCCGGCGGCAATGAACGACACCATGCCCCCGAAGTCCCGCATCTGGCGGGCGGCAACGGCGTGCCCCGGGTGATCGGCGAGGCCGGGATACAGCACCCGATCGACCCGCTCGTGTTCGGCGAGCATGAACGCCACCTCGGCGGCGTTGGCGCAGTGGCGGTCCATCCGCAGCGCCAGCGTCTTCACCCCTCGGAGCACGAGAAAACAGTCGAACGGTCCCGGGACGGCACCCACGGCGTTCTGCAGGAACGCGAGACGCTCGGCGAGCGCGTCGTCGTTGAGCGCGACGAATCCCCCGACCACGTCGGAATGGCCGCCGAGATACTTGGTCGCCGAGTGGACGACGACGTCGGCGTCGTGGGCCAGCGGCCGCTGCAGGTAGGGGGTCGCGAACGTGTTGTCGACGACGCAGAGCGCGTCGCGCTCGTGCGCGAACGAGGCGACCGCGTGGATGTCGACGATGCCGAGCAAGGGGTTGGTGGGCGTCTCGATCCACACCATGCGCGTGTGGTCGCGCCACGCGGCCGCCAGTGCGTCGGGGTCCGACAGGTCCACCGGGGTGTGCGCCACGCCGAGCGCCTCGTGGACCCGTTTGGCGAGGCGATAGGTTCCGCCATACGCATCGTGCGGAATGACGACGTGGTCGCCGGGTGAGAGGAGCCGCCAGACGGCGTCCTCCGCGGCCATGCCGCTGGCAAAGGCGAGCCCGCGGGCGGCGCCTTCGAGGGAGGCGACGCACCGCTCGAGAGCGGTCCGCGTCGGGTTCCCGGTGCGCGCGTACTCATATCCCTTGTGCACGCCGACCGCGTCCTGCGCGTACGTCGACGTTTGATAGATCGGCACGATCACCGCGCCGGTTGTCGGATCGGGATCCTGACCGACGTGGATTGCGCGCGTCTCGAACCCCGCGTCGTCGAAGGCGCTCGGATCGCGATCGGTCACGACCGGTCCATCACGAACGCCGGCTGAGGAACTCGAGCATGTCCGACCGCGTCAGGATGCCGACGGGGTGACCCGCGTCCACGACCATCACCGCGCCCGTCCCCTCGAGAAGCGCGACGGCAACCTCCACCGGCTCCCCGCTCCCCACCGTCGGCAACGGCGGCCCCGCCAACTCGCCGACCGGACGATCGAGAGCGGTCGGGTCCTGGAAGGCACGCTCCATCACGTCGCGCTCGCGCACCGCGCCCACCACCTCGGCGACGGCGAGCGGCGGTTCGGGCTCGGCCTTCAGCACGGGAAGCTGCGAGACGTCGAACTCGCGCATGATCGCGATCGCCTCGCGGGCGGTCTCGCCGGGATGGACGTGGATCAGCGATGGGAGCGGGGTCGTCTTGGCGGCGAGGACGTCGCCGACGGCCTGTCCCCCTGAACGCAGAAATCCATAGTCGGCCAGCCACTCGTCGTTGAACAGCTTGGACAGGTAGCCGCGTCCCGAGTCGGGGATGATCACGACCACGACGGCGTCCGGACCGAGTTCCCGCCCCACTTCGACGGCCGCCCACACGGCGGTTCCGGCGGACCCTCCGACGAGGATCCCCTCTTCGCGGGCCATACGGCGCGCGGTGAGAAACGAATCGCGGTCGCTCACCATGACAACCCGATCCGGAATCGACGCGTCGTAGGTGTCGGGCCAGAAGTCTTCCCCGATGCCTTCGACGAGATACGGCCGTCCGCTCCCACCGGAGTAGACCGAGCCCTCGGGGTCGGCGCCGATCACCTGGACGGCAGGGTTCATCCGCTTGAGGTATCGCCCCGTGCCCGTGATCGTGCCGCCCGTGCCGATGCCGGCCACGAGATGCGTGATGCGACCCGACGTCTGCTCCCAGATCTCGGGTCCCGTCGAGCGCTCGTGGGCGAGCGGATTCTCGGGATTGTGGTACTGGTTGGGCTGGAACGCCCCGGCGGTCTCCTCGGTGAGACGATCGGCCACGGAGTAGTAGGACTGCGGGTGCTCGGGGGCGACGGCCGTCGGGCACACGATGACCTCCGCGCCGTACGCGCGGAGCAAGTCCATCTTCTCCTTGCTCATCTTGTCGGGCATCACGAAGATGCACCGGTATCCGCGCCGGGCGGCGACGATGGCGAGGCCGACGCCCGTGTTGCCCGAGGTCGGCTCGACGATCGTGCCGCCGGGTTGGAGCAGCCCGTCGCGCTCGGCGGCGTCGATCATCGCCGGCGCGATGCGGTCCTTGACGCTCCCGCCCGGGTTCAGGAACTCGAGCTTGCCGAAGACGTGACACGTGAGGTTCCTCGCCATGCGATCGAGGCGCACCAGCGGCGTGTGCCCCACGAGGTCGAGGAGCGAGTCGGCCGCGTCGATGGGCGGCCCCGGGTCGGTCAGCGGCCGGACGGCAACTCCGTGCTGCGCGACGCTCCCGGCGTCGTCGTCGGTGTAGAGCGCCACCGGCAGTCCCGCGTCATGCAGATGGGCCGCCAACTCGGCCGCCGCGCGCACCGGACCCACGACGGCGACCTCGCGCGGGATGTGGCTCCGCAAGTTGGCGACGAGATCCGGCGCCGGGTTGCCGTCGGTTGCGGTGACGACGAGGCGCGCCCGAGAGAGCATCCGCTCTGGCGCACGCTCTCCCCCGACGACGACCAAGACGTCCATCCCGCGTGCACGCTACCCCTCGCACGCGACCCCCACTGCCCGCCGTCAGCCGGTGATCTGGGCCGCCGTCTCCACCTCGGCGGCCGCCGCAGCCGTGACCGGACGGGTGATGTAGAAGCGATTGCCGTCGGGATCCTTGAAGAGGAAACTCGAGAAGCCCGGCGAATCGACGATGTCGGAGCAATCGACACCCGCGGCGCGGAGCTCGTCGAGGATCTCGGCCGGAGATCGGTCGGTCACGAGGTTGATGGTGGCAGCGCCGCTCCCGGTCCGACCCGCGCCCTGCCACAGCGCGCGGGGGGGCTCGAGCACGAACAGGAAGCCGCCGACGTTGTACGTGGCGAAGGGATGCTTGTCCTTGCCCTCGAAGATGGGTTCAAGACCGAGCACGTCGCGATACCAGGCGACCGACGCGTCGAGGTCGCTGACGTACAGCGAGTCGGCCGCCATCGAAAGCGTTCCCAGTCGCGCCGCCGACCCCATCGGTCAGGCGCTCTCGGTCTGCGCGGGCTTCTTCCCCGCACCCATCGAGCTCATGGCCTCCATGAGCGTGAGAATCGTGACCTCCTTCTCGGGAGGGTGGATCTCCTTGCCGCTCGGGGTGGGGCGCGTGTCGACGTCCTGAGCTTGCGCCCGCAGGGCGCCCACGGTGCACTGCTCCTTGGGGATGTGCTCGTAAGGGTTGTAGGAGAAGAGGCGCATCGCGTTCTCGTGGGTGATCTTGTTGATCTCGTCGTCGGGGACGTCGGCGAGGTACTTCATCGCCGTCTCCGGAGCGAACGGCCACGTCGAGTCGGAGTGGGGGTAGTCGCACTCCCAGGTGATGTGGTCGAGGTTGAGGTGGTGGCGGTTCTCGATCCCGAACGCGTCGTCGATGAAACACGTGATGATGCGCTCATGGAACATGTCGCTGGGCCGCTTCCCGTCTGGGAACCGCGAGCCCGTCCACGCCTTGTGGTGCTCGTAGACGTAATCGGCGCGCTCGAGGAAGTACGGGATCCACCCGATCCCGCCTTCGCTCAGGGCGAACTTCACCGGGAACTCCTTCAGCACGCGCGACCACACCAGGTCGCCTGCGGCCTGGACGATGTTCATCGGTTGCAGGGTGATCATCACGTTGAGCGGAGCCTCGACCGACGTGACGACGACCTCGCTCGATGAGCCGATGTGCAGGCAGATCACCGTCTCGGTGTCCGCGCACGCCTTCCAGAACGGGTCCCAGTGGGGGTCGTGGATCGACTTCCACCCGAGCTTGCTGATGTTCTCCGAGAAGGTGACCGCGTGCACGCCCTTGGCGGCATTGCGATGCACTTCCTTGGCCATTTCGTCGGGGTCCCACACCGGCGGAAGTTGCAGCGGGATGAACCGCCCTGGATACGTGCCGCACCACTCGTCGATGTGCCAGTCGTTGTAGGCCTTGAGCATCACGAGGGCGAGGTCCTTGTCCTCGGCCTTGGCGAAGAACTGGCCGCAGAACTGCGCGTGGCTCGGGAAGCACATCGACCCGAGCAGCCCGTTGGCGTTCATGTCGCGGATGCGCTCGTGGATGTCGTAACACCCGGTGCGGATCTCGGCGAAGGACGCCGGCTCCGTGCCGTACTCCTCCGGGGGACGGCCGGCGACGGCGTTCAGCCCGATGTTCGTGGCCGTCTGACCTTGCCACTGCCATTCCTCGGTGCCGTCATCCAAGGTGGCGAGCTTGGGCGCCTGGTCCAGGTACTTCTCCGGAACGTGCCGCTCGTACATGTCCCGCGGCTCGACGACGTGATCGTCGACAGAGACAAGGATCATGTCCTCGACGTTCATCGAGACCCCCTCGGGTTGTCGGGTCAGGCTTCTTCGAGTGTGAGTGCTGGCCCGCCCATGGGCGGGCCAGCACTCACACTCGCTTGGTAGGAGTCAGTCAGTCTTCTAGGTGCCAGATGCGCACGGCGTTCGCCGCCAGGATCTTCTCGCGTTCTTCCGTCGTGCACTCGGCCAGCGTCTCGGAGATCACCTTACGACTGTGTGGCCAGTCGTTCCCGTGGTGCGGGTAGTCGGTCGACCACATCATGTTGTCGACGCCGACCTGGTGCCGCTGGCGAACGCCCGCGGGGTCCCAGATGAACGTCGCCGACATGTTGCGGTACCAGTAGAACGACGGCGGCTCGGTGATCGGAATGTTGCTCCACGAGCGATTTCTCCAGAAGCGGTCGTCCATCTGCTCGAGGAAGTGGGGCAGCCACCCGACGCTCGTCTCGATCATCGCCACGTGGAGATCGGGGAATCGCTCGAACGTCCCGGTGAAGATGAGCTGCCCGATGGTGGACGGCACCATGGAGAACACGCCGGCGAGGCTGGCCGCCGCCCGAGCGCCCGCCATCTCCACCTGCGCGCCCTCGCCATAGAGGTTCTTGGCCGCGGCCACGCGGTTGCGCTGGCGGGCGGCGCGCGAGATGAGGTTGATGTGGATGGTCACGGGGATCCCCTCGTCGACCGCCGCGGCCCAGAACGGGTCGTCGTCCTCGGAGATCATCTCGCCGCCCGACGGCCAGTTGGAGATGACCACGCCCTTGAACCCGCGCGCCTTGGCCTTCCGTAGCGCGTCGACGGCGGTATCCACGCCGAGACCGGGGATCTGCGCCATGCCGACGAGGCGGGTCGGGTCGGGCGCGCAGAACTCGTTCCAGAGGAAGTCGTTGTACGCCTCGACGCCGGCGAGCGACGCCGCCTCGTCGTCGTGGCCGAGCCAGTGCCCGATGGTGCGTTGGGGTGGGAAGATCACCTCGGCGTCGACGCCGTCGATGTCCATGTCCTTGAGCCGCTCGCCGCCGTTGTAGCAACCGGGACGCGCCTCGTCGTAGGTCACGCCGGTCCACCGAAACTGATCCCATGGCATACCCGGGGTCGCGGTGAGCCCGATCGGGTCGGGCGTGTCCGCGCCGGGGATGAGCCACGCGTCGCCCCCGTCCTTGTCCTTGACGAGCTGCGGCGCCTGCTCCTGATACTGCTCGGGAAGGTGGTTCTTCCAGATGTCGGGGGGCTCGAGAACGTGAGCGTCGGCCGAAATGATGCGGTATTTCGCCGTCATGCTGGCATGAGACCAAAACCTGACACGAGTGTCAACTTTACGAGCTGACCTGGCGTTTTGTGTGAGCCGCGCCGGTCATCAACCCGGAGCCTCAACGCCGCAGCGCCGTAACGTTGCGGTGTGGATGCATCGTTGCTGTCGGGCGTGCGCGTCGTCGACGCCGCGGGTCCTCCGGCGGCCCTCGCGGGGCGAATCCTCGCCGACCTCGGCGCCGACGTCGTCGGGCCGTCCCGATCTGCGCTGCGCAAGGCGGACGTCGTGATCGAAACCCCGGGGTGGCCGGGATGCGCGGTCCTCGATCCCGGCGAGGCACCCGACGCGGTCTGGGTGTCGGTCACTGCGTTCGGCCTCACCGGACCTCGGGCCGGGTGGGTCGCGACCGACCTCGGCGTCATGGCGGCATCCGGCAACATGCACGCCACCGGCGACCTGGATCGGGCGCCTGTGCGGCCGAGCCAGCCCGCCTCGCACGCGCACGTCGGGGCCGAGGTGGCCTTCGCCGCCCTCACCGGCCTCGCGACCGGCCGGCCCCAACGCATCGACGTCTCGATGCAGGAGGTCGTGTTGGCCGCCAACATGTGCGCACCGGCCCGGCTCGTGCGCACCGGGGAGCGCGTGCAGCGCCGCGGGGCCAACGTCGGCCGCACCCGAGAGATCTGGCCGTGCAAGGACGGCTGGGTGAGCTTCGGCCTGCGGGGGGGCAAGGCGCGCGTGGCCTCGCTCGAGACGATCACTCGGCTCTGCGTCGACGACGGGCTCGCGACGACCGCCCTCACCGAACGCGACTGGTCGACGTATCTCCACACCGAAGCCAGCGACGACGAGCTGCGAGCGATCGAGGAACCGGTCGCCGCCTACTTCGCGGGCAAGACGATGACCGAGCTCTACGAGATCGCCTGCGAGACCAATCTGATGCTGGCGCCCATCAACTCCCCGAGGGAGATCTACGCCTCGCGCCAGCTCTCCGCCCGCGACTTCTTCGACGCGGACGGCGTCCCGAGATCCTTCGCCCACATCCGCGTTCCTCGCGACGGAACGACCGGAACGAGGGGCGCTTCGCCGCCACGAGCCGCGGCCGGGAGCGAGGCCGACGGTGCATGGAGCGGCACGAACATCGTCGAGTTCGGGAGCGGGGCGGCCGGCCCGATCGCCACGCGCTACTTCGTCGAGCACGGTGCCACCGTCGTGCGGGTCGAATCACACACGCGCCCCGATTTCCTTCGCGTGTACGCGCTCGGCCCCGACAACCCGCACGGCCTCGAGGGCTCGGTGATGTTCGACGGCCTCAACGTCGGCAAGCTCTCGATCGCCCTCAACCTCAAGCACCCCGACGGTCGAGCGACCGCCCTGCGGCTCATCGGCTGGGCGGACGCCCTCGTCGAGAACTTCGCCCCGAAGGCCATGAGGGGTTTCGGACTCGACGACGACGTCCTCTTGGCGGCGCGCCCAGACCTCGTGATCGTGCACTCGTGCCTCAACGGCCAGACCGGCCCCCACCGCGACTACCCAGGCTTTGGGGGCCAAGGGGCGGCGTTGTCGGGGTGGAACTACGTCACGGGATGGCCCGATCGCGAGCCGGTCGGCCCGTTCGGCACGATCACCGATTCCCTGGCGCCCCGCTTCGCGGCGGCCGCGCTCGCCGCCGGCCTGCTTCACCAGCGCGCCACCGGTCTCGGCTCGATCCTGGACGTCTCCCAGGTCGAGTGCGGCATCTACGCGCTGACGCCGTGGCTCCTGCGATTCCGGCACGAGGGCGTGACCGGCGAGCGCATGGGGAACGACGACCCCGCGGCGATCCTCCACGGCGTCTTCCCTTGCGCCGGGACGGACCGCTGGGTCGCCATCGCCTGCTGGACGGACGAAACCTGGGAGCTGCTCGCGTCCACGGCGGGTGCCTCCCCCAACGCCATCGCCGAATGGTCGGCGCGACGGTCACGCGAGGACGTCGCCGAGACCCTCCAAGCCCTGGGTATCGAAGCGGTACCCGTCCAGGACTTCGACGACCTGCTTGCCGACCCCCAACTTGCCCACCGCGGTCACTTCGTGACCCTTGACCATCCGGTGATGGGGTCCGGGCCCTATGAGCGCAACGGCATTCGGCTCAGCGACGCCGCCGCCGGCTATTCGCGGCCGGGACCGATGCTCGGCGAGCACAGCCGCCTCGTACTCGCCGAGCTCATCGGCCTGACCCCCGCCCAAATCTCGGAACTCGAAGCGTCCGGGGCGCTCGAGACCGGGGGGTCGCCCACTAGGGACAGCTGAACCCGGCGAGGGCGGCGAGGTCGCAGTTGGTCTTGCGGCTCACCTTCCACACACCGTCCTCGAGGACGGCGCCGCCAATGAAGCCCGGAAGCAGTGTGGCGCCCTCGAGCACGATGTCGAAGGTGACGCTCGCCTCGGTGTCGCTCACGAAGGTGACGTCGGTGACGTTGACCGTCCGGTGCCCACCCGGCGACGCCGCCTGGGCCTGTTGCAGGGTCGGGAGGATGTCCGCCACATCGGCCGCGAGCGGCACGGCGTCCGCCTCGGGCGTCAGCGAGTCGAAGTAGGTCGAGAAGTTGATCCGCACCTCCTGCTCGGCCGCCGCAGCGTCCGCGGGCGCCTTCGGGGCCGGCGCCTCGGTGACCGTCGTGGGCTCATCGGCCCGCGGCGTTTCCGCCTGGGTGGTCGAATCCGACCCGCCGCCGCACGCGGCGAGGGCGAGCATGAGGGTGAGGGGGACGATCAGGGAACGAAGGGCGCGCATCCGGGTCATGTCCGGACCGTATTGACATCCCGCCAAGGCCGTCAGAGGACATCGGGTTCCCTTCGGGACACGCACGGACGTTTCTCCCTGCGTCTCCCTGCGGCTGTCGACGGGGGCGCCCACTTCACGCGGTGGGACTTGTGGGGAATTTTGCGTCCAAGAGGGAGGAACTGGGCCGGACGTGGCGAACCTGACACTGACGTCAGCTATCGATGGGGGGAGATTCATGCGTTCGCGCGCTCTGATGGTGGTGCTTACGATCCTGGCGACGGTGGTCCCAGCGGGCCGGTCGGTCCACGCTGATCCGTCGGTTCTGGGCGTCCGGTCCCTGGTGTTCAACGGACAGGGCAACGACTTGGCCGTCTACGACGGCGCCACGGGCGAAAAGCAGCCCCTCATCACGCACGTCGGGGCCGACCCGACGCATGGTCGCGACATCAACGCCCAGATCTGCTTCCAGGAGCTCGACCGAGACGGCAACGGCGTGACCGAGCGCTACTTCATCGCCGGGGAAGACTCCGGACAGAACGAGGAGCTGGGGACGCCCGGTTGGGGCTGGTTCCAGCTGCTCGGCGACGAGATCGGCGAGCTCGACTGGCGCCAGCTCGGCAAGCTGGTCCCGACGTGGTCGCCTGACGCCGCCAACCTCGCCGAGAACTTCGGCTGCGGGTTCCTTCCAGACGGGCGGCTGATCACGACCGACGTGGGCGACCAGCTCCCGCACGAGGCGGCGAGCGGCCAGCTCATCGAGTGGTTCCCGAACCCCGACGGCGGCTTCGCCGACGCCACGGCCAACGCCGTGACCCCCTTGGAGCCACACCCGCCGTGGGGGACGATCGACAACTCCCTCGACCAGGCGTACTGCAAGATCGACACGTCGATCGGCACCGCGGGCGGATCGTGGGTCGACGACGGATGGGTGTACGTCGCCAGCAACCGGCCGGGCCCGAACGGCCCCGGCGGGATCTACCGCTACGAGATCGCCGACTTCCCGGCCGCCGACAGCAACTGCGGCGGGTTCGGAAACCAAGCTGATCTGAGCGATGAGGGCGTCGTCACCCGCGAGCTGTGGCTTCCTTCGGACGCCTTCGTGTTGACCCCGAGCGCGCTGACCCCGAGCGGCCGCACGTGGAATGGGTTCCGCACGTGGTACGTGTCGAGCGTCTTCACGGGGATCATCGCCGAGTACGCCGACACCGGGGCGGCTCGCGTGCACGTTCGCAACGTGGTCGAGCCCCCGGCAGGGGCGCCGGTCGGCCAGATCGACGACTTCGCGGCCGAGAGCGGCCTCCCGATCAACGACGGTGGCACTCCGTTCGGCCTCGGCGTCACGGCCACAGGAGAGCTGTGGTACGCCGACCTCGGCATCCAGGGCGACGGACCCGCAGACGGGCACGGGTCGGTGCAGCGCGTCGCCATCGACAGCCAAGGCCTGGGGACCCGGGCGACCGTCGACGACGGCCTCGACTACCCCGAGGGCATCGGCATCCTCACGATCAACACGTCGCTCGAGCAGGCGACCGGTGGGTACCCCGTCGACACCGACGACCCCGACAAGCTGACGAAGCTGAAGCGGTGGGTCCGGCTCGGCGCGAAGGGGCTCAAGCTGTACAGCGGCCACGGCGAGTTCCACACGCGGCC
>Ga0209640_10004664_pt1 | contig 12009 bp, 11 predicted proteins | sample RifCSP10_1_FD_184018 | JGI IMG/M metagenome (GOLD analysis project Ga0209640, IMG submission 184018) | Soil microbial communities from Rifle, Colorado - Rifle CSP2_sed 10_1 (SPAdes) (version 2) | ecosystem: Environmental > Terrestrial > Deep subsurface > Rock core/Sediment | place: Rifle... | reverse complement strand
CCGCACGCCTCTCCGCCATTGCTTCCGACAGCTCGGGGCTGTTACGTCTCATCGCAGCCGCGAAGCGCGCGACCCTTCCTTGGTGATGACGGAGCATTCGACCGGTCAGCTCGGGACTCGAACCCGCACCCGAAACCCCGATTCGGATGTAGACACGGGACAGCGCCGGCTGCTCCTCGAGGAAGCGAACGTAGGCATCGACCAATTCATCGAGCGTGTCGATGCCCTGATGTGCAGGGTCGGGGTCGACGGCGTCGATGGCCTCGCGAACCACGGTGAGAATCGCCTGCTCCTTCGAAGGGAACAAGTTGTAGAACGACCCCGGCAGAACACCGGCCTGATCACAGATCGCCTTTATCGTCGTGCCTTCGAGGCCTCTCTCGGCGATGAGGGACCTGGCCGAGGCGAGGATTCGGTCACGCGTCTCGAGACCGGCCTTGTAACGCATCGGGGAACGGTAGACCGTTGGCGGAACTTTCAACTTTCTTTGAGCGTTGATTCAAATTAGAGTTAGCACTCAAAGACCAGGAGAACCCTCGACATATGAGCCACTACAAGTCGAACCTCCGCGATCTCGAATTCAATCTCTTCGAGGTCCATCGGATTCAGGACTACCTCGGCGGCGGTGTTTGGTCTGATCTCGACGAGGCCATCGCCCGGGACATCCTGGTCGAGATCGAGCGGCTCTCCCGGGAGGACTTTGCTGCCTCATACGTCGACCAAGACCGGATCCCGCTCGTGCTGGAGAACGGTGAGGTTCATCTTCCCGAGTCGGTGCAGGCAGGAGTCAGAGCCTTCAAAGAAGGCGGGTGGGACCGTCTCGGCGCCCCCACCGAGATGGACGGGATGTCGGTTCCCCCGAGTCTGGGCTGGGCCACCCAGGAGATGCAGTTGGCCGCCAATACCACCGTCTCGTGGTACTCGGGAGGCACACTTTTCGCCCGGGTCCTCTTTGAGGAAGGGACCGAGTCGCAGAAGGAGTTGGCGAAGCTCTGGCTCGACAAGCAGTGGTCCGGCTCGATGATGCTCACCGAGCCCGATGCAGGTTCGGACGTCGGTCTTGCCAGCACCAAGGCGATCGACATGGGTGACGGCACCTGGCACATCGAGGGTGTGAAGCGTTTCATCACCGGCGGAGAGCACGACGCCTCCGAGAACATCATCCACCTCGTGTTGGCACGCCCCGAAGGAGCGATCGCCGGGACCAAGGGCCTGTCCCTATTCGTGGTTCCCAAGTATCTCGTCAACGAGGACGGAAGTCTCGGTGAGCGCAATGGGGTCTATGCCACCAACCTCGAGAAGAAGATGGGGTTGAAGGGCTCGACCACCTGCGAGATGACCTTTGGCGTGGCGCATCCGGCAATCGGTTATCTGGTCGGTGACAAGCACGACGGAATCCGCCAGATGTTCAAGGTGATCGAAGGCGCCCGGATGATGATCGGGGCAAAGTCGATGGGAACCCTGAGCACCGGTTACCTCAACGCGCTCGAGTACGCCAAGGAGCGTCACCAGGGCGCCGACCTCACCAGGGGCGGTGACAAGAACGCGCCCCGGGTGCCGATCATCGCTCATCCCGATGTCCGCCGAATGCTGATGAATCTCAAGGCGTACTCAGAGGGTCTACGTGCCCTCGTCCTCTACACCGGCTGGGTCCAGGATCAAGTGGTGCTCCATCCCGACGACGACCGGTGGGCGCGCCGGTCGGATCTGCTCCTCCCCCTGGTCAAGGGCTATTCGTCGGAGAAGGCCTACGAGCAGCTCGCGGACGCGTTGCAGGTGTTTGGTGGGTCCGGGTTCACCCAGGACTATCCCCTCGAGCAATACATCCGGGACACCAAGATCGACACGATCTATGAGGGGACGACCGGCATCCAGGCGCTGGACCTCTTCTTCCGAAAGATCGCCAAGGACCAGGGCACCACCCTGGCAGATCTGGTCTCGGAGATCACCGAGTTCGTCAAGGGTGGGCTCGGTGAGGATCCACTGGCAGTCGATCGGGAGCGATTGGGATCGATGCTCGACGACGCCCAGGTCCAACTCGGGTCGATGGTCGAGAACCTGATGGCGTCGTTGGTCGGGGAGTCGACCGAGATCTACAAGGTGGGTCTCCACACCAACTCGTTGCTCGAGACTCTGGCCGAAGTGATCATCGCCTGGCAACTGCTTCGTCAGGCCGAGGTCGCCATCACCAGGGTCGACGAAGACCCGTTTTACGCGGGCAAAGTGGAGTCGGCCCGGTGGTTTCTCCGTCAGACCGCTCCCCGGGTGGCTGCCCGGCGGGAACGGGCCACGACCGAGGACGGTTCATTGATGAAGATGGCCGTCGAGGCCTTTTAGGCGTCGACCCGTTTTCCGTTCGGATACGGATTGCGGATTACGGATTACGGATAACGTCACGCGATGTCCGGTCCTGCCGTCTTTGCCTTCATCGCCCTTCTCATCGGCATCTTCCTGATCATCGTGGCGCTGGTGGTGTGGCAGGAAGCGCGACGACGTCCCAGTCACGAGCCTCTGACCTATGTGGTGGAGGACGCGGTGAGACACGTTGAAGCCGGTCTGCTCGAGGAGGGCAACCAACGTCTGACCCGTGCCGACATCAGAAGGATCCTGGAATGGGAGGTGTTCTACCTCCAGGGCTTGGCTCAGGACGACCGATCGAACCCGGTGGAGACGGTTGCAGGAGGGCATGACGCCTCTATCGACTACATCATCGGCCAGATCGCGACTAAACACGGGGTGTCCTACTCTCGGGAAGACGTGGAGAATGTGCTTCGCCTGGAAGCCGATTACCTGTTTGAGATCGGCGCCGTGGGAGAAGCAGTCGAGTTCGAAGGAGACGAAGAGGGATGATCGTCCGTTGTGGTGCTTGCCGGACGCAGTTCGAAGTAGCCGGCGCCGGCAGGTTCTCCTGTCCCGCCTGTGGCTCGGTGAACGTGGTACGCAATCAGACAGCTTCGGGCCCGGCCCCGGCCGGTGCCTACCCGACCGCCCCCGGTGCCCCGGTGGCCCCTGGCGGGCCTCCTCCTCCGCCGCCACCCGAACGTCCCTCGCCACGGATCAGTTGCCCGGATTGCGCCTTCACCTTCATCGTGGGTGACGTCGCAGTCGCCACTTGTCCCAACTGTGGCATAGAAGTGCAGACCGGCAGAGGCGTTCCGCCGGGGGCGACGGAGCCACCCGCCGGCGGCGACGTCGAGATCGACCTCGAGGCCGAGGAAGACCGGGAGTACACGGAGGAGGAATGAGCCGTCTCACTCGCTTCGAGCACTACCGCTACCTGGGCGCCCGCGACACCATGTCGTTCTACGACTGCGATGACGAGGGGCAATTCGAGGAGTTGAAGAGCAGGGTCGAGGACGAAGACCTGGTGAACCGCAACCGTTTGCAGGCTTTCGCCCCCGACACCCCCGAGGAAGCAGCCAACCGTGGCTTCCGCCCGGTGCCCAGAGGCAGCTCGATCGAGTCGGAGTCGAGCGTCTAGAGGGTCAGCCCCTCCGCCACCAGATCCCCGATCTTCCCGCCCCGACCGTGGAAGAAGTGGTCGCCAGGGGTGAGGACGAGATCAATCGACTGACGCTCGGCGTAACTTGACAGCCCACCGACGTCGATCACCTGGTCCCTGGTACCCACGATCAAACGCTTGGGTCCCGGCGGTAGGACGTCGGGCAACCCCTCGACCGGCGGGGCAATCCCGACGTAGGAAGGCGGATCAGCCTCCTCCGCAAGCCACCCCAGGGCTACTGCGGCGCCAAACGACCAACCGGCAATCCCCAGCTTCAGCCCGCTGTCACGAGCGACGGCGACGGCGGCGGCCATGTCGAGCTTCTCGGATCTTCCGTGGTCGTGGGTGCCAGTGCTCGAACCGGTGCCTCTGAAATTGAATCGGAGCACGGAAACGCCCCGCTCCACCAAACGAAGGGTTACCCCGATCATGAGCGGGGCGTTCATCGAGCCGCCATCCAGCGGGTGAGGGTGAGAGAACACCGTCACTCCGATCGGATTCGAGGCGTGATCCCAGCGAGCCTCCAGAGTCTCGCCATCCGAAGTCGACAGCTCGATCCTGTCGCTCATCTCAGCACCATGAAGAACCAGGCTGCGGCGGCACCGACAATCACGAAGGCGAGCACCGCGGATGCGATCAGGAGCCACCGGGTTGGCATTCGGTGAGGGAGGGTAACCCTGGCACAACTAGGCTCGGGCAGTCAGTCCCACCGAAAGGTCAATGTTGCACGACATCGTCATAGTGGGCGGCGGTCCTGGTGGATACGCCTCCGCCCTGTATGCCCACAACTTCGGGCTATCGGTTGCTCTGGTGGAGATGGAGCGCCCCGGTGGCACGTGTCTGATTCGGGGTTGCATCCCCGCCAAACATTGGCTCCATGTCGCCGATGTCTTCAGCACTGTTTCCCACGCTGCCGAATTCGGAGTCGTCACCGAGCACCCGACCCTTGATTGGCCCGCCGCCCTTGCTCGAAAGAACAAGACCGTCGACGGGCTGGTGCGTGGTCTCGCCGGCCTCCTCAAGCAGAAGGATGTCGAGGTGATCACAGGCGTCGGCAAGCTGGCCGGTCCGGGCAAAGTCGAGGTGTTCATGGGCGGGCCCACCAGAGCTCTCGAGGGTGGCGCCGTGATCCTGGCCACCGGCTCTCACACCCGGACTATTCCCGGATATGAGATCGATGGCAGGCGGATCGTGACGTCGGATCACGCGCTGGATTGGGGGGAGCGCCCGAGAAGTGTGGCAATCATCGGGGGCGGGGTGATTGGATGCGAGTTCGCCTCGTTCTTGATCGATCTTGGAGTAGAGGTGCATGTCTTCGAGGTGATGGATCAGATCCTGCCTGGTTCCGACACCGAGGCCGCCCACCACCTGCAACGTCAGCTCGAGAAGCGGGGGGTGAGGTTCCACATCGGCGTCGCGGTCGAGGCGCCTGTGGTTGGACCGTTGGTGAAGTTGCCGTTCGGTGACCAGTCGGTCGAGGTCGATGTGGTCCTCGTCTGCGTGGGACGCGGCCCCAACACCGAGGAGGTGGGCCTGGAGACCGTTTCGGCCGTTCTCGATGACGAGTTCGTAAAGGTGGACCGAGCGACCATGGAGACGGATCAGCGGGGTCTCTACGCGGTTGGCGACATCGTTGCCGGCACACCCCAGCTGGCCCACGTCGGTTTCGCCGAGGGGATCGCGGCCGTCACCCACATCGCGACGGGGAGCGCCCAGCCGGTCAACTACCGGGCGGTCCCGAGGGTGACATACAGCCACCCTGAGGTGGCGGAGGTCGGTCTCAGTGAAGCCGAGGCCGTGGAGCAGGGTTTGGACGTGGCAGTGGTGAAGCACAGCTTTGCCGGCATCGGCCGGGCGATCATCATCGGCGACAATTACGGGTTCGCCAAGGTGGTCTCGGTCAAGGGAGGGCCAATCGTGGGAGCCACGGTGGTCGGTCCTCAGGCCGGAGAACTGATTCACGAGTTGATGCTCGCCGTGGGATGGGAGGCCCTGCCCGAGGAGGCAGCCGCCTTCGTCCACTCTCACCCGTCCCTGTCCGAGGTGGTCGGTGAGACACTGTTGTCCGCCGCCGGTCGCAGTCTTCACTGAGAGGAGCCAGTCTTGCCCACCACCGTAACGATGCCCCAACTCGGGGAGACTGTCACCGAGGGAACCATCCTGAGGTGGGCGAAGCAGGTTGGCGACCCCATCTTCGAGGACGAGGTCCTCGTTGAGATATCGACCGACAAGGTCGACACCGAAGTTCCGTCACCGGCCTCGGGGACCGTGCTCGAGATCCTGGTGGCCGAGGGCGACACGGTCAGCGTGGGAACCCCTCTGGTCGTGATCGGGGAGGCCGGCGAGGCGCCGGCAGCTCTCGCCGTGGAAGCGGCCGCCACCTTTGAGGAGCCCGTTCCCGCCACTGGTAGCGACGACACCACGGTTCAGGAAGCTCCGCCCCAGCCCGTTCCCGCCATCAGCAGCGACGACACCACCGTTCAGGAAGCTCCGCCCCAGCCGACTGCGGAGGAGGTGGATGCCTTCTTTGCCGAGCCCGATGAGACCGAGAAGCAGTCGAATCTGCTGTCCCCGGTGGTTCGCAGGATGATTCGCGAGAACGAGATCGATGTTTCTCAACTCTCCGGCAGCGGGCAGGGAGGGCGGATCACCCGCCAGGACGTCGAGAGCTATCTCGCCGATGCCGGGATGGTGACCGCCGTCGCAAAACCGGCGACATCGCCCGAACCGGCTCCGATGGAAGCTCCAACGCCGACTCGGCGAGTGGCGGTGGTTCCTGAGCCAGAGGCCGCGGAACCAGAGCCAGAAGTCGCAGCTGTAGCGGCGGCGTCCACCGAAGGCTTCGAGGAGGTCGAACTGGATCGGATCCGGGTGCGGATCGCGGAGAACATGATCCGTGCCAAGCAGACGGCGGCCCATGTCTGGACGTCTGTGGAGGTCGACTACGAGAGGGTCGAGCGGGTTCGTCAGGCGCACAGGGACCAGTTCAAGAAGGACGAAGGTTTCTCGTTGACCTACCTGCCCTTCATCGCCAGGGCGACTATCGACGCCCTCAAGGTCTTCCCGATTGTGAACAGCTCGCTCCATCTCGAAGAGAAGAAATCGGTCCTGCACAAGAAGGTGGATCTGGGTATCGCCATCGACCTCAACCAGGGTGGGCTGGTGGTGGCCCGGGTGCGCAATGCCGACGGTCTTCGCCTGGTTGGAATCGCCAGATCCATCCGTGAGTTGGCGGATCGGGGTCGTGAAGGGACGCTCGGTCTCGACGACCTGACCGGCTCCACCTTCACAATTACCAACCCCGGACCGTTCGGATCGTTCATGTCGGCACCGATCATCAACGTCCCCAACGTCGCCATCCTCTCCACCGAGACGGTCACCAAGCGACCCACAGTGATCACCAGCCCGGATGGTCAGGACATGATCGCCATCCGCCACATCGGGTATCTCGGTTTCTCCTGGGACCACCGGGCCTTCGACGGCTCGACGGCGGTGCTCTTTCTGCAGCGCATCAAGCAAAACCTGGAGACCTGGGACTGGGAGCAGGAGCTTGCGTAGACCCCCCTCGCCCGACCTTCGGTCGGACGGTCCCCCCGCTTCGCAGGGGGACAACCCCCTCCTGAGGGTCCGATGGCTTGGGCGCCTTCCCTACAGCGAGGCCTGGGACCTGCAGCGCGCCTTTCACGAGGGCAAGGTGATCGGCCGCACCGCCGATGACTACCTGCTCCTGCTTGAGCACCCCCCGGTGTTCACCATCGGGCGCAACGGGTCCATCACCAACCTGTTGGTGGAGCAGGGCGCGGTGGCCGCGAGAGGCGCCGAGATCCACCATGTCGATCGGGGAGGGGACATCACTTTTCACGGCCCGGGTCAGCTCGTCGGGTATCCCATTCTCTCCCTGGACGACCCCAAGCAGATCGTGCCCTACGTCCGCCGGCTCGAGGAGACCTTGATCCGCACCCTTGCCGGTTTCGGGGTCGAGAGTTGGTCGGAGCCAGGCCTCACCGGGGTCTGGACCGAGAAGGGGAAGGTGGCGGCCATCGGGGTCAAGGTGGCAAGACGGGTGACGATGCATGGGTTCGCCCTCAACCTCCACCCCGAGATGGGGTTCTTCGGGATGATGAACCCGTGCGGGATCAGCGACCGAGAAGTGACATCTGTCTCCGAGTTGGTTGGCCGCAGGGTCACCCTCGAGGAGGCGATCGATGCTCTCATCCCGGTCTTTGCCGAGGTGTTCGCTCACCCCGAGACAGAAACCCAGTTCGCGGCCTTCGTCCGGGGGCAGGGAAGGACGAGCGAATTCGAAGTCGACCGGCTCCTGGCCAAAGGCACCTTCAGCGCCGAACAGCGGGCCCAGGGACCGGTCATGATCAATGGCCGTCTGCCCGGAGAGCCGGAGCGCCCGAGTTGGATGCGGGTGACCGCTCGAATGGACGGCGAGTACCTCGAGTTGAAGAAGCTGATGCGAGGCCTGGACCTGAACACGGTCTGTGAGGAGGCCAATTGCCCCAACATCTATGAATGCTGGGGGAGGGGCACCGCCACCCTGATGATCCTGGGCGACAAGTGCACCAGGGCCTGTTCGTTCTGCAATGTCACCACGGGCAAACCAACCGAGTTCGACGTCTTGGAGCCGTATCGCGCGGCAGAGGCGATCCGGAAGATGGGTCTCAAGCACGCCGTCATCACCTCGGTCAACCGGGATGACCTGAGTGATGGGGGTTCGAGCATCTTCGCCCACACGGTGACCGAGACCCGCCGTCAATCGCCCGGCACCGAGATCGAGGTGCTGATCCCGGACTTCAAGGGTGATCGGGAGGCCCTGCAGACGGTCATGGATGCCCTCCCGGAGGTGCTCAACCACAACACCGAAACCGTCCTCAGACTGCAGAGGGACATCAGGACCTCGGCCAACTACGGCCGGTCGCTTGCCCTTCTCTGGCGGGCCAAGCAGATGAACTCCGGAGGTCTGGTCAAGTCCGGGCTGATCGTGGGCATGGGGGAGACCCGTGAGGAGGTGCTCGGCACCCTGGCCGATATGCGGGCGGTCGGCATCGACATCATCACCATCGGGCAGTATCTGCGCCCTACTTCACGACACCGGCCCATTCATCGCTACGTGCACCCCGACGAGTTCGCCTGGTACAAGACGTTCGGCGAGAGTCGTGGCATCCCCCACGTCGAGTCGGGGCCCCTGGTCCGTTCCAGCTATCACGCTCGGGAGAGTCGGGCGGCGGTGCCAGTGACCATCGGGAGCGCGGCTTCTCCGGGTCGACCTCTGGGGGCTTCCTTCTCCTGTGATCGGGTTGTATAGGTCAGTTCCAAGTGACACGGCCACACAGCGGTCCGTGGTTATCGTGATTTGCAGTGTTGGAGGCCAAGACCACCTCTCCTGGCCGTCGATTCGACCACGCCGGGCGAATCGGGCGGCTTCGCCAGATGATGTCCGAGTCGGGAATCGATGTGGTCATGCTGTCGGTAGGGCCAGATCTCCCGTATTTCACTGGTTACGAGGCGACCTCCTCTGAACGGCTCACCATGTTGGTGGTTCGCCAGACAGGAGAGCCCCTGCTCGTCGTCCCCCAGTTGGAGGCTCCCCGGGTCGGGCCCGGCCCATACGAGATGGTGGCTTGGGCTGACACCGACGACCCGATTGGCCTGGTTTCCCGAGCCGCCGGCAAGCCGCGCCGGGTGGCGGTGGGTGATCACGTCTGGTCCGCGTTCCTCGTCGCCATGCAAGGCGAGATGCCCGGCGTGGAATGGGGGGTGGCGTCGGAGCTGACCAAAGAGCTTCGCATCCGCAAGGACCCGGATGAGATCGACACCCTGAGGATGGCAGCTGCCGGGGTGGACAGAGTTCTTGAACGAGTGCCCCAAGACGTGCAGTTCGAGGGGAGATCGGAGCGGCAGGTGGCTGCGGACTTGGCCCGCTTGATGGTCGAAGAAGGTCACGACGTGGCTTCCTTCACCATTGTCGGGTCCGGCCCCAACAGTGCTTCACCCCATCATGAACCCGGGTCGAGGGTGATTCGGGAGGGGGACCTCGTGGTATGCGACTTTGGGGGCCGGGTGGGTGGATACTTCTCGGATGTGACCAGGACGTTCTTGGTTGGCGAGCCGGGATATGAGGTGGTCCAGGTTCATGCCCTGGTGGAAGAGGCCAATCGGGTGGGAAGGTCGGTTGTCGCCCCGGGTATCCCCTGCCAGGAGGTCGACCGGTGGGCGCGCACCGTGATAGCCGGCGCCGGGTATGGGCGGTTCTTCATTCATCGGACCGGTCACGGCATCGGTCTCGAGGTCCACGAGCATCCCTACATGGTGGAAGGCAACGATCTCCTCTTGCAGCCCGGGATGGTGTTCTCGGTGGAACCGGGGATCTATCTCCCCGGACGGTTCGGGGTTCGTATCGAAGACATCGTCGTTTGCACCGAGCGCGGTGTCGACCTGTTGAACCAGGCGGATCGAGGTTTGGTGCTCGTGGCCTGATCCGGGCAACAGCCGGTGTGGCCTGGGCACGGCCCGATAAGAGAAAGCATCAGGAGTTACCATGCCCGCCCATGCCAGTTCACGCCGGTCCTGCCCTCGCCCTTTTCGGGCTGCTGGCCCTCGCAGGGATCTTCAAGCTCCTCAACCCGGGACCGACTGCCGGGGCGCTCCGGGCGGCCCGACTGCCCAGTTCGTTCCTGGCCGTTCGCGTTCTGGGGTTCGCCGAATTCGGGGTCGGGGTGGCGGGAGTGGCCCTCGGCTCATCGGTTGCTGCCGCGGTCGGGGCGATGTTCTACGGAGGCTTCGCCTGGTTCGTCGGTCATGCCCTCCGAAACCGGCTGCCCATATCGAGCTGTGGATGTCTCGGCACCTCGGACACACCCCCCACCGGGTTGCACCTGGTTTTCAATCTGGCCGCCACGGTCTTCCTCCTCGCCTGCGTCATGTTTCCCATCGGCCCTTTGGGGGGTATGGGTAGCGCGTCCTGGGATGCAGCCTTGCCCTTTGCTCTCTTTGTCGGTGTCACCGTCTACCTCTTCTACGGCCTGCTCGCCGTCCTGCCCCAAGCGAAACAGCCGGTGGATAACGCGGTGACCGTCCCGATTCCTCGTCGGAAGCCGTCTCCCGTATGAGTCGAGTGTTGGTGCAGAGAGCAGCCGAGTTGGTGAGTCGGCCGGTCTCTCGACGAGGGTTTCTCAGTCGTTTCACACTGGTCGCTACCGCCCTGAGCGTGGCCCCGGTTGCATATCTCCTTCGCCCGGGGACCGCATACGCCGCCATCTGCTCCTGCTCTGGCCGGATTTGCGACTGCAGCTCGACCTGCTGCGACGGGTACACCGAGTTCTGCTGCTCGATCTATGGCGAGAACGCCTGCCCCACTGGGACCATCGCCGCCGGGTGGTGGAAGGCCGACGGTGCCGGTGTTTGTGACACCGCGGCCGGCCCTCAGCCCCGCTACTACCTCGACTGCAACCTCACCGACTGCGGGACGTGCGGTTGCGGCGGCTCCGGGGTGTGCAGCGGCGGCTGCCAGAACCCCCCCAACTTCTCCTGCGGGTGTGCCAACGGGGACTGTGGTCTGCGCAAGGCAAGCTGCACCCAGTTCCGATACGGGCAGTGCAACCAGAACGTGACGTGTGTTGGGCCGATCGCCTGTCGAGTGGTGACCTGCACCGCTCCTTGGGACATTGACGCCAGCTGCACCACCGCATCGGCCACGGACAACAACACCAGGTTCCACAACGCCCCCTGTCTCAACCAGCCGGGATCGTGGCCCGCCGGTGCCCCGGTGGTTGGGGACTGGACCGGTAGCGGGCGGGACACGCCGGGCGTGTTCGCCAACGGCCGCTGGTTTCTGAAAAGGGCGGATGGAGGCTCCGACATAGTCTTCGAGTTCGGGGCGCCGGGTGACCTGCCGGTTGTCGGGGACTGGAACGGGAACGGCGTGGACACACCCGGTGTAGTTCGCAATGGGCAATGGTTCCTGCGAGATTCGAACACCGGCGGTTCGGCCGACCGGTCGTTCTGGTTCGGCAACCCGGGCGACTCGCCGTTCGCCGGAGATTGGACCGGCGACGGCATCGACAAGCCCGGTCTTTACCGGCGCTCCGACGGTTTCGTCTACCTGCGCAACTCCCTCACCCAGGGAATCGCCGATATCAGGTTCTTCTTCGGCGACCCGGGCGATCTGCCGCTCGCCGGCGACTGGGACGGCAACGGGAGAGACACCGTCTCGCTGTACCGGCCGTCCGAGCAGCGTTTCTACATCATCAACCGTCTCGGGTCCAACAATGGGGGACTCGGCGCGGCCGACTTCTCATACACCTTCGGCAACCCGGGTGATCGGCCGCTGGCCGGGGACTGGGACGGCAACGGGGTTGACGGCCCGGGTGTCTATCGCAGTCGTAGGTGGTACCTTCGAGACGAAAACTCCACCGGACCCCACGACATATTTATCTGATGATGACTGCGATTCTCGTTATCGAAGGCTTGGCGATCCTGCTCCTCGGCCTTCTCGTGGT
>Ga0209640_10004662_pt1 | contig 12010 bp, 11 predicted proteins | sample RifCSP10_1_FD_184018 | JGI IMG/M metagenome (GOLD analysis project Ga0209640, IMG submission 184018) | Soil microbial communities from Rifle, Colorado - Rifle CSP2_sed 10_1 (SPAdes) (version 2) | ecosystem: Environmental > Terrestrial > Deep subsurface > Rock core/Sediment | place: Rifle... | reverse complement strand
CGGAAGGCGGAAGCCGACGCGATCCGGCGGGCGCTCGACGAGGAGCGCGAGCAGCTTCGGCTCGAGACCCAGCAGGTCAAGAACCGATATGTCGCCGAGATCGACGCGATGCGCGAGCGCCTCGCGGCCGAGGAGCGCGGACTGCGCGAACAGCTCGCCGACGCCACCGAGCAGCTCACCGCCGAACGTGAGTGGGCGGTGGCTGAGCGCGAGCAGCTCGCGGCGGCCCGCGAGCGCTTCGAGCAGGAGCGCGATTCGCTCGAACGCGAGCGAGCCGGACTCACCGAGGAGCGAAATCGCCTCGCGATTGCCCTCGATCAGGTTGAGGCCGAGCGGATCAAGTTGGAGGAGGAGCGGACGATCCTCGACGACGATCGGCATCGCTTCGACCAGGAGGCCGAGAGTGCTTGGGCCGAGGTCCAGCGGGCTCAGCAAGCGGCCGCCGCCGAGCGTGAGACCCAGCGGGCGGCGCACGCGCGGTTCATGGCGACGGCGCGAGCGGAGATCGAGAATGAGCGCGCGGCGGTCTCCGAGGAACTCGCGACCGGTCGCGGGGCGCTTGAGGCCGAGCGCGCGAAGGTTCAGAACGACATCGACGAGCAACGCGCCCAGCTGCGCGGCGAACGCGAAGTCTTCGAGCAGGAGCGAGAAAAGGCGGCGATGGCCGAGCGCCGACGCGCCAAGGAGCTCGAGGCCCAGCGGAACGCCATCATCGAGGAGCGCCGAAAGCTCGAAGCCGCACGCCAGGCCGCCGACGAAGGTGCGCGCACCGCGCAGGCTCAGGCCGAGAAGGAGCGCGACGCGCTCGCGATGGAGCGGTTGACGTTGGAAGACGGCCGGGCGCGGCTCGAGCAGGAGCTCGCGACCCTCCGTGACCAGCACGAGCGAGCGGTCGCGGAGCGCGATGCCCAGCTCGGGGAACAGGAGCGGATGCTCAAGGAGCAGGCCCAGAGCCTCGAAGCCGATCGCCTCGCCCACGAAGAGCAGCGGCGCGCGCTCGAGGCCGAGATGGCGACGCGGGTGCACGAACTCGAGGCCGAGCGGGCGCGGGCCGTCGCCGATCTCGAGCGTGAGCGTTCGCTCGCGGAGCTCGAGCGGTCCGCCATCGAGGCGGAGCGCGACAAACTGCTTTCGGCCGTCAGCCGGCGACGACGTCGCGACCAGCTCGCCGAGCTCGAAGGGCTTCGCACGGACCTGGCGACCGAGCGTGAGCGCATCGAGCAGCTTCGGGCGAAGGTCGAGGCCGACCGAGTCACGCTCGCCGAGGATCGCGCGGCGCTCGATCGTGAGCGGGAAGCCACGACGTCACCGCAGGACAAGCAAGCGAGCACCGCGGGTACCGCCGATCCCCCGCGAGCCGCCGCGAAGAAGACGGCGCCATCGAAGACGGGCGGGGCCCCGAAGAAGTCCGCGAGCGAGGAGCGCAAACCCCCCAAGTCCGAGCCCAAGACCAGCGCGTCTCGGGTGACCGCCAAACCCAAAACAGAGAAGCCCAAAGCCGAGAAGCCCAAAGCCGAGAAGCCCAAAACAGAGAAGCCCAAAGGAGAAAAGCCCAAAGGAGAAAAGCAGGTGGCCGTGCCGAAGCAACCGAAACAACCGAAGCAGCCGACGCTGTCTCGGCCCCCGAAGAAGCGGTCGTCGTGATGGACCCGCGCCTTGTGGCCCTCGACGAAACGTGGACCGCCATCCTGGCCCTTCTCGACGAGGTCACCGACGAACAATGGGCCTGGCCGACGCCCTGCAGCGCGTGGACGGTGCGCGATCTCGCCTCCCACCTCGGGGCCGTCGAGGGCCAGTTTCAGTCGCTGCCCCAGCCCGAGACGCCGGCGCCCGAGCCGAGCGAAGGCATCGACGGGTGGACGGCAGCGGGCGTCGAAGCGCGCCGCCGCTGGTCTCCCGCGCAGGTGCGCGCCGAGATCGTGGCGGCGTCGTCGGCCCAGATCGCGCACCTCGCCACCCTCGAGGACGCCGGCTGGCAAGCGGAACGGTTCGGTCCGCTCGGTCCCACCACCGAGGACGGACTGGCGCGGATCCGGGTGTTCGATGTGTACCTCCACCTCCTCGACTTGCGGGCCGCGCTGGGGCGGCCCCTCGGTGTCACCGGGGACGACGCGTCGGAACCCACGGCCTGCCGAGTGTGTGTCGATCGCGTCTTCGAAGTGACGCCGTGGGGCGCCGCGAAAAAGGCGGGCCTCGCCGATGGCGCGCGCGTGCGGCTCGACCTGTCGGGTCCGGGCGGGCGGGTGGTCGACGTCGTCGTTGAGGGCGGCAAAGCCCGGCTGGAACCGGGCGACCCCGACACGGTGCCACCGGACGTCGTCTCGGGATCGGCCGTGGCCTACCTCCTGACGGCGAGCGGCCGCGTCGACGTGGCCGATGTCGCCGGCGGCCTCACGACGGCGGGGACCGACGCGGCGCGATTGGTGAGTCACTTCCGAATGTTCTCGTGACGGCGCGCCAGCGCTTCGTCGACGGCCTCGCGGCGGCGGCCGTCGGCGCGGTCGTGAGCGGCGCTCCCTCCACCGCGTACGCATTGGCGACGGGGCGGCCCCTCCTTGAAGCGACCGAGGCGGCCGGAAGCGTCGTTCTCTCGTCCGAGACGCCACGATCGCATCGCGCGCTGGCCGGCGTCGCCGTTCATGGTGCGGTGTCGGCGTGGTGGGGGTTGGTCCTGTCGTGGGCGCTGCCCCGCGGGTGGTCGCGGCGCTCGATGTGCGTCGGGGGCGCGGTCGCCGGGTTGATGATCGCCGCCGTCGATCTCGGGACGGTCGGCCGGCGAGTCGCCGAGATCCGCCGCCTCCCGCTGGTTCCTCAGATCGCCGACCACGCCCTCTTCGGCGCGGTCTGCGGGTGGGTGCTCAGCGTCTCGCGAGCGCGTGCTGTCGAAAGGCGCGAACACCTCGGGTGACGACCCAGTTGTGTCCCCACTCCATGAGCGGTCGCGCTGCACGCGCCGTCGCCCGCAGGGCGGGGTCGACCACCGAAACAGACCACACCAGTCGCGCGGCACTGTCTACGCCCGATCCGCGAAGCTCGAGGCGCGCCGGTCCTTCGATGTCTCCGCTGACCCTGGTCTCGATGAGCTGACCGGGCACGACGCGCTCCACGGCGACGGTGAAGCGCAGGGAGTAGGGCAAGGGTCCCCGCACCACGCAGTGTGCGCGGGCCCCCTCCTCGAGTCCGGTGACGCCGTCGGCGTCGAATGCGCGGAGCCATCGCCACCACCGCGGGAATTGGTCGGTGCGGTCGAGGGTCTTCCACAAGGTCTCGGGCGAGACGGGGAACTCGTATTCGCGATCGAAGACGAACGGCGCGATCACGACGGCACCGGGCCGACGACGGCGTCGAGTTGCCGGTCGGTGGGCTCTGCGCAACAGAACCACGGCTCGGTGAGTCGTGGGCGGGGGCGCGACGCCGCCATCAGGAGGGAAGGCGAGATCTCGGCCGCTCCGGGCTCCCCGGCCGCGTCGGCGACGGCGCCACGGACCTCGCAGTAGAGGGTGGTGGCTGGAGCGCCGTTCGCGACGCCCTCTTCGACCAGGGTTGCGAGCCGGGCCTGGAGCGTGTCGACGGCGGGATCGGCCGCGTGCCATCGGTGGGTGAGGGCCTTGGCGTCGTACCCGTCGAGAAACGGCGCGATCTCGGGGAGGCCGAGGAGCAAGGATTGATCGGGGAGGAGCAGCCGCAGCGTGTACTGCACGGCGTCGACGTTCGGGATCAGGTCGTGTCGGGCGACGAAGTCGAGAATGTCGAGGACGTCCGAGGGAGTCGTCCATGGTGTGAACGGCAGGAACGACGGCGCGGGTTCGACGCCGTGCTCGCGCAGGAGCACCATCGCGGCGTCGGCCATCGCCGCCGTGTGCCCCTTGTCGAGGAGCCCGAGAATCGTCTCGTTGAGGGACTCGACCGCACTGACCACGAGGGTGCACCCCGCGGCGGCCATGTCTTCCCACAGGTCGGGGTTGGCGAGGACGTGCTCCACCTTCGTCGTCACGTCGAAGCTCATGTCGGGGAACCGCTCGGCGAACGCCGCGATGACACGACGGGCGTGGGCGGGGCCCGAGAGAAAGTCGGGGTCGGCGAAGGTGATGTGGCGGGCGCCCGCGGCGACGAGCTGCGAGACGTCCGCCATCAGCAGGCCGACGTCGATGACCTGCGTCCGTCCGTTGTACACGGCGGGAACCGGGCAGTGGCGACACCGCTCGCTGCAGCCGTGGCTGGCCTCGACCGCCCCCACGAGACGCTCGCTCTCGCCATCGACGTATCTCGCGTAACGGTCCAGCGGCGGGAGGAGATCTCGTGCCGGGAGCGCGAACGCACTCTTGCCGAGGTGGACGATGGGATCGCGCGACGCCAACGGGATCTTCGTGGCGAGTGCGTCGATGGCCAGGCGGTCGGCCCAATCGACGAGCGCGGGTTCGTACTCGCCGGCGATGACGCAGTCCACCGACGCCGCGACGGTCGCGTCGCGGCCGACCGCGGCATAGAGGCCGTAGAAACAGAGTGCGAGGTCGGGTCGTTCGTCGCGGACGCGAGACGCGGCCGCCAACGCCAGCCGCATCGACGTGTGCATGTACACCGAGAACGCCACCGCGTCGGCCCACTCGATCGCGACGGGGTCCCACGGATCGACCGCGAGGTCGAGCGCCCGAACCTCGTGGCCGGACCGCCGGAGCGCGGCGGCCGGCGACGCCACGTGCAAGGGCTGGCGGCCGAGTTCATACGTGGAGACGAGCAGGATCTTCATGGGTCGACCACGACCATACCGATGTGGGCGACCGCCGCCCTCAGGGCCTGTTCGACCTGCGCCGGTTCCTCGCCGCGCGCGAACACGAATCCGAGATACCGGGCGTCCTCGGGCAGCGGAGCGACGATCGTTCCGGGCGGCGCGGTGATCTCGATCTCCTCGACGCCGGGCACCGACGCCGCCGCGTCTCGGCCGGTCACCTCCCGAAGGACGCCGGCCGACGGCGCGTAGAGCATGGCCACGCCCACGGCGGTTCGCTCGCGATCGAGGCTCGCGATCGGTAGCCCCACGGCGTGGCGAAGGATCACCTCCTCCAGGCTCATCCCCGTCCCGAACCGAAGTGCGCGTGCACACAGACCGCCGATCGAGCGCGCCGCGATTTCCAGAATCCTGACCACGGCCCCGCCCGCGGTGAGTTCGACTCGGGCCTCGCCGTGCACGGGTCCCTCGACGAGGCCGAGCGCTGACACCGCGGCCGCCATCTCGTCGCGCACGCGCGCCTGAGCTTCGGCGTCGAGGCGCGACGGGCTGACCAGGAGCGTCTCGGGGAAATACGGGCCGTCGACTTGGTCGGGCTTGTCGAAGATGGCGAGCACCGTGAAGCGGCCGGCTTCGACGATGCCCTCGACGGCGACCTCCTTCCCGGGCGCGAACGCTTCGACCAGGATGGGCGCGGTCGGATCGTCGGCCATGGCGCGGATCCGTGCTGACGCGGCGATCGCGTCGGAGGTCGAGTCGGCGCGGATGACGCCCTTGCTCCCGGAAAGCGACACCGGCTTGACCACGCACGGCAGCCCCACCGTGGCCACCGCCGCCTCCATGTTGCCGTCGACGTCGGCGTCGACGACAGCGAAGGCGGGTTGGCTCACGGACGCCGCGGCGAGGCGCGTGCGCAGTCGCGCCTTGTCTCGCGTCGCCGCCACCGCGTCCGCGGGGTTGTGGGGGAGTCCGAGCCGCGCCGCGGCGAGTGCGGCGGGAACCACGCCCGGCTCGTCGACCGCCACGATGGCGTCCACCGGCGAGGACGCCGCGGCCTCCACGATCACGTCGGCGGCGGCCGCGGGGTCGTCGAAGGGAACGACGAGGGAGGGCGCGAGCGTCTGGGGCTCCTCGGATCCGACGAGCACTTCGATGTCGAGGGCGCGCGCCGCGTCGAGAAAGTCGCTCGCGCGGTAGGTCGCCGTCGGCAAGAGGAGCACGATCCGGGCCACCGGGCCATCATGGCTCGCCGTTCCAAGCGGTGTCGCCGGCGACCTCCTCCGTTACTCATCGCCGGCTGTTGCCGGGCGGGTCACGCACGGGTTGAGCGGGCCATACCGGTTCCTCCGTCGCCCCCGGTACGCTGGTAGACGAAAGCAGCGGGTTGACGCGGGAGAGCACGATGGCGACCGAAGAACTGACCGAGCAGGTCATCAGCATCACCGATGGTGCGTTGGAAAAGGTCATGGAGCTGCGGGGGGGCGAGCCCGACCCTGACACGCTGGGTCTCCGCATCGAAGTGGTAGGCGTCAACGGTCTCGAATACGCGTACGACCTCGCTTTCGAGCCGCTCTCGGCCCGCAAGGACACCGACGTCACGACGCACCACGGGGATCTCCCGGTCGTCGTCCCTGCGGCGGACGTCGACAAGCTCCGCGGGGCCACGCTCGACTTGCCGTCGAGCGCCGGACAAGGGGGGCTCGTCCTGCGCAACCCCAACAGCCCGAGTCCGATGGCGGGAGCGGGGACGGGGCCGGTCGAGCTTTCCGGAACGATCGACGAGAAGGTGCAGCAGCTCCTCAATCAGGTCATCAATCCGGCCATCGCCTCTCACGGGGGGTTCACCGAACTCGTCGCCGTCGAAGGCGACACGGCGTATCTCCGTCTCGGTGGCGGATGCCAGGGATGCGGGCTCGCCTCGGTGACGCTCAGTCAGGGCATCGAGCAGGCGATCTTCGAACACCTTCCCGAGATCACCCGCGTCATGGACGTCACCGATCACGCGGCTGGAGAGAACCCGTTCTTCGAGGCCAGCGCCAAATAGCCGCGCCGCCCGGGCGCGCCGGTTCTGACCGCAGGCGCTATGGCTTGAGGGCGTTGCGGAAGAGTTCGATCACCTCGCGCCGCTGCGCTTCCACCCACTCGGGGGAGAGCGGGTCGCCCGCGAGGAGCGCGGTTGCGAGCGGCGCGTCGGAGAACCACGAGAGGATGGCGCCGTAGCCCGTGAGCAAGAGGTGCCGGGCGTCGTAGCGTCGCAGCCGGCCCGACTCCATCTCGCGCTCGAAGTACGCAACGGCGCGTTCGAACTGGGGGCGAAGCAGTTCTCCGAGTTCGTCGGAGAGCACCGGCCCGCCGTCGATCGCCTCGCGCCGAGCGAGGCGGACGAACTCGGGGTGCTGTTCGAAGAAGACGAACGCCGCGTTGAGGACTCGCTCGACCTGCGGCCACCCCGTGTCGGTGCCCTGCACGGCGTCCTCGACGAGTTCGAACCAGTCGCCGAACGTCTGCATGATCACGGCCTTGTAGAGATCGAGCTTCGACGGGAAGTGGTGGAGCAGGCTCGGCCGCCGAATGCCGACCTGGTCGGCGATCTCGTTGAGGCTCGTTGCGGCGAAGCCCTGGTCGGCGAAGCACCGGGTCGCGACCTCGAGGATCTGTGCACGCGTCCCTTGGGCCGGAGCCACTGCTTCCATGATGAGAGGGTAGGGCGCGGCTGCGCGCGATCGGGTCGATGGGTACTTCCCAGGCACATCGGAGCAAACTTCCCTCCCAAAACGGGACAACTGCCGTAGGTTTCGCGTATCCGCCGGCTTCGTCTGTAGTGCCGCCCGCGCACCGTCGAAGGATCGTTCGGAAGATCGGAATCTTCGGGAGGTCACCATGTTGTCGTCCGCCTTGGCGCGTGACGCTCGCGTTGCAGGCATCCGGTCGGAGGCCACGCTCGCCGCCGTCCAGCGACGCCGCATCGACCTTTTTTCCGTCCTCCTCATTGCGCTCGTGGCGCTGTGCGTCGCCACCGCCATCGCACCGGCCGGCTTCGGCGGGGCACCCGTCGACGCTGGAATCCTCCGCATCGGGCTCGTGGCCCTGAGCGCCACGTTCGTTCTCTACGCGTTGGAAAAGGAGCGAGCACTCCGGCGTCTCGAGGCGGCCCTCCGCGACGAGTCGCGCCGACGCGAGGTCGTCGAGGCCGAAAGCGACCGGCTGCACGGCATGGTGAGCATCGGCCACGCCATCTCCGCCTCCCTCGAACTCGACCGCGTCGTCGACCTCTCGCTCTCGGCCGCCGTTCGGATGTTCGGCGCCGACGGTGGCGCCGTCTTTCTCGATCGGGGAGACCTCGTCGTGCAGGCCGTGCATGGCACGCCGTCTCGACTCGACCTGATCGAAGCCCACGCACGCGAGGTCGCGGCGGCTGGCGAAGCCGGCCTGTTCGGCGACGGTGCGGAGGGGATGGCCTCACCCCTGATTCACGAAGGGACCCTGGTTGGGGTCCTGGTCGTTCATGGCAACGAGGAGCAGTCCTTCCAGGACGCCGACGTCGCCATGTTGCGAGAGTTCAGCCGCACGGTGGCTTCGGCGATCACCAACGCGCGCCTCTTCCGGGCCGAACAGGTCACGAACCAGAACTTCACAGGTCTCCACGACGCCCGTGACGAGTTCAACTGGCTCACGGCGATCGGATAAGGGCGCGCGCACCTCTCCCTCGCACGCGCAAACGAAAACAGGGCGCCTTCCGGCGCCCTGTTTCGCGTCAGGGGATGGCCAGGGCGGGGTCCGAGCCGTCCGCGGCGGCCGGCTCGGTGCCGGGGCGCCTGGCGAGTAGGACCACAGCAGGGGCGTGGGAAATCGCCGTGACGGCCAAGGCCCACGAGAGCGACACCCACTGGGCGACCGCGCCGAACAGCGGCCCGCCGCCTAGCTCGCCGACCGCGTGGGCCTGGTGGGCCACCGAGTTCACCGTGGCGCGGGTGCGGGGATCGAGACCCTGGTTGATCCACGCGTCCATCACCGGCTTCCCGGCGTGACGTGCCGCGGTCAGCGCGACAAAGGCGAACGCGCCGACCGCGAACCACGGCGACACTGCGAGCACCAACGTGCCGATCAGAATGACGCAGACGACCCCGAGGTACGCGCGCTGGGATCCGGAACGAGAATGAAGGTCGGCGCGTCGCCGGAGGATCTCGGCGACCCCCGCTCCCGCGATCAGGCCGAGTGCCCACGTGCCGCTCATCCAGAGGATGGCGCTCCCTTCCGGCAGGCCGACGCCGAGGAGGTGCATTTGCCACAGTCGGTCGATGCCCTCGCTGCCGAACCCGATCGTCACCGTGACTGCGAGGATCAGCAACAGGACCGGGCTGGCGCGAACCGTCGACCGGGTCGCGGCGACCGTTTCGCGGATCGCATGGAAGGGATTGCGGTCGCCGGCCGCGGCGCGTCCGGGGCCGACGAAACCCGTCTCGGGCATGACGAGGGCGATGACGACCGCGAGCGCTCCGTGGAGCACCGCGCCGGTGGCGATGGGGACCCACAGCGCGATCGTTCCGAGCGCGGCTCCGACCCCGAGCCCGGCCAAGGTCGCCGCGAACCGCAGCTGCGCCGCCCGCAGGTAGAGCGGGCGCGCTCGCTCCTCGCCCACCTCGTCGGTGATCCACGCGATGTCGGCGCCGCTCGTGAAGGTGAACCCGATTCCCCACACCACCGCGCCAACCAGGATCACCGGATAACTCGGCACGGCCGTCAGGCCGAACCCCGCGCCCATCGTCGCGAGGCCGATGATGATCGAGAGCCGTCGGCTGACGGTGTCGGCCACGATTCCGGTCGGAACCTCCATCAGGAGGATGGCGATCTCGAGCACGGTGCCGGCGAAGATGAACTCGAGCGGACTCACGCCCACCCGTTGGATGAAGAAGAGACTGAACGCCGACACCGCGACGAACAGCGAGAAGCCGCTGGCCGCCTCGTAGAAGAAATAGACGCGTTCGGCCCACGACCGTTCACCGTCCATCCGCCAAGCATGGCCGACACGGGCTGGCGCCCGATGTGTCATTTTCCGCCCCGCCGGGGATCCCGCCGCTTGAGGTCGTTCTTGACCTGTTTGAAGGACCGCCCCCAGGCCCGGTTCCGCGCACGCTGGTCGGCCACGGTCTGGTGGAGCCGCGCCATCTCTCGCTCGAGTTTTCGGTAGCTCGCGAAGCGTCGCTCCTCGAGGACTCCGGTGGCGATGGCCTCCTGCACCGCGCACTGGGGCTCCGCTTCGTGCGCGCAATCGCGGAACTTGCACGCCGCGGCGAGCTCGTCGATCTCCGGAAACGCCTCGGACAACCCGGCCTCGACGTCCCACAATCCGAGGCTGCGCACGCCCGGCGTGTCGAGCAGCACGCCACCGCCCGGGATCGGAATGAGTTCGCGCGCCGTGGTGGTGTGGCGTCCGCGGTGGTCGCCGTCTCGAACGTCGCCGGTCTGCTGGACGTCGTCGCCCACGAGGCAGTTCACCAGGGTGGACTTGCCCGCGCCGGACGGTCCGAGCAGCGCAAGGGTGCGAGACGGGACGGTGAGGGCGGCGACGTCGTCGACGCCCTGACCCGTCGTGGCGCACGTGACGACGACGTCGAGCCCCGGGGCGGCCGCTTCCACCGCGGCCTGCGTCGTCGCGAGGTCGGTGGCGAGATCGGCCTTCGTGAGGATCACCGCAGGGATCGCGCCGCTCTCCCACGCGACGGCGGCGAATCGCTCGACCCTCGCCGCGGACGCGGGGCGGTCGAGCGGGATCACCACCGCCACGACGTCGACATTGGCGGCGAGAACCTGTTGAGCGGCGGCCCCCGGTTCGGGGTCGAGGCGACTGAGTTCGGACCGGCGCGGCAAAACGCTGACGACGACCCACCCCTCGACGGGATCGTCGAGCAGCGCCACCCAGTCGCCGGTAGCGACGGCCCCCTCGACGCCGTGGCGGCGCGAGGCGAGGGAGTACGGAGTGGCGCGGATCGTTCCCACGTCGGAGACGGCGAGCGACGAGCCGCGGTCGGTTCGGATGACGCGAGCTGGGCGATGGCCGGGAATATCGACCAGCGAGTAGAGGGTCGCGATGCGGTCGTCCCAGCCGTAGGCGATCAGATGATCGGGCAACGGAGGCCTCCTGGTTGGCCTCCCGATCGCACCGGCAGAGCGCCGGTCAGACGCGCGGGCGATAGGAGGCGGTCGAATGGATGAGCGGTCGAGTACCGGAGTGCACGGCAGCCATACGACGTCACCTCCTTCGCGGATCGGGCCGGGTCAGAACGTCCCGACACCGGAAGGGCCAGCGTACCGGCCGGGCGGCGGGATCCCGACGGAATTGGTCCTACGAGCAGGTCCGGAGCGAGGCACACCTCGACTGGGTCCTCCTCGCCGTAGGGGCGGGCTTCGGCCTTGTGCACCTGATCGGCCGACGGCGGCTCCGGTTCGGCTGATGCGCGCGGTGCCGGCGACCAAGGCGGTTGTGCGGCAAGCTACGCGCCGATGAACGGCGACGGTTTCACGGTGGGCGTGTTCGCTCCGATGCCGTCGGAGCTGCGCCCGGTAGTGCGGGCATTCGGTTTGGACGCGACTCGCATCGGCGAGATCGACGCGTACGTGGGAACGGTCGCCGGAACGCACGTCGTCGCCGTCACGACGGGGATGGGGACTGCGCTCGCGAGCGCGGCCGCCGACGGCTTGTTGGAAGCGCTCGCCGTCGACCACGCGCTCGTGGTTGGCATCGCCGGTGGGGTCACTGCGCAGATCGGAGATCTGCTCGTGCCCGAGACCGTCGTCGACGGAGCGAGCGGCGCGGAATACCGGGCCCATCCTTTCGGTGGATCCGCGCTGCGCGGCAGGGTCAGCACGTCCGACGAGTTCATCGTCGATCCGGCGCGGCTTCGGGCTCTCGCCGACGCCGGCGTCGAAGCGGTCGACATGGAGACGGCGGCGATCGCGGCGGTGTGCGAGCAGCGGGCAATTCCATGGACCGCCTTCCGCGTGATCAGCGACATGGCGACCGAGAGTGAAGAGGCCATCCTCGGTCTGGCCAATGCCGACGGCAGCCCCAACGCCCTTGCCGCCCTTCGGTACATGGCGAGGAAACCCTGGCGCGTCCCGTATCTGGTCCGCCTCGGGAGGGATTCGGCGCGCGCCGCCGACGCGGCGGCCGGCGCGGCGTCGGCGGCCGTTCGCGCCCACGCCGAGTTGTGACGGGCGGCGCCAGGCGTTTGCCGCCCCCGTGGTCCGTCGTTCGGCGGCATCGGCGGGGGGGGGGGGGGGGGG
>Ga0209640_10004661_pt1 | contig 12010 bp, 13 predicted proteins | sample RifCSP10_1_FD_184018 | JGI IMG/M metagenome (GOLD analysis project Ga0209640, IMG submission 184018) | Soil microbial communities from Rifle, Colorado - Rifle CSP2_sed 10_1 (SPAdes) (version 2) | ecosystem: Environmental > Terrestrial > Deep subsurface > Rock core/Sediment | place: Rifle... | reverse complement strand
GCGCGTGCTCGCCGAGCGCATCACGCGCTCGATCGCGATGGTGCGCTTCCAGTTCGAGGGCCAGAGCCTGCGGCTGACGAGCTCGCTCGGCATCGCCGTGTATCCGCAGCACGCCGACAATCCGGAGGACCTGATCGCGCGGGCGGACACCGCGATGTACCAGGCGAAGGAGGCCGGCAAGAACGCCTGGCGCATCTATCGCAGCGACCTCGATACCACGTCCCAGATGGTGAAGCGCATGTCGTGGAACGACCGCATCCTGCACGCGCTCGAGAACGACCTGATGGAGTTGCAGTTCCAGGGGGTGTACGCGGTGGGCAACCGCGCGCTCTCGCACTTCGAGGTGCTGGTGCGCATGCGCGACAAGGACGACCCGGCGGTGCTGCTGATGCCCGGCCAGTTCATTCCGGTGGCGGAGAAATCGGGCAAGATCCTCGATATCGACCGCTGGGTGCTGCGCCAGGCGATCCAGCTGCTCGCGGAGCTGGACGCGGTCCCGGCGCTCGCGGTCAACATCTCGGGGCGCTCGTTCGACGAGCCGCTGCTGCCCCAGTATATCGCCGCAGAGTTGAAGCGCTGCGGGGTTGCCCCGCGGCGCCTCATCGTGGAGCTGACCGAAACTTCCGCGGTGTCGGACCTGCACGACGCCCAGCGCTTCATCGACGCGCTGCACCAAGCCGGCTGCGGCGTGTCGCTCGACGACTTCGGCACGGGTTTCTCCTCGTTCGCCTACCTGAAGCACCTGCAGGTGGACTCGGTGAAGATCGACGGCCTCTTCATCCGCAACCTCCCCAAGGAGCACGACAACCAGCTGTTCGTGAAAGCGATGGTGACGGTTGCGCGCGGCCTGCACCGCACCACCATCGCCGAGTGCGTGGAGGACGAGGAGACGATCATCATGTTGCGCGGGTTCGGCGTGGACTGCGTGCAGGGCTACTACCTGGAGCGGCCGCGCACCGATCACCCCCTGCTCGCCAAGGTCGCAAAACGGCCGAATGCGGAGCTGGCTGGTGTGGTTTACTTGAGCCCGCGCCGGTCTTAATATTTCCACAGGATTCCTGTTGCAGCCCGGCGCGAGCCTCGACCTGCCATGCCAAGAATGGTGAACTGCGTCAAACTCGGGCGCGAGGCGGAAGGCCTCGACTTCCCGCCCTATCCGGGCGAGCTCGGCAAGCGGATCTTCGAGCGCGTGTCGAAGGAAGCCTGGAAGCAGTGGCTGGAGCACCAGAAGATGCTGGTCAACGAGAACCGCCTCAACCTTGCGGACAAGAAGGCGCGCGATTACCTGGCGCAGCAGATGGAGAAGCATTTCTTCGGCGGCGGCGCCGAGGTCGCGTCCGGCTACGTTCCGCCCGCCACCAAGTAATCCTCGCGGCACATGGAATTGATCCTGTGGCGTCACGCCGATGCCGAGGACGGCGTGCGGGACGAGGAGCGCAGGCTTACGGCCAAAGGCAAGGAGCAGGCGGGGCGGATGGCGTCGTGGCTCAAGCGGGAGCTGCCCCGGGACACCCTCATACTGGTGAGCCGCGCCCGGCGCGCGCAGCAGACGGCGCAAGCGCTCGGGAGGAAATTCAAGACCAGCGAGGCCGTGGGCACGGAGGCGACACCGCAGTCCGTGCTGAAGGCCGCGGACTGGCCGCGCGGCACGGGCACCGTCCTCGTCGTGGGACACCAGCCGACGCTCGGGCAGGCCGCGGCGCTGGCGCTGACCGGCGCGCCCGCCGACTGGAGCGTGCAGAAAGGGGCAATCTGGTGGCTTGCCACGCGGGACGAAGGCAAGACCAGGGTGCGCGTTGTCCTTGCGCCCGACCAGGTCTAGGAAGTCGCGGGCGCGCTAGCGGGTAATGGTCTGCACGCCCCCGGCGCCTCCGAGCAACAGCACATCCGCGCCGCGCCGCGCGAACAGTCCGCACGTGACCACGCCCGCGATCTGGTTCAACGCACTCTCGAGCTCGGGAGGATTCAGGATGGCGAGCCCGTGCACGTCGAGAATGACGTTGCCGTTGTCGGTGACGACGTCGCGGCGCCATTCGGGGTGGCCGCCCAGCTTCACGATCTCGCGCGCGACGTAGGAGCGGGCCATCGGGATCACTTCCACCGGCAGGGGAAACTTCCCGAGCACGTCCACGAGCTTCGTCGCGTCGGCGATGCACACGAATTTTCGCGCGACCGCCGCGACGATCTTCTCGCGCGTCAACGCTCCGCCGCCGCCCTTGATCATGGCGAGGTGGCGGGTCACTTCGTCGGCGCCGTCCACGTAGACCGGCAGCTCGTTCACCCCGTTCAGGTCCATGACGCGGATGCCGAGATCCTTCAGCCGTTTGGCCGTAGCCTCCGAGGCTGCGACCGCGCCCTCGATGCGGCGCTTGATCCCGGCGAGCTCCGCGATGAAGAAGTTCGCGGTCGAGCCGCTGCCGACACCCAGCACGCAATCGTGGGGAACGTGCGCGATCGCGGCCTTCGCCGCCGCCTGTTTCATTTCGTCTTGAGTCATCGTTCAATGGTAAGCGGTAAGCGGTGAACGGTAAATGGCAGGCGTATGCTACCCTTTACGGCCTGAATCAAGACGGCCATGAAAAAGAACGACTATCTCGAGAGAATACTCGGCGCCCGCGTCTACGACGTGGCGGTGGAAACGCCGCTCGAGTTCGCGTCCGGGCTCTCGGCGCGTACCGGCAACCGCTTGCTGCTCAAGCGCGAGGACATGCAGCCGGTGTTTTCGTTCAAGCTGCGCGGGGCGTACAACAAGATGGCGCAACTCCCGGCGGCGGTGTTGAAGCGCGGCGTGATCACCGCCTCCGCCGGCAACCACGCGCAGGGCGTCGCGCTCGCCGCGCAGCAGCTCGCCTGCCACGCAACGATCGTGATGCCGGTCACGACGCCGCAGATCAAGATCGCGGCCGTGAAGGCGCGTGCCGCGCACGTGGTGCTGCACGGTGATTCCTACGACGAAGCCTACCTGCACGCGCGCGTGCTCGGGCGGCGGCGCGGTCTCGCGTTCGTGCATCCCTACGACGACCCGGACGTGATCGCCGGGCAGGGCACGATCGCGATGGAGATGCTGCGCCAGCATCCCGGGGCAATCCACGCGATTTTCGTTCCGGTCGGCGGCGGCGGGCTGATTTCCGGAATCGCCGCCTACGTGAAACGGCTGCGCCCCGAAATCAAGATGATCGGGGTCGAGCCGGTGGACGCCGACGCGATGTATCGCTCGCTCAAGGCGGGCCGGCGCGTGAAGCTCGCGCAGGTCGGGCTGTTCGCCGACGGCGTGGCGGTCAAGCAGGTCGGGCGCGAGACGTTCCGGCTGTGCCGCGAGCTGGTGGATGACGTCATACGGGTCGACACCGACGCCATCTGCGCCGCGATCAAGGACGTGTTCGAGGATACGCGCGCGGTGCTGGAGCCGGCCGGAGCGCTGGCGATCGCCGGCATCAAGGCCTATGCCGGGCGCACCGGCATCCGCGGCAAGACGCTGGTGGCCATTGCCAGCGGCGCCAACATGAATTTCGACCGCCTGCGCTTCGTCGCGGAAGAGGCCGAGCTGGGCGAAAAGCGCGAGGCGGTACTCGCGGTCACCATACCCGAACGCCCCGGCAGCTTCCGCGAATTCTGCGGATTGATCGGCGCGCGCAACATCACCGAGTTCAACTACCGCTACGCCGATCCGAAGCAGGCTCACGTGTTCGTGGGATTGCAGGTGCGCGACCGCAACGAGACCCGGAAGCTGGTGCAGAGACTGCGCCGGCATCGGCTGCACACCCTCGATTTCAGCGAGAACGAGCTGGCGAAGCTCCACGTCCGCTACACGGTAGGAGGCCACGCGCCGACGGTGGATGACGAGATCCTCTATCGCTTCGAGTTTCCCGAGCGCCCGGGCGCGCTCATGAAATTCCTGTCCGCCATGAGCCGTGGCTGGAACATCAGCCTGTTCCATTACCGCAACCACGGCGCCGACTACGGGCGCGTGCTCGTAGGCATGCAGGTGCCGCCGCGCGACAAGCGCCGCTTCCGCGCTTTCCTCGCCAGGGTCGGCTATCCCTGGCGGGAGGAAACAAATAATCCCGCCTACAAGCTCTTCCTCGGCTGATTCTCCCGCCGCCCATTGAGCGGGCGGTGTCAACTGCAATCCTCCTCGCGCGTTGTGGGGAGTACGGGCGGCTAGAAAAACCGGTTAGAATGAAGCCGCTACACAGGGGATTTCGTGCACCACATAAGGACGCATTGGCTGGCCTGGTTGGTGCTCGCCACGGCGACCGCACAGGGCGCCGCGCTGGATGAGGATTTTCTCGCCGCGCGCGAGGCGTATGAAGCGGGCAACGCGGTTCGGCTGGAAACACATGCCAGCCGCCTGCAGGGACATCTGCTCGAGGCGTATGTTGCCTATTGGCGACTGAGCCTCGGGCTCGAAGAGGCGTCCCCCGAGGAGGTGCGCGGATTTCTCTCCGCAAACCGCGACGGGCCTCTTGCGGAGCGCCTGCGCGGCGAGTGGCTCAAGTCGCTCGCCGAGCGCGGTGAGTGGGATCTCTTCAACGCCGAGCTGCCGCTGCTCGCCGGCCGCGACCTCGAGATCACCTGTTACGCGCTGCAGTACCGGATGCAGGCGACGCCGGAGGAAGCCCTGCCCGACGCACGGTCGCTCTGGTTCGTGACGCGCGACCTTCCCGACTCCTGTACGCCGCTCTTGAACGCGCTGGTTGCGGCCGCCTTGATCTCCGGCGACGACCTGTGGACGCGGATCCGGGTGGCGCTGGAAGCCGGGCGGGTGAGCCGGGCGCGCTGGATCGCGGAGTGGCTGCCTGCGGGCGAGGCGCCGGCGCCGCAATCGCTCGAACGGGCGGCCTCCAACCCCGCGGGCTACCTCGAGCGGCGCCGCCACGATCTCAAGACCCGCGCCGGTCGCGAGACCGTCATGTTCGCCGTCCACCGGCTCGCGCGCGTTGCACCCGCGCAGGCGGCGGCCCACTGGACCCGGCTGGAGGAGCGCTTTTCCCGGGAGGAGCGCTCCTACGTCTGGGGCATGATCGGCTACCTGGGCGCGATGCGCCACGATCGCGACGCGCTCGCCTGGTATGCGCGTGCGGGAGACCTCTCCGACCTGCAGCTCGCCTGGAAGGTGCGCGCCGCGCTGCGCGTGGGCAGCTGGCGCGACGTGCTCGCCGCGGTGGATGCCATGTCTGACCGGGATCGATCGATATCCGCATGGCGCTACTGGAAGGCGCGGGCCCTGAAGGCGGCGGGGCGGGAGGACGAGGCAGCCAGGCTGCTGGTGCCGCTGGCAAGCGAATTCGGCTTCTATGGACAGCTCGCGCTGGAGGAATTGGGCGGCAAGATCGCGGCGCCGTCCGCCGCGTACAAGCCGGGCGCGGAGGACGTGCGGGCCATGGGCCGGCGTGCCGGCCTGCGGCGCGCGCTCGAGCTCTACCGCCTCGGCCTGCGCGCGGAGGCGAACGGGGAATGGCTGTGGGGCATACGCGGATTCGACGACCGGCAGCTGCTCGCGGCGGCGGAGGTCGCGCGCCGCAACGAGGTCTACGACCGCGCCATCAGCACCGCGGACCGCACCGTCGGACTGCATGACTTCGGGTTGCGCTATCTCGCGCCCTACCGCGACGTGCTCAAGGCCCACACCGCCCAGCTGGCGCTCGACGAGGCGTGGGTCTACGGCTTGATCAGGCAGGAAAGCCGCTTCATTCCGGATGCGCAATCGGTGGCGGGCGCGAGCGGCCTGATGCAGCTCATGCCGGCAACCGCGCGCTGGGTGGCGAAGCAGATCGGGCTCAAGAACTGGCGCTGGTCGCAGGTCGCGGAGGTCGACATCAATGTGGGCCTCGGCACCTATTATCTGCGCCACGTGCTCGACGCGCTCGACGGCCAGCCCTTGCTCGCTTCCGCCGCCTACAATGCCGGGCCGAACCGGGCGCGCGCCTGGCGTCCCGAAGCCGCGATGGAAGGCGCCGTATTCGCCGAAACTATTCCCTTTACCGAGACCCGCCTCTACGTGAAGAACGTCATGGCGAACTCGACTTACTACGCTCACAGCTTCAGCCAGCAGCTGCAGTCGCTCAAGCAGCGGCTGGGCATGGTCGGGCCCCAGTTGACGATCGAGGGCGAGCCGGAAGCCGATGCGCTCGGGCTGGTGATGAGCGACCGGTTGTTGGGGAACGGGGAGCGGTAGCGGCGGGAATGGAGATCACGACCGCCTGCGTGCTCGGCGGGAGCGGCTTCGTCGGCCGGCATGTCTGCCACGCGCTGGCCGCAGCCGGTTATCGCGTCCGCGTGGCGACCCGCGACCGCGAGCGCGCCAAGGAGCAGCTGATCCTGCTGCCGACGGTGGACGTTGCCGCCGTCAACGTCCACGACCCCGGGCAGCTCGCCGAGTTCGTGAGCGGAGCGGACGCGGTGATCAACGTCGTGGGCGTGCTGCACGACGGCCGCGGCAACCGCAGCTTCCAGGCGGCGCATGCCGAGCTTCCGCGCAAGGTAGTCGCGGCGTGCCGCAGCCGCGGCGTCGGGCGACTGCTGCACATGAGCTCGCTCGCCTCCGCCCGCGACGGGCCCAGCCGCTATCTTCGATCCAAGGGCGAGGGCGAGGCGATCGTGCGTGAGTCGGGGCTCGCGTGGACGATCTTCCGCCCCTCGGTCGTGTTCGGACCCGGGGACAGTTTTCTCAACCTGTTCGCGAAGGTGCTGAGGTTCTCGCCCGTGGTGGCGCTTGCCTGTCCCGGCGCGCGGTTCCAGCCGGTGTACGTGGAAGACGTGGCCGCGGCGTGCGTGAAGGGCCTCGCGGACCTCGGCAGCTTCGGCCGGTGCTACGATCTGTGCGGCCCCCGCGTCTACACCCTGCGCGAGCTGGTCGAGTACGTCGGGGCGGTGACCGGGCGGCGTCGGCCGGTGCTGGGGCTGAACGACACGTTTTCATATCTCCAGGCCCTCGCCATGGAATTTCTCCCGGTCAAGCTCATGACCCGCGACAACTATTACTCGATGAAAGTGCCCAACGTGTGCAGCTGCGACTTTCCCTTCAATATCGCCCCCACGGCGCTGGAAGCGGTGGCGCCAGCCTATCTCGGGAGCCGCACGCCGCGGGCGCGCTACCAGCGGCTGCGCCGGCAGGCGGGCCGGGATGAAACACAGTGAGCCCCTTCGGCAGCGCTCAGGACAGGCGTGAGCCGGAACGGCGTTTGACGCTGGTCATCGGCAACAAGAACTACTCGTCGTGGTCGCTGCGCCCGTGGCTGGCGATGAAGCAGACGGGCATACCGCTCGTGGAGCAGCGCATTGCCTTGTACCAGCCCGATTCGAGGCGGCGCGTCCTCGAGCACTCGCCGTCCGGCAAGGTGCCGGTGCTCAAGGACGGCGCGATCACGGTGTGGGACTCGCTCGCGATTCTCGAGTATCTGGCCGAAGTGTTTCCCGATCGCGGGCTGTGGCCGCAGAACGCCGCGGCGCGCGCCAGTGCGCGCTCGATGAGCGCCGAGATGCATTCCGGTTTTACGGCGCTGCGTGCCCGCATGCCGATGAACCTGCGCAATTCGTATCCCGGCCGGGGTCTGACGCCGGAAGTCGAGGCCGACATCGCGCGTATCGTGCGCCTGTGGACGGAATGCCGCGCGACCGCCTCCGGCCCGTTCCTGTTCGGCCACTTCTGCATCGCCGACGCGATGTTCGCGCCGGTCGCCACCCGCTTCGTCACTTACGGCGTCAAGCTGCCGCCGGCCTGCCAGCGCTACGTGGAGACGCTGATCGCCCTTCCGGCGCTGCAGCTGTGGTACGCCGATGCGCGCGCCGAGCGCGAGGCCCTCGAGGAATACGATCGAATGTACTCGTAGCGGGGCCGCAGGGCCGGCGGGGGAATGCGCTAAGATTTGCTCCATGAAGATCTACTGCGTCGGCGGAGCGGTGCGCGATGAGCTGCTGGGCCTGCCCGTCAAGGACCGCGATTACGTCGTCGTCGGCGCGACGCCGGAAGAGATGGTGCGGCAGGGCTTCAAGCCGGTCGGGAAAGACTTCCCGGTATTCCTGCACCCTGCGACCCACGAGGAGTACGCGCTGGCGCGTACCGAGAGGAAGACCGCGCGCGGCTACCACGGCTTCGAGTTCCGCGCCGCGCCCGACGTGACGCTCGAGCAGGACCTCGCGCGGCGCGACCTCACGATCAACGCAATCGCCCGGGACGCGGACGGCCGCATCATCGATCCGTTCAACGGCACCGCCGATCTCAAGGCCGGCGTGCTGCGCCACGTGAGCCCCGCCTTCGCCGAGGACCCGGTGCGCATCCTGCGCGTCGCGCGCTTCGCCGCGCGCTTCGGCTTCCGCATCGCGCCCGAGACGATGAAGCTGATGCGCGAGATGGCCCGCAACGGCGAAGCGGATGCGCTGGTGGCGGAGCGGGTATGGCAGGAAGTCGCGCGCGGGCTGATGGAAGCGAAGCCTTCCCGGATGTTCGAGGTGCTGCGCGAGTGCGGCGCGCTCGCGCGGGTGATGCCGGAGGTGGACGCGCTGTGGGACGATGCCGACGTTGCGCGGGAGGCGATGCGGGTGCTGGACGCCCCTGCGGCGGCGGGCGCGACCCTGCCGGCGCGCTTCGCGGCGCTGGCGCGCGCGCTCGACCCCCTCGCGGTAGACTCGCTCGCCGGCCGGCTCAAGGCCCCCGCCGACTGCCGCGAACTTGCCCTGCTCGCGGCGCGCCACGGCAACACCTTGCTGGACGCCGGTGAGCTCGACGCGCAGTCCATGCTGGACCTGTTCAACACCGTCGACGCCTGGCGCAGGCCGGAGCGCTTCGCCGAGCTCGCGACGGCGGCGCTAGCCGGGGAGTCCGATGCCGGCGTGGCGCAGGCGCGGCTCGAGCGCGCGCGGACCGCGGCGGCCGCGGTCAATGCCGGCGAGATCGCGAAGGCCTCGAAAAACACCACGGCCATCCGCGGCAATGTGGATGCCGCGCGGCTGGAAGCCATCCGCCGGGCCCTGGAGATGCGTGAGTAGCGACGAGCGACAAAGGAGTGAAATGATCGATCTATACACGTGGACCACCCCCAACGGCCGCAAGGTCTCGATCATGCTGGAGGAGCTCGCGCTGTCGTACCGCGTGCACCCGGTCAATATCGGCAAGGGCGAGCAGTTTGCCCCCGAGTACGTGAAGATCAACCCCAACAGCAAGATCCCGTCCATCGTCGATCCGGAGGGGCCCGACGGCAAGCCGATCGTCATGATGGAATCGGGCGCGATCCTGATCTATCTCGCGCGCAAGACCGGCAAGCTCTTCCCGCAGGCGGACCGCGCCAAGTACGAGGTGCTGCAGTGGCTGATGTTCCAGATGGGGGGCGTCGGGCCGATATTCGGCCAGGTGCACCACTTCCTGCGCGCGGCGAAGGAGCCGGTGCCGTACGCCATCGAGCGCTACACGAAGGAAACGCGGCGCCTCTACGGGGTGCTCAACGACCGCCTCAAGGACCGCGACTATCTCGCCGACGGCTACTCGATCGCGGATATCGCGACCTATCCCTGGGTCGCGCGCTTCGAATGGCACAAGACGGACCTGAACGATTTTCCCCACGTCAAGCGCTGGTTCGACGCGATCTCGGCGCGGCCGGCGGTGCAGAAGGGGATGAACGTGCCAGTGGTGACGAAGTGACGAAATCCCCCCGACGTATTCACGTCTTCCCCCCTTTGACAAAGGGGGGTAGGGGGGATTGGGTGACGAACGATGCGTGAGGTGGGAAATGCACATGAACCCTGATCGCAGACGGTTGCTATTGGGCGGAGCAGCACTGATCACGGCTCCGGCGGCATTTGCGCAGCAGTGCAGAGTCACGCCGCGTGACGCGCTGGGGCCGTTTTACAAGGCCAACGCGCCCGCGCAGGCGGAGCTTTGCGCGAGCGGATCGGGCGGGGGCCAGATACTGGTGGTGTCAGGGCGCGTTCTCGGCACGCCGGATTGCGCGCCACTCGCCGGCGCGCTGGTCGAAGTCTGGCAGGCGGACTCCCGCGGAGACTACACCCAGGTCGGCGCAAAGCAGGACGACGCCGGCTGCCTGCTGCGCGCGACCCTCAAGACCGGTGCTGACGGACGCTACATGTTCCGCACAGTGCTGCCGGGCGAGTACCCGGGACGCCCGCGCCACATCCACTACCGCGTAAGCGCGAAGGGCCATGCGACGCTGGTGACGCAGCTCTACTTCGCGCGCGAGCGCGGCGTTTCACCGGAGCTCGTCGCCGCCGTCGCACCGAAGGACGGCATCCTTGCCGCGACCTTCGACATCACGCTCAGGGCCGGGAGCCGGGGCGAAGGGTAGCGCGGATCATGATCGACGGGCTGGTGCGCATCCTGGTGTTCCAGGGCATCGGGGAAGTCATCGCGAAATTCGTCGTCCCCCTCGTGCCCGGGCCGGTGATTGGGCTCATGCTGCTGCTCGCGTACCTGGCCTGGCGCGGCGCAGTGCCGGAAGGCGTCGAGCTGGTGTCCGCCGGCTTCATGCGCTACCTCGGCGTGCTGTTCGTGCCGGCCGCGGTCGGCGTCGTGCTGTTCTGGCCGCACCTGCAGCGGCAGGCGCTCGCTATTGCCATCGCCCTGGTCGGCAGCGTAGTCGCGACGGTTGCGGTGGCCGCGCTCGCCGCGAAGCTACTGTCGCGGAGCGGTTCCGATGCGCCCTGATCTCCCCGCCATTCACGAGATCTGGGTCTACCTTTCGGGCAGCCCGCTGCTCGCGCTGATCCTGACGCTTGCGGCCTACCAGATCGGGGTCGTGATCTACGAGCGCACGCAGCTGAACCCACTCGCGAACCCGGTGCTGATCGCCGTCACGCTGATCGCTCTCGCCCTCGCCGCGCTCGACATGCCCTACGCGACCTACTTCGAGGGCGCGCAGTTCGTGCACTTTCTGCTCGGCACGGCGACCGTATCGCTCGCAGTGCCGATCTACAAGGGCCTGCTGTCGCTGCGCGGGCGCCTCCTGCCGCTCACCGCCGCGCTCCTCGGCGGCGGAGCGACCTCGATCGTGAGCGCCGTCCTGCTGGCACGGCTGCTCGGCGCGGACGAAACGATCGTCGGCGGTCTCTACGCCAAGTCGCTCACGGCTCCGATCGCGATGGGCGTGGCCGAGCGCATCGACGCCTCGCCCACGCTGACGGCGGTGTTCACGGTCACGACCGGCATCCTCGGCGCGGCCCTCGGCCGGTTCGTGCTCGACGCGGTGCGGTGCCGCGAATGGTGGCAGCGCGGCTTCGCGATCGGGGTGGCCGCGCACGGGATCGGGACCTCCCGGGCTTTCAGCGTGCACCCCGAAGCGGGGGCCTATGCCGGGCTCGCGATGGGATTGCACGGCGTGATCGGTGCGATCGTGATCCCCTGGGCGATCTCCGCGTTGCGCTGATTTGACGCAGATCAAAACCGGCCCCGGTTCCATCACCTAGACTATGCCCATTGGTGCGTGCGCGCCTCGCGCGTAAAGCTAGGAGGTCACCATGTTCAAGCTGGCAGTGCTGGGACCGATCGTGACGGGCGGCATCGGTGTCGCGCGGCAGTGCGTTGAATGCTATCGCTGGCGGTCGACCTACGACGAGGTTCCGTGCTTCGGATTTGGCCCCGGTTGCATGGAATGCCGGCCGCAAACCCGCGAGCGGCCGGCCGGCCCCGACGCCCTGGAAGCCATGGCGATTCTGTAGGGCTAGGGCACGAGCACGGCGGCGCCGGTGATGCGCCCCTCGCGCAGGCGCGCGAGCGCTTGATTGGCCTCGCCCAGATTCAGCACCTCGATACTCGTCTTCACCGGCACCCGGGGCGCGAGGGCGAGGAACGCTTCGCCGTCGCGCCGCGTCAGGTTCGCCACCGAGCGCACGGTGCGCTCGCCCCAGAGGATCTCGTAGGGAAACGCCGGGATGTCGCTCATGTGGATGCCGGCGCAGACCACGGTGCCGCCCTTCGCAATGGCGCGGAGCGCTGCGACGACGAGCGGCCCCACTGGCGCGAAGATGATCGCCGCGTCGAGCGTCTCGGGCGGCCGCGCCG
>Ga0209640_10004660_pt1 | contig 12011 bp, 14 predicted proteins | sample RifCSP10_1_FD_184018 | JGI IMG/M metagenome (GOLD analysis project Ga0209640, IMG submission 184018) | Soil microbial communities from Rifle, Colorado - Rifle CSP2_sed 10_1 (SPAdes) (version 2) | ecosystem: Environmental > Terrestrial > Deep subsurface > Rock core/Sediment | place: Rifle... | reverse complement strand
GCCGCCGGTTCGGTTACGGGCGCATCGCTGGCGATCTCAACCTCTTGCCGCGGCGCCGGCAACCGGTCGACCGCCACGCGCCATTCGAACGCATCGATCCGGCCCGAGATCGGCGACACCGGCGCCCACCGGTCGAAGACGTGCCCGTCGGCGGTCCACGACGGATCACGCGGGGCCGACAAGGCGCGCGTCAGCCATGAGCGCACGCGCCCCTGGTCGCCGTGTTCGCCCTCCTCGATTTCCGCCATGAGCAGGCAGACGCGTTCCGTCGGGTTCGCCCGCATGGCGCCGCCAAGCGCGCTCCGCGCCGCCGGCCAATCGTGCGCGTCGATCGCCGCCCGCGCCACCGCCATCGCGCCTTCCGGGTGATTGGCGCGAAGATCGGCGAGCCGCCGCACGCGCTTCAGCCGGTCGCGCACGGAGTCGCCCGGCCTGACCGCCGCGTAGGCTTCGGCGATCTCCGGGTGCGGCGCGACCTTCCACGTCGCTTCTAAAACGCGCGTTGCGCGGCGGATGTCGCGCCGAAGCCCGGAAGGGCGGCGGCGGACGGCTCGCTCACGCAGCCCGCAACAGGCTTGCCACCGAAATGTCCTCGTCGACATCCGGCCAATGAATGCCTTGGCCGCGGCCGATCAAGCGCCAGTTCCGGCGCTGCTCAGGCGTCGCGTCGAGCAGGCGCGGAAACCACGCCAGCGGTGCAGTCAATTCGCGCCCATCGGCGAGCACAACATGTAACGACTCGGCGGTCACCTGAACATCGGTTGCGGTGGCGTCGAGCTTAACGGCGGAAGTGGGCATTCCACGCCTCCAGGAAAGTTATGCGATGTTCGATCACCAGGGCTCTCATTTGATTCAATTCATGCGAGCGAAACCCACGCGACTGGGCAAGGCTCACCGGGTCCAGCCAAAACTTCGCGACCCCGTCTCCGTGTTCAACATGGATATGCGGCGGCTCTGTACCTTCGAGACTGTAAAAGAAGAACCGGTATCCTTCGACTCGCCGCACCGTCGGCATTTCAGCGCTTTTCTCGTTCGTTGCGGACCAACGAGAACCTACCACTGAATCGAAGCGATTGACGAACAGCGGCCATGGTTTCGCCCGGTGGCCACCGCACTGGAGCTTGCATGATCGAAAAAATCCTTTAATAATATCAACAACTAATCAGGTGTATGGCGCTACTGTGCTAGCGGGGAGCTTTCACGCTGATTGCCGGAGCATCCCAATGCGCGAGGACGTCATCGGTCGGGCCAATGTCGAGGACACCCCGGAGCTCGACCGTTACTACGCCGAGCTCGGCCGGCAGGAGAGCTACGCGCTCTGGACCGTGGCCAATGAGATCGAGCCCTGGCAGCCGCAGCCGGCCTCGCTGCCCACGCTCTGGCGCTATGAGGCGATGCGGCCGCTGGTGCTGCAGGCGCTCGATCTGGTGAGCCCGGAGAAGGCCGGCCGGCGCGTGATCGCGCTGGAGAATCCCGGCCGCAAGGGCCTGTCGGCCTGCGTCGGCTGGCTCTACACCGGCCTGCAGGTGATGCGGCCGGGCGAATTCGCCACCGCCCACAATCATGCCTCGTCGGCGCTGCGCTTCGTGATGGAGGGCCAGGGCGCCTACACCGTGGTCGACGGCCACAAGATGGATCTGTCGGCCGGCGATTTCGTCATCACCCCGAACGGCACCTGGCACGACCACGGCGTCGAGTCCGACGGCGCGGTCACGGTCTGGCAGGATGGGCTCGATATGCTGCTGGTCAACCAGCTCGACGCCAACTTCTACGCCGTGCATCCCGACCACATGCAGAAATCGAACCATCCGCGGAACGACACCGCCGCGGTCTACGGCGGTCCGGGCCTGCTGCCGGCCGGCGGCGAGGCCTGGAGCAAGCCCTACTCGCCGCTCTTGAAGTACGAATGGGGCCGCACCTACGAGACCTTGGCGAAAGCGTCGCAGGCGACCGACGGCTCGCCCTGCGACGGCATCATGATGCAATACGTCAACCCGGCGACCGGCGGCCCCGTGATGAAGACGCTCGGCGCCTGCATCCAGTTGCTGCGCGCGGGCGAGCGCACCTTGGCGCACCGCCACACCGGCTCGATCGTCTACAACGTCGCTAAGGGCAGCGGGTATTCCATCATCGCCGGGCGGCGCTACGACTGGAGCAAGAACGACATTTTCGTGGTGCCGTCGTGGGCCTGGCACGAGCACGCCAATGCATCGGCGCGGGAGGACGCGGTGCTGTTCTCGTTCAGCGACCTGCCGTCGATCCAGGCGCTCGGCCTCTATCGCGAGGAGGCGCTCGGCGAGAATGACGGACATCAGCGGCTTGCGCATTAACAGGGCAATGAAAAATTCTCCGCGGTCATTGCGAGACGGCGTCGGTCGATGAGGACCAGGCCATGACCATTCGTCTGCATCGTGGCGATCTTGCCGACCTCGCCCATTACACCGGCGCGTCGGTTGCGATCGACACCGAGACGATGGGTCTCGACACCCGCCGCGACCGCCTTTGCCTGGTGCAGATCTCGCCCGGCGACGGCTCCGCCGACGTCGTGCAGATTCCGGCCGGGACGCTCGACGCGCCCAATCTCAAGCGGTTGCTGGGCGACACCAAGATTCTCAAGATCTTTCATTTCGCGCGCTTTGACATTGGCACGATTTCCAACGCGCTCGGCGTCATGCCGTCGCCGGTCTATTGCACGCGAACCGCCTCGCGCCTGGTCCGCACCTACACCGACAAGCATGGGCTGAAGGACCTGGCGCGCGAACTGCTCGGCGTCGACATGTCGAAGCAGCAGCAGCTCTCCGACTGGGGCGCCGAGACGCTGACCGACGCGCAGCTCGCCTACGCGGCCTCCGACGTGCTCTATCTGCATGCGCTGAAGGACAAGCTCGATGCCATGCTGGCGCGGGAAGGGCGCACCGAGCTGGCTGCCGCCTGTTTCCGCTTCCTCCCCGATCGGGCCCGGCTCGACCTGGCGGGCTGGGCGGGCGAGGACATCTTCGCACATTCGTGACCGAAGTCGGCCGCGACTGGGCCACATTCCCGGCGGATTTCTAAGCTGCTGAACCGTGATATGAATGTCGCCAGAGGCGATTCTGCAGCGCGAGGATGAACGGCCTGTCCACGACGCTCGAGGAGATGGAGACCCGCGGCTTCGCCGTCACCGGCCGGCCCGACAGCGAACGCGCGTTCCAGCGTGCCATGCGCCACAGCCGGCGCGTGCGCATGCTGCGCGTGGCGATACCTGTGGCGATCGTCCTGATCGTCGGCACGACTTTTCTGCTGAGTTGGCTCGATCCGCTGCGGGTTCTCGCCCGGCTGCCCACCGACGCCGGAAAGCTCGTGATCTCCGGCACCAAGATCACCATGGAGGCGCCCAAGATCAGCGGCTATACCCGCGACTCGCGCTGGTATGAATTTACTGCGCGCTCGGCCGCCCAGGACATCATCAACCCGAATATCATCGAGCTGCGCGATATCCGCGCCAAGATCGAGGCCGAGGACAAGAGCACGATGCACGTGTCGGCGGCGGAAGGCACCTACGACCGCAAAGGTGCCGTGCTCACTCTCAATCGCAACATCATGCTGCGGTCCTCCAGCGGCTACGAGCTGCATCTCGAAGAAGCGGTGATCGATACCGCCACCGGCGAGATTGTTTCCAAAAAACCGGTCGAGGTGCGCTCGGAGAAAGGTACGCTCAACGCCAACCGGTTCGAAATCGTCAAGGCCGGCGAGTTGATCCGCTTCGACGATGGAGTGATCATGAAGCTGCCGTCCAACCAGACCGATCCCGGCCCGTCATCGACGGAGAAGCAATGAGCCTGCCACTCGATCTTATGGCGCAGGCGTGCCGATGCGGTGCGCTCGCGGCCGCGATGCTGGCCGCCGCCATGTCAGGCGTGCCGGCGCAGACCGGCACCGGCACCGGCAAGGGCGTTCCCAACGCGCTGCAGGGATTCTCGCAGAACCGCGGGCAGGCGGTGCAGATCGAGGCGGCGTCGCTCGAGGTGCGCGACAAGCAAAAGGTCGCGACGTTCACCGGCAACGTGAAGGTCGTGCAGGGCGACACCACGATGCGCTGCAGTTCACTGGTGGTCTTTTACGATTCGCAACAAACCGCCGGTTCCGTGAAGGCGGCTTCGCCGGGCCCCGGCGGCGCTCAGCAAATCCGCAGGCTGGAAGCCCGCGGCGGCGTGACCGTCACCCAGAAGGATCAGACCGCCACCGGCGATACCGGCATATTCGACATGCAGGCCAACACCGTCACTTTGATCGGCAATGTCGTGGTTAGCCAGGGCCCCAACGTCATGCGCGGCGACCGGCTGGTGGCCGATCTGACCACCGGCGTTTCGCGCGTCGACGCCGGCAAGTCGCGCGGGCCGGTGCGCATGCTGATCCAGCAGTCGCCGCAATCGCCGAATTCACCATCGTCCCCGTCGCCGAAGCGGGGCCCGCCGCGCCCGTTGTCGTCGAACTGAGCGGAGACGACCGCCGGCGGTTGAAAGCCCGGCGGCGAGCGATTATCAGGGCGCCGAGGACTCGCCTAGAACATTGGACCCGGAGCTGGACAGCAGACGTGATTGACGACCTGCTCACGTTGTTTCGGCGCCGCCGCACCCGCGTTCGCGTGCAACGGCCGGCGACAGCCGACGGCCGATGGCAGATCGACCTGCCGACGATGGGCGGCCCGATCATGCAGGGGCGCAGCGACCGAATCCCTCACGCCGAGCCGCGCATGCAGCCGCGCCAGCGCCACGACGACGGCGCCACCCGGAACGCGGTGCAGCCCTCCGCGCAGCACGCCAAATCCATCCATGCCGCCGACGCTGCCCCGCACAGCTATCTCGCCGCGCATGCGGTGGAGAAGAGCTTTGCCAACCGCAAAGTGGTGAAAGGCGCGAGCCTCTACCTGCGCCGCGGTGAGGCGGTGGGATTGCTCGGACCGAATGGCGCCGGCAAGACCACGATCTTCTACATGATCACCGGGCTGATCAAAGCCGACCGCGGACGCATCGAGCTGGACGGCCACGATGTCACCGCCCTGCCGATGTACCAGCGTGCGCGACTGGGCATCGGCTATCTGCCGCAGGAGGCCTCGATCTTCCGCGGCCTCAACGTCGAGGACAACATCCGCGCGGTGCTGGAGGTGGTGGAGCCCGACCGGCGCCGGCGCGAACACGATCTCAACGCGCTGCTCGAGGAATTCAACATCGCGCGCTTGCGCAAGACGCCGGCGATCGCGCTGTCCGGCGGCGAACGCCGCCGCGTCGAGATTGCCCGGGCGCTGGCGTCGCGGCCGAACTACATGCTGCTGGACGAGCCGTTCGCGGGCATCGACCCGATCGCGGTCGGCGACCTGCAGGCGCTGGTGCGCCATCTGACCGACCGCGGTATCGGCGTGCTGATCACCGATCACAATGTGCGCGAGACGCTGGGCCTCACCGACCGCGCTTACATCATTTATTCCGGCGAGGTGCTGATGGAGGGCCGCACCGACGACATCGTGAACAATCCGGAGGTTCGTCGACTCTACCTGGGCGAGGAATTCCGGCTTTAGCGCCAAAAAACGCGATTTCTCGGGCCATTGTTGATTTATACCGCATTGCGGTATACAACCGCGCCAGAAACCTATAAGCAAGAACCGGACCAAATCGCGGTCATCGAATGGCGCTGACACAACGACTGCAAATCCGGCAGAGCCAGGCGCTGGTGATGACGCCGCAGCTGATGCAAGCCATCAGGCTGCTGCAGCTCTCGAACCTGGACCTCTCTGCCTACGTTGAGGGGGAGCTCGAAAAGAACCCCCTGCTCGAGCGCGCCGGCGAGGGCGAGCCGGGCGTGGCCGATGCCGGGTCCGACCCGGCCGAGCCCGATCTGCGCCGCGAGGGCGACACGCCGGCGGCGGACAGCCTCGGCCAGGACCCGATCGGGGACGCGCTGGAGACCAGCCGCAGCGGGATCGAGGAGCGGCTCGGCACCGCTCTCGACAACGTGTTTCCCGAGGATGCCGGTCAGCTCGCCGCTCGTCCGGGCACTGAGCCGCCCGCGGCCTATTCGGAGTGGGCCGGGGTCGGCCCCGGCGGGCGCGAGGACGGCGATTACAATCTGGAGTCCTTCGTCTCCGCTGCGCCGACGCTCGCCGACCATCTGTCCGAGCAACTGATGCTGGCGGTCTCCGATCCGGTCGGGCGCATGATCGGGCAATACCTGATCAACATGGTCGACGACACCGGCTACCTGGTCGGCGACCTCGCATCCGTGGCCGAAAAACTTGGCACGACGCTTCCCGAGGTCGAGGCCGCGCTCGCCGTTCTGCAAGGGTTCGATCCGCTCGGCGTGTGCGCCCGCAATCTCGCCGAGTGCCTGGCGATCCAGCTCAGGGAACGCGACCGCTTCGATCCGGCAATGCAGGCGCTGGTCGGCCGGCTCGATCTCCTGGCCAAGCACGATCTCGCCGCGCTGCGACGGATCTGCGGCGTGGGCGATGACGATCTCATCGACATGATCGCGGAGATTCGCCGGCTCAATCCGAAGCCGGGCCTCGCCTTCGGCACGACCATGGTGCAGCCGATCGTGCCCGACGTTTACGTGCGCCCCGGTCCGGACGGCGGTTTCGTCGTCGAACTCAATTCCGACACGCTTCCCAAGGTCCTGGTCAACCAGCGTTACCAGGCCGAGCTCAGCAAGACCGCCGCGAACGAGAGCGCCAAGAGCTATCTTGCAGAAAATCTACAGTCCGCGACGTGGCTGATACGCGCGCTCGACCAGCGCGCCAAGACCATCCTCAAAGTGGCGACCGAGATCGTCAAGCAGCAGGATGCGTTCTTCGTTCACGGCGTGCGGCATCTGCGCCCGCTCAATCTCAAGACCATCGCAGACGCCATCAGTATGCACGAATCGACGGTCTCGCGCGTCACCGCCAACAAGTACATCGCGACCAGCCGCGGGATTTTCGAATTGAAGTATTTCTTTACGTCCTCGATCGCATCGGCCGATGGCGGTGAAGCGCACTCGGCCGAGGCGGTGCGGTATCGCATCAAGGTGTTGATCGATGCTGAGAATGCGGGAAACGTGCTGTCGGACGACTCCATCGTGGAGCAATTGCGCCAGGCCGGCATCGATATCGCCCGCCGCACCGTCGCAAAATACCGCGAAGCGATGCGCATCCCATCCTCCGTCCAGCGCCGGCGCGCCAAGCTCGCAGTGATGTCGTGAAAGCGGTCAATAGCTCGCATTGACAGCGCGTTGCGCGGTTCCTAGGTGAATCGAAGGCACCAGGATATCCGGCGCGGGAGGTTCTGGTCGGGACTGCAACCGGAGGGGCAATCCATGCCATTTCGCGTATCCGGCAAAAACATTGAAGTCGGCGAGGCGTTGCGTGAGCGCGTCGGCGCCCGCATCCTCGAAGCGGTGACAAAGTATTTCGACGGCGGTTATTCCGGTCACGTCACTGTCGGCAAGGAGGCCTTCGGGTTTCGCACCGAATGCGTGCTGCATCTCGATTCCGGCATCGTGCTGCGCGCCGATTCGATGGCGGCCGATGCCTATCTCAGCGCCGATCAGGCGGCGGAAAATCTCGAGAAGCGTCTGCGCCGCTATCATCGTCGGCTCAAGGACTATCGTGCCGCGAGCCGGCCCAACGGCCGCGCCGACGCCGGCGACGCGATGGTGCCCGACTCCGCGCCGAGCTATGTCATTGCCGCGCCGCAGCACGAAACCGAGGACGACGCTGCGGCGTTCAATCCGGTCATCATTGCCGAGACGACGACCGAATTGAAACGGCTGTCGGTGAGCGAGGCGGTGATCGAGCTCGACATGACCGGCACGCCGGTCGTTGTGTTCCGCCACGCCGGTCACGGTCGCGTCAATATGGTGTACCGCCGGCCCGACGGAAATGTCGGCTGGATCGATCCTCCCGCCGGTTCCACCGACGGCCATTGACGGCCGCATGGCCGATCCTTATGGTCCGCGACCTTTCAGCCAGTCCCCACCAACCGCAACCCGACCAACGAACGGTCCCATGCCGACCATCGATCTCGTTGCGCCGAACGCAATCATCCCGGCCTTGAAGGTCAACGGGAAGAAGCAGGCGTTGCAGGAGATCGCCACCAAGGCGGCCGAGCTCACCGGCCAGAGCGAGCGGGCGATCTTCGAAATTCTGCTGCAGCGTGAAAAGCTCGGCTCGACCGGGGTCGGCAACGGCGTGGCAATTCCGCACGGCAAGCTGCCGAAGCTCAACAAGGTCTTCGGCCTGTTCGCGCGACTCGATCGCGCGGTCGATTTCGAGGCGCTCGACGGCCAGCCGGTCGATCTGATTTTTCTGCTGCTGGCGCCGGAAGGCGCGGGCGCCGATCATCTCAAGGCGCTGGCGCGCGTGGCGCGGTTGCTTCGCGACCCCGAGGTCGCGCGCAAGCTGCGGGAATCGCGCGACGCGGACGCAATCTACGCGGTGTTGGCGTTGCCGTCCGCCAGCGCGGCGTAGCACATCGTCATTCCGGGGCAGGCGCGAAGCGCGTGAACCCGGAATCCACAAACAGACTCCATCGTTTCATTTGGATTCCGGATCGCGCGCGAGCGCGCGTCCGGAATGACTACGGAGAGATTTGCGTCAGTCCGACAGGGGGACTCGGCCGGCCTCAGTGCACGCTGACGGTTTCCAGCTCGTGCGTCATGGCGTTGGCGATCGCCGCCTCGCGGCTGTCGGTCACCAGGATCGGCGTGCCGTCGGCGGCGTGCAGCGCGAACAGCCTCAGCCCGGGCTGCATCTCCGGCGCCTGCGGATAGAGCGTGTGCACGTCCTCGGAGCGGATCGGCTTGACGTAGGCGATCTTGCCGCCGCCCAGGATGGCCAGCGCCTGCTCCGTCATGACGGGATGAGGATTTTCCGTCTCGTTTGCGATTCTGTTACTCATGGCCCTCGACTCCTTTCTTTCCGTTAGTCGGTCGAGTCCGAACTTCAGTTCACTCGTGTTCCGCGATCTGGATGTTCCGCACCGCGCGGGCGGGCTCCGGCCGGGCCAAATCGATCGATAGCAGCCCGTTTCTCAGGTCGGCGCCCTGAACCTGCATGCCGTCGGCCAGCACAAACACACGTTGGAACTGGCGGGCGGCGATGCCGCGGTGCAGGTATTGCCGGGCCTTGTCCTCCTGCTGGCGTCCCCGGATGGCCAGCTCGTTCTCCTCGACGGTGACCTCGAGCTGGTCGAGGGTGAAGCCCGCGACCGCCAGCGTGATGCGCAGGCGCTCGGGGTTCTTCTCGTCGGGAGCGAGCCGTTCGATGTTGTAGGGGGGATAGCCGTCCGCTCCCTTGGCGACCCGGTCGAGCGCACGCTCGATCTGGTCGAAACCGATCAGGAAGGGACTGGACAGCGACGGAACCCGTGACATCTTCAAAGCCCTCGCTTCTCAAGCGACTTTGACGGGGCCCATTCGGCACCCCCACGAACCGGCAATACCTTGCCGGCCCGATTGCTTCCAATATGGGCATGCCGGGTTAAGCTTTCAAGAATGTGCCGTTTGGGGAGCGGCCGCCGCATCCAACAGGCTGCGGTTACGGTCTGATAAGCTTGTTTGAAGGCAGGCGCCGCATGACGCAACCCACCGAAGTTCCCGAGCTGACCGTTCGCACTATCCGCGCCGTCGGCGTGGAAGTGCCGATGACCTATGCGCTCGGCACCAGCCGGGGGGCGATCAGCAAGGCGCCGCTGCTGCTGATCGACGTGGAAACCCGCGAAGGCGTCGCCGGTCGCGCCTATCTCTGGTGCTACTTCCGTCAGGCGATGCCGGCGATCGCCAGCGTCCTGCAAGCGGTCGAGGAGCGCGCGAAGGGCGGGCGCATCGTGCCGACGGAGCTGTGGGGCAAGCTCGCGGAGCGTTTTGCGCTGATCGGGGTGCAAGGCATCGTCCGCATGGCGATGGCGGGCTTCGACGTGGCCTGCTGGGATGCGCTTGCGGTTGCCGCCGGCGTGCCGCTCGCAACGCTGCTCGGCGCCAAGCCTGGACGCATCCCGGCCTACAACTCCTGCGGTCTCGGCCTGATGCCGCTCGACGCGCTCGCCGACGAGGCCGAGAAACTCTTGGCCGGCGGCTTCCGCGCGGTGAAGCTCCGGCTCGGCTATCCGACGCTGGCCGAAGATCTCGCCGCCTTGCATGCGGTCAGGCGGCGCATCCCGGCCGAAGTCGCTTTGATGGTGGACTACAACCAGGCGCTTACCGTCGAGGAGGCGCTCAAGCGCGGGCGCGCGCTCGATCGCGAAAACATCGCCTGGCTGGAGGAGCCGATCCGGCACGACGACTACGCCGGCGCCGCAAGGCTCGCGCGCGAGCTCACCGTGCCGATCCAGATCGGCGAGAACTTCTCCGAGACGCCCGCAATGCGGGCCGCGCTCGACGCACATGCCTGCGATCTGGTGATGCCCGATCTCGAACGCATCGGCGGCGTCAGCGGTTGGCTCGCCGCCGCGAAACTCGCCGCCGAACGCAACGTCAAGATGTCATCGCACTTGTACGCGGAGACCAGCGCGCATCTGCTTGCCGCGACGCCGACGCGGCATTTCCTCGAATACATGGATTGGGCCGACAAGATCCTGCGCGAGCCGCTGCGGATCGTGGACGGCGAGGCCGTCATTCCGGATCGGCCGGGCAATGGCCTGGTCTGGGACGAGAAAGCGGTCGAGCGTTACCGGGTGTGATTACGCCCCCTTCAGCTTGAACAGCTTGAGCGCGTTGGTCCGGCCGATCTTGAGCCGGTCTTCCTCGCTGATGGTGGCGGCATCGAACCAGACCGCGGCGTGATCGATGTTCTCGAACGGCCAGTCGGTCGAGAACAGGATGCGGTCGGCGCCGACCGCCAACATGGTGTTGAGCAGCGCCGGTGTGTGGAAGTTGCCGGACGTGGTGATGTGGAAGTTGGCCTGGAAATATTCCGCGATCTTCTTCTTGGCCGCATAATTATGCCGGTTCGGAATCCAGGCGTTGCAGTTGTCGACGCGCCACATGGAAAACGGCAGGCCTTCGCCCATGTGGCCCAGCACGATCGCGAGCTTGGGATACTTGTCGAACAGCCCGGAGCCCATCATCCGCAGCGCGTGCACCGCGGTCTCGTGACCGAACGCCCAGGTCGGGCCCATCAGCCAGCCGTGGCCGTCGTAGATCTTGGCGTGCTGCGGCAGCGGGTTGCGCGGATGCAGATAGAACGGCACGTCGAGCTGTTCGCACAGCTCCCAGAACGGCCAATATTGCTTCTCGTCGTAGTAGGCGATCGTGTTCTCGTCGCCGATCTGCGAGAAGCCGTTCGCCAGCGCGCCGACCATGCCGAGTTCCTTGACGCAGCGCTGCAGCTCCTTCGCGGCGAGATCGGGATCCTGCAGCGGCAGCGCGGCCAGCGCCTGGAAGCGGTCGGGGCGCTTGCGCACTTGTTCCGCCAAGTAGTCGTTGGCTTTGCGGGAGATGTCGTTGGCGCGCATGCGGTCGGGGATGGCCTGGATCGCCGGCGCGTTCAGCGACAGAATCATCATCTCCATGCCGAACTCGTCCATCAGGCGCAGACGCCGGCCGTGCAGATCGAGAATGCGCTCGCGCACCTCGACCCAGATGTCGTCGGGAAAGAACCCCCGCGAGTCGGCCAATGTGTCGTCGATGGCGAAGTGCTCTTCGAGCCCGATCTTGCCTTTCATAGTCGCAGTCCTCCCACCTGGTTCACGCCATCCTAGAGCACGATTCCGAAAAAGTGGGAACCGGTTTTCGGAAAAGATCATGCTCAAACAAGCGAGACCGTGATCCGATTCAATTGAATCGGATCACGGTCTCGCGCGTCGCAAAAAAACGCGAAAGCCGCGGCGAAGCCAGAGCCGATCCCGTTAAGGACAGGTCGGAAGTTGATCGTGGCCTATCCGGACTTGAGCGCTTGCGAATTCGGGCTGCGCCAGCGGCCCCAGCTCCATGGCTTTCGCGGCATCCATGACGTCAAATCGATGTCGCGCACGAGCCGTGCGCCGCCCGCCCGCCACTCCATC
>Ga0209640_10004656_pt1 | contig 12020 bp, 13 predicted proteins | sample RifCSP10_1_FD_184018 | JGI IMG/M metagenome (GOLD analysis project Ga0209640, IMG submission 184018) | Soil microbial communities from Rifle, Colorado - Rifle CSP2_sed 10_1 (SPAdes) (version 2) | ecosystem: Environmental > Terrestrial > Deep subsurface > Rock core/Sediment | place: Rifle... | reverse complement strand
AAGAATCGGCGGCGACTGCCATCCGGCGGATGGCGATAGATGGTATTGGCACTGGGATGCCGTCCCTTACGGTAACTGGAAAGGCCCCGAAGATTTTGAGGAGAGAACCAATATTGTATGTTGATAGTAGAAGAGACGTATGATGAATAAAAATGACCCAACAACTGTGAACATATCTAAGTCTACCCTTGAGAACAGGCTCAGGTTACACAGCTGGCGCCGCCGCAAAGTCCTAATTTTGTTACTTGTGTTAGTAATTGGGGGCCTGGTGACCGGTTTGTACATCAAGGACCGCGTTAGTAAAGACAAAGTGCCAACCGACCAGAGCCTAGCCCGAAACTACTCTTTTGACGATAATAGAGGTGACAAACTTACGGCTAAGCATGTCTTGAAGGGATCAAAACCTGGGACCACCATGAAATTCAACAGACCCTGGGCGGACTTTCTATACTCCGATACTCCGCTTATCGAAGAAGATCAGAGATTCAGGAATAAAGATTTTACGGACGAGGGAAATAATATCGAACTGGGCCAACGGATCGTTACACCAGATCTGATCGTGTCCCATCAGGCGGTATTAGCCGCCAAGATTGTTCCACCGGAAGAGCAATCAAAATTCAACAATTACGACTACATTAAGGACTTGCTTACTAAGTTATCATTTAACACCAGCGAGGATCCTTCAAAACTCGGGCTGGTTTTAACTCATCCTACAAAGTTTACGAATAATAGCATTAAGAGCGGTGGCCAGATGTTTGTTATGTCGGCTACTTTGCCAAATGATATAGAAAGCGGAGTTATTAACAGCATGGTGGGTGAGCTAATTGAAGTAAAGGGCAAGAACGCAAATTACTACTTACTAATTGCCGCGATTCCCAAAAACTGGGACTCCAGCCCTAAAACCTGGCAGGCGATCAAAGATAGCATCGAAGTTGATCAATAATAAATGTTGGATTTGAGGGCGGGCGCATCTGCGCCCGCCCTCGTACTACTGATGTTACGACTTAACGTTCAGCGTGGTGTAGTCGAGCCGCATCTTGGAAAGCACAAAGCCGACCACACCCGGATCGTCGTACATCTCGCCGCCGCCGGTGCTGACAGCCACGCCACCCTTGGCAGTGTAACCAGCCGGTAGGTTGCAGACGAGGTAAAGACCACTGTTGAGCTTAGTGCCCGACAGTGGGTCCATGACCGCGTACGGAACCCAGTACCCAGCATCGAAGAGCTCTATAGCCTGGCTACGGCTGTAGACCGCCGGGTCGGTCTGGCTCTTGCTGTAACAGAGCCAGAAGTTACGGTCGAGGTTGACGAACGCGGCCTGACAGGCGCCCTTCGTGATGGTATGGGCTGTGTAGCCCGGCTCGAGGAACTCCTCGGCGTCGCCGACATCGGAGCTGAGCAGGAAGACGAGCCTGTCCAACTCATCAAAAAAGCCGAAGAAGAATGGCCCGCCGGTCTCGTCGATGATGGCGTCGGCGATATCTTGGGTGAGGTCGCGGCTGCCCTGATCGGCAGAGACCGGGACTGGAAGCGTCATGCTCTCACCGTCCAGGCAGTACTTCTGGGTTGCTGTTCCGCCTTCGCCTGAAGCAAAAGCGGCGGGCACACTTAGAGCCGTGACGACCAAGGCCGCCACGACGATTGTGATAATCTTCCTGTACAGAAGAATCACCCCCTTGTTGGAATTTTGCACTGGTCCGACGCTCCCAAAACTCCGAGAGCGTATAGACAAATTATGCCAAATAACTCCCAAAAAGTCAAGTTAACGGACTAACTTTTTGCGCGGTGGAACTTTTGATGGACTTCTTTCAAGTGAGGGTCAGTGATGTGCGTGTAGATTTGGGTGGTGGCAATGTTAGAATGGCCAAGCATAGCCTGGACCGAGCGTAAATCGGCGCCGTTCATCAGTAAATCGGTAGCGAACGAGTGTCTAAGCGTGTGCGGGCTGACGTGTTTGGTGATGCCGGCCAGTTTGGCGTAGCGGCCGACCATCCGTTGGATACTGCGAGCAGTTAATCGCTGGTAGTTACCAGATAAATCGACCTTTTTAGAGCCGCTGTAACGGATAAATAGCGGCTTGGTGTTATCTTGACGTTTGTCTAAATAGCTTCTTATCCAATCGGCCGTCTCCGGGCTGATAAATATCGGCCGGTCTTTTTGGCCCTTACCGCGTACCATAAACTCGCGGCGGGCTAGATTAATGTGGTCGCGGTCTAAATTGACTAATTCGCTAATACGCAACCCACTGGAGAACAACAGCTCAATAATCGCCCTATCGCGCAAACCGTTGACGGTCGATGTATCTGGTTGCGCCGCCAATGTCGTAAGCTCATCAGCTGTCAAAAAAGTAACTTGCGGCCTCTTGGTCCGGGCTAGCTCGATTTTATCGGCAGCCATTGTAGGCCAGCCGCGCTTAGCACAAAATCGCAAGAACGAACGCAGGGCAATCAGATGATAGTTTTGCGTTACCTTGCTCATCTCATCCGAAGTATTGGTGCCCAGGCGGTTGAGCCAAAGGCGCCACTTGCGGATCGACTCTTCGTCAATATCTTTGAGCTTGATATCGCCGGCAAAATCGGACAGCCGAGTCAGGTAATGACTGTAATTCTGGATAGTTTTAGCTGAGCGGTTCTGCTCCAGCTCCAAATATTCCAGAAATTTGGCGATGGCATCGTCATAATCCATAACCATAAGTTTAATAGTAGATGTCGTACAATATCAACCCTATTGCAATGCCTAATTATCAATATTCATTCATTGACAATTGAATCTTGAGTATTGAACATTATTTGTCTTCAGTGTTCGTATCTGTTAAAATGACCCTCAAGCATGGAGAGAACTTTGATTATTTTGAAGCCCGATGCTGTGCAACGCGGGCTGGTCGGTGAGATTATCAGCCGCTTTGAAAAAGCTGGTTTGAAGATTTTAGCCGCCAAAATGATTTGGCCGGATAGGCAATTGGCGGAAAAGCACTATCCCAGCGCCCGCCAAGAATTTATAAAGGGCATGGGGCATAAGACGCTTGAAAGCCACAAAGAACACGGCCAGAATGCCAAGACTATTTTCGGCAGCCAAGACCCGCATGCCATCGGCTTGCAGCTTCATAAATGGCTGGTTGATTTTTTGGTCTCCGGACCAGTTATGGCTATGGTCTTAGAAGGTAATAATGCTATCAAGTTAGGACGCGACATCGCCGGACACACCATCCCGGCCAAAGCCGAACCCGGTACCATAAGGGGCGATTATTCCGACGATTCAGCCATTAAAGCCAATACCGAGAAGCGCTCGATAAAAAATCTGGTCCACGCCTCCGGCGACAGAACCGAAGCCGACTTCGAAATCAACCTCTGGTTCTCGGAGTCGGAACTCCATTCATACTAAAACAGGTTAAAATAGGCAGCATGGCCCGGTAGCTCAGTGGATAGAGCGCCGCCGTCAAACCACCCCACAAAATCGCTTCGCAATTTTGCGGGGACCCCGGTAAGCCCCTGTAGTTCAATGGATAAAACAACTCCGTCCTAAGGAGAAGCTAGAGGTTCGAATCCTCTCGGGGGCACCACGAGCTTTATAAGATGAAGTAAACGCTGTAACCTATAAATATGTCTGAAGAAAAAGACGCACAAGAAGAGAAAGAACCCAAAGCCAAATACTTTAGAGAGCAGTTTGACGATGAAGAAGTTAAGCTGGTATTCAAAAAACATCCAATTGTGATGCGCAAGGGGATTGTGCTGGCGGCCGTCGGTCTGCTTGCAGGAATGATTCCGGCTCTAATCAAGCCCGAATACAGCTGGTTCTTCGGCGGCCTCGCCTTGGGTCTGGTTTTAGCACTAATCCTGCTTTTCCCCTGGTGGGTGAAGTGGTACTTTAGCGTTTACATCATGACCGATCAGCGCTTTATCCAGCAAAGCCGCAGCTTGCTGCAAATCAACTTCGTCGATATCGGCCTGGAGCAGATTCAGATGATTAATTACCAGATTGCCGGCCTGGAAGAGACAATGCTTCACTTTGGTACAATAACTATACAAACCTATGTGGGAGATTTGGTGATTAGAGACGTCCATCATCCGGAAAAAGTCCAGAAAAAAATGGTCCATATACTGCGTGAAATGGGTATCCACCCGTCACAAAGACCTTATCAGGAAGACGTGGCAAAAGCAGTCGAATCATGATAAGAAAAAGACTTAGAAAAAGGGTCAAAAAAGTCCGCGACCTGGTTCCGGACAATGCCGTAGAAAAGGCCACTACCGCTCTTAATCCATTGGCCGAAAACCAGCCGGCGCCAATTACTGATGAAAACGTGCCAAGGATAACTAACGAGACCATCGCTGAACACCGAGAAGAGGTTTTAAAGGGCGCCCGTAAGTTCATTTACCCTTTGGCTCATTCCAAACACCGAATCGTACTTATCACCAGCACGTTGGTGATAACGGCAATTATTGCCATGCTGACCTATTGCTCACTGGGCTTATATAAGTATTACCAATACAACGCTTTCCTGTACCGCGTGACCCAAGTTGTGCCATTCCCGATTGCCCGTATCGGCGGCACTTTCGTTGACTATGAAAATTATCTGTTCGAGCTGCGCCACTATGTCCATTATTACCAAACCCAGCAACAGGATCTTTTTGGCGGCGACAAACAGGTAAGAACCTACCGCGAACAGGTTCTGGAGAGTGTGATTAACAATACCTACATCAAAAAAATGGCCTCGGAAAACGATGTTGGGGTCAATGGTAAAGAGATTGACGAGCGCATAGACATTGTCCGCAGCCAAAACCGCCTGGGATCAAACGACAAAGTCTTTGCCAATGTGTTGCGTGATTACTGGGGCTGGTCAATATCGGACTTTAAACGGGCGCTCAAAAGCCAGATTTTAGCCGAAAAATTAGCCGCCAAACTGGATAATGATGCCCAATCCCGGGCCCAATCAGCTCTTTTGCAAATCAACCAAGGGACAGACTTCTCCGAGCTGGCTAAAAAGGTCTCTGAGGAACAAAATTCCAAACCTAACGGCGGTGCTTATGGTTTCGGCATCACCAAAACCAACCCCAATGTGCCACCGCAAGTGGTGGATGTGCTTTTCAAGCTCAAGCCCGGGCAGACCTCCGGTATTATAGTCGCCAGCCCGGTCCAGGCCGGCCAGCCAGTGACGCTGGAAATCATCAAAGTTCTGGAAAGCGATAACACAACCGTTACCGCCCAGCACATCTCTTTCAATTTAAAAGACGTAACAACCTATATCAAAGAGTTCAAAACCAAACAACCACCGACTATATACGTCAAATTCTAAAGCTTTATTTTCACCCCTGTTTTTGCTAAACTACATCTGTTACGGGGCTGTGGAGCAGCGGAGTGCTCGTCTCCCTGTCACGGAGAAGGTCGCGGGTTCAAATCCCGTCAGCCCCGCCAAGAAATATGAGAAACCCCTTCGCGGTTTCTCATCGCGCCGGCAATAATGGAATACATTTTGTCGGGCTGCTCTTCCGGAGAAATTATTAAATGAGGCGGGATTTGAACCCGCGGTTGAGAGCGGACGAAGCGAGCGGGCGGGTTAGCTCCGCGCGGCCAGCGCCAGCTGGGTAAGCCGGAGCGCTATCCCGTCAGCCCCGCCAAGGAAACTGAAAAGCTCACATGAGGGTGAGTTTTTTGAGTTGACAATCTGGAAACGCAGTAGCATTATGAGCTTGAAGCGCAAAATAGAAAGGAATAAAGATGAAAGAAAGACTCAAGGCCGGAGCTGAAACATTTGTCGAGGACCAAAAACTGCTTTACACGGTTATTTACATAGGTCTTCAACGGGCTATTGAGACTATTCGTCGCCCTGAGGTATCAGCTGAAGTTTATGAACTAGGACCAATTAGCGCACCACAGCGCCAAGAGACTATCGACACTGTTTATCCGGTTGCCGCCTGAATCTTAAATGGTGCGGATAGCGGGAAGGTTGCTAGCGCAACTTGCCTCGCTGCTCGCCAAAATTAAGTAAACAAAATTTTGTCTGCGCGGCTCGTTCACCGAACCCGTTTGGTGCGGGATACGAGAGTTGAACTCGTGCTTCTTGCTTGGGAAGCAAACGTACTACCGCTATACTAATCCCGCTTGGAGCCACCTCGGGGACTCGAACCCCGGACTTCCACTTTACGAAAGTGGCGCTCTGGCCAGCTGAGCTAAGGTGGCACGATCAATCCAAAAACTATACACTATTATAAGAGAATGGATGCATCCAAAAAATACCTACACGACCGGGTTATACTGCTGCTTTTGACGTTGATGGCCATTTTAGTAGTCATAGGGGTTAGTTTGGTACTTTTGCGCTTTGATCCGTCTCGTAATCCAACCACCACAGCGGCCTATCGCCCCAGTATCACCGGAACGCAGTACCAAAGCGGCAAGCCGTTAGATATTTACCTGATGGCGATCTTTATGCTGTTTACTTCGGCCACGGCGCTTATTCTTAGTATTCGCACCTATCATATCCGCCGCTTCGTATCGGTTTTTATCCTGGCCTCTACGGTTTTTTTGCTTATACTTTCAACAATTGTCGCCAACGCCCTGATCTCTCTACAATAGGTGTATGCGCTCGATTGAAATCCCTCAGCCCGATGAGCGGGACTGGCGTTACCGGACATTTGAAATCCTGCCCGGCGTACTGACTTGGGTCATCCTTTCCTTACCGGTGGTTTTAAGCATTGTAAATCCCGTTTTAGCCGCCTATTTCATCTTGGGCTATCTGTTATTGTGGTTTGCCCGGGCAGTGGGGTTAAATGTCCGCTCGCTACAAGGTTGGCGTAACTTAAGTCAACACAAAAAACTGCCATGGAAAGAACTAAATGCCGATTTGGAAGCCTTGGAACCTCGAACTCACGGGGTACCCAAATGGCATGCCCGCAACTTAGAGCGAGTTAGCCGCTACATTCCGGAGCAGGTGCGTATTAAACCAAGCGAGGTTTATCACGCGGTTATCATCGCCTTTTATAACGAATCAAAAGACGTCGTCGAGCCGACGGTTCAATCCGTTATTAATAGCGAATATGACATGAAAAAAGTCATATTAATCTTGGCTTACGAAGAACGTGGCGGCCCCGGGGCTGATAAGATAGCCAAAGAGTTGATTAAAGAATATGGCCATCATTTCTACCAGGCTGAGGCTGTTCAACACCCTCAAGATATAAAGGGTGAGGTGATAGGCAAGGGTGGCAATATCACCTTTGCTGCTCGTCGTCTCAAGAAAGCAGTAGAGGAAAAAGGCCTAAAACCGGAACATATTCTGGTCACTACACTCGACTCGGATAACCGCCCTGATAAAAGGTACTTTGGCGCACTGACTTATACCTACTGCTCGACCGAGGAGCCCAAAAACGCTTCTTACCAACCAATAGCCATGTTCACTAATAACATCTGGGACGCGCCGGCCCTGATGCGCGTGGTAGCCGCCGGTAACTCATTTTGGAATGTCGTTCTATCTTTACGACCACATCTGTTACGCAACTTCTCAGCTCATGCCCAACCGATGTCAGCCCTGCTTGGTACTGATTTCTGGAGCGTGCGTACCATCGTCGAGGACGGCCATCAGTATTGGCGGACATTTTTCCGTTACGACGGTAATCATGAGGTTTACCCAATCTACTTACCCATTTATCAGGACGCTGTTTTAACAGAGAGCTATAGGCGTACGCTCAAAATGCAGTTCAAACAGGTTCAGCGTTGGTCGTATGGTTGTTCGGACATTGCTTACGTTTTTTATAATGGCTTTTTAAAGCCGAACCACGTCCCTCGTTTCAAGATGATTGCCAGATTCCTTAGACTGCTAGAAGGACATGTCAGCTGGTCCACGGCCCCTCTGATACTACTTTTGGCGGCTTTGGTACCTTTTTTAATAAACCCCCAGAGCTATTTAACGAACCAGTTACCTCAGATTGCCCGCTGGGTCCAGACGGTCGCCACAACCGGTATTCTAATCAGCCTCTATCTGGGCCTTCGAAGCCTGCCGCCCAAACCTGAACGCTACAAGCGCCACCGAACAATCTGGATGATGTTACAGTGGGTTCTGCTCCCAGTTACCACTATCATTTATGGTGCCTTCGCGGCCATCAATTCGCAGACCCGGCTAATGTTTGGCTGGTATTTGGGCTGGACTGTGACAGAGAAAGCGGTTAAAAAAGATGTGCTTACTGCAAAGAGGGGTGTTCTGCGGCGTATCGCAGGTAGGCTCTTCGGTCTAATCTCTTTAAGACGCTGGCGGCAACGTGGCTAATCTGTTCTGGGCGAAACAGCGGTTTATCAGGTAATTTAAGCAACTCTTTGATTACTGTATTGGTGACTTCCCGAGCGGCTATGTAGCAGTCTTTGCGGTCCTGCAGTGCCAGTAACACCTCTGTATAAAGCTTATCGGGTAAAAATGGCTCGCTACGGCTCCTAGAATCGACGATTAAGGTGGTAGGCAGGTCTACAACCTCTAAGGTGGTAAAAATGGCTTTACAGGCCTTACATTGTCTACGGCGCCATACCTGGTTGCTGCGCCGTTGCCGCCGACTGTTTGTTACCTGAGTTTCCTTACCGCAATATGCACAAACCATGTCAATATATTGACATGACGCTATTCAAAAAGCTAGTGGAAAACCCAGCACCTAGTGTGGATAGTGTAAAATCTTTCCCATGTACTATCTGTACCTTCTTTACAGCAAAAAGCTCAAAGAGTTTTACATCGGTACCACCCCAGATTTAAGACGTAGATTTTACACTCATAACGCTGGTAAAAATATTGCTACCAAAAATGGTGCACCGTGGAGATTGGTGTATTATGAAGCCTATCCAACCAAAGAAAACGCTCTCAACAGAGAGTACAAACTTAAAAGATATGGGCAGGCTCTTAGACAGTTGAAGGCTCGGATTACTTTGGTTGATCCACGCTAGGTGCTGGGAAAAATTCTCAATAGCGGGGAAAATGAAAAAAGCCCGGCTCTTTGAACCGGGCTTAAGCATCTTTCTATCTGTTAGCTTGCACTCACCGAGCTGATTTGGCGGATTCGGCGGATGCGGTTTCTTCGTGGTTTGATGTTGATTATTTCTTCGTAAAACAGCTTGAAGTTCTCAAGCGCGGGAATACCAATTTTTTTGGCACTCACAAACACCTCACGATTAACCCGAATACCTTAACACCCAAGCGGTTTCGTGTCAATCAGCTCTACCCCTGTAATTCTTATGCTTTCCATACCATTTTGCTGGTTTGTCTCTGTTAGAATAATGATATGCCAAAGACCTACAAACGGCGTTTTTTTCTCAACACTCGCCGCGGTAAAGTGTTAACGCCTTTTTTCATGCCCGTGGCCACCAGGGGAGCCGTTAAGGGCTTGAACCCGGCTCAAGTAAAAACCGCTGGCAGCCAAGTTTTGCTGGCAAACACCTACCATCTGCATATCCAACCGGGTGAAAAAGTAATTAAAAAGCTTGGCGGGTTACATAATTTTAGCCGCTGGGAAGGTCCAATTCTAACAGATTCAGGCGGTTTTCAGGTGTTTTCGCTGGCCAAGATCCGCAAAATAACAGATGACGGGGTTTATTTTAAGAACCTGGCCAGCGGTAAAGAAATTTTAATCACCCCTGAAAAATCAATGCAGATACAGTTTGACTTGGGCTCAGATATCATCATGGCCTTCGATGATCTAACGGGTTTGTCTTTAACAGAGAGGAAGCGGACTGAGGAGGCGGTTGAACGGACCCATCGCTGGCTAGTGCGCTGCATAAAGGAGTTCAAGCGGCTTACCAAAGATATTAAACAATCTGAAAGGCCACTGCTTTTTGGCATACTACAGGGAGGACTAGATAAAAAGCTACGTCGCAAAAGCTTGGAATTCGTCCAATCGCAAGAGGTAGACGGGGTGGCCATTGGCGGACTGGCCGTCGGTGAAACTCGGAGAGATATGTACGATATGTTGGAATTCTTGGCGCCGATGTACGACCCAAAACGAGTCCGCTATCTGATGGGAATCGGTGAGCCGAAGGATATGCGATTCTCTATTGAGCATGGGATCGATATGTTCGACTGCGTTCTGCCGACCCGTGGCGGCCGCCACGGGTCGGCCTGGATAACAGGGGACAAAAAGCTAAATCTAGAGAACTCTATTTTTGGCAAAGACCCCGGCCCAATAGATAAAAAGTGCGATTGCTACACCTGTAAAACCGGCTACAGCCGGGCTCTTTTTCGCCATTTATTTAAAGTCGGCGACCCGCTGGCCGGCAGCCTGGCATCTATTCATAACCTCAGGTATTTGAGCCGTATCTGCGAGGACTATAGATAAAAAAAGTGGTGGGCACTGGGGGACTCGAACCCTCGACCTCATCCACGTCAAGGATGCGCTCTAGCCAGCTGAGCTAAGTGCCCGGCATCTCTATTATAACCTTATCACATGTGAGATAAGCGGCTGGGGCAGGGCTTGGCAAATACTCATATATGATATAAAATGATAATATTCGAGGGTGTGGATAAAGTAACAAAAAAGTACTAGCATTTTATGGCTAGCACATATATACTCGGGAGCAGGTAGGGTTTTGCCGATGTGTTATCGGCTCAAAAATTGAGCGGGTTTGCGAGGCCGCTCAATTTTTTATTCCGGCAGGTCGCAAAATAAGAAAATCGCTGTTATGATGGAAAATAACCATGGATGAACCCCAAAAATTAACGGAAAACGACCACCGTAGACTCGGCCATGAGTTGGATTTATATGTTACTAGTGATTTGGTGGGTTCCGGCTTACCGATGCTCACCCCTAGAGGCACTATTTTAAAAGAAGAGCTGGCGGCGTATTCTAATGAACTGCGTGAAAAAAAGGGTTTTAAGAAAGTTTGGTCACCTCATCTGACCAAGACTGACCTCTATAAAACCAGCGGCCACTGGGATAAGTTCGGCGCTGAGCTATTCTTAGTCAAAAGCCAGGAAACATCTGATGAATTGGTCCTAAAGCCCATGAACTGCCCACACCATGTACAGATATACACGAGCCGGCCACGCAGTTACCGCGAACTACCTCTTAAATACCTCGAGACAGCCACTGTTTACAGGGACGAAAAGAGCGGCGAGCTACAGGGGCTAACACGGGTTCGCTCCATAAATATGGACGATAGCCACGTTTTTTGCCGGGAAGAACAGATAGAACAGGTGGTAAAAGAGCTGATTGAGGCGGCTCAGGAGATGTATAAGACAATCAAAATGGATCTTAAGTTCCGTTTGTCCTTCAGAGATGATAGCGATGTCTATTTGGGCTCTAAAGAGCTATGGGATAAAGCCCAAACAATTATGGAGCGGATGGCTAAGGAAGAAAACCTCGATTATCACGTCGAGGCTGGCGACGCGGCCTTTTACGGGCCAAAGATTGACTTTATGGCGTCTGATGTACTCGGTCGCACGTGGCAGGTAGCCACCGTGCAGCTGGACTTTATGATGCCCGAGCGATTCGGTCTAAGCTACGTCGACGAACACGGCAATGAGTCACGGCCGGCTATGATTCATTGCGCTTTGCTCGGTTCGATTGAGCGCTTTCTGGCCGTCTATATTGAGCATACAAGCGGTAAATTTCCGCTTTGGTTGGCTCCCGAACAGGTAAGAATTATCGCCCTGAAAGATGATGTTGACATCTTAAAAATGGCTCGAGATGTTGTGAAAAAGGCAAAAGAGACGAGCTTGCGAGCCGAACTGGATGATTCCAACGAAACGGTTGCCAAGAAAATCCTCCAGGCCGAGCAAATGAAACTGCCTTACACTATCGTAATCGGCGAAAAAGAAGTCCAATCCGGCCGTGTGACCCCCCGCCGCCGCGCCGATTTGCCGGAACTTGGCGAGCTAAGCGTAGACGAACTCCTCCAGAAGCTTTCCGAAAGCGCCGAAGCCCGCAAATAGTCTGTATGAAACGGGTTGATAGCCAGTTTCGGGATAGGGTTTATCAGATAGTTGGGCAGATTCCAAGAGGTAGGGTTATGACTTACGGCCAGGTAGCGGCGGCTGCCGGCGCTAGTTGGGCGGCATGGGA
>Ga0209640_10004655_pt1 | contig 12021 bp, 9 predicted proteins | sample RifCSP10_1_FD_184018 | JGI IMG/M metagenome (GOLD analysis project Ga0209640, IMG submission 184018) | Soil microbial communities from Rifle, Colorado - Rifle CSP2_sed 10_1 (SPAdes) (version 2) | ecosystem: Environmental > Terrestrial > Deep subsurface > Rock core/Sediment | place: Rifle... | reverse complement strand
AGGGACCGCTCAAAGACATTTTTTACTCCCGCAAAAAATCGTGATTGGTGATAAAAGCGGTGATTAGTGATTGGTGACTGGTGGGTGACTGGTGACTGGGCAAATCCGCTCTTGCTAATCACCAATTACTAATCACCAATCACGGTCTTTTACTCAATCCGGATTCCCGCCTCCTTGACCAGTTTCCCCATGAGGGCGATTTCTTTCTTGATGTGAGCCGCGAACTCTTCCGGCGTGCTGCCCACCGGGTGGGCGCCTGCGGCCGCGAAGCGTTCTTTCAAATCCGGGGCCGCGAGAACCTTGACGAATGCCTGGTTCAACCGGTTGATGATTGCGCTTGGGGTTCCCGCGGGAACGACGATGCCCTGCCATTCGCGCGATTCATACCCCGGCACACCGGCCTCCGCAATGGTCGGAATATCGGGAATTGCGGGATCGCGCTTGGCGGTCGTCACGCCCAGGCCCACCAGCTTGCCCGATTTGAAGTACGGCTGCATCACCGGAATGGCGCCGACGAGGATCGAGACTTGCCCGCTGAGTATCGCCAGCAGAGCGGGACCCCCGCCCGTATAAGGAACGTGCACCATCTTGATCCCGCTCATGGAGCTGAACAACTCGGCCGCCATCTGGGACGCGCTGGCGTTACCGGATGAGGAATAGTTCAGGCTGCCGGGCCTTGCCTTCGCGAACGCAATCAACTCTTTGACCGATCGCACCGGCACTGACGGATGCAGCGACAGCACCAGTGGGACTATCGCGATGAGGCTGACCGGCACGAGATCCTTCTCGGAGTTGTAGGGCAGCTTGCTGAACAGATTTGGATTAATGCTGAAGGTAAGGGTGGCCACGCCCAGCGTATAGCCGTCCGGTGCGGCTTTGGCGGTCATATCCATGCCGATGGTCGCAGCGCCGCCGCCACGATTGTCGACCACAACCTGCTGCCCGAGATTTTCGGACAGTCGCGGCGCCAGCAAGCGCAGGACCACGTCAGTTGCGCCGCCCGGCGCAAATGGTACGATGACGCGGATCGACCGCGTCGGATAAGTCTGCGCGGCTACGAAGCCCGCGCCCATGAAAGTTGATACGCCTGCCAGTACCAGAACCAGGCCACGCCACGTGAGATTCATGTTGCCCTCCTTGGATGATGGTTTCGGAATTTCATCGATCGTCCAGCGCCTCAATGATACGCGCACGCGTGAGCGGCAGGTCGCGCACGCGTATCCCCATCGCGTTGGCCACTGCATTGCCGATCGCGGCCGCGGTGGGACCCACCATGCCCTCGCCTACTCCCAGCGAGGGCTCATCGGGGCGGTCGATCAGCACGGTCACAATTTGCGGTGCCTCGCTGAAGGTAATGACAGGATAATCCTCCCACGTGCGGGACGTAATCCGCGTCCGGTCGAAGCGCACCTGCTCCTTGAGCGTCCAGCTCGCCGCCTGCACGATGCCGCCTTCGGCCTGATTGATGACTCCGTCAGGATTGACCACGCGCCCGCAATCGACCGCGGTCACTACACGCGCCACGCGCACAGTCTGCTCGACGATAACCTCGGCAACGACGGCGACGTAGTTACCGATGTTCTTGTAGCGTGCAAAGCCGATCCCCACCCCGCGCGTGCCGTCGCCTTTGAAACCAGGTTTCCAGTGTGCTTTGGCGGCGGCCGCCTCAATCACCGCGCGGGCACGTTCATCCTTCAGATGGCGCAGCCGGAACTCGACGGGATCGATACCCGCGATTTCGGCCAGCTCGTCCATGAACGACTCGATCGCGAACACGTTGAGATGGGCGCCGAGCGCTCTTAGCGTGCCCACGCGCAGCGGCATCGGCGTGACCGCGTGGTTGACGACGCGCTCGTTGGGAAAATCATAATACGGCAGCGCGTTTCGCTGGCTGCCTCCGCCCATCGCGAGCGGCATGTCAACTGCCGGTGGCGGTTCGACTCCCGGGCCGATATGCCACGCCGCAAGCAGCCCTGGGTTGGGGTGGCGGCCGGGCCGCGTGACGTGGCGGTTGCTCCAGATCTGCTCGTGCCAGCTTGCCACGCTCCCGTTTCGGTCGAGCGTGCCCTCGATCCTCACCACCATCGCCGGGCCGAACGGTTCCCAGCCGAACTCGTCCTCACGCATCCACTGCAACCTGACCGGACATCCCTCGACGGCGCGTGCCAGCAGCACGGCATCGAGCGCGGCATCGTCGGCGCCGTTGTGCCCGTAGCAGCCCGCGCCTTCCGCGTGCCGCGCAACAATGTCGGCGGCGGGAATCTTCAGTGTTTTCGAGAGTTCAGCGCGCAGCGCATAGATCGACTGGCTGTGGGACCACACTTCGAGCCGGTTCTCATGCCACCAGGCGACCGCGCACGAAGGGCCGATCGAGGCATGCGCAAGATAAGGACGGGTGTAGGTTGAAACCAGCGCTTTGCCGCTACTACGGGCGGACGCGGAAGATTTCTCTCTCAGCAGCTCGTCCTCGGCCGGCTGCTCGCGCAGAAAATCGGCCATCGCGCCGGCATCCGGAAGGTCGGCCCGCTCGTTCCATACTGCGTCGCGCGCAAGGGCCTGCATCGCCTTGATGGCTTGTTCTTCGCGCATCGCAACCACGCCCACGAAGCTGCCCTCGCACACCACCGCCCTGACACCCGGCATCGCGCGCACCGCCGCGGCATCGAGCGAAACCAGCGCGGCTCGATAGGACGGCGGACGCAGCACGCGGCCATGCAGCATGCCGGGCAATTCGAGGTCATGAATGAACGCTGCGCCGGTGAGCTTGCGCGGGATATCGAGGCGCGGCACTGCCTTTCCGACGAGCTCGAGCTCGCTCGTCTGCTTGGGACGTACTTGCCCGGTGGCTTCGCGCGCGAGATCGACTTCCGCGGCGAGCTCCCAGTAGGTGGTGCTCTCGCGCCTGGCGCGCACCCGGACCATGCCGTCTTTCACGGTAAGGCTTTCGAGGCCTGCGTTAAGCTTGCGCGCGGCGGTCTGCAGCAATAGATCGCGCACTTCAGCGCACACCTGGCGTAACGCCGAACCACCCTCCTCGATCGAGCGGCTGCCCGTGGTCGAACCTTCGTCCGGGCTCATGGACGTATCGACCGGCACCATGCGTATCCGCGTGTAATCGACATCGAGCTCCTCAGCCGCAATCTGCGCCATCGCGGATACGATGCCCTGACCGATCTCCACTTTGCCGGTGCGTACCGTGACCGTGCCGTCCGCATTAATCTGCAGCCAGCGGTCGAGCCGCCGATTCGCGTTGAGTGTGGGCGGAAGACCGGCCGTCGGCGTACTCATCGCGGCGTGCCTCCGGACATGCTGCTTGCTGCGCGCTGGATCGCGCGCACGATGCGGGTATGCGTGCCGCAGCGGCAAAGGTTGCGGTCGAGCGCGGCGCGAATCTCGTCCTCGCCGGGATGCGGATTTCTGTCGAGCAGCGCCTTGGTGCTCATGATGATGCCGTTCACATCGAGTTTGATGGTATCTGTCATGTGGCTGTGACCGGATAATTGGACGCTTACAAGCGATGTCCAAGGGCGGCCGCGTCGTGTATCGCCTCAAAAGCGGTCCGCGGTACCACGCAATCCCCAATATCGAACACGGCAGGACCGCCGGGAACCGCCTTGAGGATCTCGGCGAGGTTCATCTGCGGCACCATGGGACGCGCCGGAACGATCAAGTCAAGGCCGCGCAGTTCGACGTCCTGTCCCGCGTGTCGCAGCAGCGCGCGATCGTTCCCGAGCGCTTCAACTGACGTTCCCAGGTGTATCGTCACATTCTTGCGTGCCCGCAGGTTGGCCACAGTTTGCCAGCGCGGGCGCATTCCCAATTCAGTGCACAGGTCATTGCCGGGCTCCACCACGATGACTTCTCCGCCGCGCTCGGCGAGCGCGTGCGCAATGCCCACGCCCAGCATGCCGCCGCCGATGACCAATGCGCGCCGAAGTTCGCCGCTGCGCTTCCGCAGCACCGAGAACGCGTCCACGACCGGCGCGTCCTCCATTCCTGGAATGCGCGGCATACCCGGCGTTGCTCCGGTTGCGACCACCACGGCGTGCGGGTGCAATTGAAGGACGAGCTTCTCGTCAGCGTCGACGCCATACTGCAAGCTGGCGCCCGAGCGGCCGGCGGCGCCTGCGAGATATCCGGCAAGCGCCGCGAAATCGGAACGTCCGGGTATGTGGCGGTTGAGTAGGAGCTGGCCCCCCGGCTCGGATTCGCGCTCCAGCACGGTCACCGCGTGTCCACGCAATGCAAGAACGCGCGCGACCTCCAGACCCGCAGGACCGGCTCCGACCACCACGATAGACTCCCGGTGTGCCGCCGGCCGGATTGCGTACTGCCGCTCGCGGGCCGTTTGCGTGTTGGCGAGGCATAGTACCGGCTCGTTCTGGCCGAGCAGATCACTGCATTTGAGACACGCGATGCAATAGCAGATCTCCTGCGCGCGCCCTTCCCGGCTCTTACGAGGCCAATCGGCGTCGGCGTGCAGGGCCCGGCCCACCGTCACGAAATCCGCGGTGCCGTCTGTCAGAATGCTCTCCGCGACCTGCGGGTCGCTGATCCGGCCTGCGACGCTCACGGGGATTTTAACCCCGGGCCGAATCGCAGCCGCGAGCGAAGCGAGGCAGCCTTGCGGCATCTCCATCGGCTGGACGATCCATGGCGCCGACTCATAAATTCCGGCCGAGACATCGATCAGATCGATGCCTGCTGCTTCCAGATGCGGTGCGATGCGGCACGCGTCCGCGACCGTCAAGCCGCCTTCGACGTGCTCATCGGCCGAGATTCGGTACAGGAGCGGGACGTCGGTTCCCCCGGCGGCCCGCATGGCGCGTATGACTTCGAGGGGAAAGCGCAGGCGCCGCTCGAAATCGCCCCCGTATTCATCTTCCCGCCGGTTTGAAAATGGCGACAGAAACTGGCCGATCAGGTAGCCGTGCGCGCCGTGAATTTCGATGACATCGAACCCGGATGCGACTGCACGCACCGCGGCGGCGGCGAACAGTTCGACCAGATCGCGGATTTCCCGGACGGTCAGTATCCGTGGCGTTTCGCCGCCTGCAATCGCAGTACACGGCACTGCCGAAGGCGCTACCGGCTGGGTCAGGGTAACCGGCGAGGAAGTTTCCCGGCCCGCGAAATATATTTCAGCCCCGACGAGCGCGCCGTGGCGATGACAGGCCTCAACCAGACGGCGGCAGCCCGGTACGAGTTCGTCGTCATGCAAGCCGAGCTGGTAACGGTGGCCCATGCCCGCCGGGTGCACGTACATCGATTCCAGCATGATGAGCCCCGCTCCACCTTCCGCCCGGGCCGCGCAGTAATCGATGTAGCGCTGCGTGACAGCCCCCGTTGGCAAGGCGAGATTCTTTTCCATCGGTGCCATGATGATCCGGTTGCGGACGGCAAGGCGACCGATGCGGCCGGCTGAGAAAAGATGCGGGAAATCGTTCATGCGCTTATGAGAACTCGTCATGCCGGACTTGACCCGGCAGCCAGTCGTCGCTACACCAGCCGCTGGTTGGAGCGAAGCGCAATCCACCGGTTCGAATTGTGGTGGATTCCGGCGAGAACAGCACCGCCTCTATCCACCCTACATATTCGCGGCGAACCAGTCCGCGATGTAATCGACGCCCACTTGCCGGTTGTCGACCTGGCAATGCTCGGCGCCGCCTTCCTCGGCCGTGAAGATCTTCAGGGTCTTGCGCTTCGAGCCGACAGCATCATAAAGCTTCTGCGCGGAATCGAGCGGAACGATGCGATCGTTTTCCCCGTGCACGACCAGCAAGGGGCACTCGATGCGCCCGGCGACCTCCTCGAGGTTAAAACGCTTCGACATCTCGAGCGCGCTGTCGAGGTCCTTCGCGCCAAATACCCAGGGAACCTGGAACGCGGATTGCGCACTTTTTTTCGCGTCGACCTGGGTCACACGTTTGACCGTGCTGACCCACTCGTGGATGCTCCAGTGCATGGCACCGAACGCAGCACACGCGGCATAGCGCTTCTCGAACGCCACGATGCGCGGCGCGTAGTAACCGCCGAAGCTGTAGCCCATCACCGGGATTTGCTTCGGGTCCACGTCGGGGCGCGAGGTCACGTAGTCGTAGGCAGCAGTGCCCGCGACCTCGTAATCGTAGCGCGTGTGGATGTTGCGCAGGCGCAGCGACTCGCCCTGTCCCGGCCCGTCGATCGCCAGCGTGTGCCAACCGCGTTTGGCGAACTCGAGGCCGCAGAACAGCACGCTCATTTCCTTGCAGTTGTCCAAACCGTCGAACAGCACCACGGTCGGCGCCCGTCCGGACACGCCCGGTGCCTTCATGAAATACGCGGCCAGCGTCGCGCCTTCGTACGGAACATCGACCTGTTCGATGTTGGGATAGCGGCGCTCGAACCCCGCGTGAAAACACCGCAGCGCCTTGCGGTACATTGCGAGCTTCTGCTCGCCCGGCGCGATGAAGCGCTCGCCGGTGAAATAGTAGTTGCCCGCGCGGATATAGTAGTTTCCCGCGGTAGACTGCCGCCCTTCGGCAGCGGCCTTATCAGCCGTCTGTTCGATCTGGCTTGCCATTGCAGACCATTCCTGCCCCCAGGCGTCGGGCTCGCCCGAACGCGCTTTTAGTTTCTCACCGATGCGGTCGATTTCCTCCAGCGCGACCGCGCCATAAGGCGCCATCCCTTTGGCGATGAGGGTCGCGTTCGACCATTGGAAGCTGTCCGGAAAATGATCGATCCAGGTACCGTTCAACGACATTTTTGACTCCCGTAAAAAATCGTGATTCGTGATTGGTGATTCGTGATTCGTAATTTGTAATTGGTGATTAGTGATTGGTAAATTCAAAACCAGCTTTCGACAACGCTTTAATCAACACTAATCGCTAGTCACCAATCACCAATCACCAATCACCGATTCTTACTCAACGGTAATGCCGACTTCCTTGATCACCGTCGCCCACGTCGCGATTTCCTTCTTGATGAAGGCCGAGAACTCCTTCGGCGAGTTGCCAACCGGATCTGCGCCCAGGCCAACGATGCGCTCTTTCACCTCGGGAATGGACAAGGCTTTGGCTAAAGCCTGGTGCAGCCGCTCGATCACTGCGGGGGGCGTCCCCGTCGGCACGAGTACGCCGTTCCATTCGATCGCCTCAAACCCGGGGATGGCGGCCTCGGCTATGCTCGGAACATCGGGCAGCGCAACGTTGCGTTTCAGGCTGCTCACGGCAAGCGCGAACAGCTTACCGCTTTGGAAATGCTGGATCGAAGAAGGAATGGTGGCGAACAGGATCGCAGTCTCACCGCCGACGATGGAAATTACGGCAGGACCGCCGCCCTTGTAGGGAATGTGCACCATCTTGATTCCGGCCGCGTAGCTGAATCGCTCCGTCGCCAGATGGTTCGCGCTGGCGTTGCCCGCGGAACCGTAATTGAGACTGCCCGGTTTGGCTTTGGCGAGCGCGATCAGCTCTTTGATCGATCTTGCCGGCACCGACGGGTGCACCGCCGCCACCAGGGTAACGATGGAAACCAGGCTCACCGGCATGAAATCCTTCTCCGTATCGAACGGCATTTTCTTCATCAGGCTGGGATTGGCGCCGAACGTGATGTTGGGGATTCCCAGCGTGTGGCCGTCGGGCGGGGATTTGGCCGCAATATCCAGGCCTATCGTCGAAGAGCCGCCGGGCCGGTTCTCGACCACCACCGGTTGGCCGAGAATTTCGGTCAGCCGCGGCGCCAGAATGCGGAACACCACGTCGGTGGAGCCGCCGGGCGAGTACGGCACGATGATGCGTATGGGTTTGGTGGGATAGCTTTGCGCGTTGGCAGCGCCTGCATAAACCAACGGTACGGAACATGACGCCAACAGAAAGCGACGCAGCGTGAAATTCATTGGGTCCTCCTATGATCGTTGGTAATTCAGAATACTTCCTGCCAGGGCGAGCCGCTCTTTTCCCATGGTCCCGAGCCGTATCGTGGATTTTAGAGCTTTTTTCGGAGGACGACATCGAAAGCGAGGAACGTGCGTCGATTTTCGTCATTTCGGCGCACGCCGGGGTGACGACATTCACGAATCACGAGCCACGAATCACGAACTGAAAGCCGAGATTCCTGTCTGGGCGCGGCCGAGCACCAGTGCGTGGATGTCGTGGGTGCCTTCGAGCGTGTTCACGGTCTCCATGTTCAGCATGTGGCGGATCACGTGGAATTCGTCCGAGATGCCGTTGCCGCCATGAATGTCGCGCGCCATGCGCGCAATCTCGAGCGCCTTGCCCGTCGAATTGCGCTTCATCAGTGACACCATCTCGGGTGTGGCCTTGCCCTGCTCGCGCAACCGGCTCACGTGCAGGCATGCCAGCAGGCCGAGCGCAATCTCGCTCTGCATGTCGGCGAGCTTTTTCTGAATCAGCTGATTGGCCGCGAGCGGCCGGCCGAACTGCTTGCGGTCGAGCGCATACTGGCGCGCCGCGTGCCAGCAGAATTCAGCGGCGCCGAGTGCGCCCCAGCAGATGGCGAAGCGCGCGTTGTTGAGGCAGCCGAACGGCCCTTTCAGTCCTGACACGTTGGGCAACAGATTTTCCTCCGGCACGAACACCTGGTCCATCACGACCTCGCCCGTGGGGGATGCGCGCACCGAAAACTTGCCTTCGATCTTGCGCGTGGACAATCCTTGCATGCCGCGCTCAAGGATGAATCCCCGTATCACCCCGGAATCGTCTTTCGCCCACACCACCATGATGTCGGCTATCGGCGCGTGCGTGATCCACAGCTTGGTGCCGCTCAACGCATAGCCGCCGTCAACTTTGCGGGCGCGGGATATCATGCTGCCGGGATCGGAGCCGTGATCGGGTTCGGTGAGGCCGAAACAGCCGAGCAGCTCACCCGTCGCCATGCGCGGCAGATACTTCTGACGCTGTGCTTCGCTGCCATACGCATAAATCGGCGTCATCGCCAGCGCGCCCTGCACCGAGCACGCCGAGCGGTAGGCGGTATCGACGCGCTCGAGTTCCCGCATGACGAGGCCGTAGGCGACATAGCCGATGCCCGCGCAACCGTAGCCTTCGAGCGGTGCGCCGAGAAAACCCAGCGCGCCCATTTCGCGCATTATCTCGACATCGAACGTCTCGGTGCGATTCGCGTGCAGGATGCGCGGCGCGAGCTTTTCCTGCGCGTACTGACGCGCCGTATCGCGGATCAGTTTCTCTTCCGAAGTCAGCTGCTGCTCCAGCAGGAAAGGATCCTGCCAGTCGAAGCGGCCGCCCATCAGCGTTACTGTGGAGGTATCGTTCAAGTTCAGACGCGCTCGAGTATCACCGCCATGCCCTGCCCGCCGCCGATACAGAGGCTGACCAAAGCATACCGGCCGCCGGTACGCTGCAGTTGGCGCGCCGCGGTCAGCGCGAGACGCGCGCCGGAAGCGCCCAGCGGATGGCCGACCGCAATCGCGCCGCCGTTGGGGTTTACGCGCTTGTCGTCGAATGCAACGCCAAGCCCCTTGAGGCACGCCAGCAGCTGCGCCGCAAACGCCTCGTTGATTTCGATGACATCCATGTCTTTGATGCTGAGACCCGCCCGCGCGAGTGCTTTCTTCGATGCGGGGACCGGGCCTATGCCCATGATGTTCGGCGGCACGCCGGCGGAGGCGGACGCCACTACGCGCGCGAGCGGTTTCGCGCCCGCTTTTTCGCCGGCCGCAAGGCTCGCGACTATGATCGCCACGGCGCCATCGTTGACACCCGACGCGTTGCCGGCCGTGACGACACCGCCCTCGTAAAGCGGTTTCATTTTCGCCAGCGCATCGAGATTGGAGTCCGGCCGCGGATGTTCATCGTCGGCGACCGGCGGCACCGGGCCTTTGCGCGTTGGCGGCAGCTCAAACGGCACAATTTCGCCCGAAAAGAAGCCCTCGCCTTTTGCGATCGCGTACTTCTGCTGCGAGGCGACTGCGAACTTGTCCGCCTCCTCGCGCTTGATCTCGTACTCGCGCGCCAGCGTGTCGGCGGTCTGCGGCATCTGGTCGTCGCCGAATTGCTTGACCAGTTTGGGATTGGAGAAACGCGGGCCGATCGTGCTGTCGAAAAGGCGCATGTCGCGCCCAAACGGATTTTCGGTTTTGCCGAACACGAACGGCGCGCGGCTCATGCTCTCGACACCGCCCACCATGAACACTTCGCCTTCATCGGACGTGATCGCGTGCGCGGCGTGCACCAACGCACCCAGGCCGCTCGCGCAGTTGCGCTGCAGGACAGTGCCGGGAACTTCGATTGGCAGACCCGCCACGAGGCCCGCATGTCGCGCCACGCAGCGGCTGTCTTCGCCCGCCTGGTTGGCACAGCCCACGACGATGTCTTCGAGCTGCTCCGGCTTGAATGCGCTCCTGGCCATCACCGCCTTGATCGCGCCGGCGAGCAGATCGTCGGGACGGACTTTGGCGAGTGCGCCGGCGTAGCGTCCGATCGGAGTGCGCAGACCTTCATAAATATAAGCGTTCAGCATGATTGTTCCTTTCTAAAAGACCGTGACTGGTAACTGGGTAAGTCTCAGCGATCGCCGTACAGTTTTTTGACGTTAACGTTACCAAGTCTCAGCGATCGCCGAACAGTCATAATGCACCATAAAATGGTTTATGTTCACGTTGGTAAGGTAGCTCATGAAGCAGCGGTTGGTCGGCAGGATCCCTGCGGCGCAACGCATAGAAGCGAATACGTTGTTGGGTGAAGTCAACTTCGCATCGGACTAAGCGATGAGGCCAGCGCTCAGAGATGTCAAAGGTTTGGCCAAGCAAATGCGCCCGGCCGTGTTCGTCGGTGCGGCGCAGGAAGATCATATTGCCTTCGAGCTTAGCGTTCAGATTGAGGCTGAAGTTCGGCGGCATGGAGCGACGCTTAGGCGCCCGTTCTCGCCTGGCGCTGCTGCGCGCACGATGCGCGGTGACGTAGCGTGCGCTCGCCGCTTCAAGCTCAGCAATGTCTTCGAACTTCCGGCGCTGCCAAACCTTCGCCTGCCACAGGCCGTTAAAGCCTTCGATTGCGTTCTGAAATCCCGGCTCGCGCGGCGGTGCAAATACCGGGATCACACCCAGCGCCAAGCACAGGCGGCTCACCCGACCGACAGCGCCAGCAAACTGATGCGCGCCCTGGAACTGTGTTCCGTTGTCGAATTGGGCATAAGCGGGCAGCCCCTCGAGCTCCCAGCGCTTAAGCACGCGCTCGAGCACGAGCTTGGCGGTAGCCTGCTCAAGGGGCCAGGAATCGACCAAACCGCCATGCAGCGAAGTGCCATTGAGCACCCAGATCAAGGGGCCGTTGGCGATCTTCAGTTCGTCGATCAGATCAAAGCTGTCAAGTTCCACCTCTCCTGCGGCCACCGCCGGCAGATACCAGCCCTTGGGCGGCGCGGCCCGTCGTATGTGGCGTGCGGCGTCTTGCAACCCTTGGCGCGAAAGCGCCCGGTTGATGGTGGCAATCGAGGGTGCGGGCGAGCGCATCTCGGCCTGGAGCGCTATTTGAATCGCCATAGCCCCGTATTCCCCCAAGATGCTCTCCTCGCGCAGCGTCTTGCGCAACTCAGCAATGCGCTGCTCAACGCTCGTCGTCACGCGGTTCCAGCCGCGCACGCAACCCGGCAGGCGATCGGAGAAGTCCACGCTGTCCAGCCGACGACCTTTGGCGCGTCCGACCCACAGCGCCACTGTGCTAACACCAATGCGCAAACGCTCCGCTACCAAGTGCATACTATTGCCCGAGCGCACCAAGTGCACAATCTCTCGACGTCCTTGTTCAATGCGCGATTTTTAGCCATGGCTACACCTTACAAAAAACCAAAACCTTACTTCAACTGTACGGCGATCGCTGAGACATGAGTGTACGGCGATCGCTGAGACTTACCCGGTAATTGGTGACTGGTAAAAACCGATTTTACTAATCACCAATCACCCATCACGAATCACCGCTTTCAATAGCTTGTCGGCCAGTTCGCGAGCCGATGCTCGCCGACGCCTTTTTTCAGGCGCATGCGGTGCACCGCCAAGGCGCG
>Ga0209640_10004654_pt1 | contig 12023 bp, 6 predicted proteins | sample RifCSP10_1_FD_184018 | JGI IMG/M metagenome (GOLD analysis project Ga0209640, IMG submission 184018) | Soil microbial communities from Rifle, Colorado - Rifle CSP2_sed 10_1 (SPAdes) (version 2) | ecosystem: Environmental > Terrestrial > Deep subsurface > Rock core/Sediment | place: Rifle... | reverse complement strand
CAGCACCTCGACGCGGGACATGTCGAAGAGGTCCACGTCCGGGGTGAACAGCGAGAGGGAGATGACGGACTCATCCAGGTAGGCGCCGACCTGCTCCTTGACCCCGGGCTGGTCGCGCACGATCTGGCCGGCCGAGACGCCGCGCATGGCGGGCTGGCTCTGGCCGGGGCCCAGGTTCTGGACCGTGAAGCCGCCGACGTTCGCGGCCACGCCTTCGATGCTATCGACACCGCGGGCGCGCAGCTGCTGCTCGGTTGGAGCGGCCACGGAGAAGGGCGTGTTCTGCACCGTCTCCTCGCGCTTCATGGCCGTGACCGTGATCTCCTCGGACAGCCGGGGCTGGAGCGTGAACTCGGTCGTGGCCGCCGCGGTCTCGCTGACCGCGACGTCCCTGGTCACGGCCTTGCGGAAGCCGAACAGGTCCACGGCCACCGTGTAGACGCCGGGCGCGACGTCCACGCTGAAGGTGCCGTCGGTACCCGTGGTCGCGGTCTTCATGGCCGCCTTCCTCGTGGGCGTGCTTTCCGGCCCGGGCGAGCGGCAGGATGCAGACGTCCGCGGCCGGGTTCTCGAGGCAATTCTCCTGTTCCCCGAGCCGGAGATAGGCGATGGCGAGGAGGTCGAAGAGCGGTTTGGTCTCGGGGGTCAGACTATCCGGGTGGATCCCCATCGCCTTCATCAAATCCTGAAGCTCGGCGATTCCCTCCCGGGTCCGGCCCCCGTTGATCAGCTCCGCGGCGATGTAGTACCGGTACTGGGCTACCTGATCCGCGGGAATGCGGCCGATGTCGGCTCGCATCAGCTCGGCCCGGCGGAGGTTGAGGTAGGGATAGCGCACCGGATCCGCCAGGGCCTGCCGGTAAAGAGCGGCGAGGGTATCGGCCATCCGGACGGTCCCGGCGGCGCGGCCGGAGCCGGTAGCGCCTGGCTCTCGGGAGCAGGCGAGCCCTAGAATCACCCCTGCCGATGTGAGAATCCGCCTCATTGCCGGCAGTACACCGTTACGGCCGCTTCTCTCCCTGGTAGCGCTTCACCACGATCGCGCCGCCTTCGTGGCCCAGGCCATACTCGATCCCGGCCTCGTTGGGGCCGAGGTATCGCACTTCCTCCACGTCGCGGCTCAGGATTCCCTTGAGCACCTCGGGGTCTCCGGATTTCCGTCCGTCAAGCCAAACGACCGGCTGGGGGTTGGCGCTGGTGCTGCCCCCGGTCCCGTAGGAGCGGCTCGCGGGGTCGCCGGCGGCCGGCGGCCCCACCCCGGTGGTCCGGACGCCCCGGTTGTTGGCGGTGAGGAAGTGAGGCCTGAGGCTTCGGATCGCCTCGTAGAGGTCGGGGAACTTCTCCGCGCCCTGGACCAGCTCTTCCCGGCTGATCCGGTTCCGCTCGCGCTTGGGGGCTTTTTCTTTCGCGTCCTGCGCCAGGGCAGGCATCGCGACCAGGCCGGTGAGGAGCAACCAGGCAACCGAATGGGCAACTCGCAGGGATGACATGGGGGTTCTCCGGGCTGGATGTCCGGACCGGAAGGTATCGCCGAATGACGGGGCCCACAAAGCCAAGGGCCGCCGAGCGTGCAGCCCGGCGGCCCCCTATGGACCCAGAGGTGAGGCCCGGCGTTACTGGGCCGGTGCGCAGAGGGCGCAGGTCCGGGGCGGCCGCTTGTCCCAGACGAACGTCACGCCGGGATTCGGGAAGTTCGCCGCCGTGCTGCCCGCTAGCGAGCGGGGCATCAGGATGGCGGAGATCCCGGAGCCGGCGACGTTGGTACCGGGGATGGCGTCGAGGTCCACCGTCTGGGCGGTGCCGGGCTGGCCGGTCCCGCTGGCGAGAGCAGCTCCTGCAGTCGCCCCTCCGGCCGGCCTGAAGTCGAAGGTATAGCCCGTGGCGGTCGCGATGTTCCGGTACACCGCGGAGCTCAACGGCGCAACCCCGGTCCAGGTCGTGGCGGGGCTGTTGATCGTCTGGCTGGACGTGAAAACCCGGGCGTCCACGTTCCCGTCCGCCGAGGCCCCACAGAGGCCCGGCACGCAGGCATTGATGACCCGCACCGCGACCTGGGTGGCCGGGTCGGCCGGGTCGTCCGTGATCACGGTCACCCGCATGGCGGGGGCGTTACCGCGGGCGTTGCCCCACAGTATGTAGGTGTACCGCTTGCCCGCCTCCAGGACCTGATCGGCCAGGTCGGCCACCACGGTCGAGGCGGTGGCGATCTGGTCGGCCGCCGGCTTGTTGAGGTCCGGGGTGCGGAAGATCTTGAAGTGTCGGGTCCCGGCCCGGGCGTTCTTGTAGTAGAGAATCGAGGTGCTCCGGAAAGTCACGTTGTAGAACGTGGTGTTCTCAACGATATCCACCGGCCGGAAGTCCATGCTTCCAGTGTCGGGGACCGCGTTGATGAACCTGATCCCGGCGGTCGGGATCTGCTCGGTCTCGATGACTTCCTCCGGCTTGCACGCGAACAGGGCGCCGGCCGCGAGGCCCAACATCGGGAGTTGGAGGATGCGTCGCATTACGGACTCCATGAAGGTTGAAGTGCCTCCGACCGGTTCAGGGGCGACCCAGCCGAGCGAGCCGCTCATCCGGAGTGCAAGGTTCAATCTGGCACGGCGTTCCGCCGTCGTCGTCGGTTCCGGAGCCGAGCAGCGATCGGGACAGGAGGAACGCGCCGATGCCCCCAACTCCCACGGCCACAAAGGCAACCGACCGCCCAGCCGAAAACCGCCGCTCGTAGGCCGGTCCCAAGTGCTCGGTCCGGAGCCGGACCTCCTCTCCGGACCAGAACTGTTCTCCTCCCCGGAGGAGCCGAACCGCCCGCACGGACAGCCGGTAGCCTCCGTTTTCCTTCTCCAGGAGCACGCCTTCCACCTGGGCGATCTCGGGCCCCATGGTTCCGCCCATGGCCTGCCGGCCCTGGTCATTCACATCGAACGCTACCCGGGTGCCCACCTGGGGCTCGACCCCCCGGACCGGCTGCATCGTGTAACAGCCCTGCGCCAGAGGCCCAAGCGCTCCAAGCAGGAGCCAATCCCGACACTTCACGAACGACTTCACCACCCGTATGTGCTTACCCCCGCGCCGCCCTGTTCAAAGGGCCCACCCTGGCTGTAGGGGGCGATTGCGGTCGTCACCCAGAACCGCGTCGTAAGCTCCTCCCAGGGCGGGGACCAATGGACTGGGGTGGCCACTACCAAGTCGCCCCAGCCCCGGTGGTCCAGGAACCACTGGGTGAAGCCGGTGTAGGCCGTCTCGATCCGCTTTTCCCACTTCAGCGCTTCCCACACCCCGCCGCACCGCGTGGTGCCGCCACCGGCATTGCTGGCGTTGACCGGGACCAGGGGAACGCAGGCAGCCCCGCCCGGCACATCGTCACCGGCGACCCGGGCGTTCATGTTGGCGTTGGAGCCGCCCCAGGCAATGTTGACCGGAATTGCCGGGAGCCCGCCACCCCGGTTGGCGTCGCCGTCGCCGGCAGGCCTAGCGGTGCAGCCAGGAGAAACCGCCGCCCCGCCCGGGCCGCAGGCCTGGCGGGTCCGATTGATGAGCGCCACCGCGGCTGCCACGTTGCCCTTCCGCAGGTGCCCCTCGGCCTCGAGGAGCTTGATTTCGGCGATCGACAAAAACGGGAATGGCCCGTTCCCGGCGGTTCCGGTTCCGGAAACCACAAACGGCTCGAACCGGGCGTGGTCGTACTGCGACCGGCCCCAGGAGAGCCCGGAGGGATCCGAAGCCTGCCGGTTGATGAAGTACCGCTTGCAGACGATGGCCACCCCCTGGCACTGCGGGTGGGTCACGTCGGCCTGCTGGGCCGCTCTGGTGTCACCCTGAGGGAACCGCTGGTCGTCCGTGACCATGATGAACGGCACCGCGCCGGTCCCCCGGGTGGAGAGCGGGGTCGCGACCCAGGAATCATATGCGCCGGACTTGTCGGCCATCCCCATGATGAACGGCGTCATCTGGTGCCAGGTGCCGTAGCTGTAATGCGAGCCCACGAAGCCGTTGGTGGGTCCGGTCACGGTGTTGGTCGTGACCTTCCAGTCGGCGGTAATCCCGTTCTGCGCGTCCGCGATCACCTGGTCCCAATCCACCGCCGCCCGCTCGGCCGCGTTCCGGGCCCCGTTGGCCCGGAACTTGGCCTTCCAGCTCCGGATGAGCTGGATGAACTGGGCCGCGGTCGGGGTGTACCCGTTGACCCAGTTCGCCGGCAGCGGGAAGTTGTTCGCGCCGGTGGCCGACTGGGCCGCGGTGGCGGCGGCGATCGCCGCGTCGAGCGCGTCGAGCGCCGCGGTCATCACGTCCTGATATCCCGACAGCTCTCCCGGCTCGGCGGTCCCGAGCGGGGTGAGCGGATCTTCCGGGGTGATGATTGACGCCGAGTCGTAGTACAAAGCGATGTATCCCAGCGCCACGCCCCGGAGGAACTCCGCGAAGGAGCGGTTCCTGGCGTCCTGGGCCGGAGTGCCGAAGGTGAGCCCCGCGTTCATGCGGCTCAAGGCATCGGAAACCGAGCGGGCGACTTCGCTCTGCACGTTGAACATTCCGCTCTGGTTGCCGGCGCACCCGTTGCCGACCTGGTTGTCGTTGCCGGGCCGGGGAATGCCGACCCGCTGGGCCTGGCAGTTGTTGGAAAGCTCCGAGAAGTTCTCGAACGACTGCACGTCGGCCATCTGGCCGATGTTCGCCGTGGTCCCCCAGATCCGGCCGTGCCAGCGCCGGTACTGGGTCCCGATGAAGTTCTCCAGGTCCTTGGGCGACCCCCGGACCGTGGGGTAGGTGGGACTGTTGGGGTTAAGGACCTCCAGCTCGCAGGCGCCGAGCCCGACCGCCCCCAGGATCGCCCCACACCGAATCAGAGTTCGCAGCATGGAAGGATGGCTCTCCTTTAGAAGCGCGTGGAGATGGAGAAGGTGAAAGTCCGGAGCGTCGGGAAATCGAACCCGTCGGTCTGGTTGATGAGCCCCGAGCCGGTATTGCCAGCGCCGGCGCCGGTCTCGGGATCGAGCCCCGTGTAATTGGTGAAGGTCATCAGGTTCCGGCCTACCACCCCGAGGGTCCAGTCACCGAAGCCGGCGATCTGGCCAATCCGGTAGTTGAGGCTCGCCTCCCGGATCTTGGCGTAGGACGCATCCTCCAGCACCCGGCTGTTGGGAGCCAGGTTGTCATAGAACCCGCCGGTCCCGGTGCTCTCCGGTGGTCCGGACCTCCAGGAGTAGCCGATCGGCTTGGCGGTCTCGACCGACTGCCCGGCCTGGTCGAAGTAGGCCGAGCTGAGCGAGAGCAGACCCCACTGCTCGCCCTGGTTGTTGAGCAGGTGGCCGATGGTCGCGTCCAGCAGGAAGTAGGCGGTGAGCCGCTTGTACTGGAAGTCGTTGCTCCAGGTAAACCGGAACTTGGGCAGGGTGTTGCCGATCACGCTGTTGAGGCCCACGCCCTGGCCCGGCTGTCCAGACAGGGGGCGGTCCACGATCGGGTGGCCCCAGGAAAGCGCCACGCCCCAGGGCGATTCGGATGCCGGGAGTACGGTCTGCCAGAGGTTCCTGGTGATCCCGTCTCCGACTGCGTTCCCGGCACCGACCCAGACCAGGTAGCCCTGGTCGTTCACCTGGAAGTCCTGGCCCTCGCCGCAGCGGGTCCGGAGCGCCTCGGCCAGCTCGCTGCAAGTCCGGAAGAAGTGCCGGCCGTAGACGTTGCCGTACTGGTTGAGCGGAAGCCCGGTGCAGTTGGGCCGGTCCTGACCCAGCTCATATCCGGCCTCGCCGGGCAGGTGGCCGACCTCGCCCGGCTTGCAGGCGCGACGCTTGTCCGCGGTCATGTAGAAGAACGTCCCGGTCCCCTGGGCCGTACCGCCGTTGAACAGGAAGTCCGGGATGGAAAGCTCGTTGATATAGGTCCGGGTCCGGTCCCAGGTGCCCCGGGTCTGCCAGTAGAAGTTGCGGTTGTTGATCACCGGGAGCGTCACCGACATCTCCCAGGTCTTGTTCTGGAGCGTCCCGGCGTTCTGCCACTGGGCCGAGTAACCCACCGTGGCCGGGACGTTGGCGAGCAGGATCTGGTCCTTGGTAGTGCCCTGAGCGTAGGTGACCTCGACCCCGAGCTTCCTGAACAGGGTGAAATCGGTCCCGACCTCGTATTCGGTGGTGGTCTCCGGTCTGAGGGCCTGGTTGCCCGCCTGGCCGGTCGAGATCCCGCCGACGCCGACCGAGTAGGTCTCGTATTGAGCGCTGAACTGCGGGGTCGAGCCGGCCGTCCCGCGGGAGAAGCGGAGGCGCATGTCGTCCAGCCAGCCCACGTTCCAGAACGGCTCGTGAGACACGATCCAGACCCCGGCGATCCGGTTGAAAGAAGCCCAGCGGTGACCCGGGCCGAACAGCGAGCTGCCGTCGCGGCGCCACGAGGCGTCGAGAACGTAGCGGTCCTTGTAGTCCAGATTGCCCGCCACCGAGAAGCCCGCGTTCTTGATCGAAAGGCTCGACGAGGAGATGCTCTGGTTGGTGGTGATATTGCTGAGGGTGTAGATCTCCTTGACGTTGAAGATGTTCCCGCTGCTGCTCTCGGTTACGAAATTCTCTTCATCGTAGTGGCCGGCGAACCGGAGCTTGCCGTTCAGGTCGGTGGCCAGCCGCTTCCGGAGGGTCGCGTTGAGGCCGGTGTTGAACGCCTCGTCCCGGCTCGTACCCATGCCCATGCCGCCGCCCTGGGTCGTAGCGCTGATCGTCGTCGAGCGGTATCCGACGAAGTACCAGTTCTGCGACCGGCGGTCCCGGTTATCGTACCCGAAATTCCCCTCCACCGTGATCCAGGGGGCCGGGAAGTACTTGGCCGAAAGGCTCCCCAGGAACCGGGCGCTCTCGACCTCGCTATCCGAGTTCTGCGGGTCGTACAGCGGGTAGGCCCCCCCGTTGTCGACAGGCCGGTAGTTCACCCGACTCAGGAAGGGCCGCCCCAGGGTGTCCCTCGCCAGAAGATCGAGCCCCGGGAGCTGGCCCCGAAGCAGGGGCCCCCAGATGTTGCCGGTTTCGCCGTGCTGGTAATACCGGTCGTACATCGTGCTGGCCGAGATTCGGAGATCGGACCGGGCGTTGTAGTCGAGGTTAACCCGGCCCCGCCTCTGGTCGGAACCCCTGAGGATCTTCACCGCGCCGGGGTCGCGGGTGTACTGGCCGCTCACGTAGAACCCCACGCTCCCGATCTTCCCGGTCGCGTCAATCGCGGTCAGCACGTTGAGCTTCCGCTCGCTGATCTGGGCCAGCCCGTTGTAATACCGGCCCGGGTAGATCTGGGACTGATAGACGTTCCGGAGGTCCTGGGTGTTCATCGCCGCCAACAGCGGGACGAGCCCGGTCCGGAGGGTGTCGGCGTTGACGTTGTGGCGCCGGTACTGCTCGAGGTTCAAGTCGAAGCTCCGGCCGCAGTTCTGGCTTCCGGAGGTGATGCTCTGGCAAAACCGGGTGCCGGTCTCGTCGAGCTGGAGCTGGTGGTTGATCGGCAGCCCGAAGTTGGTGCTGTTGAAATCGGCGACGCCCCACTCGGTCCGGACGTTGAACTGGACCCCTTCCTGCGAGAGGCCCCGCTTGGTCGTGATCGTGATGACCCCGTTGGCCGCCTGGGTGCCGTAAAGCGACGCCCCCGCCGCGCCTTTCACCACTTCCACCGACTCGATGTCGAGGCCCCCGAGCTCCTGGAGGCTCCCCACGTGCAGGACCACCCCGTCCACGATGATGAGGGGCTCCTGGCTCCGCCCTTGGCCGTTGATGGACCTCGGACCCCGTAGCATTATCTCTGGGCGCCCGCCCGGAAAGCCGCCGGTCTGGGCGATCCGGAGCCCGGCGATCTTGCCGGCCAGGGCCCGAATCGGATCCATGGAGGGGATCGGCAGGTCTTCGGCCGTGAGCCGGCCCACCGCGAAGGGCACCTTTTGACGTTCCACCCCCTCTAGCGTCCCGGTGACGATCACCTCTTCGAGCCGGTTGATGTCGGTGGCGAGGGCGAAGTCGGCGGTCGTCTCGCCGGGCTGGATCGTCATCGTCCGCGACATGGACTTGTAGCCGATGGCCCGCGCCGTCAACGTGACAGGCGAGGTGGGGATCCGGGCCGCGGGCACCGTGATGACGAAGGCGCCGCGGTCGGAGGAGAGCACGGAGATGTTGAGGTCCCTGATCAGGACGTTCACACCCGCGATCGGCTGCTGGCGATCGGCCGAAGTGACCGTGCCCCGGATGACCGCATTCTGGGCCAGGACCGGGGACACGAGCAGGGCGCTCAGGGCGAGCGTCCCGATCCCGGAAAAGGCCGTGCGACGGAAGGAGAAGCCCATCATGCTCGGGGTCCTCAATGAGGGGTTCATAACCTGACTACACTGGGCTGGACAAACGGTCGCTTCGGCGAGCCCGGAGCCGGGAGCCGAAGGGGAGTACGCGCCGTAACCGTCAAATGCGATTTGATTTGGCCAAGGAGTATGGCTCCAATTCCCGAGTTGCGCAAGAATCCCCGGTCCCCCCTGAATCGGGAGGAGTACCCCTGTCACCCTTCTGCCTGTCACGATTCATGCCTTTGCGGTCACGATGTAAGTCGTTGTTAATCAATGTGATGCGACGATACACCAAACGATGAATGATACATTCCGACACGCCTCGAGCCCCCGGTTCGTGTCGGTTGCACACGCCATGAAGGAGACTTAATGAGACATCTCTTGCCGTTGGCGGCCTGGTGCCTCCTTGGACCCTCTATCGTTTTGGGCCAGGGACCCCGGGGCCGGCTGGCCGGTCGGGTCACGAGCGAGGAAGGCCTGCCGCTCCCCGGCGCGATCGTCCAGGTGGCCGGACCGGCTGCTGACCTGCGTTGGGCAACCTCCGATGCCACCGGCCGATTTGCGTTCGAGCAGCTCGAGGGGGGGGTCTATCGGGTACACATCAGGCTGATCGGCCATGAGCCGACGACCGTTGATTCGGTGGTCGTGGCGGCCGGCGGAAGCCGAACTCTGCTGATCCGGCTCAGGCAGGCCCCGGTCACCCTCGACTCTCTGGTGGTAGCCACCGAGCCGGTTGTGACGGTGGACCGGATGGCGAGCGAACGAACCCGGATCATCACCCAGCGGGAGCTCACCCTGCTCCCGGTGGCCAACGAAGTCAGGGCCCTGATCGGGTTTCTCCCCGGAGTGCGGCCCGATCAAGTCTGGGGCGGCGCCACCGCCCAGGCGAACAACTACCTGCTCGACGGGATCCCCATCAATCATCCCGGCTTGGGCGGTGACCTGCTCGCGCCCAACCTCACCTGGGTCGACCGGATCGAAGTGAAGGGGCTCGGCACCGGGGCCGAGTACGGGGACTTCCAGGGCGGCCTGGTGAACGTGGTGACGAAGTCGGGAGGGAGCCGGCTCGAGGCCGCGCTGCGAACGACCCTCGAGACTCACCGGCTCAACGGCTCGAACCTCCGGAACACCGAGATCGGACAGGAGCCGGGCTCGCGCTGGGAGGCAGACGCGTACGCCCGCGGCCCGGTGTTCGGAGACCGGATGACCTTTGCCGCCTTCGGGCAGCTTGTGACCCGGGACCAAAGGGTCCTGAACCAGGTGCGGTTCATCCCGGGGGAGCTGTCGCCCGAGGTGCCGGAAACCCGAGACCTCAAACTGCTCGGCAAGCTCTCCTATACACTTGGTGCCTCGGACGCGGTGACGCTTTCGGCGGCGCACTTCAATACCAGGGTGGAACGGTTCGGCCTGGGCGGGTTCGAGAGTCCGGAAGCCACCCAGCTCGCCCGGTCCCGGTACCTGTTCTCGAACCTCACCTGGCGGCGCACATCGGCCCGGAGCTTTCTCGAAGTGCGGATCGGCGGCCTCGGCGGGAGCGAGCGGCTCGAACCCTACGCCGGCCCGGACGTGCCGGGCCAATGGACCATCGAGCCCGACCCCAAGGCCTACCAGAACGCGATCTTCCGGGAGCGGAGGCAACCTAAGAGCTTCACTCTCTCGGCCCGTTGGGAGCGCGATTTCGCGGCCGGGCGCCTGGGGCACCACCTCAAGCTCGGGGGCGAGCACACCGGGGCGAGCTGGCTCGCCGAGCGGCGGCGGAACGGGGGGATGACCTGGAGGCCGGGTGATCCTCTCTTCGATGGGTCCTTCCTCCCCTCCGATCCCTCCACCTGGCCGTTCAACGGGGTGATCACGAGCACCTGGGGCGGCGAGGTCGCACTCGACGCCGGTCTCCAAAGCTCGGCCCTCTACCTGCAGGATGACGTGAGCCTGAGCCGGCACCTGGGGCTCAACCTGGGGGTCCGGCTGGGACGCTGGCGGGGGAGCCTGGCGCCCTCGCCGGGCGAGCCTCGCTTCAAGGCGGTGAGCGACGCGGCACTGGACCCCCGACTCGGTGTGAGCCTGGATCCTCTCGGCACCGGCAGCCTCGTGTTCAAGGCCCACTGGGGGCACTATCACCAGGGACTCTTTGCCGGGCTCTTCGATCGGGCCCTCGGCGCTTCGGTCTTCAGTGATGAGGAGCGCTGGGAGTACACCGGACCCGGGTTCACCGATCCAACGACTCGATTCACCAGCGCCGAGCGGGACCAGCTCGCGGCCCAGGGGCTGTTCAACCGGGTGGAGGCAGTCCGGCTCAGCGAGGTTGGCCGGGTCGAGAACTATCGCCAGCCCTACGTGGAGCAGATGGTACTGGGGCTCGAGGCGGCTCTAGGCAGGGGCCGCCACTGGAAGGCCGAGGCGGTGTACGTTGACCGGCGCAACCGGAACCTGGTGGCGCTGGTGGACCGGAATCTCGAATCGAACTACACGGTCTTCGAGAATATCCGGGTGCTGGACCGGTACCTCCGTCCGGTGTTCTTCGACGGGAAAGAGCTGGTTCTCGACCGCCTAGCGATCTCCAACGAGGATCTGATCCGGGAGTGGGGACTGGCTCAGCAGGGCGACTCGTTCCGCAACTGGGTCATGCCCCCGCCGGGGATGACGCCGGCGGAGATGAACGCCCTCACCTACCAGCCGGACTTCGTACTGACCACCGTACCGGAGGCCCGGCGCCGCTTCCGCCAGCTCCAGATCGTGCTGAATGGGCGGTACCCCGCGGGGTGGGTCTCGGGGTCGGTCGTCATCACCTCGCTCCGGGGAAACCTGAACAGCGTGACCGGCAACGACGACGACTCGCGGTCGGGGGCGGGGCCCTACGTTCGGCTCAACGAGCAGATCAACGCGTTCGGAAGCCTGAGCAACCATAGCAAGGTCGAGGTCAAGCTCCATGGGGGAGGAAACCTGCCGCTGGGGTTCCGGGGCGGGGCGTTCCTGAGCTATGCGACCGGCGACCCGGTGACCCCGTTCCTGACCCTCACGAACCGGCTACTGGTGTTCGACCGCCCGGATTTCACCGACGTCCCTCCGGCAGGCCGGATCCTGTCCGACCGCCTGATCATCACCACCACCGGCCAGCGGATCTACCTGCTGCCGCGGGGATCCCTTCGATACCCGGCCCGGTGGACGGCGGACCTGCACCTGGAGCGGGCTTTCCCGATTGGGCAAAGCCAAGTCCTCGTCACCGCCGACCTCTTCAACCTGCTGGGCGCGGACGCGATGACGGCGATGCAGGCTTCGATCTCGAGCGAGGCGGCAGTCGGCGAGAATTCGGGCTATGGACGGGTGCTCAACCGGTTGGCGCCGCGGACGCTGCGCCTCGGCGTGGCGGTGAGGCGCTAGAGAGGTGGGGGGGCGTTCGGCGGCAGATTGCTGACCGTCACCACCTTCCCTGCGCTCCCCGCGTTCCCGGTCGGGTCGAAGGCCTGGACCCGGAGCAGGTGCTCTCCGTCGGCAACGGTGCGGCTGTCCCACTCGGTGGTGAAGGGGGCGTGGTCGTCGGCAAAGATCAGCTCGTTGCCTACGTAGAACCGGACCAGGGCAACCCCGGTGTCGTCGGCCACGTCGGCGCTGAAGTTCACGACCTCCCGGACGATCTGGGTGTTGGGCGAGGTGATCGTGACGATGGGCGGAAAGACGTCCCCGGTCTCGCCGAACCCGCAGGAAGAAAGCAGCGGGGCCACCAGCC
>Ga0209640_10004653_pt1 | contig 12023 bp, 10 predicted proteins | sample RifCSP10_1_FD_184018 | JGI IMG/M metagenome (GOLD analysis project Ga0209640, IMG submission 184018) | Soil microbial communities from Rifle, Colorado - Rifle CSP2_sed 10_1 (SPAdes) (version 2) | ecosystem: Environmental > Terrestrial > Deep subsurface > Rock core/Sediment | place: Rifle... | reverse complement strand
TTTCGCTGAGGCGTAGGGCGCGGTAGCCGATCACGCCGGCACACAGCAGAGGCGCCGCCTGGTGATCGGAAAAATCGCTTGGAAGCGGGTAGGCGAACGCCTCATCGACGGTGGAGAATTCCCCATAGCCGCCATCCGCTTGTAGCCCGGTAAACTCGGCCCCTTCGCAGAGGTTTTCTTTCCCCTTACTGCAGTTTCGACACCTTCCGCATGAGCGGCGCAGCCAGGCAACGCCGACCCGATCACCCTCTTGGAATCGTTTGGCCCCTCTGCCCAGCGCTTCGACGATGCCGACGATCTGGTGACCTGGGACTAATGGTAATTTCGGGAGGGGAAGCTCACCTTCAGCGATGTGCAGATCTGTGTGACACATCCCGCATGCTCGGACCCGGATGAGGACTTCATGGTCCTGCGGTACGGGTTTGGGGATGTCGGTGAGAACAAGAGGATTTTCGTCGATGGGTTTGGGGCTACGCAGCAGCGCGGCAAGCATGGGAGTGGAGAGGAAGTTGGGTTCCTCTATTTCTTCTCCCCCGCCACCTCTATTTGCTTTTCCTTCATCCTACGGACGAGCTCCTCGTAAGATGAGTTCGCGATAATGCGATTGAACTGGGAGCGATAGTTATTCACCAGGCTGATATTTTCGACCACAACGTCATAGACCTTCCACTCCCCGTTTATAAGGTGGGCCTTGTAATTCAGGGAGAACTCCTCCCCCTTGTTGGTTACAATTCGGCTTTGCACCTCGGCATAATTCTTGTCCAGGTTCTCCCGGGCATAGGCGAATTGTTCGTCACTGTAGGATTCGATCCGGTCGATATAGGCGCGCTCCAAAAGGTCGGTGTAGAGGCGCACGAACTCTTCCTGCTCTTTCGGGGTAAGTTTCCGCCATTGTGCCCCCAGAGAGCGCCTGGCCATCTCGCTAAAGTCGAAGCGAGCGGAGATGGTCTGTCTTAGCTGTTCCCGGCGGTCTCTAGTTTTGGCTGCCGATCTAAGCTGCGGATTCTTAAGAATGGCTTGCAGCTTGTCTACGCTGGCCCGAATCTGGTCCGTAGGTGCCCCGGCGATCGAGTGCGAAGGGGCCAAAAGACTAAAGAACAGGAGCAATAGGGTCACGAACATCGGCTTATTCTCTTGCTTCATTTTTTATCGCTTTTCGAGGTCAAGTCCCCGCCTACGTATTTCCCTATAATGTCGGAGATATCCGGCGGCGACTCCGTCTCGCGGATCTTGTCTCCTGGTCCGAGTAACTTGTCCGAGGCACCTGGGCTTATCAGGACGAACTTGTCGCCAATGAGTCCTCGCGCCCGGACCGATGCGATCACATCCTCCTGAAGCTTGACGTGGGGTTCGACCCGGATGCCCACGCGGGCCCGATCATCCGCCAGGGACATCGCCTCCACCTTTCCCACCTTGACGCCGGCGATCTCAACCGGGTCTCCCGTCTTGAGGCCGGCAACCGAGGCGAAATCGGCGTAGACGACATAGCCGTTGTTGCCTAACAGCTCCAGTTTTCCCAGACGGATGGCAAGATAGCCAAGACAGACGATGCCGACAAGGACAAAAACGCCTACCGTAAGCTCCGTTCGCGTTTGGTTGGCCAAAGAACTCTCCTAGAGAACCCGAATGGGGCCCTCAATCTCTCCCCGGATAAATTGTTGCACCACGGGATTTTTGGATTCCTTGAATTCCTTCGTGGGCTTGATTTCCTCGATAATCCCGCCCGCCAGTATAGCGACATAATCCGAAATTTCAAAGACTTGGGGAATCGTGTGGCTCACGACGACTCCCGTAAAGCCGAAGGTCGCCTGCGTTCTGGCAATCAGCTGATGGATACCGGTTGCTAATACCGGATCGAGGCCGGTCGTGGGCTCGTCAAAAAGAACAATTTCAGGGTCCATAATCAGCGCCCGAGCCAGCCCGGCGCGCTTTTTCATTCCGCCGCTCAGCTCCGCGGGATATTTGTACCCCATGCCCTCAAGTCCTACCTGGTCTAAACGCTCTTCCACCTTCTTACGGATCTCAGCTTCGTCCATCTTGGTCTTCTCCCTTAATGGAAAAGCGACGTTATCGAAGATGGTCATGGAATCGAGCAGCGCAGCCCCCTGGAAAAGAACGCCGAATCGGCCACGCATTTTGTATAACTCTTTCTGCTTGAGCTTGGTGATGTCGACATTGTCCACGAGGACTTCACCTCGGTCGGGGAGGAGTAGGGCGTTTAAATGCTTGAGCAGAACGGTCTTGCCGCAACCGCTAGTCCCCACGATCGTGGTGATCTTGCCGGTTGTGAAATCCAAGTTTACCCCTTTGAGTACTTGTTGACCGCCAAAACTCTTATGCACATCCACGACCCGTATCATTTCGTCACCAGAACGAACTTTTTCAGTAGTCTCATCACAGCATGACCGAGGTCAAAAAATAGTCCCAAACAAGGATCAGGACAAAGGAAAGGACCACCGACTCGGTGGTTGCCTGACTGACCCCGGTGGCCCTCGGGGGGGCATAGAATCCTTTGTAACAGCAAACCCAGGTGATAATGAGGCCGAAGCTTAAGGACTTCATAAATCCGCTGTAAACATCATTGAAAACCACGCTGCTTTCCATGCCGGAAAAATAGCTCCCGGAGCTGACTCCAAGAAGCCCGACGCCCACAAGGTAGGCGCCGTAGATTCCCACCACGTCGAAGATCGCGGTGAGCATAGGCATCGCAATTAAGCCCGCAATGATGCGGGGAGAGACCAGATACTTGATCGGGTTGATGGCCATGGAATAAAGCGCGTCGATTTGTTCCGTAGCCCGCATGGTGCCGAGTTCTGCCGCCATGGCAGAACCTGTGCGGCCCGTGACCATAAAGGCTGAAAGCACGGGACCGAGCTCGCGCAACAGCCCCAGGGCCGCGGCGGAGCCGAGCCAGCTTTCGGCGTTGAATTTCCTCAAGCTATAATAGCCTTGGAAACCCATTACCATTCCGGTAAAGAAACCGGAAAGGATCACCACTGAAAGGGAATCCACGCCGATGGTCTTGATGTGGTGGATGATCAGGTAGATCTTGGCTGGTGGACGGAACGCCAGCATCAATGCGGAAAGCAGGAAAAGGGACATCCTCCCCATTTCGGACAGTTGGCGCAGGGTGAATCGACCGATGTGCGTTAGGAGTGAAAGCATGATTCCTGTTGTTTGAAAAAGTCAGGCAGCACCACGCTAATATAAAAATCTATGAGGATTTGCAAGGGAAAGACAAAACACTCGGGACCCGCGCGCCAGGAAACCCTGGATACGCTTTTCCAAGGTAGGCTCAAAGTGGTTCAGAGAAAAGGGGGATATCGCTTCTCCATAGACACATTGTTGCTGGCCCACTTTGTGAAGGTCCAGGGCAGAGAGAAAATAGTCGATCTGGGAGCCGGGAACGGAGTCATTCCACTGATGCTCGCCTTTCTATATCCTGCGGTGCGTGTCGTCGGCCTCGAAATCCAGGAAGAGATGGTGCAGCGGGCGCTAAGGAGCGTTAGTTTGAATCGACTCCGGGAGAGGGTGGAGATACTTTTGGGAGATGTCTGTTCAGTGAAAGAGGTTCTCCCCCCTCAGAGCTTTGATATCGCGATCTGCAATCCGCCATACCGGGGCTCGGCAAGCGGGCGGATTAACCCGGATCCGGAAAAGCGCGTTGCCCGCCATGAAATCAAGGGTCAACTCATGGACTTTCTCCGCGCCGGATCTTATCTGCTCCCCCGCGGGGGCCGAATAGCCTTGGTCTATCCAGCCACCCGGATGGTGGATCTTCTTCTGGCGATGAGGCAAGCGGCCATAGAGCCCAAGCGCCTCAGGCTGGTTCACTCCTTTGAAGGAGCCGCCGCCACCCTTGTCCTGGCAGAAGGGATCAAAGGGGCCGGAAGCGAACTGAAGATCTTGCCGCCTCTGGTTGTCTATACGAAAGAGCGTCAGTACGCCCCGGAAATAAGAGCTATGCTGGGAGTGTGAGGCCTTTTATTTCTTCTCTTTGCGGGCATGGGCGGTGAAAAGTCTTCGTAGGGCTTGCCTGATTTCCGGGTCCTTGATGGAGCGGAGATGTTCTTCAGCGAACTTTAATTGTGGGGGAGCGGGGGAGGATGGGGAGGATGGGGAGGATGGGGAGGATCCTTGGGATTTCGACTTGACTGCTTCCGCATCCAGTTTTCCGACAAAGAAAAAGATGTTCTTGACAACTTCTCTCCTCAAGCTTTGATTGAGTTTTTGCGAAATCATCTCCTTCATATATTGTAGCTCCTGCATCCAGGTTGCGCCGGAGACCTTGACGAAGAGCGTGCCGTTCCGAATCTTTTCCGGTTGCGCGTTGCGGGCGATCGTCGCGCCGACAATATCGTTCCAGATAGGCCATACTCCGTATTCGTCGAGCCTGGGGGATAAATCCAATCTCTTAAGAGATTTGTCTAGGATCTCGCCGAGCTTTTCCATGTGAGGATCGTTCCTAGCCATGTTTTTAGGCTATCATAAACCAAACAAGTATGACAATAGGAGAAAATTCTTCTAAAATAATGTTATTAAACCAGTTGAAAAGCTGTTGATGATTTTGGAACACAAGAGGTGAAGACATCCAAGCATTTGATTTTTCAGGCTCTTTTTACAGCGTCAGAGAAGTCCACAGAAAAAGAAAAAATTTTCTTGACAACACAACATGTGGTGGTTCATAATGCAAATCACACAAAATAATGGAGTATATTTCTATAGATCGGTTGACTAAATTATCCAACCCAGTTGCTGGTTGCGCTATCAGAGTATAAATAGGGCTAGTGTTTTAGATTCGAATTAAGATATAATACTGTTATATTTCCTGAAAGATATATACTGACGTTGGGGATGGCTGAGAAAGGAGAAGAGGGGAAATGGCTACCATAACGCCGAAAGTGGCGGAGGAAAAGATTGTCGAGCCTGGGTCTAACGTAAAGAGCGGGCTCAAGCTGGAGCGTTATTTCACGACTGCTGGAGCAAGCCCCTACGATGAGGTTGAGTGGGAGATTCGTACGGCAGCGATTGTAAACGAAAAGGGGAAGGTGGTTTTTGAGCAATCTAATGTAGAAATTCCCAAGTCCTGGTCCCAGATGGCTACCAATGTCGTGGCTTCCAAATACTTCCGTGGTCCGCTAGGCAGCCCGCAGAGGGAACACAGCGTACGCCAACTGATAGGCCGGGTGGTCAATACGGTGGCTGCGTGGGGCAGGGCGGATGGCTACTTTGCCAGCGATGAGGATGCGCAAATTTTCTCCGATGAGCTGACCCATATCCTGCTCCATCAAAAGGCCTGCTTTAATAGTCCGGTCTGGTTCAACTGCGGTATTGAGAAGAAACCCCAGTGCTCCGCCTGCTTCATCCTCTCGGTGGAGGATACGATGGAGTCGATCCTTGATTGGTATCGCAAGGAGGGGATTATCTTTAAAGGGGGTTCAGGTTCCGGCGTCAATCTTTCCAGAATCCGTTCATTTAAAGAACAGCTGGCGGGAGGTGGTACCGCTTCCGGACCGGTCTCCTTCATGAAGGCGGCTGATGCTTCGGCTGGGGTCATCAAATCCGGCGGTAAGACCAGACGCGCCGCCAAGATGGTGGTTCTCAATGTCGACCATCCGGATATCGTGGAGTTTGTCAAGTGCAAGGTAGAGGAAGAGAAAAAGGCCTGGGCCTTGATAGAGGCAGGGTATGACTCCAGCCTGGACGGGCCGGCCTACGGGAGCGTCTTCTTCCAGAATGCCAACAACTCGGTCCGGGTATCGGATGAGTTTATGCAGGCGGTGCTTGAGGACCGCGAGTGGAAAACGCGCTATGTCACTACCGGCGAGGTCTGCGAGACCTATAAGGCTCGCGATCTGCTCCGCATGATCGCCGATGGGACCTATCTCTGCGGCGATCCCGGGATGCAGTTCGATACGACTATCAACAACTGGCACACCTGCTCCAATACTGGCCGCATCAACGCCTCGAATCCCTGTTCAGAGTACATGCATTTGGACAACTCAGCTTGCAACTTGGCTTCATTAAACCTGCTCAAGTTCCTCCGCGACGACGGCGGCTTTGATGCCGGGGCCTTCCGCCGCGCGGTGGATGTGATGATCATAGCGCAAGACATTCTCGTGGATAATGCTTCTTACCCGACGCCCGAGATCGCGGCCAACGCGCATGCCTTCCGCGAATTGGGCTTGGGTTATGCCAATCTCGGTGCCCTGCTCATGTCTTTGGGGCTTCCCTATGATTCCGACGCCGGCAGGGGGTATGCGGCTGCGATCACGGCTGTGATGTCCGGAGAGGGATATCTTCAGTCCGCTCGCATGGCTGGAGGGATAGGTCCCTTTGCCGGGTTTGCCGTAAACCGCCAACCGATGCTTCGGGTGTTGAACAAGCATCGGTCTCATGCCTACAAGATCTCGCCTTCTCATGTCCCTCTGGATTTACTGGCTGCTGCCCGTGAGGTTTGGGATCTTACTTCTAAAGCGGGAGAGGAGTACGGAGTGAGAAACTCCCAGATCTCCGTTCTGGCCCCTACCGGGACCATTGCCTTCATGATGGACTGCGATACCACCGGTGTCGAGCCGGATATCGCTCTCGTGAAGTACAAGAAACTGGTCGGCGGCGGTCTGTTGAAGATCGTTAACAATACGGTTCCGCGCGCTCTGAAGCGGCTCGGTTACGACGTCAAACAGGTGCCGGAGATCGTAGAGTACATCGATGAGCATGAGACCATCGAGGGAGCGCCTCACCTTAAGGATGAGGATCTTGTGGTGTTTGACTGCGCCTTCAAGCCCGCCAATGGCAGCCGCTCGATCCAGTATATGGGTCACCTGCGGATGATGGGGGCGGTCCAACCGTTCATTTCCGGGGCGATCTCCAAAACCATCAACATGCCCAGTGACGTGACCGTGGAGGAGATCATGCAGGCTTATATCGAAGCCTGGAAGCTGAGGGTAAAAGCAGTGGCTATCTACCGAGATGGTTCGAAGCGAACCCAGCCCCTCAACACTTCGAAAGAGGAGGACAAAGCGCCAAAGGCCGCAGAGGTGAAGGAGTCTCGGCCCTTTAGGCGCAAGCTGCCCGACGAGAGGAGATCAATCACGCACAAGTTCGACATCGCCGGACATGAGGGTTACATAACAGCCGGGATGTATGAAGACGGCCAGCCAGGGGAGATTTTCATTACCATGTCCAAGGAGGGTTCCACGATATCAGGCGTGATGGATTCTTTTGCCACGGCGATCTCCCTGGCCTTGCAGTATGGGGTGCCTTTGAGAATTCTAGTGGACAAGTTCAGCCATATGCGCTTCGAGCCCTCCGGTTTCACCAAGAATCCGGATATCCCTATGGCGAAATCGATCATGGATTATCTCTTCCGCTGGCTTGCCACTAAATTTTTGGATCGGGAGGCGCAAAGGGAAATCGGCATCGTCAAGGGTGATCGGGAGGAAGATAACGCCGACAAGAAGGTTCTCCCGCTGAACTCCCAGGGCCCGCGCGGAGGGGCTCCGGTAGTGACGATTAGCAGCGTTACCAGCCTCTACCAGCAGGACGCACCGCCCTGTCCTGATTGCGGAGCGATCATGATCCGTAGTGGGGCCTGCTACAAGTGCATGAACTGTGGAGCTGTAAGTGGTTGCTCATAAAGAGAACCCGATGAATAGCTGGCTCCGCGGTGAGGTTGATGGGAGAGGTTAAGTCTTTCTCTGCACGGTCTTATCTTGCCGCCAAGCTCTGTACCTACTGCGGCCGGCGGCTCTCCTTTTTCGGCGGCAGATACGATTCCAAGGTCAAGGATTACATCGTTCCCCTTCCCAAAGGCGGAGAGGATCTCTCGGAGAATATCGTGGCAAGCTGCAAGGAGTGTCATGTCCTTAAGGGCGACTATCTCAACTATAGCCTCTTGCCCCTCTCCCTGAATCGTCCGCGACTCATTGCCGATATCAGACGGTATCTCAGGGAAGTCCGGCTGGTTATTGGCAGCCGTCCCTCAATGATGGATCTTCCTCGATAGGGGGGAGATGCTGAGGCTACTTTTTTTCCAGGTGCAGGACCCCGTTCTGGGTGTCGATGTCCATGCGAAAGTTGCTCAAGAAGTTCAGTCCCAATAGCCCTGAGATGCCGGGATCGGGAAAGACATCGTAAACCGCTGCGGTCAGATCTTTAACCTGCAGCCCTCCCACATCTATCGAGCTCAAGTTTACTAAAGGGGCCTGGATAATACCGTTCGCAGTCTGAAAAGGTATGGTAGGAAGTTTCTTCTCCAAGTCGATTTCTAGCTCCTTGGCGGTGGCCTGGGAGATCATCGTATAGCTCGCCCCGGTATCGACAACAAATTTCGCCGTGGCCTTTTCATTGAGGGTTGCAGGGACGATCACCACAGTCCCCCTCTTCTGGAACGGGACCGATGCCTTGTCGAAGGAGACGGGCTTCGAGGCTTCCTGACTTCTTGGAGTATCCGGCATCTTTGTTCTCGTCGCATTGGCCTTGAACTTCTCTGGGATATTGTGCAGGTTGTCGGTGTAGTGAACTACCCCCCTCTCATCCACCCAGCGAAGGATATCGGCAGCGGAGGAGGTAGCGGGCGAAGACAGATACAACATCGCGGCTATAAAAACAACGTAGCCTCGCTTCATAACTGTATAATCTAGCATAAAAAGCCCCGGGAGAAAAACGATCCCCTTTCCATAACCCTTTTTTGCTTGACAAAGTTCCGTGAACCCTTCCATAGTAAGCCTTAAGCTTTGTGATGGCGGAAAAAGTTAAAAGTGCTTGGCTTGCTGCTGTCTTGACTGTTTTTGTCCCTGGACCGGGGCAAGCCTACGCGGGAAGGGTTGAGCGGGGCTACCGATTATGCCGCGAGTTTTCTTGATGTACGGCTTTACAAGGCAATGGTAGTATGCTAAAAAATTAGTAAATCAAAAGGAAAGAGAGAAGACGAACGGAGGATACATGGAGATTGCTCAGCATCACAGGAAAGGCGTTATTGAGCAGTTCAGACTCCATCAGACCGATACCGGCTCGCCTGAAGTGCAGGTTGCGCTGCTCAGCCAGCGCATCAATCACCTTACCGAGCACTTCAAGATTCACGTTAAGGATCACCACTCCCGCCGGGGTCTCCTTATGCTAGTAGGGCAGAGGAGGAGGCTTCTCGATTATCTCAAGAAGAACGATTACGAGAGATACCAAAGTCTGATCCATCGGTTGGGTATTAGGAAGTAGTGGTCGCCGGCTGGAAGTCCCCTTCCTTTATTTTTCCGTGAAATCCCTCTCCTTCGAAGGGATCAAAATATGACAAAAAAAATTGAGGTTGAGTACTACGGCCGTCCCCTATCCATAGAGGTAGGCAGGATGGCAAAGCAGGCGGACGGCTCCGCCTTGGTCCGTTATGGTGAGACGGTGGTGCTGGCGACGGCGGTAGCCGACAGGGAGGCAAGACGCGACACCGATTTCTTTCCCTTAACCGTAGACTATCAGGAAAAAACTTTTGCCGCGGGCAAGATCCCGGGCGGTTTCTTCAAGCGGGAAGGCCGGCCCTCCGAGAAGGAGATTCTCACCTGCCGGCTGATCGACCGGTCGATCCGGCCGCTTTTTTCCGACGGACTAAGGTGCGAGACCCAGGTCATTGCCACGGTGCTTTCCGCCGACAAGGAAAACGATCCGGACGTGGTTGCGATGCTGGCGACGTCGGTTGCCCTGGAGGTCTCTGATATCCCCTTTAAAGGACCGCTCGCCGGCGTCAGGATCGGAAGGGTCCAGGGAGAGTGGGTAATCAATCCGACCCAGAGCCAGCTCCAGGAAAGCGACACAGATATCTTCCTCTCAGGGAGCCGCGACGCCATCGTGATGGTGGAAGGCGGGGCATGGATGGTGCCGGAAGATGCAATCTTAGAGGCCTTGTTCCTGGGCCATAAGGCCATCCAGCCGCTTTTGGATTATCAGGAAGAGATTAAGCGGGAGATGGGGAAGAGCAAACGATCAGTCCCAATTGTCGAACGGGATCGGGGACTGGTTCAAAACGTCGACGAGCTTGCCCGCAAAAAAATCCTCGAAGCCATTGCCATTCCGGAGAAGCAGGAGCGCTACAAACGCCTGGATGAGGTCAAGGGCGAGGTCCTCTCCCAGGCCCTGCTCGGGCACCCGGAGAAGGAAAGAGAGATCAAGGGGATCTTTGAGGAATTGAAAAAGGACTATTTTCGCCAGCTCATCGTCGACGAGCGGCGGCGGATCGATGGCCGGGGTCTTAAAGATGTCCGCCCGATTAGTTGTGAAGTTCAGGTCCTTCCCCGTACCCATGGATCGGCCCTCTTTACCCGGGGAGAGACGCAGGCTCTGGTCGTTACCACTTTGGGAACCGCCTCTGACGAGCAAAAGATCGATGCCCTGATCGGCGAGCACTACAAGAAATTCATGCTCCACTATAACTTCCCTCCCTTCAGTGTCGGAGAGGTGAAATTCCTGCGCGGTCCGAGCCGGAGAGATATCGGCCACGGCGCCTTGGCGGAGCGGGCGCTGATTCCCGTCCTTCCCAAAGAAGAAGGTTTTCCCTATACCCTTCGTATCGTCTCAGAAGTCTTGGAGTCCAATGGTTCCTCCTCTATGGCCACCGTTTGCGGGGGCTCCCTTTCCCTCATGGATGCCGGCGTGCCGATCACTGCCCCGGTGGCTGGAATTGCTATGGGTCTGATCAAGAAAGGAGATCAGGTCCGCGTGCTTTCGGATATCCTGGGAGACGAAGATCACTTGGGGGACATGGATTTTAAAGTGGCGGGGACCCGTGAGGGGATCACCGCCCTGCAAATGGATATCAAGGTCAGCGGCGTCAGCCGGGAGATTATGCGTGAGGCCCTCTATCAGGCGCGGGAGGGAAGGATCGGGATTCTTGAGGTGATGGAAGCCGCGATCTCCGAGCCGCGCACAGAGATCTCTAGCCACGCCCCCAGGATCGTTACGCTGAAGGTCAAGCAGGAAAAGATTCGCGAAATCATCGGCCCGGGAGGCAAAGTCATCCGCGGCATCGTCGAGGAGACGGGCGTTAAAATGGATGTGGAGGATGACGGCACGGTAACCATCGCATCGAGCGATGAGGCCGCCACTCGCAGGGCCGTGGAAATGGTCCAGAGGATTACCGCTGAAGCGGAGATCGGGAAGATCTACAAGGGGACGGTTAGAAAGATTATGGACTTCGGGGCCTTTGTGGAGATTCTCCCCGGTACCGATGGCCTGGTACACATCTCCCAGCTGGCGCCCGAACGTGTGCACCGGGTTACCGATGTGCTGAAGGAGGGGGATGAGGTGATGGTCAAGGTCCTGGAAATCGATAAGCAGGGAAAGATCAAGCTCAGCCGCAAAGAGGCTCTCGCAGAAACAGGTAAATCGCCATCCCCTAGGGGTCCGAGGGCTCATCGCGACGATCCAGCGCCGGGAGAACGCTAAACGGCCTGTTCCTCTCCATGTTTAATAAGACCGTCCTGACCAACGATATTCGCATCCTGTCGCATGAGATGGCAGATACCCGCTCCGTTAGCCTGGGAATCTGGGTAGAGAACGGGTCACGTCACGAGTCGCGCCACCAAAACGGGATTTCGCATTTCATCGAGCACCTTCTCTTCAAAGGGACCGAACAGCGCAGTGCGGCCCGCATCGCGGAGGAGATGGACTCGGTCGGCGGCGTGCTGAATGCCTTTACTGCCAAGGAATACACCTGTTACTACGCCAAGGTGCTTGACGAGAACCTGCCGCTGGCGATCGATCTGCTAACCGACATTTTTCTCCATTCGGTTTTTGATCGGGAGGAGATCGAACGGGAACGGTCGGTGATCTTACAGGAGATCTCCCAGGCGGAAGACACTCCTGATGATTACGTCCATGATCTTTTCAATCTGGATTTTTTCAGAGATCATCCCTTGGGCCGGCCGATTTGCGGGGAAGCAGCGACGGTCTTAAACTTTCACCGCGACGATTTCCTCCAATTCGTTCAGGAGCGCTATCTCCCCGGCCGGGTCATCGTGGCCGCGGCAGGTCATCTC
>Ga0209640_10004652_pt1 | contig 12028 bp, 15 predicted proteins | sample RifCSP10_1_FD_184018 | JGI IMG/M metagenome (GOLD analysis project Ga0209640, IMG submission 184018) | Soil microbial communities from Rifle, Colorado - Rifle CSP2_sed 10_1 (SPAdes) (version 2) | ecosystem: Environmental > Terrestrial > Deep subsurface > Rock core/Sediment | place: Rifle... | reverse complement strand
GGAGAACATCTTCGCCCACGGCGACAATGCAACCTCGACGTCGGGCACGACGTGGACGCTCGAGCCCAATCAGCCGGATCTGTGCTCGACGCCGAACCGCTTCACGCAGCGAATTGGCGCTGGCTCGCTCAGCATCGCGCTGTCGACGCAGGACACGTTGATCGCACCGGTCCCGGGCGGCCAGACCGTGTCGTGGACTGCCTACCTCGTCATGCCGTGCACAGGTAGCAGCGGTGCCGGCCAGACCATGACGTTCCCGTACGTCTTCACCGCGGTGCTCGGTTAGGAGGAGAGATGAGAAGGAGAGATCTGATCACGGCTGCCGCGGGAGCGCTCGTGGCGACCGTGCTTGCGGGCGGGGTCGCCTGGGCGGCGATCCCGTCGGGCGGCGGCGTCTACACCGCCTGCATGCTGAAGAACATCGGGACGGTCCGGCTGATCGACAAGTCGCTGCCGGCGAACAACCTGATGAGTCACTGCAAGCCCGCGCTCGAGGTCGAGATCTCATGGAACCAGCAGGGGCAATCCGGCCCGCAGGGCATGCAGGGGCCACCCGGCGCGAACGGCGACGACGGAACCGACGGCGCGGGCCCGACCGTTGCCCCGGTAGCCGCGGGAGACCCGAACTCTCCGGCGGGCGGCGCCGCGATCACGGACGCCGCAGGCTCGACCGCGTATGTCTGCAGCGGGCGAGACGGAGCAGACGGCGAACCCTTCGCGGGCACGTTCACAAGTCCGAACGGTGAATACTCGATCAGCGTCACGGACACGGGCATCAGCCTCGCGAAGGGACCGACGACGAGGATCTCGATTCAGGGAGACGACGTCATCGTCCGCGCGGCGCAGAACCTCGACGCAAGGGCCAGTTTCCACGCGAACCTGCAGGCTGGAGGCTTCCTGGATCTGCGCGCTCAGGCGTTGGTTCGAGTGAACGGTGACGCGACGCCCTGCCAGTTGGCCGCGCGCATGTCGGATGCCGTGATGGTGGTTCCCGGGACGGGTGTCGGCGCCATCACCGGCGGATCCTCAAGGGTGTGCATCGGCTGAAAGAGCGTGTATAGTGCTAGCACTTTGGCTGCTAGCAATCCACAGAAGAGAGCGGGCATCCTGGTCAGGATGCCCGCTCCATTGAAGGAGGCACTCGTCCGCGAGACTGCCCGCCGCGGTTCAAACGTCAACGACGTGGCCGCTGGGATTCTCGCCAATGAGTTCGGCGTCGAGTACCAGCCGAGCGGGCGCCGCCGCAAAGTGCTAGCAGGCTCGAGCCCCGTCCTCCTCCTGCGCGTGCCGCAGGAGCTGAAGGACGAGATCCACGCGGAGGCGTCGCGACGCGGCTCCAACGCCAACGACGTCATCCTCGCCGCGCTCGCCGACGGGCTCGGCGTCCCGTCGGCAAGTAGACGAAAGGAACCCATGGCCAGCACGAACGGCTCGAAGGCAGGCGCGCGCGCGAAGGACAAGGTGCGCGTCGCGATCATCGGCGTGGGCAACTGCGCCAACTCCCTCCTCCAGGGCGTCGAGTACTACAAGGACGCGAAGCCCGAGGACTCGGTCCCCGGTCTCATGCACGTCGACCTGGGCGGTTACCACGTCTCGCACATCGAGTTCACCGCCGCGTTCGACGTCGTGAAGGGGAAGGTCGGCGTCGATCTCGCCGACGCGATGTGGGCACACCCGAACGACACGATCAAGTTCGCCGACGTCCCCAAGACCGGCATCAAGGTCTCACGCGGCATGACCCACGACGGGATCGGCAAGTACCTGTCACAGATCGTCGAGAAGGCTCCGGGCCAGACGGACGACGTTGTCGGGATCCTCAAGGAGACCGGAACCGACGTCGTTGTCAACTACCTCCCCGTCGGCTCCGAGGCCGCGACGAAGTGGTACGCCGAGCAGATCCTCGAGGCGGGCGTCGCGATGGTGAACTGCATGCCCGTCTTCATCGCGCGCGAGCCCTACTGGCAGAAGCGCTTCGAGGACGCGGGCGTGCCGATCATCGGCGACGACATCAAGTCGCAGGTCGGCGCGACCATCACACATCGCGTGCTGACGACGCTCTTCGGCGACCGCGGCGTCCACCTCGACAAGACGATGCAGCTCAACGTCGGCGGCAACTCCGACTTCCTCAACATGCTCGAGCGCGAGCGGCTCGAGTCGAAGAAGATCTCGAAGACGAACGCCGTCACCTCGATGCTCGACTACGAGATCGGCGACAAGAACATCCACGTCGGCCCCTCGGACTACGTGCCCTGGCTCACCGATCGCAAGTGGGCGTACATCCGCATGGAGGGCTCGTCGTTCGGCGACGTCCCGCTGAACATCGAGCTGAAACTCGAGGTCTGGGACTCGCCGAACTCGGCCGGCATCGTCATCGACGCCGTCCGGCTCGCGAAGCTCGCGCTGAACAATGGGATCTCCGGCGCGCTCGAGTCTCCGAGCGCCTACCTCATGAAGTCGCCGCCGAAGCAGATCCGCGACGACGAGGCGCACGAGCAGATCGAGCGCTTCATCACCAAGAACGCCGTCACCAAGACCACGAAGAAGGCGGCGGCCAAGACGTGAGCAGCCAGCGCCTCGCGCGCGTCTTCTGGATCAGCGCGGCGGCTGGCCTCGTAGTCGCCGCGCTGATCGCTCTCGCGGCAGTCGTTCGTGGAGACTTCTCCGACACAGACGGCCGGATCCTCGGAACGCTCGCAGCGCTCCTTCTCGCCGGAGGCACCCTGATCTCCGGACTCGTTCTCATCGACCGTGACAACGCGCTTCTCGGCCGCGTCGCCGTCGTCCTCTCACCGCTGGGCTTCGCGTTTCTCGCCTACGCGATCTGGGACTTCGTCTTCGACGGAGGGCAAGATCAGTGGCGTTGGGGGTGGGCTGGGGCCCTCATCTTGATCGCGTCGCTGATTGCGGTAACGGCGCGCCTGCTGGCCGAATCTCCGTCCTTCACACCCCTCGCGGTCGTTACGGGCATCCTCGGCAGCGCAGCGGCCGCGGTCTCGATCTACGCGATCTGGAATCACGAATCGGACACGATCGGCAAGGCGCTCGCCGTGCTCTGGATACTCACCGGCGTCTGCTACTTCCTCATCCCTGTGCTCGAGCGGTTCCGTGCTGAGACGCCGGACCCGGAGGTACGGGTGCTGGCTTCGCTCGACGGCGTCGAGCTCGTTCTGACCCGATCTCGCAACGGACTCGAGGTCGTCCTCGCCCCCGGCGAGCGCCTCGCTCTCCGACGACGCCCAGCACCCGAGTAGCGCGCGGAACCCACTTTGTGGCTCAGAGCCACAAGGTTAGAAACGCGCGTCCTTGCTTACGCTTGAGGCCGCTCGTCTCGCGGATGGTCAAGTCGGGGTGCGGTGTCCTCCGCGACGAAGCCCACGCGACGGTGAGACGCGTCGCAGAACGGCTTCGTCAGCGAGTGCCCGCATCGGCACAGGACGATCGCGCTCCCTTCCGGTAGCACGAACTCGTTGTCGTCCGCATCGATGATGCGAACGGGCCCCTCCACCTTGTACGGCCCGTTCGCACGGGCCTTGATCGTCACATCGGTCATCGCAGCAAGGTACAAGTAACGCCGCGGCCGCGAAAGCGGCCGCCTTCAGGGATTTTCGCGCGAGCAGAATCCGTACTCGCGGATTCTGTTCTTGCGCACTATGGGGCTAGACTCGCTCGACCGTGGGCCTGCGCATCTGCTTCGTCACGCCGTTCGCGTGGTCGCAGCCGCACGAGGTCAACGTGCATGTCGCTGGCACGGCCGCCGCCCTTCGGCAGCTGGGCCATGACGTCACCGTGCTCGCGCCGTCGTCGCGAGCTCGCGACCTTCTCGCCGGCCGTCGCGCTCTCCAGCGTCGGGCCAACGCGGAGGTCATCGCCGTCGGTCCCTCGATCCCACTTTCACGCCGAACTCACATCGGCATACCGGTCGCTGTCCGCGCAAATCTGAGGCTTGCCCTCAGCAGCGGGCGCTTCGACGTCGTTCACGGATTCGAGCCCGGACTTCCGAGCCTGTCGTACCTCGCACTTACCTCGACGCGCGCGCTCACAGCGGCAACGTTCCTCTCGCCCGACCGGTTGGGCTACCCCGCGCGTCGGTCGCGTCGAGATCGGCTACGAATCCGAATCGACGCCCTCCTCGCGACCTCCGACGAGACCGCGAAGGCTGCTGGCGAGCGCTTCGAGGGCGACTACCGACTCGTGCCGATCGGTGTGGATGCAACGCTCTTTGCGCCCGCCGCCAAGCGAAACGTCATCGTCCACGAGCTCGAAGTAGCGGGCCGCCCCGTGACAAGGGCGCTCGTTCGCCTCCTGTCCGAGCTTCCCGACTGGGAGCTCACGCTCCTGCACACGAAGCCACTTGGGTTTCGCCCTACGATCCCGCGATCGGTGCGCGCTCGAGCGCACGTTCTGTCCGCGAGGCGCGAGGATCAGCGCGCGGCCGCTCTCTCCGGCGCCGCGATCTTCGTCCCAGCACCCGCGGGCGAGGAGCGTCTCGGGCTGGAGGCCGCCGCGTGCGGGCTCGCGATCGTGCCGGGCGAGCCGCCGGATACGGTCACGGATGAGGTTCGGAAGCTGGTCGCCGACCAGGCGGCCAGGGTCCAGCAGGGCGCCGTCGAAAGAGCGCGCGCCGAGCGCCAGAGCTTCGACCGCGTCGGCGCCGAGCTCGCCGCCGTCTACACGCGGCTGGTTCGGAAGCGCCGGGTTCGAGCTGACTCCACAGCCGAGGACGACCCGCTCGAAGGCCGTGACTGGATCGCGGTCGACCTCCACATGCACACGGACTGGTCGCACGACTGTTCGACGCCCGCAGCCGACCTGCTCGATCACGCCGAACGCATCGGACTGGGCGGAATCGCGGTCACGGACCACAATGCGTTCGGCGGCGCCCTCGAAGCAGTCGAGCTCGCGCACCGGCGAGATCTCATCGTGATCCCTGGCGAGGAGGTCAAGACCGACGGCCAGGGCGAGGTCATCGGTCTGTTTCTCACCGAGGAGATTCAGCGCGGGTTGCCTTTCGGTGACACGATCGAGGCGATCCGCGAGCAGGGAGGCCTCGTCTACCTCCCGCACCCCTTCGATCGCCTCCACGCCATTCCGGATCCGTCGACCCTGCACCGCCACCTCGCCGAGATCGACGTGTTCGAGGTCTTCAACGCGCGTCTTCTGCGCGACTCGTTCAACGACGAGGCGCTCCGCTTCGCGCAGAAGTACCGGTTGCTACAGGGGGCGGGGTCGGACGCGCACGTGCTCCAAGGCGTCGGCACGGGAGCAGTGCGCATGCGCCGATTCGACGGCCCGGAAGAGTTTCTCCTCTCGCTTCGCACAGCCGAGATCCTGCGTCGACCGAAGTCGCTCGCCTACCTCCAGTCGCTCAAGTGGGTGGCTCAGGTCAAGGAAAAGGTCCGCTAAGGGAGAAGGTGCTTGGGACTCCGTGCCCGCGGCCGTGCCCACCGACGAGATCTATGAGCGCTACCTCAAGAAGGCCATCTCCGAGATCAACGAGCTCGGGGACGAGCTGGCGCGCGCGGGCGACGAGCTCAGGATCCCGGTCCTCGGATCGGGGCATCCGCTGGCGGACGTCTTTCTCCTCAAGTACTCCCCGCAGCCGGCGGAGATCCAGGAGGGCGTCGCGTTCTTCGGCCGCGCGGGCCAGGCCGTGCTGAAGTCGCTCCAGCGCCTCCACGTCGATCCTCTTGCCGTGTACGGGACGAACTGCCTGAAGTTCGGGACGGAGGACGCTGCGGATGCTGCCGGCTGGCTTACACGCGAGCTGTACATCGTCCAGCCGAAGCTCGTCGTCGCAATGGGCGAGCACACCGTCGCGTTCGTCAACGAGCTTCGCTTCCCCCTGTCCGACGCGGTCGACGATGCGACGCACGGCGTCATGCAGCGGTTCACACCGACGATTGAGGCACTCGTAACGCCTGACGTCGACGAGTCCCTCGACGAGCAGCCGGCAAAGACCGCTTTCTGGAATGCCTTCAAGGCACTCGGCCCCTGGTGGGCAGAGCAGCCCCCATACTGATGCGCAAGACCGGGATCCGCGAGCGCGGATTCCGGTGGCGCAAAGAGCCCTGAAGGCGGCCGCTCCACGGCCGCGGCGCACATGGACCTCGAGTCTTCACCTCAGATCAACCACAACCGAACCGGAGCGCTCGCCGCACTCCTCGTCTTGCTCGTGCTCTATGGCGCTGGCGCCGAGCACCTACCCGGTCTGCCTTCGGGTCTCGATGTCGTCTTCCACAGCGCCGTCGTCTTCCCGGCCTTCGCTGCCGCGATCTGGATCGCACTTCCGCTCGCACGGGCTCGCAGCCGGGTTCTTCTCATCGCGGCGGCCGTGGTCGGCGCCTTTGCTCTGGCTCTCACGCTGCTCGACGTCGACTCCGCCGCCAACGGGGCGAAGCTAGCCTGCTACGCCCTCATCGGGTTCTGTTTCCTCACGCTCTTCGAAGAGCTCTGGTGGATCGCACTCGTCGCGGTGCTCGTGCCCTGGGTGGACATCTGGTCGGTCGCGGCCGGCCCGACCGAGTACGTCGTCGAGGAGCAGCCCGGGCTCTTCGAGCGGATCTCGGTCGCGTTTCCGAATCCGGGCGAGACGGGAACCGTCAACATCGGCCCACCCGACATCCTCTTCTTCGCGCTCTTCCTCGCCGCGGCCGACCGCTTCGCGCTTCGCGTCACGTGGACGTGGGTCGGGATGACCGGCTTTCTCGCGGGCACGCTGGTGCTCGTATGGACGTGGGACGACATCGCGGGACTTCCCGCTCTACCCGCGGTGTGCCTGGGGTTCCTGATCCCGAACGCCGACCTGCTCTGGCGCGAGGTCCGCGCCGCCCGATCCCGCGCTACGACTGACTAGAACGGCGCAAGACCGGAATCCGCTAGCGCGGACTCCGGTCGCGCAAAGATCCCTGAAGGCGGCCGCTCTCGCGGCCGCGGCGCTCGTCGTTCACGTCGGCCGTGTGAGAAGGGAAACCGACTCGACGTGCGGTGTGTGCGGGAACATGTCCACCGGGCGGCAGCGCACGAGCTCGTATCCGTACTCGTCCCGCAGGACCTGAACGTCGGACGCGAGAGTCGTGGGGTTGCACGAGACGTACACGATCCGTCGAGCACCGAGAGCGCCCGTGCGCCGGAGTGCCTTGCCCGCGAGACCCGCGCGCGGCGGATCGACGACCACGACGTCTGCCGTTCCCGCCTTCCCGGCGAGCTCTTCGAGCGTCTGTCCTACGTTCCCGGCGTAGAACTGTGCATTCTCGATCCCGTTGAGCTCGGCGTTCTCGATGGCACAGGCCACCGCCTCTTCCGAGATCTCAAGGCCCCACACCGAGCCGGCGTCGGGGGCGAGAGTAAGTCCGATCGTGCCTGTACCGCAGTAGAGGTCAAAGACGTTCTCGTCGCCGGTGAGGCCGGCGAACTCGCGCGCCAAGCCGTAAAGCTGCTCGGCCATCTCCGTGTTCGTCTGCAGGAACGCGGATGGACGCACGCGGAAACGGAGCCCGAGGATCTCCTCTTCGATCGCGTCGCCGCCCCAGAGAAGCTTCGTCGGGAGGTTCGTCGTCTCCGCCGGTGTGTCATTGATCGCCCAGTGGATCGAGCGCATCTCCGGGAAGCGCCGAAGAACGTCGACGAAGTACCCCGCCTCGAAGCGCTCACCCGGCGCCGTGACGAGGACGACGAGCGCTTGGCCCGTGTTCCTTCCCTCTCGAACGACGAGATGCCGCAGATACCCCTCACCCGTCGCCTGGTCGTACGGCTCGAGCCCCTCTTCTCGCGCCCAGCCGCGAACCGCGAGCCTGATCTCGTTGCCGACGTCGGTGGTGAGCAGGCATTCCTCGATGCCGACCACCTCGTCCCAGCGCCCGGCGCGATGGAAGCCGAGGTCGACTCCGTCGTCACCGCTCGAGAACGAGTACTCGAGCTTGTTGCGGTACCCGTAGATCGACGCCGCCGGCACGATCGGCTCGAGCGGCGGATCGGCGATGCGCCCGATTCGCACCAGCGCGTCTCGTACCTGCTGCGCCTTCTGCTCGAGCTGCACCTCGTAGGAAAGATCCTGGAACCTGCAGCCACCACAGGTCCCGAAGTGCCGGCACGGCGCCTCGACGCGGTCGGGTCCGGGCTCGAGGAGAGCGCTCGCGAATCCCTCCGCGTACCCGCGTTTGACCTTCGTTACCCGCGCGTGAACGCGATCGCCCGGCAACCCCCCGCGAACGAAGACCACGAACCCGTCGTGCCGCGCCACGCCGTTGCCGCCATACGCGAGCGACTCGATCGAGAGCTCGAGCTCCTCTCCCTTGTGAACGGGCGCGGCCATTCCGGCCAGGGTATCCGTGGAGCGACTGGCACGAGTTCGTCACACCTCGGTGCCAGGCACCCGCGACGATGGCGGCGTGTGTCTACACCGACACCCAAACGCCGCTGTTCGAACGAGAGGACGCCGACGCTATCGTGAGTGGGCTGTTTGACATTCGGCGCGAGCTCATTCGGATTCGAGTAGCCCTCGAGGAGGACGAGGATGGCGAAGAGGAAGAAGAGGACCCTGCCGCCTGAACTACTCGCGGAGTGGGACGAGCGCTCTCGCGAGACGACTCGGCTCCTCGAGGAGCGGATCGCATACCACCGGGCGAAGCTCGCCGAAGAACGAGAGCGCAAGCAGCGCCGCTTCTGGTGGCGCTACCGCAGTACGGAGACGTAGACGGTCCGCTCGCGCGGCCCGGATAGGCGCGGCCACACCTTCTGCGTAGCCGCGCCGCACCTCGACCTCCTACACCATGCTCCTAGCGTGGTTCTGGTTGTGGATCTGGATGAATCGCGGCTCAATCGCAGGCGCCTGACCGCCCGTTGCGGCCGCCAATGCCGCGCCGAGTCGACTGTCGAAGAAGCGCTCGAAGTCCTCCTGCGATTCCCAGATGTCGAAGACCAGCAAGCCATCTTCCGTCGGGCCCGCGTAGTGGGAGACGAAGCCGTCCGGCAGATCCTGCTCGCTCCACTCGAGGTGCTCCATGACCGAGTCGTAGAGCTCCGTTGTCATCCCGGGGGCTTCCATGACCATCGCTACTGCCATCACAAGCTCCTTTTGGTGGGAGATCCGAGACAGCGAGATCATGCGTCATGCGAACGCGTCTGTCTAGCACGTAGGCGCGAGAGCTAGGTGATGTCTCGCCTCCTAAGGCGGAGGAGCGCTAGGGCCGCCGCCAGGGTCACCCAGGCGAGGCTCACGGCGACGGAGCCGGGGAACGATAGGCCGTCGCCACTCGAGTCGACCATGCCGCCGACAGACGATGCGGGCAAGTACTCCGCGACCCCGTCCAGGTCGAGGAGCCCCAGCAGCACCCAGCAGAGCGGCTCGGCCACGAAGATCCAGACGAGAGTCCCAACGAGCGCGCCAACCTGCGAGTGAACCGTGCCTCCGACAGCAGCACCGAGAACGCCGGCGAGCACAGCCGCGACGAATGCACGTGAGGCGGCATCGACACCCTCGCCGAGCTCGAGCGGCACATCGAGAAGGCCGAGCCACACCACCGCTATGGCCGCTATCACAGTGAACGTTAGGAACATCAGCCCGAGGCCAGTCAAAGCTCCAGCCACGAGCTTCGTCCCAAGCAGGCTGCCGCGTCGCGGCGTCGCCAGGAGCGTCCGCGCGATTGTGCCGTGGCGAAACTCACTCGTGACGAGGATCACGCCGAGGAGCAACGCCAGAACCACAGCCGCAAAGGACGCGTCCAGGACGATCCGGAACTGGAACTCGGGATCGAGCCGACCGCTCGCGGATTCCCCGCCGATGTTCCCGGCCGTGGCCAACGCGGCGAGGAGAGCTGCGACGAGCACGAACCCCCAAGTCGCTCGTACGGTCCTGAGCTTCAGGAGCTCCGCTGCGAGGAGGCGGGTCACGCGCCCCGCTCCCCGGGTTCACCCGTGAGCTCCAGGAAGACCTCCTCGAGCGTTGCGCGCGCGGCTGACAGCTCGTGCAGAACGACGCCGTTGGCGGCTGCGATCTCTCCGATCCGCTCGGGCGCGGCCGCCACCTCGAGACGGCCGTCACCCACGCTGCGAGCCTCCAGCTGCTCACGGGCGAGCAGCGTCGCAAGGCGATCGGCGTCCGGAGAGCGAACCGTCGTCGTGCCCGCCGCCAGCGCCTCGACCTCTGCCATTGCCGCGTGCCGGATGAGCTTTCCGCGATGGATGATCACGACCTCGTCGACCGTCTGCGCAACCTCCGCGAGTACATGGCTCGAGATGAGGATCGTGCGCCCCTCGCCCGCAAGTGAGCGAAGAAAGTCACGAAGCCAGCGCATGCCCTGCGGATCGAGGCCGTTCGCCGGCTCGTCGAGGACGAGCACCTCGGGATCGCCGAGTAGCGCCGCGGCGAGGCCTAGGCGCTGACGCATTCCGAGCGAATAGCCCTTTACGCGACGCCGTGCGACACCGGTCAAATCGACGAGCGAGAGCACCTCTTCGACTCGAGATCGGGGCACGCCCCCGGCAGCGGCCAGCACCCGGAGATGGTTTCGACCCGAGCGCCCCGGATGTGCGTCGAACGTCTCGAGCACGGCACCGACGCGCTGCACCGGCCGGTCCAGCTGGCGGTAGGGCAGGCCCAGGACTGCTGTCCTTCCGGAGGTCGGCGTGACCAGGCCCAGGATTGCCCGAAGCGTCGTCGACTTTCCTGCTCCGTTCGGGCCGAGAAACCCGGTGACCGTCCCGGGAGCGACTGAGAAAGAGAGATCGTCGACCGCTAGCGTGGCTCCGTAGCGTTTGGTGAGTCCCTCGACCTCGATCACTGGATCGTCGAGACGTAGACCGTTCGGTCGCGCGGCCCGTCGAACTCGCAGAAGAAGATCCCTTGCCAGGTGCCGAGGGCCAGCGAGCCGTCTTCGCGCTGCGGAATGACGACGCTCGGCCCCATGAGCGCGGCCCGCACGTGCGTGGGCGCGTTCTCCTCGCCCGGCTCGGTGTGCTCCCAGGGCCATCCGTCCTCGACCATGCGCTCGAGCGCAGACTCGAAGTCGCGCGCGACCGCCGGATCGGCATGCTCGTTGATCGTCACGCCCGCGGTCGTGTGCGGGACGTAGACGAGCACCGCCGCTCCGCGCTCGTTCGCAATCGCCTCGCGCACGTCGCGTGTGATGTCGACGACATGGCTCCGCCGCGCGGTGCGAACGCGAATCTCGTGCACGCGCGACCTAGAGAGCGCCGCCGGCGGCGGGTGGAGCTCCGGCCCCGAGCGGGCTCTCGCCACCCGCCGCGCGGCCGAGGTGCTCCTCGACGTGCAGGAGGTTGTCCTTCCCCCGCTCGACGATGGTCAGTAGCTCGGTCATCGATGCGACCTCCTCGCGCTGCTCCTGGAGGAACCAGTGAAGGGACTTGACATAGCGCAGAAAGGCTCTCATCCTGTGATTAGACCCCCGGCGGATAGGCACTGGGGTGACCAGGAGGTTACAGACCATGAGCCCCAACAAGAAGCCGAGCAAGCCCGTTGACATATACACACGTGTCAGTCGAGTCTCGGGTCGGGAGGGAGAGTCCTTCCAGTCCCCCAAGCAGCAGGAGGATCGGTGCCGCGCGCAGCTCAAGGCCGACGGCCTCCGGGTCGGCCAGGCCTTCACAGACCTCGACGAGTCGGGGGCGAAGGCGTCCCGCCCGGAGTTCGACAAGGCGATGGCGCGGGTCGCTTCCGGCAAGTCCGGCGGGATCATCGTCTACGACCTCAGTCGGTTCGGTCGCTCGACGCGAAACGTGCTCGACGGCATCGACATGATCGAGGCGCACGACGCGGTCTTCGTCTCGTGCGCCGAGAAGTTCGACACCTCGACCGGCACGGGCCGGTTCGTGCTGACCATGTTCGCGGCCCTGCGCGAGCTGGAGCGGACGCAGTCGGCGGAGCGCTGGGAGGTCTCGAAGGCCGACGCACGCGCCAGGGGCGTCCACATCGGCGGCCCGAGGGCGGGCTACCTCCGGGATGAGGACGGCAAGCTCGTCGAGGTGCCCGAGTACCTCGACGCCGTCAAGGCCGCGTTTGGGCTCCGGGCGC
>Ga0209640_10004651_pt1 | contig 12029 bp, 7 predicted proteins | sample RifCSP10_1_FD_184018 | JGI IMG/M metagenome (GOLD analysis project Ga0209640, IMG submission 184018) | Soil microbial communities from Rifle, Colorado - Rifle CSP2_sed 10_1 (SPAdes) (version 2) | ecosystem: Environmental > Terrestrial > Deep subsurface > Rock core/Sediment | place: Rifle... | reverse complement strand
GTCGCCGTTCGGCGACATGGGAAGGTACCCGGGCTGCATCAGCAGCACCGACTCGGCCAGGCGGACATCGGCGGCGGTGACGACCGGGAGGTCCTTGTAGTATTTCTCGTCCACGCTGTGGGCGACATCGGGCCGGGTGTCGGAGAGCCGGTCCGACCCGAGAACTTCGACGGACTCGGTCATCTCGCCGATCTGGAGCGTGACGTCGCGGCGGACCACGTCTCCGGGTCGGAGCTCGATCCCCGCGGCCACCGCCTTCTTGAATCCGGTGATATTGACGGTCACCGTATAGGGGCCCAGCACCAGGGGACCGCTCGTGTAGGCCCCGGCGTTGTTGGTCGTGAGGACGGTCTCCACGCCGGTGGCGTCGTTCCGGATGTTGACGGTCGCGCCCGGAAGTGACGCCCCCTGGGGGTCGGTGACGACCCCGCCGATGGTCCCTCGGTCGGAGCGCTGCGCCATGAGCGGGGTGCTCAGGCAGAGGCCCAAGCCGAGGGCAACGAGCACTGGACGAGCCGCAACGACGGGGAACCTCGTCATATCCACCCCCAACGGGAGATCCAATGATTCATGACCGTGTACGTTAACCGCTTGACCGTTAACGTTAACGCGCACCATAATCGTGCGGCCTATGGGCTGTCAAGCGTTTTTTATGATCGTGTGCTCTTTGGGACCCGGCCCCGGTCAGGCCAAGGGGGCGTTTGTCTCTAGGACAGCCAAATTGTAGCCTGCGGCGGGCGAAGCGCGAGGGCCGAAATGGCGCGGACCAAGAGTGAGCTCGCCGGGCGAAGAAAGCCGCCGGGAATCCGCGAGATCGCGGAGAGCCTCGGCCTCTCGATCGGGACCGTCGACCGCGCGCTCCACGATCGCCCCGGGATCAAGCCGGAGACGCGCGACCGAATCCTGGAGCGCGCCAAGGCGCTCGGCTATCGACCGAACCTGGCGGCGCGCTTCCTCTCCTCCCAGAAGCAGCTCCGGATCGGCGTCAACCTTCCCCGCGAGATCGCGTCCTTCTTCGACCTCGTGAGAGACGGCATCCAGGAAGCGGTGCGTTCGGTGGAGACCAGCGACGTGAGGGTCATCCATCGCTCCTATCCGGGACTGGGAGACGGCGAAGAGGAAGCGCTGGCGGAAGCCGTGGCGGACGACCTCCACGGCCTCATCATGGTCCCGGGCCAGCCCGTGACCCTCGCCCCCCTCATGAAGAAGGCGGCCGAGCGCGGCCTGCCCGTGGTCTGCGTGAACACCGACTCGCCCGAGGTCGAACACCTCGTGACCGTGTGCGTCGACTCGCTCACCACCGGCTTGCTCGTGGGGGAGATCATGGGCCGGTTCCTCTCGGGAAGAGGCCGGGTGATGGTGGTCACGGGGCAGCTCAGCACGATCGACCATGCGCAGAAGGTGGCGGGCTTCCGCCAGGCGCTCTCCGAGATGTGGCCCGGACTCGGGATTGCCGCCGTGGTCGAGGCCCACGACCACGAACCGGAGGCCTACGAGAAAAGCCGGCAGGTGCTGACGAATTCGCCCGACATCGCGGGCATCTACGTGAGCACCGTCAACTCCGTCCCGGTGCTGAGGGCGATCGAGGACGTCGGTCTGGCCGGCCGCACCACCGTGATCACCTCGGACCTCTTCCCGGCCCTGGCGCCGCTCATCGAGTCGGGAAGGGTCGCCGCTACCATGTACCAGCGCCCTTCGATACAGGGCCAGATCGCATTCCGGGCGCTCTACAGGTTCCTGGTCGATGGAGTCCGGCCACGCCGAGTGATCCGCATGGCTCCCCACATCGTGATGAAGAGCAACTTGAAGCTCTTCATGGACCGACTGCCGCGGCGCACGGCCAGAGGCCGTTCCGGCGGCGGGCCCAAGCGTGGGGAGAACTCCGTCCCTGCCTAGCTTAGCTCGGACTATTCATGAGGTCGGGCTGGCCTTCCTCATGAATGGTCCGAAAGCCATCTTGTCTCCACGCCTTCAAGGTGCTGACCGTCCGAATCCGCCGGCTCCACGCCGTCGCGGCGGAGCGGCTGATATAGACTGCATTCCCCCGAGGTCGACGAACGCGGACCTCGGCAATGGTGAGTGGCATGCGCAAGAGGACTCTCTCGCTCGTCGTCCCGCTGGGAGCAACGATCCTTCTGGCCCAGGAGGCGGCCCCGCCGCCGACTTCCCAGAAGGCCCTTCCCACGTTCCCCGGCCAGGTCGATCAGGTCACGGTCGACGTCGTGGTCACGGACAAGAACAGCGTGCCCCTGAAGGGGCTCGGCAAGCAGGATCTCGAGGTTTACGAGGACGGCGTGCGACAGACGGTGGTGAGCTTCGAGGCGGTCGACGTCCCGCCCGCCCCATCCGCCACCCCCCGGCCACGCCCCAGGGTCTCCACGAACCAGGAGAAAGACGACGTCCGGGGCCGGACCTTCGTGGTGTTGTTCGACGACCTCCACCTCACCCCCGTCACCGCCCGCCGGGCCAAGGGAGCGGTGGCCGAGTTCCTCACCCACGGCGTCCGGGAAGGGGACCGGGTGACGCTCGTGGCGACCGCGGCGGGAAGCTGGTCCTCGGCCCGGATGGAGGCCGGGCGCGACGAGCTGATCGCGCTCCTGAAGCGGCTCGAGGGGCGTCACATACCCGACTCCTCCCGCGAGCGGATGACCGACTACGAGGCCATGCGCATCCACATGTCACGCGACATCGACCTGGCCCATCGCGTCCAGCGGCGCTTCGCCGACCTCGGGGTCGCCCAGCCCCAGAACCCCGAACCGTCGCAAAGCCGCATCTTCGCCACGAGCATCGACCCTTATCTGCTCTCCCGGGCCGCCGAGGTGTACACCCGGTCCACCGCCCGCCACCGCACGACGCTCGAGATCCTGGAGCGCTCGCTCGAGGCATTGAACGCGAGCAAGGGCCGCAAGTCCCTGATCCTGATCTCGGAGGGCTTCATCTACGATCCGAACCTCAAGGAGTTCAGGTGGGTGGCGCAGGCCGCGCGCCGGGCGAACGCCGCCGTCTACTTCGTGAATGCCAAGGGCCTCGAGGGCATGCCCTTCGAAATGACCGCTCAGTTCGGCGCGGCCCTGCCCCCAATGGACCTGGGCTTCGCCCTCGCGGATGAGTCCTGGGATGTGGAGGGGTCGGAGGCGATCGCCTCCGATAGCGGGGGCTTCTCCGTCCGTGACACCAACGACCTCTCCGCCGGCTTGAAGCGCATCGCCGACGAGAACAGCAGCTACTACCTCCTGGGCTACAACCCCACGAACCCCGCGCGGGACGGCGCGTTCCGGAAGATCTCCGTCAAGGTGCCGAGCCGGAAGGGCTTCGAGGTCAAGGCGCGCAAGGGCTACTACGCGCCGAGCGACGAAGGCGACGCGGGTCGCCGGAAGCCGGGGGTGGACCCGGTCTTCCAGCAGGCGCTCGACTCGCCCTACGAGATGGGGGACATACCCCTCCGCATGACCAGCTTCCTGGGGGACGAGACCCTCCTCGGCAAGGCCCGGGTGGAGGTGGTCACCGAGGTGGACCTGCGCGCCGTGGAGCTCGAACAGCGCGAGGGGCGCCACCGGGGAGGCGTCGAGTTCCTGCTGGTGACGGTCAACAACGAGACCGGGGACCTCTACCGCTACGACCAGAAGGTCGACATGAAGCTCCTCTCCGCCACCCGGGAGCGGTTCCGAAAGACCTGGTTCCCCATCCGGCGCGAGTTCGAGCTTCCGCCGGGAAGCTACCAGGCGAAGATCGTGGTGCGCGACATGCGCTCGGGTCGCGTGGCGACGGTCACCCACAAGTTCGACGTGCCCGACCTCGCCGAGTTTCGAGTCTCGACTCCCGTCCTCACCGATAGCCGCCAGGAGGGAGGCGAGCGCGCGGAGCAAGAGACCCTCCCGGTGGCGCGGCGCGAGTTCGAGCAGGTCGAGGAGCTCGTCTGCCGGTTCGAGGTCTACGGGGCGAAGCTGGATCGGTCGGGCATGCCACGGGTCGTCATGGGCTACGCGGTGAGGGGCGCGGATGGCAGCGTCATCAAGCGCGTCGAGCCCACCGAGATCATACCGACGTCACTGGGCAAGCTCTCGCGGCTCTTCCGGTTCGGCCTGCAGGCGGCTCCGCCCGGGGACTACGAGCTGGTGATGGCCTTTTTCGACCTGCTCTCGGGAAAGCGCGTCCAGATCACGGAGCCGTTCTCGGTGCGGGAAGAGGGCGCCCTCGGGCAAACGTCGCCCCGTCCGGATCATTCGCGAGACCGTCGGTCTGCGCGCGAATGATCCGCTCCGGGAGCCATCAAGGAGGGGTCGAGACCCAGAGGAGCCTTGGACAGGATGCGAATTCCTGAAGGGCGGCGCGGTCGGCGGTCAGCACGCCGGGGACCCGGGGACGCAACGACTTTCGGACTATTCACGAGGAAGGCCAGCACGGCCTCATGAATAGTCCGAGCTAGGACGTGGCGAGGTGGGCGACGCTGTAAGAGGCCCGCGGCAGCTTGAAGGTCATGGTGGGGCCCGGACGCGGCGGCTCGAGCGCGCGCGGCGCCACGAATGTCGGCCGCTCGAACGTGTTGGCGGCCTTCAGGTCGGGGCCGGTCAGGGTCTCGCAGGCCAGCACGCGCGAGGGTGTGAGGTCGCGCCAGTCCACCCTCAGCTCCCGCTCGGAGGAGAGGTCGCGATTCAGCATCAGCAGGCACACCTGGGCGTTCTGCGGGTCGAGGGTGGCGGCGACATCGAGGTAGGGGACGCGGTCGTCGCGGGCGAAGTCCGGCCGTAGCCCCTCGGCCTCGATGGGGTAGGTCTCAGACTCCACCGGGAGCTCGAGCACCCTCCCCCGCGCGTACCGGAGCGCCCACGCGTAGGGGTAGTAGATGGACTGGCGCAGCACCGAAGTCTCGTTCGTCACCAGGGGGGCGATGACGTTCAGGATCTGGGCCAGGCAGCCGACGCGCACCCGCTCCGCCTGGCGGAGCAGGGTGTTCAAGAAGCCGCCCACGAGGAGGGCGTCCTCGAGGTTGTACACCTCCTCCAGGAGCCGCGGGGCGAAGGCCCCCTGGCCGTTGGCGTAGAGCCCTCCGCGCGCGCGGTACCACACGTTCCACTCGTCGAACGACAGCCACAGCCGCTTCGGCGAGCGCTTGAGGGCCTGCACGTAGTCACACACGGCGGCGATCTCCTGGATCTGCCTCTCCATGTCCAGGTTCATGGCCAGGTATCGCGAGCTGTCGTTGCCGGTGAGGGCGGCGGTGTTGCCGTAGTAGTTGTGCAGCGAGATGGCGTCCACCTGGTCGTAGCACTCCTCGAGCACCTCGCGGTCCCAGACCAGGTAGGTGGGCATGATCGTGTTGCTCGAGCCGCAGGCGATGAGCCGAAGCTCGCGATCGAGGACGCGGATCTGCCGCGCCGCGTCCCGCGCCTTGCGGCCGTACTCGCGGGCGGTCATGTGGCCCATCTGCCAGGGGCCGTCCATCTCGTTCCCCAGGCACCAGTACTTCACGGCGTGGGGCTGCTCGTAGCCGTGCTCGCGCCGCAGATCGCTCCACTTCGTGCCCTTGGCCACGTTGCAGTACTCGACGTAGGCGACCCCCTGCTCGGGGGTGCCGGTGCCGAGGTTGAAGGCGAGCAGCGGCTCGGTGCCGACGAGCCGGCACCACTCGATGAACTCGTTGGTGCCGAACTGGTTGGTCTCGAGCGAGTTCCAGGCCCGCTCCCGCACCGTGGGGCGCTTGTCCTTGGGGCCGACGCCGTCGAGCCAGTTGTAGCCCGAGACGAAGTTCCCGCCGGGGTACCGCATGATTGGCACCCCGAGCGCCTTGGTCTCGGCGATCACGTCGGTGCGGAAGCCGCGGCGGTCGGCGAGCTTCGAGCCTGGCTCGTAGACGCCCGTGTAGATCGCCCGGCCGAGATGCTCCAGGAACGCGCCGAGCAGCCGACGGTCCAGCTCGGCCCGGTATCGCGCGGGGTTGACGACCACGCGGGCGGGCCCGGGCCCGGACGCCGCGTATCCGACGCCGCGCAGCCAGGACCCGGCGGCCAGCGCCGCCCCCGACTTGCCGAGCCCTTCCAGGAACCGGCGGCGGTGCAGCGTGGCCTTCATGCCGACCTCCCCTACCACTTCAGGATCGTCAACGAGTGCTTCGGGAACGTGTACTCGAAGCCGTTCCCGCTGGCCTTCACGCTCGCGCTGCGTGTCGCCGGCCGAACCACCCCGTCCTTGCCGAAGGTGTGCGTGGCCTTGAGGTCCGGGTGGTTCAGCTCCCAGACGTTCACCGGCCCCGAAGGCGCCCCGGCGACGTTCTCGATACGGGTCGTGATGTCGGTCTTCTCGCTCCGGTTGAGCACGTTCAGGAAGACCCGGCGCGTCTTCGGATCGTAGGTGGCGGACACGTCCAGGTAGCCGAGCTCCCGCCCCTTGTCCGGCTTGTACTGGGGCGAGTCGACCTTGACGTCGAGCGACTGGTTGCCGCGCTGCTTGGCGTACTCCGCGATCGGGAAGTAGATGGTCTGGAAGTACATCCCTTCCGGGTTCGTGAACATGGGGGCGATCACGTTCACGAGCTGGGCCAGGTTCGCCATCTTCACCACGTCGGCGTGGCGGAAGAACGCGTTCAGGAAGACCCCCATGCCGAGGGCGTCCTCGAAGTTGTACTTCTCCTCGAGACGGGTGCGGGCGATCTCGTATTCGGTGGAGCCGGGGACGAGCGTGCGGTACCACACGTTCCACTCGTCGAACGCGATGTGGATGGGCCGGGCGGCGGGGTTGCCGACCCGGACCGCCCGGATCTGCCCCTTCACGACCTCGATGCGATCGTCGAGGTCCCGGCCGAAAGCCAGGAACTCCTCGAAGTCGTTCGTCCGGTTGCCCACGTAGGTGTGGAGCGAGATATAGTCGATCTCGTTCTTGAGCCGCTCGAGCACCGTGCGGTTCCAGCCCACCCAGTCCGCGCCCGGCCCGAAGTTCGACGAGCCGGAAGCGATGAGCCGGATCGAGCCGTCGGCGCGCCGCATGGCCTTGGCGGCCTCCAGCGCGAACTTGGCGTAGTCCTCGGCGTTCTTGTGGCCGAGCTGCCAGGGCCCGTCGATCTCGTTGCCCAGGCCCCAGATCTTGACGTTCCAGGGCTTGTCGCGGCCGTTCTTGCGCCGCTGCTGGGCCCAGTAGGTGTTCGCCGACTCGTTCGTGTACTCGACCCAGTTGCGGGCGTCTTCCACGGAGCCGAGCCCGGCGTTGATGCAGAGGTAGGGCTCGACCTTCAGGCGCTCGCAGTAGGTGAGGAACTCGTCGGTGCCGAAGCGGTTGCTCTCCATCGCCCCCCAGGCGTGGTCGCGCCGGGCCGGACGCCCATCGCGTGGCCCGATGCCGTCCTTCCAGTTGTAGCCTGAGGCGAAGTTGCCCCCCGGCCAGCGCAGGAGGGTCACCCCGAGGCCCTGCGTGCCCTCCATGACGTCGCGGCGGAAGCCGTCCGCGTCCGCGAGCGGGCTCTTCTCCTCGAAGACCCCGCCGTAGACGCACCGGCCGAGGTGCTCGACGAAGTTTCCGAACACGTGCGGATGGACTTCGGCGATCACGCGGTCGGGATCGAGCTTGATACGCGCCGGCGCCGGCGCCGGCTGGGCGCCCAGCGGGGCGGGGCCGAGTGCGGCGATGGCGGCCGCGATCAGGCAGAGCAACGAGGGATGTCGTGTCACGGGTTCCTCTCCTCTCGGCGATGAACGACCCCGCTCGAGGGGGGCCGTCGTCCCCCTTCGGCGGGTCGAAAGACCTGGGGTCATGTCACAGGGCCCGCGTCTTCGAGAGCGCCTCCGACACGAGAGCCACCGCACGGCAACCGCCGGCAGACTCGTAGCGGGCGAACGTTTACCGCAGCTGTCGAATGGCTGTCAACAACAATCGTCGGAGGGCAGGGATGTGCCGAGGGGCTTGCGGGACGCGGTGGCTTCAGGAGACCCTAGGTTCGGAGGCACACCGATGAGGCTCAGGCTCCTCGCGCTCCTGCTGCTTGCTTCGCCCCCTGGATTGTGGCTGCTCATCGGCGCGCAGGCGCGCGGAAGCAAGGCGATGCAGGTCCAGGGACGCCTCGCCCGGGCGACCTTCGCCGGCGGTTGCTTCTGGTGCATGGAACCCCCCTTCGAGAAGGTCCCCGGCGTCCAGTCGGTCACCTCGGGCTACGCGGGCGGGCGGGTCAGGAAGCCGAGCTACGAGCAGGTGGCGTCGGGCGGCACCGGACACGCCGAGGTGGTGCAGATCGCCTACGACCCTGCGCGCGTGAGCTACGAGCAGCTCCTGGAAGTCTTCTGGAGGAACGTCGATCCGCTCGACGAGGGAGGGCAGTTCTGCGACCGGGGCGACCCGTACCGGACGGCGATCTTCTACGAGGGCGCCTCTCAGCGCCGCGCGGCCGAGGAGTCGAAGCGCTCGCTCGACGCCTCGGGGATCCCCGGCCGGCCGATCGTCACCGAGATCGTCCCCCTCGACGCGTTCTATCCGGCCGAGGACTATCACCAGGATTTCTACAGAATGAACCCCGCGCGCTACTTCACCTATCGCACGGGTTGCGAGCGGGACCGCCGGCTCTTGGACCTGTGGGCGAAAGTGCCGGTGAGGACGCTGGCGGCACCGCAGGCCGGCCCCCGGCAGGGGCGAACGAGCGTCAAGGACGGAAGCTGGACGACGCCCAGCGAGGAGGAGCTCAGGAGGACGCTCACCCCGCTCCAGTACACGGTGACCCGGCACGACGGCACGGAGAACGCATTCCGCAACGAATACTGGAACCACCACGAGCCGGGGATCTACGTGGACGTGGTCTCGGGCGAGCCGCTGTTCTCGTCGCTCGACAAGTTCGACTCGGGAACCGGCTGGCCCAGCTTCACGCGGCCGCTCGTCGCCACGAACGTCCGCCCGCGGGCCGACTCCCGGGACCGCACGGTCTCCACGGAAGTGCGCTCGAAGCACGCCGACTCGCACCTCGGACACGTCTTCGACGACGGGCCGAAGCCGACGGGCCTGCGCTACTGCATCAACTCCGCCGCCCTGCGCTTCGTTTCCCTCGCCGACCTGGACGACGAAGGCTACGGAGAGTACAAGGTCCTCTTCGAGCAGGCGGGAGCGAAGGCGGGCCGCTAGTCCGGATCACCCACAGGGCTCGACCAGGACCTTCAGTCCCTCCCGGCGCGCGGCCACGGCGAAGGCCTCGGGGCCGCGCTCCAGGGGGAAGCGGTGGGTGACCGGAGAGCGGAGATCCACCTGTCCGCTCTCCACGAGGCGGATCGCTCTCGGATAGGTGTGCTTCATGCGGCGGGACAGGACCAGGGTGAGACCCTTCCTGCGGGCGGACGCCGCCCTGAAAGACGTGCGCTCCTCGGCCGGTATTCCGGCGAGCACGACCCGCGCGCCCGGACGCACCGCGTCGACCGCCGCGTCGACCGCCGCGTTCTCCCCGGCCGCCTCGATCGCCACGTCGAGCCCGGCGCCGCTCATGGCATCGCGGATCGCTCGCGCCTCGCGCCCGCCCTCGGCCGCGAAGACGACGGCCCCCAGGCGGCGCGCGGCCTCCAGGCGGTGGGGCCGCTCGCCGAGGTCGGTGGCGAAGAGCCGGGCCGCCCCCGCGAGCCGCGCCACCTGGAGCAACAGGAGGCCGATCGGGCCGCAGCCGAAGACACCGGCGCGGGATCCCGGGCGGAGGTGGGCCAGGTCCACGGCGTGGAGTGCTATCCCCAGGGGCTCGAGCATCGCCCCGTCGGCATCGCTGAGCGAGGCGGGGAGAGGGACGAGACACCGTTCCGGCCACGCCAGCCAGTCCCGGAGGCCGCCGTCGTCCTCCCCATGGCCGGCGAAGCGGATCCCTTCGCAGAGGTTGGGGTGACCGTCGAGGCAGAGCTCGCAGGCCTGGCAGGGGATGCCGGGATCCAGCGCCACGCGCCGCCCGTCCTCGGTGACGCCCGCGAGCTCATGGCCGAGGACGAGAGGCCGGGCGAGACGGGTTTCGCCGATCCCCCCCTCGGCGAACCAGTGGAGGTCGGAGCCGCACAGCCCGACTGCCGTCACCCGCACGAGCGTCTCGCCCTCGCGCGGCTGCGGGCGGTCCTCCTCGTGCAAGCGCACGTCGCCCTTCCCGTGGAGGCGCAGGCTGCGCACTAGCGCTGGCCGTAGTAGGCGTCCCGGCCGTGCTTTCGCAGAAAGTGCCGGTCGACCAGGAAGGCCGCGGGGCGGGGGGCGTAGGGGGCGAGCAGGCGGACCTTCGCCTCCATGCGGGCCACGTACTCGAGGATCCGGGCGTGCTCCACCGCCTGGAAGGCGTCCGCTCCCCAGGTGAACGGGCCGTGCTGGGCGACGAGCACCGCCGGTACTTCCTCGGGGGAGAGAGCACCCTGCCGGAAGCACTCCACGATCACCAGGCCCGTGTTGCGCTCGTATTCCCCCTCCACCTCCTCCCGGGTGAGGGGCCGGGTCACGGGCACGTCCCCTCGGAAGTGGTCGGCGTGGGTCGTGCCCATGCAGCGGACGGGGAGCCGCGCCTGCGCGAAGGCGGACGCCGCCTCGGAATGGGTGTGGACGATCCCGCCGCAAGGGAAGGCCCGGTAGAGCTCGAGGTGGGTCGGGGTGTCGGAGGAGGGGCGGAAGCGGCTGTCCAGGACCTCCCCCGTCTCCAGCGAGACCGGCACCATGTGGTCGGGGGTCTGGTCCTCGTAAGGGACGCCGCTGGGCTTGATCACGAACAACCCCGCCCCGCGGTCGACCTCGGAGACGTTGCCGAACGTGCCCTGCACGAGGCCGCTCCCGGCCAGCTCTCGGTTGGCGCGGAAGACCCTCTCGCGCAGCTCCGCGGCCACTTGCCCCATCGCCACCATCCTCGCTCTAGTCCGGACTATTCATGAGGCTTGCCTGGCCTTCCTCATGAATAGTCCGAAAAACCGTTGCGTCCAAGGGCCGCCGGCGTCTTGACGGTCCGACTGCCCCGACTTCCCACAATCGCGTCCTGCACCGGCTACTTCATGGCTCCCCGAGCGGATCATTCGCGCGGAGACGGACGGGTTCGCGAATGATCCGGACTATTGCGCCTGGCGCTCCCGGACGGCGAGCAGCCTCTTCATGAGTGTCGGAATGTCGGCTCGGGCCCCGGGCACGCCGCCGAAGGTGTCGTGCAGCTCCCGGTACATGCGGTAGACCTCGTCGTACACCGCCTGCGCGGCCGGATTCGGAGTGAACGCCTTCTCCTTCAGGGACGTCATCCGGGCCTGGGCCGCCTCGAAGCTCGGGTGGGCCCCCGCCGCGACCGCCGCCGAGATGGCGGAGCCGAGGGCCGGGGTCTGGGGCGAGCCGGCCACGAGCATCGGGTGGCCGAGCACGTCGGCGTAGATCTGCATGAACAGGTCGTTCTTCTCGGCGATCCCCCCGCAGCACACCACCCGCTCGACCGGGACGCCGTACTCCTGCAGGCGCTCCACGATGGCCCGGGCCCCGAACGCCGTCGCCTCGATCAGGGCGCGGTAGACCTCGGCCCGGGTGGTGTGGAGGGTCTGGCCCAGGACGAGGCCGCTGAGGCGCGGGTCGACCAGGATCGTCCGGTTGCCGTTGTTCCAGTCGAGGGCGAGGAGGCCCGACTCCCCGGGCCGGAGGTGCTTGGCCTCCGCCGACAGCTCCGCGTGCAGCGCGTCGCCCCCCCGGCAGACCTCCTCCACCCACCAGCGCAGGATGTCCCCCACCGCCGATTGCCCGGCCTCGATGCCGTAGTAGCCGGGCATGATGGAGCCGTTCACGATCCCGCAGATGCCGGGAACGTCCCGCAGTGGTTCGCGGGTGGAGGCGATGGCGCAATCGCAGGTGGACGTCCCGATGATCTTCACGAGCGTCCCCGTCTTCACCCCCGCCCCCACCGCGCCGTAATGGGCGTCGAAGCTGCCCATGGCCACCGGGATCCCCTCGCGGAGGCCCAGCTCCTCCGCCCACGCCTTGGCGAGGCGCCCCGCGGGGCGGTCGGCGGCGTGGGCCTTGTCGTAGAGCCGGTCCCGGAGCGCGGCCAGCTTCGGATCGAGGCGAGAGAGGAACTCCTTGTCCGGCAG
>Ga0209640_10004650_pt1 | contig 12031 bp, 10 predicted proteins | sample RifCSP10_1_FD_184018 | JGI IMG/M metagenome (GOLD analysis project Ga0209640, IMG submission 184018) | Soil microbial communities from Rifle, Colorado - Rifle CSP2_sed 10_1 (SPAdes) (version 2) | ecosystem: Environmental > Terrestrial > Deep subsurface > Rock core/Sediment | place: Rifle... | reverse complement strand
CGCGATTTTGTTCTCGGATATCCTGACCATACCAGATGCCATGGGACTGGGGCTGTCCATCGTTGAAAACAAAGGACCGAAATTTTCCAAAACGATCCGCAGTAAAGCCGATATCGATAAACTGGGCATACCGGACCCGGAAACGGAACTCCGCTATGTCATGGATGCCGTGCGCCTGATCTCGCGGGAACTGGATGGCCGGGTGCCATTGATCGGTTTTGCCGGCAGTCCGTGGACGATCGGTACATATATGATCGAAGGGGGATCCAGCAAGGAGTTCAATATCGCCAAGGGCATGCTTTACGAAGATCCGTTATCCCTGCATCGCTTGCTCGACATCCTGGCGCAATCGATAACGCAATATTTGAACGCACAGATCGCTGCCGGCGTCCAGGTCGTGATGATCTTCGATTCCTGGGGCGGTGCCCTGTCAGAGGCGGCCTATAAGGAATTTTCACTGGCTTACATGGAAAAGATCGTTGCTGGTTTGAATCGGCAATACGGCGGCAAGCGTATTCCCGTAATCCTGTTCAGCAAAGGCGGCGGTCTGTGGGTTGAGGCTATCGCCGGTTCTGGCTGTGATGCCATCGGCATCGATTGGACCATCGATATCGGCAGGGTACGAAAACTGGTGGGCGCTAGAGTGGCCATACAGGGCAATCTGGATACGGCGGTGTTGTATGCGAACGCGGATGTTATCCGTCAGGAAGCCGCCAGGGTGCTGGCGGCCTATGGCCGGGGTAACGGGCATGTTTTTAACCTGGGTCATGGGATCCATCCGCATATAGATCCTGAAAATGTTGCGGTGCTGGTGGATGCCGTGCATGAGTTAAGCAAACCGTATCATGCTGGAAAGTAAAATTTGAAAGTATAAGTAGCAGAATACTCTATTATAGTAGTATAAAACTGATGGAAACCCGGCAACTGTAGGGTATCCATAAAACCGTTTAACGTGGGATTTAGTGCATGCCATTAGCGGAAATAATCCTCATCATAATGGCCCTCTTGACTGTCGCGATGATCGCGGCCGGGGTCTGCAGGAATATACCGATCCCCTATACGGTATTCCTGGTGATGTTGGGTACGCTGCTCGGTGTGCTCGCGCGTAGTAATCATGATTTTGAGCCGCTGCTGTTATTCCAGTTAACTCCAGACCTGGTTCTGTTCCTGTTTTTACCGGCATTAATTTTTGAATCAGCCGTTAACCTCAACGCTCGCCTGTTATTGAAGGACCTGGCGCCGGTAATGGTGCTGGCCATACTGGCTTTGTTGATCTCAACCGCCATTATCGGCGCGGGTCTGTGGCTGGCGCTCGATATCCCGATCTTGCTGGCACTCCTGTTCGGCGCCCTGATTTCAGCCACGGACCCGGTGGCCGTGATAGCGCTGTTCAAGGAATTGGGAGCGCCGGCACGCCTGACCATCCTGGTTGAAGGTGAATCCCTGCTGAACGATGCAACCGCGATCGTGGCTTTTAAGATTATTCTCGGTCTTATTCTGGGAGGCACATTAACCATGTCCGCCATCGGCAGTGCCGGCCTCGATTTTTTCCTGGTGTTTTTTGGCGGTATCCTGGTGGGGACAGTGCTAGGTATTATCCTGAGCGAGATCATGTATCGCCTGCATGTCGGGATCAGCTCTTATCTGATCATGTCTATTGTGCTGGCCTACAGTTGTTTTGTGATCGCCGAACATAATCTGCATGTATCCGGCGTCATGGCGGTAGTGGCGGCGGGTATATCACTGGCGTTATTTGGCGTCAGTCGCATCCCGCAGGCGGCTACACATCTGCTCAGGGAAACCTGGGAGGTGCTGGTCCTGGTTTGCAATTCCCTGTTATTCCTGCTGGTAGGATTGTCAGTTAATGTCAATCAGTTGGTCACTCATCTTGACGAGATTCTGATTGCAATTCTGTTGATGCTGGTGGCCCGGGCCGCCGGTATTTATACGCTGGTGCCCGCGACGGTCAGTATTTTTAAACTACCGCATGTCACCGTCGGTGAGCGGCACGTCATGTGGTGGGGCGGATTGAAGGGCGGTCTGGCCATCGCCATAGTTCTCTCCATCCCGGAAAATCTGGCGGGCAGGGATCTGCTCTTGAATCTGACCCTGGGCGTCGTCGTGTTCACCCTGTTGGTTAATGCGACGACCATCAAGCCACTGATCCAGAAGCTGGGCATAGACAAACTAACTGAAGACGAACGCTCGGAGCTGAAACATGGGCTGGTTCAGGCGCAGGCGAAAATCACTTCCATCCTGGAGCGCTTGAATAAGGTCGAGTTAATCTCCCGTAGTACGCAACAACTGATACAGAAAAAATGCGAGAACGTATTTGCCAGTGATGCGCCGGTGATCGATCGCAAGCAGGATATCCGGTTTCTTTATATTTCCGCGCTCAGACTGGAAGAGGAGGAACTCAAGCACTTATATGACATCGGCTTGATCCAGACTTATATCTATCTGGAAATTAAATCGGCCATACAACGGGACAGGGAAGCCCGGTTGGGTATGCAGACAGGGCAGTCCACGCGGCCTCAGGATGGTAAACCGGGGATATTCCTGCGCCTGGAAAATGCCTTGCTCCGGCGCTTGCGGGAACAGGACTGGGCCGCCGGCTTGTTGTCGCGATATCAATATTTACGATTTTCGCAGAGCCTGCAACGGGACATAGCCGGGATCCTGACGACCACCTATGTGCTTGAAAAACTGGGTCAACAGGTTGAACACGATGAAGAACAACGCCAGGAAGTGGCCCAGGCCTATCAGCAACGGCTCGAGCGCCGCCGGGCCAGACTGCAACGTGTCGCAACTGAATTTCCGGATTTTTATCTGCGCTTTGAAACGAGGTTGTTCGCCAAGGTCGCCTTGCTGACGGCAAATCACTCCGCGGAGGTTGCGTTTCACGATGGCGAAATCGGATCCAAGGCCTACGTACGGATCGAACGCAGCATCAAGCAGGCGCTGGCTGACCTGCCTCCCATCTCCAACCCCGTCCCGAAACTGCAAACCAGCGATTTGATCGGCGCAGTGCCATTGCTGAACGGATTGTCCCGGGAAGTTCTGGAACGGCTGGCGCAACAGGCCAAAGCCGTGACTTTTCTTGCTAACGATATAGTCATTGGCGAGGGGGAAAGAGGCGACGCCCTGTATATCATCTCGCATGGCCAGGTAGCCGTCCTCAAAGGCAATACCGTCATCGCGGAACTGCGAGACGGGGATTTTTTTGGTGAAATGGCCCTGCTTGGCGATCAGTTGCGGACGGCGACGGTAAAGGCCAAGATGCCATCGACGCTGTTGCGACTGCGGCGCAAGGACGTGCTGGCGCTGGCTGTGTCAGCTCCGGAGCTTAAGTACCGGCTGGAGGATGCCGAGGAAGTCAGACGCGCCAGTGCCTCCCACTGATTCCGGCAGGGGGAGTTGCCTTACGGCGAGCTCTCCTGCGCACCTCGGGTGAATCTAAGTAATTGTATGCGTCTTTTATCGGATTTCAGCACCTTGACATTAAACCCGGCGAAGTCGAGAGTTTCTCCGCGTTTCGGCAAGTGGCCGCAGGCTTCAATGATCAATCCGCCGATAGTGTCGTATTCTTCGGTGTCCAGTTCGGTGTTAAAGGTCTCGTTGAATTCATCGATCGGAGTGATGGCCTTGACCGTGTAGCGGTTTTTACCATGGGGAGTGATGTTGACCTCTTCATCGATATCAGTTTCATCCTCAATTTCCCCGACGATTTCCTCCAGGACGTCCTCGATAGTGATGAGACCGGTAACGCCGTATTCATCCACGACTATCGCCATGTGATTATGTTTAACTCTGAAATCACGTAATAAAACATTCAAACGCTTGCTTTCCGGAATAAAGACCGCCGGTCGCATGATATCCTTGAGATCAGATCCCCGGTTGTCCGGGTTGGCGTAATATGACAGCAAATCCTTGGCCAGCAGGATGCCGAGGATCTGGTTGGTATCCTCGCCAATCACCGGGAAGCGTGAATGTCCGGAATCAACGACTGTCCGGATGATGTCAACCAGGCTGGCGTTATATTGAATGGCTGTCATCTGGATCTTGGGCACCATGACATCGCTGACCCTCAGGTCGGAAACGTACAGCGCTCCCTCGATCATGATTAAAACATCATGGTCGAGAAGATTTCTGTTTTCCGACTCCCTGAGTATTTCAATCAAATCCTGACGATCGACAGGCGCTCTGGAAAACAGTTTTTTGACCTGTTTGAACCAGGCGGAACCGCTGGCGGGCTGATCTTTACCCATAAGTATCAGTTATAGGGATTTGCGAAACCAAGGTCATGCAGAATGCGGATTTCCATGGCCTCCATGATTGCAGCAGTTTGTTTTTCATCATGCTCAAAACCAAGCAGGTGTAATACCCCATGCACGACCATATGGGCCCAGTGAGCAGTTAAAACCTTGTGCTGTTGTATGGCCTCTTTTTTTACAACCGGCGCGCAGATCACGATATCTCCAAGCAGTTCCGGCATCTGTTGCGGGCCTCCCGCGGGGAATGCCAGGACGTTGGTTGGACCTTTACGGTTACGCCAGTGTTCATTAAGTTTCGTTCCTTCACTCTTATTAACGATACGGACCGTCAGTTCGGCGCGTTTCCGCAAACCTTTCAAGCTCATTTTTACCCAGTTCCTGATCCTGGCTGCGGTTGGTATGTCCTGATCCTTGCAGGCAATCTGCACTTCGACCGTGATTTTGCTAGTTCCGGCCATTAGTGGTATTGGTTTTCAGCTGGTCATAACGTTCGTAGGCATCGAGGATCCGTTTGACCAGTGGATGTCTGACCACATCGTGAGATTTGAAGAAGGTAAAACTGATGCCTTGCTCGTCATTCAGAATGTCAATGATATGTCTGAGTCCGGATTTTTTACCCTGGGGCAGGTCTATCTGGGTGATATCACCTGTGACGACGGCAGTCGTACCAAAGCCGATACGGGTCAGGAACATTTTCATTTGCTCAACCGTGGTATTTTGCGCTTCATCCAGGATGACATAGGACTCATTCAGGGTCCGGCCGCGCATGAATGCCAGGGGCGCTATTTCTATGATATTTCTCTCGATTAATTTGGCGACACGTTCAAAACCAAACATCTCATACAGGGCGTCATATAAAGGCCGTAAATAGGGATCGACTTTCTCGAACATATCGCCCGGTAGATAACCGAGCTTCTCCCCGGCTTCCACTGCCGGGCGTACCAGCACGATGCGCCGGCAGCGATCGGATTCGAGCGCGGCGACGGCGCAAGCCACGGCCAGGTAGGTTTTGCCGGTGCCGGCCGGTCCGATACCGAAGCTGATATCGTGCGTTTGCATGTTACGCAGATACAAACGTTGATTGGCGCTGCGGCCTTTGACAACGCCGCGTTTGGTTTTGATGGTGATTTCCTGGTCGAACTCCTCTTCCAGTTCCTCATCGATACTCCCGTCCTGGAGCGACAGGTGTATGCGTTCGGCCGTTAAAATCTCGCGCCTGGCGCTTTCGTACAGATCGCGCAGCAGGTGATCGCAGGTAGCGACGGATTTCGGTGAGCCGATAATGCGGAAAATGTTGCCACGATTATTGATTTCCACCCCGAGCCGGCGTTCAATTTGCCGCAAATGCTGGTCCAGTGGGCCGCACAGGTTCGCCAGCCGTTCATTATCCGGTGGCTCCAGGGTCAGTTCCGCGGCAATTGGATGGATGATGTCAGCCGGTGCGCTCAAGGATTACCGGGAAGCAAGTTTGCGGTTTGTTGCAACAAATGGTGGCGACGGTTTTAATATTTCACCGCGCAGTGAATTCAGATCTACTGCGGTTATTCTGATATCGATAAATTGCCCGATAAATTCCGGGGCCCCCGGAAAATTGACGCGGTGATTATTTTCAGTACGGCCGCACAATTCTTCGGGGTTTTTCCGGGATCGTCTTTCGACCAGGATACGCTGGGTTGTGCCGATCATGTTATTGCCAATCTGCATCGCCTGTTGATTGATTCGGGTCTGCAGGATATGCAAGCGTTGTTTTTTTACTGCCATCGGCACATCGTCAGCGAAACCGGCCGCGGGTGTGCCGGGGCGTTTGCTGTAAATAAAGCTATACGATTGATCAAAACCCACTTCCATGATTAAGTTGATGGTAGCCTGAAAATCTGTTTCGGTTTCCCCGGGAAAGCCGACAATAAAGTCTGATGAGATGCTGATACCCGGTCTGATCTTTCGCAGTTTTTTAATTTTGTTCTTGTATTCGAGCGTTGTATGTCCCCGTTTCATCAACATCAGGATGCGGTCGGAACCGCTTTGTACAGGCAGGTGTAGATAATCAGCCAGTTGCGGCGTTCGCTCATAAGCTTCGATAAGACGGTCGGAAAACTCCACCGGATGGGAAGTGATGAAACGGATGCGATCAATACCATCGATCGCGGCGGCATATTCGATCAGGGATGCCAGGTCGGCTACACCACCAGTATAAGTTTTACCGCGGTAAGCATTGACGTTTTGGCCTAAAAAAGTGATTTCCCTTACTCCCTGTTCCGCCAGTCCGACGATTTCCGCGATGACATCATCGAGCGGCCGGCTGATCTCTTCACCTCGCGTATAGGGTACGACACAGAAACTGCAATACTTGGAGCAGCCTTCCATGATTGAAACATAAGCTGTCGGTCCGTTGCTGCGTGGGTCGGGCAGGCGATCGAATTTTTCTATTTCCGGGAACGAAATGTCGATCGCGGGGTTGCCCGATCGTAGCACCTCATCATACATGGCCGGCAGCCGGTGCAAGGTTTGGGGTCCGAAGATGATATCGACGAATGGCGCCCGTTTCAGGATTGCATCACCTTCCTGGCTGGCGACACAGCCGCCGACGCCGATTACGAAGCCCGGTTTGTGGGTTTTGTGAATACGCCAACGACCCAATTCCGAAAACAACTTCTCATGCGCCTTCTCACGTATCGAGCAGGTGTTGAACAGCAACAGATCAGCGGCTTCGGGATCATCCGTGAGGGTCATTGCATGGGAATGGTGCAACATATCTCGCATTCTGTCAGAATCGTATTCGTTCATCTGGCAACCGAATGTCTTGATATATAATTTTTTTCCCATCTCGTTATTAAAATATAAGGGACGGCTAAATTACACTGTCTTAACCCTTATTTCCAGTCAATTTCAGCTCTTGTGGGGAGCTTCAGCTAATTCCAGAGTGTCGTAGTTTTCAACGGGTTGTATGGATATTGCTGCTGGCTCTGAAAAGTCCGGGCGGGACTTATTCAAGGCTTCCTTAAGCGCCGCCCAGCAGTTCCTGGAAGGAAATCTCCTGTCCGGATTCACTGGCGTTATAGCCGGCGAGAGTATTGATATGTTCCCGAAACTTCGCGGATTGCAGGTGTTTCCTGATTGCAGATTGCAGGATTGGGTTGAGTCCCATATCCAGCGCCAGGACATAGGCTTCCTGCAGATAAGGGATGAAATCCAGGTTAAATTGCTCCGCGGCCGCGGCAATGCCGAAGCCCGTGTCCGCGGCACCGCTGGCGATCATCGCGGCCACTGCAACATGGGTGAATTCCTCATTGGCATAGCCGTTAATATTTTTTGCATTGATGCCTTCCTTGATAAGTAGTTGATCGAGGATAGTCCGTGTGCCTGAGTTACGCTGGCGATTGATAAAGCGGACGGAACGTCTGGTCAGATCCTGCAGGGCGGTAATGCTTTTCGGATTGCCTTTTTTTACCAGCAGACCCTGTTGTCTGACGGCCACTTTCAGTAATAAGTGCCGGCTCGGGATTATCCAGTGCCGGTATTGGGGCGCAATAATTTCACCTACCAGTTGCAGGGGTAAGTGGAAACCGGCTATCTGGCAATGACCGCTGTTAAGGTTACGCAGACTATCCAGGCTGCCATGGATCTGAAAATCTATATCAAAACGATTATCGTCCCGCAGTAACTCGAACAGGTAGGTGATGGCCATGCCGTGACTGGCAAAGACCCTGGTTGTGGGGCGACCTCCGGGCCGGATAAATATGGCCAGTGAATCATTTAATTCCGCCCGCAGCAGGTCAAATTTTGCATGCAATTGTTCATGCAGGTATTGTTCGGCCCATACCAGCTTTTCCCCCAGTTCAGTTAATTTCGCGCCGCGACCCCGGCCGCGTTCGAGTACCAGTAATGGTGCCCGGAATTCCTGCTCCCATTTTTTAATCAATCCCCAGGCATGCCGGTAAGAGAGACCGGCACTGATGGCGCTATTTTTCAGTGTGCCCTGTTGCCGCACTGCAGCCAGAATTCTGAACAAACCTGGGTCGATCTCCGGTTGCCTGGCGCCTTGCAGTTGCATATGGATTTTGAAATCAATCTGCATGGTTATTGCTGAATGGATTCTGTCTGAGTATGCATATTTTAACGCCTGTTGATTTTAGTTAACTCTAACATAATAAATTATTTATTATAAACAATATGTTAAATATGTTTTTAGATGAATTAAAGTTCTGGGTTTGGTACGAATTTGGAATTCATAGACATAATTAACGACAGCAAACTTTTATGATTTTTTAGTATCTGGATTAACTGTTAATGTGGTGATTATTTATGGGTGGACATGGGGATGCGTGCTGTGAAACAGGGGGGAAAATGGGTCGCTTTCCCACACGCCGCAGTCGATTCATCCAAAGTCCGACTGGCTGTAAGTCTGGTTTTGATAGTACCGGGCTGGATTGGTGTTTTATGGGGGATTTTCAATATCCCGGGCATCTACTTGAGACTTACGGATATGCAGCATGGTATCGCTGAATGGGTAATATTATGAGGATTTTGTCCATCTTGATTAAGATATTCCTTCAAATGCTGGCTATTAAAGCATTATAATTGCTTAATAATATTAATATTTGTGCCGATACCCGACCACGACCAAGCTTCCCGGATGAGCCGTGCGCGACGAAAAATTAGAACAACAAGCAGCTCAACTATATGACCCGAAGTTACAATATCATAACTTCGATCATATTCGTTTTGTCCTGGAAGAAGGGGAGAAAATAATCGCCAAATGTAAAAAGGAAGGCATGGTTGTTAACGAGGCTGTGGTTTACTATGCGATCCTGTTCCACGACGCCGGGTTTTTCGAAAACCATATCGCCAAAGGCTTTGATTCCAAAGAGGCCTATTCGGCCGATTTGGCTGCAAAAGCATTGCGGGGTATAGGTATGGATACAGAAATGGTCCGCAAAGTGGAACAGGCGATTATGGCGACACACGTCGATGCCATCTGTAAGGCCAATGAAGACAAGGCTGTCAGGGCAGCGGACCTGGCAGGCCTGGCCGCTGATTATTTGTTTTTCAAGAAGAATACCATTGACCTCAAGAACGAATTTGAAATGATGAGTGGAAAAAAAATCACCTGGGCTGAATGGAAGACCATGGCTTCCGAACGGGTTGAGCTTTTCTTGCGGGAAGAATTGTATCTCACCACCGATTATTATAATGAGCGGCGGGAATCAAGATTCCACGTGAATACCCGGGCAAATATAAAGAAATTATTACAGGACCGATCAGAACGGCTTGATGGCTGATTTGCGAGCTGTATGCCGGTCTATGAATATCGTTGTGACGAGAATGGGAAGACCATCGAAGTAAACCACGCTGTCGGGAGCAGGATAAGGACATGGGGTGAGTTATGCTATACGGCCCAAATCGCCCTTGGGAATACCGACCCGCTGGCGCCTGTGAGAAGAATTATCACCAAAGCCCCGGCCGTCACCAAGACTGTTTCCAATAGCGAACTGAAAAGCCATGGTTTCACCAAATTGGTGAAACGGGATGACGGAATCTATGAGAATGTCACCGCCACCGGCGAGGAAAAGCGTTACATGAAGCGGGGCGAGGTGGAAACCATCCCCCATATCCAGAAAAAAATCAGGGATTGACCTGTTCGCCCGGTCTGGCGTGATCGGCCTACTTCTTCAGATGTTTGCGAAAGTCGGAATATACCAATTTCAACCGCTCATATTTATAAATGAGTTCTTTTTGTTGATGTTCCATTTCCACATACCGGTTGAATTGTCTGTTCATTCTGGCGGCGGCGACACTGATAAAGAAATAATAAAGCAGAATAAATCCCCCGAACGCACTGTTGTATTGATCCCCGAGTGAAATCAGATGGACTGCCGGTGGAATCAACGCGGGAAAAGAATAGGCGATTAGCACCCAGATATTAATGGAATATGAGATCAGTGCGCCGGAAACCAGCCCACATGTGATGAGCAGTGTCAGGCCATTATAGAGGGTGTATTCAATAGTGTTGTCATAGGGGACAAGGATGATCCCGGCGACTCCCCAAAGGATGCCGGATATTAAAACGGACGAAAGAAATCGATTGAGCCATACGCCGGTATTGTCCGGAGTAATTTTGTCATGGTGAAATTTCCACAACAGGAAATATCTGGTGACTGCGTGGGCAATGACGAGCGTCAGCCAGACAAATAATATTCGCCGGAGAGCTACGTCCCACAAGACCCATGTCAGACAAAAGGCTGCAATAACGGGAAAGAAAAATGTAACCAGGGCTTGTGAATACAATATGTAAATCTGATTTTTAACTGTAATAAAATCCCTGGAATATTCAGTTGCGTGGGTAGTAGTGGTTGTGTTCATAGTCAATCCCTTAAATGATCCATCCCTGTTTTATGGCGAGGGTTGCAATATAACGCTTTCATTCACGGATTACCATAGCAGCCCGGCCGCACATTTCAGAGTCAGCGGCGGTCCTCGCGCCGGTCCGTTAACCCCCCGCCTGGCTATCGCTTAATTGCTATTAGAAACAGATAATTATGGTAATTTTAAATCTAATTTATTGGCCTGGGCCGGGCCGGTACTAATACCAGGTGTGAGCCCGCAAGAAAATAGGCGCGCCCACTTAGGATTTCAGGACTCAAGTTTCCCATACTAAACCACTGACATAAAACACTTCGTCATCACGGGGAGCGGCCGGTATACGCCCGGTTCGATTCCTCCATTTCGCGCATACGCGACCAGGAATAACATTCGATAGTTATTACTTACATGATGATGTTGATGATTAGAAGGAATTGATAGAACGGGTGGACCGGGCCGGTCAGGATTTAGATCTGAATATCGCCAGATACCCGGCAAAACCGCCATGTTTTAGTGGTTTTCATACAAAAATGGTTTACACTCATCAAGCAAGGATGGAAGTAGAGTTTACGATGGAATCGTAATTTTCCGAATGATATAGCGTTAGCAAAAGGTGGAAATAATTATGAAAAATGCGATTTTAATATCCATATTTATGTGTCTCGGTATCCATGCAAACACCGGTTTTGCTGCCAGTGCTGAGGAGATCGATATAAGAGTCAGTGCCGCGCTGGAAACCTTCAAAAAAGAGATTGGCGGGGGCGAGGCTTTTTTGCAAAGGGCCGAAGGTGTGCTGGTTTTTCCCGAGGTAGTCAAGGCCGGCTTCGGCGTCGGTGGTGAATACGGCGAAGGTGCGTTACGGATTGCCGGTAAAAATGTTGATTATTACAGTACGGCGGCTGCCTCGATCGGTTTTCAGCTTGGCGCGCAACTGAAGACCATTATCCTGGTTTTTCTCGAAAAAGGCGCATTGGAAAAATTTCGTAACAGCAGTGGCTGGGAAGTCGGCGTGGACGGTTCCGTTGCTTTGATAGAACTGGGTGTGGGGAAGGATATCAACACCGTCACTATCAGTGATCCGATAGTTGGCTTCGTTATCAGCAACAAGGGCTTGATGTACAACCTGACTCTGGAAGGATCTAAAATTACGAAATTAAAGCGCTGATTTAAACCGTAAAGATTGCGCTCTTAACTGCCTGGTTCTGACTTGCAGCAGAAACATCGCGGTTGATGGCGAGTTGACTTGGGGCCGCTCGATTTTCGGTTTGCCCATCTCTTTCGGATACCGGCGATCATGAAACCGAATATAACGGGGTATCCATTGGACATAGCTTCTTTCAGTGCTGTAAGCATAGTGGTAAAAAACGGAGAATTTCACCGGCCTAATCCATCAGCCT
>Ga0209640_10004649_pt1 | contig 12032 bp, 9 predicted proteins | sample RifCSP10_1_FD_184018 | JGI IMG/M metagenome (GOLD analysis project Ga0209640, IMG submission 184018) | Soil microbial communities from Rifle, Colorado - Rifle CSP2_sed 10_1 (SPAdes) (version 2) | ecosystem: Environmental > Terrestrial > Deep subsurface > Rock core/Sediment | place: Rifle... | reverse complement strand
GTACACGGCAGTTGAATTCCATACTCCTTTCTGATGAAAATCACTTTTTATTAAAAAAATAAAGATTATGAAAATCAAATAGTAATTTGATAAATAACAACTAATCTTTAATTTTAAGCCACAAAACGTAGTAATAGATAAAAACTTTTAAGTTTCTGGTAAATTTTGATTTACTCATCGTTTTTAATTTGGATTACGTTTATTGTAGAGTAATCTTGGACAATAAATAATTTATTATCAAATCCTTATTGGGATGGTTAACTATTGTTATGCAGACATTAACAAGCATAATCGAGAAATGTAAACTATTAGCATTTGATTTAAACTATTCAAGAGCTAAGAATTGGAAAAATAGTCGGGACAACAGTGTATTAATCGGTTATTTGCCGATTTACTTCCCACGGGAAATCGTTCATGCAGCTAACGGCTTAGCTGTGGGTATTTTAGGTGTCGGCGACAGGAAGCAAATTGTTAAGGGAGATGCGTTCTACCAATCATATATATGCAGAATTCCAAGAGGCATTGTTGAACTTGCTTTAGATGGTCATTTTAAAAACTTTGATGGTTTTATATTTCCCTCCATTTGTGATGTCATCAGAAATCTTTCGGGTATGTTTCTATTATTAAAAGTAGGGACATTTGTTCACTACTTAGATTTTCCCCAAAATTTTAAACCAAACGTTGGTGGTGAATTTTATGAAAAAGAATTGCAGCACATTTTAAATGAAATAAAAAAGATTAATAATGTTACAGTTACCCTCGAACGCTTAAATAATTCTATACAACTTTACAATAAAAACAGACAACTTTTAGAGCACATTTATAATATTCGTCAGGAATATCCATGGAGGCTTTCTGCGGAAGAATTATACTATATCGTTCGCGCAGGTTTAGTAATTCCTGTTGAAGAGCATAATGAAATATTAGAAGACGTTTGCGGTTTTATTCAAAAGGAAATCGGGGAGCCGATGGATAAAATTAAGATTCTTGTATCCGGATCTTTTTGTGAACAGCCGCCAATAGGTCTGATTAAAACAATTGAAATGGCAGGTTGTTACGTAGTTGAAGATGATTTCTTAATTGGTTCGAGATGGATAAAAGGAGATGTTGAAGATAATACAGATGATCCGATTGCTGCTCTGTCAGAAGCTTATTTGAAAAAGAGTACCTTTTCATCTTCAATTTATGATGTTGAAAATCCTAAAGAAAAAAGACTACTGGAACTTGTAAAAAAAAGAAAAGTTGATGGGATAATTTTTGCTGCTGCAAGCTTTTGTGATCCTGCATTACTTGATATGCCTATCTTACACAAAGCCTGTGATGATACAAATATTCGATATATTAGTTTACAGTATGCTGAAAATACCGGCCAGTTTAAAAACATCAAAGAACAGGTCGGAGCTTTTTCCGACTCAATTAAACTTTGGGGAGAGCAATTGGTAGAAGTTGATTAGAATGATAAACAATTAAATTTTTTATGGCTACATCAATTAAAAAAGAATCGATCAAAGTAGAAAAAGAAAAAAGTATGATCCTCCAAAAGGAGATGGTCGGTAAACTTTTTAAAGATCTGAGTATGGCAAAACAAACTGGTAAAAAAGTTGTCTATACTTTTGTCCCGGGAAATATTTCCGAGTTAATTTATGCATTTGATATGTTACCTGTTTATCCTGAGATAAACGCTTTACAATCAGGCATGAGAAAATTGTCTGCGGGTTACATACGTGAAGCTGAAAAATATGGACATTCTGAAGATGTATGCACATATGTTAAATGTGATATTGGGATGATGTTAAGTGGAAATATTGGACCGACCGGAGAAAAAATTCCTGATCCTGATCTTCTGCTTTTAAGTTATACCGGCTGTTTCACTTTTATGAAGTGGTTTGAAAATCTTGAGGATTTATATCCGGGCGTTGAGATTGTAATGCTGCACACCCCTTACCAATCCGGAGGGAAAATTACGCCCGAGATGACACAGTATATGGTGAAGCAGTTGAAGGAAGAAGTAATTCCTAAGATGGAAAAAGTATCCGGCATCAAGTATGATGAAAGTAAATTAAAAAGTATTCTTGAAAATTCAGCGAAAACTGGAGAACTAATTAGAAAAATATTTGAGACACCCAAAAACATTCCTTCTCCGATTGATGCTTATTTTGCAGGTGTTTATTACATAGGTCCGATTAATATAGGCTTTAGAGGAACACCGGAAGCCGTTGATTATTATCAGGAACTATATAATGAAATATTAGTACGAATTAAAAATGGATTAGGACCGGTGACACCTGAAGGAGTGATGAAGGAAGAAAAATTCAGGCTTGTTGTTGAAGGACCTCCTAACTGGACAAGCTTTCGTGAATTCTGGAAACTTTTTTATGATTTAGGTGCTGTGATAGTAGCCTCATCATATACAAAAGTTGGTGGTGTTTATGATATGGGTTATATGCACGATCCCGAAAGACCGCTGGAAAGTCTGGCTGAGTATTGTATGAACTGCTATACCAACTTAAATCTTCCTCAACGTGTCGACTTACTTGAAAAATTAATTAAAGATTACTGTGCAGATGGCTTTCTGATAAATTCAATAAAAAGTTGTAACTCGTTCTCTGCCGGGCAACTTTTAATGATGAGAACTCTTGAGGAAAGATTAGAAATTCCGGTTAGTTTTATTGAATCAGATCTTGTAGATCCAAGGTACTTTTCATATTCGAATATAAAAAACAGACTAGAGTCTTTCTTCCAAATGTTAGAGCAGCGTAAATTATTTACACAACAAAAAGTAGTTTAGGATGAATAAATATTATCTGGGTGTAGATTTAGGCTCAACAACTTCCAAAGCAGTTATTATTAACGGGGATGATGAAATTATCGGAAAAGGTATTACAAACACACGGGCAAACTATAAAGTGGCAGCAGATATAGCACGGCTTGAAGCTACTTTCGATGCAAGATTTAACTTGTTAAAAAGAAAACTGGATAAGGAAATAGAAGCCCATCCGGAAAATCGAATTTATATAGAAGACCTAAGAGCAGTTTTTCAATATCTCCAATTTAAAGAACGCCTTGAAATTCTTCATAACCGGCTAAAGCAGACTGTTGAAACAGCATTTTCAGATAATTTAAAATCAAATATTGCCAGGTATATAGACGAAATCATAACTACCATCAAACCGAAGATTCGTGATGAGTATCTTCATGGAAATCTCGGCTCCCAAAATCAGTTTTTCCGGGATGTAATAGGCGAAAAATATCACGAGCAGGTAGAACAATATCATAAGGACTACTTTGAACCATTAATGCTTGCGTTCGATAAGAGTATAACGCCTGTTGAAAATGAAATGGTAGAATATAATTTTGTTGAATTAATTCATGAAGCAATTAATACTCTTGATGAAAAATACGAGCAGTTATATAATTCCAGCTCTGATGAGGGAAGTATTCATTTTGATGCAGAATTAAATTTACTAACTGGCAATTACAAATCGGTTTCCGGTACGTTAAAAGAGCACATCGAGCAGATTTCCAAAATGGAAATTCATATTGCTAATATGGTAGGTACCGGTTATGGCAGAGCATTGTTACCTTTTCCGGAAGATTGTATTAAATCGGAAATTCTTTGCCATGCTTTTGGTGCTCATATGATATTCCCTAATACCCGGACTGTGTTAGATATAGGCGGACAGGATACCAAAGCAATTCAGGTAGACAGCCACGGACTTGTAACGAGTTTTCACATGAATGATAGATGTGCAGCCGGCTGCGGAAGGTATCTTGGTTATATAGCAGATGAGTTTGGTATCTCTCTTAATGAATTAGGACCGCTGGCAGTAACTGCTCAGAAAGAGGTAAATATCTGTTCTACCTGTACCGTATTTGCGGGTGCAGAAATTAGAGAACTAATTAATATAGGCGAAGAACGAGAAGACATATTGGCCGGACTTCATAAAGCAATAGTGACAAGAGCTATGTCATTAATTGCCCGCTCCGGCGGTGTAAGAAATGAATTTACTTTTACCGGCGGTGTTGCCAGGAACCAGGCGGTTCTTAAATACCTCAGAGAAATGATTTACGAGAGTTATGGGAATCATCTTACAATCAATATTCATATAGACTCAATTTTTATGGGTGCATTGGGAGGTGCCGCGTTTGCGAGAAGAAATTTATTATCTGAATTGCCAGGGAAAAATTAAAATATGACTGACAATTTATATACACTTGGAATTGATGTTGGAGGAAGCTACATAAAAGCTTTTTTAATGAATTGCAGTAATGAACCATTGGTGATAGATAAGAGAATAGAAAAAATAAGAAAGAGAAATCCTGTTTCTGTTGCTGAAGAGATGATAAATTTATTACTGGAAAAAAATAGATTAACTCACGATGATATTGCTTATTTAGCTTCCACCGGTGAAGGAGAAATGGTAAAGAGGAAAACAGGACATTTTTACAGTATGACAACTCATGCGAGGGGCGGTATTTTCTTCAACCCCGGTGTAAAGACAGTTGTTGATATGGGAGCTCTTTTCGTAAGAGCAATAAAAGTAAATAATTTTGGAAAAGTGCTTGATTATAAAATGACCGGGCAGTGTGCTTCGGGTTCAGGTCAGTTTATAGAGAATATAACCCGGTATCTTGGATTAGCAGTAGAAGAAGTAGGTGAGATTTCATTACAAGCAACAGCTCCTGAAACACCTTCCGGTATTTGTGCAGTTCTTGCTGAGACTGATGTTATTAATATGGTCTCAAGAGGAATTTCAACTCCAAATATTGTTAAAGGAATTCATCTGTCAATTGCCAACAAAGTTGTACGATTACTCTCTTCGTTAAAAGCAGAATCTCCTATTGTCCTTACAGGCGGCATGGCAATGAATAAAGGTATGGTACAGGCAGTTGATGAACTGTCAAAAGAAAGCAAGTTAAATTATTTGCTTACTTCTCATCCGGATTCTATTTATGCGGGTGCAGCTGGTGCCGCATTGTGGGGAGCATACAGGCATAAACTGTTGAAAAAGAAAGATGAAAAAATAATAACCACTTAAACAGTGATTGAAATATCTTCCTATAAAAAGTTAGGTGTGATATTACTAAACGAATGATAAATTATAATAGATAAAATGAATTCACAACCCGTATTTGTTGGAATCGATGTTGGAGCATCAATGACCAAAGTTGCTGTAATCGATGCAAATAAAAATTTGGTCGGTCACCACATAAAGAAATCAGGAACAGATTTTACTGCCACTGCTAATCTTTGCCTTGAAGCATCTTTGAAAATGGCAAATGTTGAGGAAAAAGATATTGTTATGACAGTATCAACCGGGTACGGAAGAAAGAATGTATCATTTGCACATGATACGGTAACAGAAATTGGTTGTCATGCAAAAGGCTGTTTTCATTATTTCCCTATCACAATTACAATTATTGATATTGGGGGTCAGGATAATAAAATCATAAAGTTGGACGAGAGTGGTAGACGTTCTAGTTTTAAAATGAATAGAAAATGTGCTGCGGGTACAGGTGCGTTTCTGGAGGAAATGTCAACACGTCTTGATATTCCTTTAGAAGAGATGGATGGCCTTGCGCGTAAGTCAGAAGACATGGTAAAATTAGGAAGTTACTGCACTGTTTTTTCTGCTACAGAAGTATTGGAAAATATTAGGAATGGAAAAAAATTGCCCGATATTATTAAAGGTGTATTTTTCTCCGTTGTTAATAGAATTATGGAGATGGACTCCTTTACAGAAAAGGTTGTAATGACTGGAGGAGTTGTTGCTCATAATCCTTACCTGGTTAATATGATGGAAGAGATGATAGGAAGGAAAATATTAGTTCCTGTTTATCCCCAGCTTTCAGGAGCTATTGGTGCTGCATTACACGCGATGGAAAAAGAGCCAGTAAGAATTAACTAGATAATAAAATTGTTTTTCAAACTTGAGGATTTTTCATGGGTGAAGAAAAAAAAGTGGTTCGAAAAAAAATAGAAGCAACTGGTATAATGAATAAGTACATGGCTGACTATTTTTACGAATTAGACAGAGCTTCAAAATCCGGAGTTAAAAAAATTGCCTGGTGCACAAGTGTGGGACCTGCTGAATTACTTTTATCAATGGGTTTTCTTGTTTATTACCCGGAAAATCATGGTGCATTACTCGGAACTTCGAGAATGGCATCGGAAGTAATTCCGAGCGCTAACGTAATAGGTTACTCTCCCGATATTTGTTCTTATTTGACGGCTGACATCGGGGCTTATTTAAAGGGAGTCACTCCATTATCAAAAGCATTTGAAGGAATCGAAAGTGTTCCAAAACCAGATGTGTTGGTTTATAACACAAACCAGTGTAGGGATGTAAAAGATTGGTTTGCCTGGTATTCCCGAGAACTTAATGTGCCCTTATTGGGTATTCATACCCACAGAAATCCAACGGATATTGAGGAAAATGTTGTCGGTTCAATTACCATGCAGATTAAGGATTTAGTTAAACCCCTGGAAAAAATTTCAGGTAATAAATTTGATATCAAGGAACTCAAAAGAATAGTTGCTTTATCACGGGAATGTTCCGAGCTTTGGAAGCAGGTTCTTGAAACAGCTTCGATTAATCCATCACCCCTCACCTTTTTCGATGGTACTATTCATATGGGTCCTGCAGTTGTTTTAAGAGGAACTCAACAAGCAGTTGATTATTATAAAATTCTGTTAAAAGAATTAAAAGAAAGAGTTAAGAACAAAGAAGGTGCGGTTGAAGATGAAAAATTCCGGATTTATTGGGAAGGTATGCCAGTTTGGGGAAGACTTCGAGCTCACTCAGAGTTATTTGCAAATCTAAAAGCATGTGTTCTTGCATCCACTTACTGCAATAGCTGGATATTTACAGACTTTGATCCTGAAGATCCATTTACAAGTATGGCAAAAGCATATTCGGAACTGTTTATTGTAAAATCGGATGAGGCTAAAGAGAAATACATGAAAAGAATGATTGATTTCTTTAAGATTGATGGAGTAATTTATCACGATGCCAAAACTTGTCCAAACAACTCTAATAATCGTTACGGTATGCCACAAAGACTCGAGAAAGAAACAGGCATTCCAAGCCTTGTTATCAACGGCGACTTGAATGATCTGAGATTAATTTCAGACGAACAGACTAAAACAAATGTCGAGGCTTTTATTGAGCAACTGGAGGAAAACAAAACGTAGCAGTTTCCAGATGATAAACAAGTAAAAAAAATTCTAAATGGTTTAGAACTCTAATTTTCAAACTGACAGGGAGAACTCATTAGATGTTAGATACATTATTCAACCCTAAATCCGTTGCAATTATCGGGGCATCCACAAAAGAACTTTCCATAGGCAATGTTATAACCAAAAATCTTATACACTATAAATATAAGGGTGCAATTTATCCTGTTAATCCCAATGCCGATGAAGTAAGAGGTATAAAAGTATATAAAACAATTTTTGATGTTCCAGGAAACATAGATCTTGCACATATAAGTATTCCCAGTAAATTCGTACCGCAGGCAGTTGAAGATTGCGGGAAAAAGGGAGTTAAGTTTATCATTATTAACAGCGCCGGCTTCAAAGAGGTAGGACCTGAAGGTGAAGCACTAGAGAAAGAAGTTGTTTCTATAGCAAGGAAATATGGCGTAAGAATTTTCGGGCCAAATTGTCAGGGAATTATTAACTCTGATCCTGATGTGAGAGCTTATTGTGATTTTACATTTACCTTTCCGGACCCCGGACATATTTCTGTTGTTGCACAAAGTGGAGGAGTTGGCGCAGTTATTATGCAGCGTTTTTTTGATCTTGGCGTGGGAATGAGATATTATGCATCTAATGGTAATGCTTGTGATATTTCAATAGAAGAGATTATTAGATGCTGGGGTGATGACGAACAGACTAAAGTTATTGTTTTATATGTTGAAGGTTTTGCTGATCCCAAAGGATTTATGGAAATGGCACATAAAGTTGCAGCAAAAAAACCGATTCTTGCAATGAGAGGAGGACGAACTGAAGAGGGTGCAAAAGCTGCAACTTCACACACGGGTGGACTAGCTGGAATTGGTCTTTCCACTGAACTCATTTTCAATAAAACTGGTATTCTCACATTCAGGGATGAAGAGGAAATGTGCCAGGCAGCTATAGCTTTTGCTTCTCAACCAATCCCGCGTGGTAATCGTGTCGGCTTGATAACAGATACAGGTGGTCCTGCAATAATAGCAACTGATGAACTTGTAGAATTGGGACTTGAAATTCCCCCTCTTTCAGATAAAGGGAAAAATTTTCTGAAAGATAAACTTTACCCGGACGCTTCAATCAATAATCCCATAGATGTACTTGCTACTGCTGCAGCCCCGCATTACCGTGCCGCGATGGATACATTGATGAATGAAGAACAAATTGACAGCATTTATATCAACTTCGTTACTCCACCATTTGCAGACACAGTGAGTATTGCAAAAGAGATGGCAGAAGTAAGTCTGCAAAAAAAGAAACCTGTCATTTGTAATTATATGACAGATAAAGCTCAGTGGCTAGAAACTACAAAAATTTTGAAAGACGGAGGTATTCCCTGCTACGATTTTCCTGAGATGGCAGCAAAAGCCCTTGCTGCATTGACACATTTTGGGGAGATACGTTCACGTGAAATTGGTGCGGTGAAGAAATTCGATGATGTAAATAAAAGTAAAGCTGAAAAAATATTTATGGGGGTAAAAAAGTCGAAACGTCAAATACTTACTTCTCAAGAGGTTTATGATGTACTAACAGCATATAATATTCCTGTTGCAAAATGGAAAGTGGTTAAGAGTGTTGAAGAGGCAGATAAGGCAGCTGAAGAAATAGGATATCCGGTTGTTATTAAAGTTGATTCAGTATCTGTAATTCACAAGAGCGATGTTGGGGGAGTTGCAATAAATCTTAAGGATAGAAAAGCTATAAGATCCACTGCAGAAAAGATGAAAAAAAAATTTGAAGGGGACGACCTGAAATTCCTTATTCAAAAATATCTACCTAACGGAAGAGAGCTGATTGTCGGGGCTAAAGCGGAAACTGGACTTGGTCATCTTATTATGTTCGGGATGGGAGGAATTTTTGTTGAGGTATTCAAGGATGTCATTTTTAAAATTACTCCCGTTACCAATGTGGAAGCACTCGAAATGTTATCATCAATTAAAGCGGCAGCGTTACTAAATGGGATAAGAGGAGAAAAAGGTGTTAATAAAGATAGTGTTATTGAAATCATCCAACGCACTTCTCAACTTGTTACTGATTTTTCATTAATTCGGGAAATGGATCTTAATCCTATTATTGCATTTGAAGATAGTAACTTTGTAGTAGATGCTCGCATTAAAATCTAAATGTAGTATAGTGGAAATGGAAGTGTTGAAATATCTCAAAAACATTTTCGAATAGAAATAGACACAGATTTTGAAAGTTCAGAAAAAATTATTTTATCAAAACTTTTTTTGATAACAAAATGAACAAAACAAAATTTAATATTATAAAACAAATGGAATATTAAAATGGACCCTAAAAAATATAAAATCGGAATTATAGGATTAGGACCAGTTGGATTGATTCTTGCCGTCCACTTAAAAGAAGCCGGCTGCCGGGTTGAAATATGCGACGTAGAAAAGGAAAAGATCAACCTCATTCATAATAGCGGTGTAAAGCTTCTTGGCAAAATTGAAAAAACATCTTTCTTCGATTACACACATACTTCAATCAGTTCACTGCTTGAACATAACCTTGATATACTTATAAGTGCAGTAAAGGCTTATCACGTTGATTCTGTTCTGGCACAAATTGAAAAACGTGTTAATAATAACCTATATCTTTTGAGTGCACAAAACGGTATAGATATTAGGGAAAAGTATACAAGTCATTTTGATGATTCACAGATTTTAAGAATGGTTATTAACTTTGCAGGAAATTTACAGGCACCAAATGTTGTAAATGTAACTTTTTTTAACCCACCAAATTATATTGGCTCTATCGATGACTCGAGAACAGATGTTGCTGACTGGTTCGCTGAGATTATGACTCAAACAAACCTGGAAACATTAAGCAAAGATTCATTTACTATTTCAAATAAAACCTGGGAAAAAACTATTCTTAATGCTGCCCTTAGTCCGCTTTGTGCAATTTCCAGAATGACTATGAAAGAAGCTATGGCACATCCGGATACTTTAGAAATAGTTGAACAAATTATCCTGGAAGCAATTGAAGTCGCAAAAGCAGAAGAAATAAAATTCGGAGATAATTTTGTTAAACTGTGTATAAGATATCTCAAGAATGCAGGGAACCATTTCCCTTCTCTTGCAGTGGATTTACTGAGTAATAAGCCAACAGAAATTGATTATATGAATGGTAAGATAGTAGAATACGGGAGAAAGCATTACATCAGAACTCCTTTAAATCTTACTTTTACTAATCTAGTAAAAGCAATTTCTCATAAAAATTCCCAAAATGGAGTGGAGCAGGAACCTGAACTCGAATCCACAATGGATATTTAGAAAAAAGTTTTTAAACTCATTAATACCAAAGCATTACTATAATCTTGTATTTAAAAGATTTTACATATCACAAACCTAAAACATTAAAAGAAGCATGCACGATTCTTGAGCAATGCGAGAACGGAGCCCCAATTGCCGGTGGAACAGATATTTTAGTTGAATTAAAAAAAGGGCTTCGTCATAACGCAGAGGTAGTTTCATTAGCAGAAATTTTAGATTTAAAATCAATTAATGAAAACAATAACGGATTATATATTGGTGCTTGTGCAACACATAATGAAGTATCAAAGTCCTCATTAATTAAGAAGATATTACCTGCTCTGTCTGAAGCCGCTTCCAAAATAGGTACAGACCAAATTCGTAATACGGGTACGATTGGTGGTAACATTTGCACCGGTGCTTCCTGCTGTGATATGGCACCAATACTAATTGCTTTGAATGCCAGTGTGGAAATAGTAAGTTCATCCTCCACAAGAGTTGTATCGTTAAAAGATTTTTTCATCTTCCATAAGGAAACCGCTATAAAGAAGGGTGAACTAATGACCAAGATTATTGTTCCCATTCCTCCATCTGGTTTTGCAAGCAGTTATGAAAAGTTTGGATTGAGGGAAGCTTCTTCAATATCAGTTGCTTCAGTTAGTGTAAGCTTGACTTCTGATGGTAATTTTTGTACCGGTTCTTGTATTGTAATTGGTGCTGTTGCCCCAATACCTAGAATCTGTAGTGATGCTTCTGATTTATTGATTGGAAAAAAAATCAGAGAACTCACCGAAAATTTTTCATTGTTAAAATCCGTTGGTGCAGCAGTAGTAAAAGCTGCACGACCTATAGATGATCTTAGAGGGAGCGCTGAGTTCCGCAGAAACATATTACTTGTACTCACCAAGCGTGCCGTTATCAAAGCAGCTATGCGTTTAAATAAATAGTTTGAATTAATATACTAGTAAATGAAACACTTGATTAAAATAAATGTAAATGGAACAAGTTATGAATTAGCTGTAAAGCCAAGTACAACTCTTCTTGATTTGCTTCGCGACCAGATACGTCTTACCGGAACAAAAAAGGGTTGTGAGTTGGGAGATTGTGGAGCCTGTACAGTTTTACTTAACGGAAAAGCAGTAAACTCATGTTTGGTTCTTGCAGTTGAGGCTGATGGACAAAAAATTACAACGATAGAAGGATTAGCTAACGGAGAGGAGCTGCATCCTATTCAGCAAGCATTTGTTGAGAAGGGTTCCATACAATGCGGCTTTTGTACACCCGGAATGATTCTCCGAACCAAAGCACTTCTTGATGAAAACTCCGATCCTTCCGAGGAAGAAATAAAACAAGCATTAACCGGAAATTTATGCCGTTGTACCGGCTACACAAAAATATTGGAAGCTGTTGAAACTTCTAAATCTTATCTTAAAGGTGAAAAACCAAATAAGATTGAATACCAACCACAAAAATCTGCAATGAATCTTTCTATGGTTGGAAAAAGACTGCCCAAATTAGATGCACCCGACAAAGCTACA
>Ga0209640_10004648_pt1 | contig 12032 bp, 11 predicted proteins | sample RifCSP10_1_FD_184018 | JGI IMG/M metagenome (GOLD analysis project Ga0209640, IMG submission 184018) | Soil microbial communities from Rifle, Colorado - Rifle CSP2_sed 10_1 (SPAdes) (version 2) | ecosystem: Environmental > Terrestrial > Deep subsurface > Rock core/Sediment | place: Rifle... | reverse complement strand
GAGCAGCAGATCGCCGGCGTGCCCGAGCGCGCGCAGCGGCTTGGAGAAGACCTGATCGTAATCGTAGTCGTTGGCGATCGAGGTGAGCGTGGAAGTGTCGGTGGTGAGCGCCATCGCCGCGAGGCCGGGCCGCTCCATCTCGAACCGGTTCAGCATCTCCGCCGCGAAATGCTGCGCGTCGGCGGCGGAGCCGCCGTTGCCGCAGGAGAGGATTTTTCCGTCCTGTTTCAGGCATTGCACCATGCGCTCGGCCGCCGCCGCGATCGGCCCGGCGAGCGCGTCCATCGCCTGCAGTTTGAGATGCGCGCTTTCCGAAAAGTTCTCGCTGATGCGCGTGATGAGATCCACTGAACGGATCCGGTCAGGATGAGCCGCTATTCTACCGGCGAGCGCCGTCATCACCAAACGCGTCCGCGATCCATTCGATCTCGGGCGGCTCACCGGTGAGCAGGACCACGTCGAACCGGGAGGGGCGATCCCGGCCGCCGGCGGCGAGGTAGTGTCGGGCTGTGGCGACAAGCCGCCGGCGCTTGGCGGCGGTGATGCTCTCGGCCGGCCCGCCGAACTCATCCGACTTGCGCGCGCGCACCTCGACGAACACGAGCGCCGCCCGCGTTTCCGCGACGAGGTCGATCTCGCCGAAGCGGCAGCGGTAATTGCGCGCCACGATCTTGAGTCCCCGGCGCTCGAGGAACGCGGCGGCGAGGTCTTCGGCGGAATCGCCGCGCCGGCTCACTGGGGACCTATCTCGGTGATCCACGCGTGTGCGACGGAGGCGATTTGGGATGCATTCATCACGTTTTGGCCACAACGCATCACGTGCGGATCACCGAGATAGGTCCCTCGATTCCACCGTGACGGTCACCAGCTTGCCCTGGCTGAACTGGGCGGCGGTGAGGCCCCGCGCGAACTGCTGGTCGCGCCCGAGCGCAATTCGGCCGGTCACGCCGTCGAGGCTGACGTCGGTCTTGCCCGATGCCAGCTCCTGCGCGATGCGGAAGGCGTCTATCCCGAGCGCGTAGAAGCGCTCTAGATCGATGGCATCGCGGTAGCCGGACCGCGGATAGACCATGACCGCCGGGTGATCAGGCTGCAGCAGCCACGGCATGTCGAGAAAGCGCACGCCGGCAAGGTCGAACCCGGCGAGCGGCCCGGTGCTGCCGGGGCGGACCTGCGAAGTGGCGTAGAGCGCGAGAGGATCGAGATACGGCCGGGCAAGCCGCGCCCGCGCAAAATCGAGCGCAAGGAACGCCATGTCGGCCACCCCCAGGCCCGCGGCCTGCTTGAGGCGCGCGAGCCCGGCCGGATCGCTGGTAAAGGCGTACTCCGCGATGTGCGCGCCGCCGAGGCGCGAGAATTCCTCGACGAACGCCTGGTGCATGCGCCGCATGAGAGGGGTTTCAGCCTTGACGGTGAGCGCCTTGCGCCGGCCCTCCTCGTAGGCGAACCGCGCCAGCTGCCGCGCCTCGGCCTCGACGTGGAGGCTCAACATGTAGAGATTGACGGGCGGCCTCGCGCCGGGCTCCGGCACGTTGAGCGCCACGGTGGGCACCGGAACGGGACCATCGGCAATCGTGGTCACGCCGTTGCGCGTGAGCGGCCCGATCACGACGCGCGCGCCGGCGGCAAGCGCCTTGCGGTACGCCTCCGCGACGTGGCGCGGGTCGTCATCTGCGGAGTAGACGCGCAGCGGCAACGCGGTGCGGCCCTGGACCTTGGCTGCCGCGAGGACCCCGTTCTTCACCGCTTCAGCGTGCTGCCCGAACGTGGCCGAGTTGAGCGGAAGCAGCAGCGCGATGTGCGGGATGTCGGCCGCCTCGGACTCGGTGGCCGCCGCCTTCTGCCGCGGCTTCTGCGCGAGCGGCGCGGGCGGCAGCACCAACGGACCCGACGCGCCCGGCGGCAGCGGCAGCGGAGCGCCGAGTGCGGGTGGCGGCGGAGCGGCCGAAGTCGTGACCCCTTCGCTGGCCAATGCGGGTATGCCCCCGTATAGTATCGCCGCAGCCAGCAGCCCGGCGCGTGCGAGCAACCGCCGGGCTGCCGAAAGCAGAATCATCCCGGAATTTCGAATGAAAAGAGGTTTTTCCTTAGGAGTTTGTCGGACGTAAGGCCGACAAACTCCTGGGGGCACTACGAGCCAGCAATGGGGCACGCCGCAGCGCATGGGGAAGTCGATCCGGAACGGAGAGCGACATTATATGTAGTGGCCACCCCGATTGGGAACCTGCGCGATATCAGCCTGCGCGCGCTCGACATTCTGAAAAGCGTGGACGCCGTCGCGGCGGAGGACACGCGGGTCACCGGGCGGCTGCTCGCCCGCTACGGGATCGCGAAGCGCCTCATCGCGGTTCACGAGCACAACGAAAGGCGCGCCGTGAAGCAGGTGCTGGCGCTGCTCGGCGCCGGAAAGTCGCTCGCGCTCGCGTGCGATGCAGGAACGCCCGCGATATCCGACCCCGGGGCGATGCTCGTTTCCGCGGTGCGCGAGGCGGGATACACGGTCACGCCCGTGCCCGGCGCGAACGCGGCGATCGCGGCGCTAGCGGCCGCCGGCATCGACGCGCCGCATTTCCTCTTCTACGGGTTTCTGCCCGCGAAGGCGGGCGAGCGGCGGCGTGCGCTGGCCGCGCTCGCTGCCCTGCCTTACGCGCTGGTGTTCTACGAAGCGCCGCACCGTGTAGCCGAATGCCTGAAGGACCTCGAGGAAGCGCTGGGCGGGACGCGCCGCGTCGTCATCGCGCGCGAGCTCACCAAGCTGTTCGAAACGATCCACGTCTGCCTGCTCGCCGAAGCCGCTGCGTGGGTGGGAGAGGACGAAGACCGCCGGCGCGGTGAGTTCGTGCTGATCGTCGAAGGCGCGCCCGCACGAGCGCCCGGTCCCGACGCCGCGCGGCGCGCTCTGGAGGCGCTGCTCGGGGAACTGCCTCTCAAGCAGGCGGTGGCGCTTGCCGCGAAGTTGAGCGGCGGCAGGAAGAACGAGCTCTACAAGCTTGCGCTCACGCTGAAGGGGAAATAGGAAATGGGAAATAGGAAATAGAGAACAGCGCGGCGATGTTCTGCGACCATTTCCCAATCCCCATTTCCCATTTACCATGCGCGCAGCCATGAAGCGCATCACGATCACCCGGCCCGACGACTGGCATCTTCACCTTCGTGACGACGGGCACCTGCGCTCGGTGCTGCCGGACACGGCGCGGCGCTTTGCGCGCGCCATCGTGATGCCCAATCTCAAGCCGCCGGTCGCCACCACCGAGCTTGCGCTCGAGTACCGCGGCCGCATCCTCACCGCGCTGCCCGCGGGCGCGAAGTTCGAGCCGCTCATGACGCTCTACCTCACCGACAACACGCGGCCGGCTGAGATCAGGAAAGCGCGCTCGAGCGGCATGGTGCACGCGGTCAAGTACTACCCGGCGGGAGCCACAACGCATTCCGATGCCGGCGTGACGGACTTGAGCAAGTGCTACCGCGTGCTGGAGGCGATGGAAGAGAGCCGCATGCCGCTGCTCGTGCACGGGGAGGTCACCGACCCCTCCGTGGACGCATTCGACAGGGAGCGTGTGTTCGTCGAGCGCGTGCTCGCGCCGCTCATCGAGCGCTTTGCCGGCCTGCGGGTCGTGATGGAGCACATCACGACGCGCGAGGCGGCCGAGTTCGTGACGAAGGCGCCGGCACGGGTCGCGGCGACCATCACCGCGCACCACCTCCTGCTCAACCGCAACGCGCTGTTCGCCGGGGGCATCCGTCCGCACCACTACTGCCTGCCGGTGCTGAAGCGCGAAGCCCATCGCGCGGCGCTCGTCAAGGCCGCGACGAGCGCCAACCCGAAGTTTTTTCTCGGTACCGACAGCGCGCCGCACGCGCGCCGTGCCAAGGAAGCGGACTGCGGCTGCGCCGGCATCTATACCGCGCACGCCGGGATCGAACTCTATGCCGAGGCCTTCGCGGCGGCGGGGGCGCTCGAGAAGCTGGAGAACTTCGCCAGCCGCTACGGGGCGGAGTTCTACGGGCTGCCGCTGAACCGCGACACGGTCACGCTGGTCGAGGAGGCGTGGCCGGTGGCCGCGGAGATGCCGTTCGGCCGCGACAAGCTGGTGCCATTCCGCGCCGGCGCGCACGTGGGATGGAAGCTCGTGTAATCCACGGGGTGCTTCGCCCGTTAAGAGTCGCATGAGTGACGTTTCTCACGACGGGCCCGCCAACGAACCCGCACCCCGGGTGCACCCCGCCCTGCCGGCGGGGGACCTCTGGATATTCGGCTATGGGTCGTTGATGTGGGACCCGGGCTTTACCTACCTGAAGTCCTCACCCGCCCTGGTCCGCGGCTACCACCGTGCGTTCTGCGTCTACTCGCGCCGCTGGCGTGGCACGCCCGAGCGTCCCGGGCTCGTGCTGGGGCTCGATCGCGGCGGAACGTGCCACGGCATGGCGTTCCGGGTGGCGGCGGACAAGATCGCCGCGACGCTCATCGGGCTGTGGGAGCGCGAGATGACGAGCCGGGTGTACATCCCCAAGCTCGTCAAGGCGCGGTTGCCGCACGCGACGGTCGAGGCGCTGGCGTTCGTGGCCGACCGCGCGCACCACAACTACGCGGGGCGGCTTACGCTGGAGGAAGTCGCTCACCGCCTGGTGACCTGCGGCGGCCAGCGCGGACCGAACCTCGATTACCTGATCCGCACCATCGAGCACCTTGCCTCGCTCGGCGTCGAGGACCGGCGCCTGCTGCACCTGCTCACCGCGGCGCAGATGCTGCGCGCGAAGCTTTCGACCTGACGCTACCCGGTTACGGGAACGCGGGTATCGTTGGCTCGAAGCCGCCCGACGCCGCCTCGGGGTGGCGTTTCGCGACGAGGGCGGAGAACTCCTGCACGCGCCGGGAGAGGAAGTGGATGTGCCTGATTTCGATACGGGCAAGCAGCATCTCGTTGAGCATGCCGCGCGCGCTCTCGACATCGGGCAGCATGATTGCGGATAAACGTAAACCAAATGAGCCCACCTCGTCCACCGTTGGAGACGGGAGCGGGGTCGAGTTCATGTTCGGCGCGCAACTTTCGGGGGCCGGGCCTCTCCAAGGAGTAGAATTCGCATTGGAAGCCGGCCGGACAGCCGCTGCGCGCGGAAGAAGCGAGCCTAAGCGATGGTTCGTACCGCGCGGAGAGGAAAGTCCGGGCTCCACAGGGTAGGGTGGCGGCTAATCACCGCCCGCCGTGAGGCGAGGAACAGGGCCACAGAGACGAGTCTCGCATGGCCCGCGCTTCGGACTTCGCCGCCGCAAGGCGGCAAAGTCTCGTAAAAATGGGTAGGGTGCGGAAACGTTTCCTACTCCAGGGCGCGGACAGGCGAGGGTGAAACGAGGTAACCTCCACCCGGAGCAACACCAAATAGGCAAGCGATGACGTGACCCGCCGAGCTTGCGGGTAGGTGGCTTGAGCCCTGGAGCAATCCAGGGCCTAGAGGAATGGCTGTCAGGGGCTGCAAGGCCTTTACAGAACCCGGCTTACAGGCTGGCTTCCACCCTTCTCTCCCCAAGGTTTTTTTGAATCCGGCTGTTGCTGTTCCGCAACAGTCTTGCATTCCCGAAGTAAACCGCACCTCGCCGGGCGAAAGTTAAAGTATTACTTTCGCTTCGAATTTTAGAACCCTGTTTTACCGACTTAATTCCCCCCTCAAACCCGTGCTAAATGGCCGCCTGAATTATGCGGCATAAGTCATTGTCCCGAAAACAGAAACCGCCTCCGTCCTCCTTGACCGTCTTGCCTCTTTTCAATATAGTGGGAAGAAGTGGAGAAAAGTGGGACACGATGCCGACTTGCCCCGCATGGGGAGGGTGCCGTCGTCCCGGGGATAAAGGGGACTCGTGTTTCACGGCGTCGCGCAGCTCAATCTCGACAGCAAGGGCAGATTGGCGGTACCCGCCAGATACCGCGACGCGTTGCTCACGCGCTGCAGCGGTCATCTGGTCCTCACCGCCGATTCGGAGCGCTGCGTACTGATCTTCCCGCTTCCCGACTGGGAGCCCATCGAGCAGAAGCTGATGGCGCTCTCGAGCTTCAACACGCAGATCCGCGAGCTGCAGCGCCGGCTCGTCGGCTACGCCGAGGACGTCCAGATGGACGCCACGGGCCGCATCCTGATTTCCCCCGCCCTGCGCGGTTACGCGCGCCTCGAGAAGAACGTGGTGCTGGTCGGGCAGGGAGCCAAGTTCGAGCTCTGGAACAAGGACAACTGGGAACAACTGATGGACAAGGCCGGCGGTTTCGGCGCGGGCGGATTGCCGCCTGAGCTGGAGGGCTTCTCCTTGTGAGCGAAGGCTCACATACCGCGGTCCTGTTGCAGCAAGCAGTAGACGGTTTGAACGTGCGCGGCGACGGAACCTACGTCGACTGCACGTTCGGGCGCGGCGGACACAGCCGGCTGATCCTGGCGCGGCTGGGACGGAAGGGGCGGCTGATCGCGCTCGATCGCGATCCGCAGGCGGTGGCCGCGGGAGGAGAGATTGGTGACGGGCGTTTTCGCATCCTGCACGGCCGGTTCAGCCGGCTCGCCGAGCTCGCCGCGGGCGCGGGGGTCGCGCGGGCGGACGGCATCCTGCTCGATCTCGGCGTCTCCTCGCCCCAGCTCGACGACGCGGGCCGGGGCTTCAGCTTCCGCCTCGATGCCCCGCTCGACATGCGCATGGATCCCAGTGCGGGTCCCACGGCCGCCGAGTGGCTCGCGGCCGCGCCCGAGTCGGAAATCCGGGAGGTGATAAGAAACTATGGCGAAGAACGGTTTGCTAAACAGATTGCAACAGCGATTGTTGCGGCTCGAGCGCGGAGACCTGTTGGCACCACACGAGAACTTGCCGCGCTCGTGGCAAAAGCCGTTCCTACGCGCGAGCCACAGCAGGATCCGGCGACGCGCACGTTTCAAGCTGTACGGATTCACATCAATCAGGAGCTTGAGGAGTTGTCGCTAGTCCTGCCGCAATGCCTGGAACTCCTCGCGCCCGCGGGGCGTCTGGTGGTGGTGAGCTTCCACTCGCTCGAGGACCGCATCGTGAAGCGTTTTCTCCGGGAGCACGCCAGTGCTGACCGGCTGCCGCCACGGCTGCCGGTGCGCGCACGCGAACTGCCCCGCCCCCCCCTGCGTCTGATCGGCCGCGCCGTGAAGCCCTCCGCCGCCGAGATCGCAGCGAATCCCCGGGCGCGCAGCGCCGTCATGCGCATCGCCGAGAAACTGGAGGTGGCCTGACATGGTGCGGCTCAACCTCATCCTGCTCGCGGTCCTGATCGCCTGCGCGCTCGCGCTGGTCACCTCCCAGCACCAGGCGCGCAAGCTCTACGTCGAGCTGCAGAAGGACCAGGAGCTCGCCAAACAGCTCGAGGTCGAATGGGGGCAGCTCGAGCTCGAGCAGGGCACCTGGGCGATGCACGCGCGCGTCGAGAGACTCGCTACCCAGGCGCTCGGCATGCGGGTGCCGCCGCCTTCCCGCATCCAGGTCGTGCCGCCCGCCGCGGGAGAGGCCAGGCCGTGAGCCCCGCCGCCCATTCTCAGCTCACGGTCCGGGTGCCCCTGTGGCGCTCGCGGCTGATGCTCGTGCTGATGCTCGGCTGCTTCATCGCGCTCGCGGCACGCGCGCTGTACCTGCAGGGTCTGCACAACGACTTCCTCCAGCAGAAGGGCGAGTCGCGCTACTCGCGCGTAGTCGAGCTCTCCGCCACGCGCGGCAAGATCGTGGACCGCAACAACGAGCCGCTCGCGATCTCGACCCCCGTGGAGTCGGTCGCGGCGAGCCCGGCGGACGTCGACGTCACTCCCGAGCAGCTCGGACGCCTCGCCCGGCTGCTCGGCATGGATGTGGCCGAGCTCCAGCGCCGGCTCGCCGACACCCGGCGCGAGTTCGTCTATCTCAAGCGGCAGCTCGCCCCGGAGGACGCGGCCAGGGTCGTCGCGCTGGGCATTCCGGGCGTCTTCCTGCAGCGCGAGTACCGCCGCTACTACCCGGCGGGCGAGGTGACGGCGCACCTCATCGGCTTCACCGACGTGGACGACAAGGGGCAGGAAGCGCTCGAGCTCGCGTTCGAGCAGGCGCTCGCGGGCCAGCCCGGAAGCCGGCGCGTGATCAAGGACCGACTTGGGCAGATCGTGGAGGACGTCGAGAGCATACGCACGCCACAGAACGGGGGCACGCTCCGGCTCTCAATCGACACCCGCATCCAGTACCTCGCCTACCGGGAGCTGAAAGCCGCGGTATCCGCGCACCGGGCGCGCGCCGGCGGGATCGTCGTGCTCGACGTGGCGAGCGGGGAGGTGCTGGCGATGGCCAACGTCCCCTCCTACAACCCCAACAACCGCGGCAAGCTCGACCCGCGACGCACGCGCAACCGCGCGGTGACCGATCTCTTCGAGCCGGGCTCGACGCTGAAGCCGTTTACTGCGGCGGCGGCTCTGGAGGCCGGAGCGGTCAGGCCGGAGAGCGTGATCCAGACCGGGCCGGGCGAGCTCACCCTCGGCGACCGTACGATCCACGACGCATATCCCCAGGGCGCGCTGACGGTCGCGCAAGTGATCCAGAAGTCCTCCAACATCGGCGCCGCGAAGATGGCCCTCGGGCTGAAGGCTGAGACGCTGTGGAACCTGTTCAACCAGGTCGGCTTCGGCACGCCGCCGCGTTCAGGCTTCCCGGGCGAGGTGTCGGGGAAGCTCCGCGCGCACGCGAGCTGGCGGCCGATCGAGCAGGCGACCATGTCCTACGGCCACGGGATCTCGGTGTCGCTGCTGCAGCTCGCGCGCGCCTACCTGATATTCGCGAACGACGGGGAACTGAAGCCGGTGACGCTGGTCAAGCGCGAGACGCCGCCGGAGGGCGCGCGGGTGATATCGCAAGCGACCGCGCAGCAGGTGCGCAGGATGCTGGAGATGGCGGTGCAACCGGGCGGTACCGCGCTGCGTGCCCAGATCACGGGTTATCGCGTCGCCGGCAAGACCGGCACCGCGCGCAAGCTCGAGGGCGGCGGTTACGCCCCGGACAAGTACGTCGCCGCGTTCGTCGGCTTCGCGCCGGCGTCCAGCCCGCGGTTGATCGTGGCCGTGATGATCGACGAGCCCTCAGCCGGCCAGTACTACGGCGGCACCGTGGCGGCACCGGTATTTGCGCAGGTGACGGCGGGGGCGTTGCGGCTGCTCACGGTGCCGTACGACGCGCCGATGGACAACGTGGTGCTGCCGCCGCCGGATGCGCCCGAGATAAAGGAAGAAGTCTGAATGCAGGATTCGGGATCCAGGATTCGGGATTCAGGATTGAGGATCGGAGAGTGAAGAAGCAACCCGCGTCAGCTGGGCGCCTCGACTGGCGGGCGATCGACGGGCTCGGCATCACGCGGCTTGTCTACGACAGCCGCACGGTCGGGCCGGGCGACACCTTCATCGCCTGCCCCGGCACCGCGCGCGACGGGCGCGACTACATCGCGCAGGCGATCGCAAACGGCGCTTCCTCGGTGCTGTGGGAACGCGCCGGCTTCTCGTGGGGCCCGCGCTGGAAGGTGCCCAATGTCGCGGTAACGGGGCTGCGGCGGCGCGCCGGGGAGATCGCGAGCCGCGTTTGCGGCCGGCCGAGCGGCAGGCTGTGGATGGTCGGCGTCACCGGCACCAACGGCAAGACCACGTGCAGCCAGTGGATCGCCCAGGCGTTGAACAGCGCCGGCCGCCGGTGCGCGGTGATCGGCACTCTGGGCTACGGCATGCGCCCGCCGCTCCAGCCGATGGTCAACACCACGCCGGACGCGGTATGGCTGCACGCGCAGCTCGCCGAATTTGCGCGCCATGGCGCGCAGGCCGTCAGCATGGAAGTGTCATCCATCGGGCTCGACCAGCATCGCGTCTCGGGCGTCGAGTTCGATGTCGCCCTCTTCACCAACCTCTCGCGCGAGCACCTGGAGTACCACCGCACGATGCGCCGCTACCAGGAGGCGAAGGCGCGGCTCTTCGCGTGGGAGTCGCTCAGGCACGCGGTCGTCAACCTGGACGACGACTTCGGCATCGAGCTCGCGCGCCGCATCCGGCGCCCGGGCCTGGAACTCGTCGGCTACGGGTTCGGCGGGACGCGCGGCACGCGCACCGCGTTCGTGGCGGGGAGCGACATGACCGCGGACGCGCGCGGCGTGAGCTTCAGGGTGAGAACGCCCTGGGGTTCGGCGCGCGTGTCGAGCCGCGCGCTGGGCCGCTTCAATGCCTCGAACCTGCTCGGCACGCTCGCGGTGCTGCTCGCCAGCGGGGTGGCGCTCAGGCGGGCGGTCGCGGCGCTCTCCGGGCTGAAGCCCATCCCGGGCCGCATGCAACGGCTGGGCGGTGGCTCAAAGCCCCTGGTGGTCGTCGATTACGCGCACACTCCCGACGCCCTGGAGCAGGTGCTGCTCGCCCTGCGCGGGCTTCTGTCCGGTTCCGAGTTCAAGGTTCAAGCTTCAAGGTTGCCAGCGAGAAGGCGTGTTGCTGCGAACTCGGAACCCGGAACGCGGAACCCGGAACTGATATGCGTTTTCGGCTGCGGCGGGGAGCGCGACCGCGGCAAGCGCCCGCTGATGGGGCGGATCGCGGCGAGGCTCGCGGACCGCGTGATCGTCACTTCCGACAACCCGCGCGGCGAGGACCCGGATGCGATCATCGTCCACATCCTCGACGGGGTGCGCAACGTCAACCGGGAGCTTCTCGTCGAACCCGACCGGCGCGGCGCGATCCGCCACGCGATCGCGACCGCACGGCGCGGCGACATCGTGCTCGTGGCCGGCAAGGGGCACGAGGACTATCAGGAAGTGCGCGGCGTGAGGCGCCCGTTCTCGGACGCCGCGGTGGCGAGGGAGGCGCTGGGGCAGCCATGACCATGATGCGCCTGTCCGAAGCCGCCCGCGCGATCTCCGCGGAATTGCGCGGAGAGGACCGCGCCTTCGAGGCCGTGAGCACCGACACGCGCGCGCTCACGCCGCGCGCGCTGTTCGTCGCGCTCAAGGGCGAGCGCTTCGACGGCCACGACTTTCTCGCGCAGGCGGCGAAAAAGCAGGCCGCGGGCGCGCTGGTCCAGGATTCAGGATCCCGGATTCGGGATTCAGAGGTCGCGCTGCCGCTGCTCGTGGTCAAGAACACCCGCCTCGCCCTCGGCACGCTCGCGGCGTACTGGCGCAACAAGTTCGGCATGCCGCTCGTTGCCCTGACCGGCAGCAACGGCAAGACCACCGTGAAAGAAATGCTCGCGTCAATTCTGCGAGAGGCGGTTGCGGCTGAATCCCGAATCCCGAATCCCGAATCCTGCGTTTTGGCCACGCGCGGCAATCTCAACAACGACATCGGCGTGCCGTTGACGCTGCTCGAGCTCAAGCCCGCGCACCGCTACGCGGTCGTCGAGATGGGCATGAACCACGCCGGCGAGATCCGCTATCTGACGCGGCTCGCGGGGCCCGACGTCGCGCTCATCAACAACATCAGCCCGGCCCACATGGAATTCTTCGGCTCGCTCGAGGCGATCGCGCGCGCCAAGGGGGAGATTTTCGAGGGACTGAAGCCCGGCGGCACGGCGGTGATCAACGCCGACGACCACCAGGCGCCGCTCCTGCGCGAGCTCGCGGCGGGCCGCAACCGCATCGAATTCGGCCTGGAGCACGAGGCGGCGGTGACGGCGGCCTACACGCTGCGCTTCCTCGAGAGCGAGATCGTGTTGAGGACCCCGCTCGGCGAGGCGGCCACCGTGTTGAGGGCGCCGGGGGTGCACAACGTGAGGAACGCGCTCGCCGCGAGCGCGGCGGCGGTCGCGCTCAAGGTGCCGGCCGCGACCATCGCGGCGGGTCTCGCGCGCTTCAGCGGCGTCAAGGGCCGGCTGCAGAAAAAGGCGGGCGTGAACGGCGCGACGCTGATCGACGACACCTACAACGCGAACCCCGAATCGGTGCGGGCCGCAATCGAGGTGCTCGCGCGCGCGCCGGGGGAAAAGCTCCTGGTGCTGGGAGACATGGGCGAGCTCGGCGCGGAGGCCCGGGAGCAGCACGCGGAGATCGGGCGGGCGGCAC
>Ga0209640_10004647_pt1 | contig 12032 bp, 12 predicted proteins | sample RifCSP10_1_FD_184018 | JGI IMG/M metagenome (GOLD analysis project Ga0209640, IMG submission 184018) | Soil microbial communities from Rifle, Colorado - Rifle CSP2_sed 10_1 (SPAdes) (version 2) | ecosystem: Environmental > Terrestrial > Deep subsurface > Rock core/Sediment | place: Rifle... | reverse complement strand
CGGCGATACGTCGGAGGGAGCGGCGCCCACTCCGCCGCGCCGCGAGCCTACGCGGCCTCCCACAGCCCTTCGGCGATGCCGGCGGTCTTGTAGGCGTCGCGGATGCGGTCGAGATTCTGGGTGAACAGGAGCCCGATCTTCGCGAAGGGCTCGAACACCGGCCCCTGACCGTCCACGAGCGGGAAGCTCACCTTCGGAAGCTTCTCCCACCGGGTGTGGAGTGCCGCGGTGACCGCCGCGAGGTTCGCGTGGAACTCCTCCCGCTCCTTGGCGGCGCGCTTGACGATCGGCGTGATGAGGCAGTCGAACGTCTCGCGCGCGCGGGCCGCGCTCTCGGCGGCCGCTTCCGCGAGCGGCACCACGGTGACGCCGAGCTCGCCGAGGAAGCGCTGGAGCAGGCGGCCGAGCGAGTCCTGGAGCAGCAGGGCCGGGAGCCCGACGGTCTTCACGGCGCCGTGGCCCAGGGCGGCCGCGTCCGCGTAGAGCTGCGACCGGAGCCACTCCACGTGCTGCCGGTTCTCCGCGTCCTTCCACCACTCGCGGAGCATCTTCTTGCCCCAGTAGCGGATGGTGGCGTAGTACACGTCCCGCTTCCAGAGCTTCTGGGCGATGCCACGCCACGAGTAGAACTTCTCCATCGCCTGGATCGCGCCCATCTGGAGCTCGTAGGGCGAGAGCCTCCGCGGCTGGTGGACGACGTGGTGGCCGTCGTAGAACTGCCAGTTCTTGCTGATCACGTACTTCCGGCCGTGGTCGTAGAGCGTGTCGTAGTCGGGCGAGCCCGGGATGGGCGTCAGGATCATGAACTGGACCGAATCGATGTCGTGCTTCAGGGCGAACTCGGCGGTGGCGTCGAGGGTCTGGAGATCGTCCTCGTCCGACCCCACGACGAACATACCGTGGATCCGGATCTTGTGCGCGTGGAAGCGCTCGATCGAGCGCTCGATTTTGCCGAGATCCTGCTTCTTGTTGAAGAGCTTGAGCGTTCTCGGATTGATCGACTCGAACCCGACGTAGACGTTGAAGCAGTTCGAGTCGCGCATGAGCTCGAGCAGCTCGGGGTCGTCCACGGTCTCCGTGCGCACCTGGGCGCCCCATTCCGGCGTGAGCCCGCGCGCGATCATGCCGCGCAGGAGCTCCTTCACCCGCTTCTTGTTCGCGGTGAAGATGTCGTCGGCGAAGAACGTGTACATGTTCCCCCGGTGGACCTCGAGCTCCTGGAGCACGCGCTCGACCGAGTGCGTGCGGAACGCGTGGCCGTACATGCCCGGCACCGAGCAGAACGTGCAGGAGAACGGGCAGCCGCGCGACGTCGCGACCGAGATGACCCCACCCGGCTTCCAGCCCGTGATCAGGTGGTAGTCGGGGATCGGGTTGACGTCGAGGTTCGGGATCTTGGGGCGCTCCGGGTTGTGGACGGCGCGGCCGTCCGCAAAATAGGAGAGGTTCTGGATCTTCTCCAAGCCCTCGCCCGCCTGGATCGCGTCCACGAGCTCCTGGAACGCGAACTCGCCCTCGCCGCGGACCACGTAGTCGGCGTGCACGAGGCCTTCCTCGGGGAGGAAGCTCGTGTGGGTGCCGCCGAGGACGGCGATCCCGCCGGCCTCCCTCACCGTGTCGGCGAGCCGGTAGGACTGGGGGGCCGTCGAGGTGATCGCCGAGATCGCCACGAGGTCGGCCGACAGGACCTCCTGCATGTCGATCGCCTGGATGTCCTCGATGTAGACCCTGACGTCGTAGCCCTTGCCCCGCATGATGGTTGCGAGGAGCACCGAGCCGAGTCGGGGGATGCAGACGCGGCTGTAGATGTGAAGGTGCGTGGACTTCGGCTCGACGAACACAAGCTTCTTCAGCGTGCGTCTCATCGGAAAGCTCTCCTCGGTGTGGGCCTGCGGGTGAACACGGTACCGATGGTGCTCACGCTACATCCGGTGACCCGGCGATGTCAACGACGCCGGCTGGGGCCCCTCCCCCCACCTGTTGGGACCCGAGCCACCTCACCCCCCATATATTGTCTTTTCCTCTTGACACGACCCTGGGGCCCTCACTAGCATGCCGACCAGGAGGACCGGTCGAAATCGTGCTGCGAAGGAGGTGAGCGGGTGAAGAAGAAGGCGACCAAGAAGAAGAAAAAGAAGTAAACGCCCATGAGGCGCTCGGCCCTGTCGTGCTCCCGTTGCGGCAGGGCCGAACCGTGTCTGCGGGAATTGAGTGGGGAGACCCCCCCCCTCAAGCTCCCCCGGGACATCAGGCGCCTTGAGCTCGTCATGAGTGAGCGGCGAGCCTACCTGCTGCTGTTAGCCGTGGTGCTCTTCTGGGCCGGGAACTTTCCGCTCGGCAAGCTCGCGCTCGAGGAACTCGGTCCCCTGACACTGACCGCGGGCCGGGCCGTGATCGCGGCACCGGTCCTCGTCCTGGTCGCCCGCCTCACGGCGCCGCTCGCCCAGCCGCTCGTGCGACGCGACTATCTGGCCTTCCTGGTCCTCGGGCTCACCGGCCTCGTCGGCAACACGACGCTCTGGTTCTGGGGGCTCAAGCACACGACCGCGCTGAACGCCGGGATCATCGGCGCGTCGTCGCCGCTCTTCGTCGCCGTGCCCGCCGCGGTCCTCCTCGGCGACCGGCTGAGCGCGCGCAACTGGCTCGGGATCGGCCTGACGGTCGCCGCCGTGCTCGTCACGATCGCGAAGGGGTCGCTCGATGTCCTGCTGACGTTCTCGGTCAACCGGGGCGACCTGATCATCCTCGCCTCGCAGCTCTTCTGGGTCACCTACTCGCTCTACAGCCGCGCGGCGGCCTCCGCCCTGCCCCCGGTGTGGATGATGGCGGGCGCCCACGTGGTGAGCGCGATCGTCCTGATCCCGCTCGCGTCCGCTGTGGAGCCGTGGCGGGCGCCCCAGGCGGCGCCCCTCGGCTGGGCGGTCGTGCTCTACGGCGCGGTGCTCGTGACGCTCGCCCACATCTGGTACTACGCGGTCGTGCGCGCGATCGGCCCCGGCCGGGCCACGGGCTTCCTGAATCTGATGCCGTTCGTCGTCATCGGGCTCGCGTGGCTGATCGTGGGCGAAGCCGTCCACGCTTATCACCTGATCGGCGCCGCGATGGTGATCGCGGGGGTGTTCCTGGTGACGCGGCCCGCGCGGGGCGGGCGCTAGTGTCCCGTCGCTGAAATCATGTTAAGAACTGCCGCCACGCGGGCCCGGAGCCGACGGGCGATCGTGAACATGATTTCGCAGACGCGACACTAGAGGGCCGGCCGGAGCTACTCAGATCGCGTCGAACTGGCAGAGGTGGTCCTCGATGGTCTGGAGCGTTGCCGGGGCGAGGTCCGGATACGTCCGGCGGATGAGGTCCCACGCCACCCGCAGGTCGTAGTCCGACTCGCGCAGCGCCGGATGGCCGAGCATCCGCGCGAGATCGGTGGACCCGTCGCGGGCGCGGGCGGCCGTGAAGTCGCCGTAGAACTCGATCTGGCGCTCGGCCGCGCGTACGATCCGCTCGTGCACGGGGCGAAGCCGGTCGGGCGCCTCGAGCGCCCTGAGCCGCGCGACCACGCGCTCCGCGCGGCCGCGGTAGATCTCGTAGACCGCGGTGTAGGTGTCGCGCTCGGAATCCGTCTTCAGCACGCCCTCGATGTTCAGGCGGTTCCCGATCCCGTCCTCGAGGACCGCGAGGAGCGCCCCGAGGTACTGCTGCTCGGCGGCGGTCATCGGTTTCGCCGTGATCCACCGGGGAAGGATCGAGCCGCCGGTGAGCGAGGCGCTGACGACAAGCGCCGCAAGCGACAGCGCGAGAATCGCGCTCAGCACCGTGATCCGGCGTCGCGCGCGGACGTTCGTCGCGTGGTCGTCCACGAGCCGCCGCAGCGTCCCGAGCGCATCGGGGCTCACCCACGCGCCATGCCCCTCGGGGCACGTGCTGGCGACGAGCCCGGGGCGCCCGAGCTCGCTGCGGATCAGGTCCCGCCGGCAGATGGCGCACGCCGTCGGCGTGGCCCCCTCGCGCGCGCCGGCCGCGAAGATCTCGGCCAGCAGGCGGTCGATGTCGGTGGTCCGCCCGACTGCGAGCGCCGAATCGAGTCGCTCGAGCTGTTCGCCTTCGACCCACATCGCTTTGCCACCCATGCCGAGGATGCAGGGAAGCAAAGCCCGTTCCTGAGCGCGCGGGGGGTAAGTCCTTGATTCAGTGAGTGACGGGAGGCGGAACGGTGGTCAGAACCGTGTCACGCGGACACGGGCTGGACAAAAGCGGCCGGACACCCGACTACTTCGTCTTGGCGACCACCTTCGGCTTGGTGGCGACCGCCGGCTTGGTCTTGTCGTCCCGCTGGAGCCCCTTCACCTCCTCCACGAACTGGCCGACGTCCTTGAACTTGCGGTACACGGAGGCGAAGCGCACGTAGGCGACCGGATCGAGCCGCTGCAGGTGCTCCATCACGATCTTGCCCAGCTCCTCGCTCGAGATCTCCTTCTCGGCGCGATCGTGGAGCTGCGCCTCGATCTCCACGACGACGTCGTCCACCGCCTGCACGCCTACCGAGCGCTTCTCGCAGGCTTTCAAGATCGAGCCGCGGAGCTTCTGCCGGTCGAAGGGCTCGCGGCGCCCGTCGCGCTTGACGACGTGCGGAAGCACGTCCTCGACGTACTCGTACGTCGTGTAGCGCCGGTGGCACTTCAGGCACTCGCGCCGGCGGCGGATGAACTCGCCGTCGCGTCCGACCCGGGAGTCGACGACCCGATCTTCCGTGTGGCCGCAAAACGGGCATTTCAAGGGCCCGGCCCCCCTCTCACGCCCTCCGCTCCGGGTAGAGCGGGAAGCGGTTCGTCAGCTCCTGGACCTCGTCGCGCACCCGGGCTTCCACCGACGCGGACCCGAGGTTCGACAGCGCGCGATCGATCAAGCCCGCGATCTCGACCATCTCCGGCTCGCGCATGCCGCGGGTAGTCAACGCCGGGGTGCCCAGGCGGACCCCGCTGGTGACCATCGGGCTCTTCGTCTCGAAGGGGATCGTGTTCTTGTTGACGGTGATCCACGCGCGGTCGAGCGCTTCCTGCGCGTCCTTACCCGTGATCCCGCGGTCCGTCAGGTCCACCAGCAGGAGGTGGGTGTCGGTGCCGCCCGACACGAGCCGGTAGCCGCGGGCCAGGAGCGCCGCGGCGAGCGCCTTGGCGTTCGTCACGATCTGCTTCTGGTAGTCACGCCACGCGGGCTGGAGGGCCTCCTTGAACGCGACGGCCTTGGCGGCGATCACGTGCATGAGGGGCCCGCCCTGCACCCCCGGCATCACGGTCTTGTCGAGCGCCTGGGCGTGCTGGGCGGCGCACATGATCATCCCGCCGCGCGGCCCGCGCAGGGTCTTGTGCGTCGTGGTGGTGACGAAGTCGGCGATGCCGACGGGCGAGGGATGGAGCCCCGCCGCCACGAGGCCAGCCGGATGGGCGATGTCGGCCATGAGGTGGGCTCCCACCTCGCGCGCGATCTCGCCGAACGGCGTGAAGTCGATCGCCCGCGGGAACGCCGACCCACCCGCGATGATCAGCTTCGGCCGGTGCTGGCGGGCCAGATCGCGCACCTGGTCGAGGTCGATCAGCTCGGTGTCCTTCCGGACGCCGTAGGCGACGATCGTGTAGAGCTTCCCCGAGTAGTTGACCGGGCTGCCGGCCGTGAGGTGGCCGCCGTGCGAGAGGTTCGGGCCGAGCACGGTGTCGCCCGGCTTCAGCAGGGTGAAGTAGACGGCCATGTTCGCCTGGGCGCCCGAGTGCGGCTGGACGTTGGCGTGCGGGGCGCCGAAGAGCTCCTTCGCCCGCGCGATCGCGAGGTCCTCGACGATGTCCACGATCTCGCAGCCGCCGTAGTACCGCCGCCCGGGATACCCTTCGGCGTACTTGTTGGTCAGCACCGAGCCGACGGCCTCGAGCACCGCCTCGGAGACGAAGTTCTCGGACGCGATCAGCTCGAGGTTCCGGTGCTGCCGCTGCGCCTCCTCGCGGAGCGCCTTGGCGACGTCGGGATCGACGTCAGCGAGGCGGAGCACTGGCGCCTCCGCGCCCGACGGTCGGCCACTCACCGCGCTCGATCGATCCAAGTTTGTCCACGCGCTGGACGTGCCGGCCGCCGGCGAACGCCGCCGCGAGCCACACTTCCAAGATTTCGATCGCCGAGTCGCGCGCGGTGATCCTGGCACCGAGGGTGAGGACGTTCGTGTCGTTGTGCTCGCGGGAGAGCCGCGCGGTGTACGCGTCGGTGCAGGCCGCGGCGCGGATGCCCGGCACCTTGTTCGCGGCGATCGCCATGCCGATCCCGGAGCCGCAGACGAGCACGCCGCGCCCGGCCTTGCCCGCGGTGAGGGCGGAGGCGACCGCGGCGGCGTAGTCGGGATAGTCCACGGACTCGGTGGACTGCGTCCCGCAGTCGACGACCTCGTAGCCCCGCCCGATCAGCCACGATTTCAGGTCTTCCTTGAGGGGGAACCCGGCATGGTCAGCGCCGAGGGCGATCGCCGTCATACGCGCCCACCATATCGGTAGGGGGTCAGCCGTGTCAAGCTACCTACATCTCGGGGTTCAGGCCCCTCACGGCCCACGCCCGGGCGATCAAGAAGATGCTGCCGTCGGCGGCGCGTGGAAGGGCTGCTCGAATGCGCTCACGCAGGGCCGCGCGGCGTTCCTCGCTGAGCGACATGCAGTAGCCCGGCGCCGGCGCTTGACCTCCGAGGAACGGGGTCCAGTAGTCGTCGAAGTCCCTGAAGACGGTCGGGACGTCGACCGCGCGGGTCTCCACGCCGTCGAGGCCGCACTGCCGGAACAGCTCGGCGAGCGGGTTGGGTTTGCAGATGGGAAACCGCCGGCCCTCGTCGAGCTCGAGAGCGGCCGGATCGAGCGCCACGGCCGCGTCCCAGAAATGGCGCATCAGCTGCATCTCGCCGGCGTAGTCCCAAACGTACGCCGCCACCGTGCCCCCGCCCCTCACCACCCGTCTCATCTCGCGGAGCGCCCGCGGCTTGTCGGGAACGAAGTTGAGGACCAGCCCGCACACGACGGTGTCGAACGCGGCATCGGGGAGAGGCAACGCTTGCGCGTCCCCGGCGCGGAAGTGCCCGCGCGGATCGCTCAAATGAGCGCGGGCGTGGGCGACGTAGCCTTCGGAAGCATCGACGCCGACGACCTCGCGCGGAGCCGCGCGCTCGAGAATGATCTGACTCAACGCACCCGTCCCGCAGCCGACGTCGAGCCAGCGCAGCCCGGCAGGCAGCCCGAGCCAGGCCACGAACTCGCGGCCGACGAGACGGCTCCAGCGGCCGACGTACGGTTCGTAGGCGTCACCACTTGCCCACACGTCCTTGCCTTCCGGCATAGTCCGAACCTCCGGACTCAGCTCAGACGACCGCGGCGCGGGCCCGCGCCGGGAACTCGAAGACCTCCACCGCGGCGACGGCGAGCCGCTGCAGGTGCTCCATCACGATCCGGCCCGGCTCCTCGCTCGAGATCTCCTTCTCGGCGCGCTCGTGGAGCTGCGCCTCGATCTCCACGACGACGTCGTCCACCGCCTGCGCACCGACGGACCGCGCTATTCATGTGCAAATTCTCCTTGAAATCTTGCAGTGATGCTGAAATCATTTCTGCGCATGACCCTGCACCCGCGCCGCCTGATCGATCTGCTTCGCCGCCGGCTGTCCTCCCGGCCCATCACGGTCCTCACGGGCGCCCGCCAGACGGGCAAGACGACGCTCGTCCGGAAGCTCCTGCCGGCCGGCGGCGACACGCTCGTCTACTTCTCGCTCGATGACCCCGACGAGCGCCTCCGCCTCGCCGCCGATCCGGTACGCCGGCTGGATCACGGCTCGCGCCTCGTCGTGCTCGACGAAGTGCAGAAGCAGCCGGCGCTGCTCGACGCCGTGAAGCTGCTCGCCGACCGCGGCGAGGGACGTCGCTTCCTCATGCTGGGCTCCGCGCAGGTGCTCTTGCTCCGGCAGATCCGCGAGACCCTCGCGGGGCGCGCCGCGCTGCTGGCCATCGAGGTCAAGGCCAGCCAGCGCGCGCACCGCACCGACGCCCGCCCCCTCGCCGAGGTGCTCAGCGCCCTGGCCGTGCGCGGCGTCGCGCGCGACGCCTGGCGCCTCGGCCTCGTCGTCACGCGCGGCCGCGAGGTGGAACCGCTCGCCCCGGGCGTGTGGGCCGTGCCCGACTGGCGGCTGTTCGGGCCGGCCGGCTTGACGTGAGATACCTCGGTCCTGCTCAGCCCGGCCGGTCGAGCCCGAGTTCCCCCCAGATCCAGCCGAAGTCGTAGGCGGGGCGGCCCGTGAGCCGCTCGCGGGCGGAGAGGCTCTCCATGTCCTTGAGGAGCGCGATGACCCTGGGCCGGCCGGTCTTCGACTGCGCGGCCTCGCGGGGGGTCTGGCCCCCGAGGGCCGGAAGCGGCGTGTCCACCCAGGCGCGGTAGTGCCTCTCGTAGTAGGCGCCGACGATCTCCGCCTCCACCTCGGGCGGGATCCGGTCGGCCTCGCGCGGCGGCTTCGCGGGCCGGCGCTTCATCGCCCGCTCGACGCTCTCGAAGCTGGTCGCGCGGTGCTTCACCGCGTCTCCGGCGAGAGCCTCGAGGAACGCGCGGCCCCGCTCGGCGCGCGGCTTCGACGTGGTCTCGAGGACGACGCGATCATCGTCAAGCACGAACGTGCCGAGCCCGCGCCGGAACTCCTCGCTGCCCCCGGGCTCGAACCAGGCGTAGCTGCCGTCGTCCTGCCGGTCGAGCTCCGGGTGGCCCGCGAGCGCGCGATCGAGGGCCGCGCGATCGCGGACGTCGAAGACCGCGCTGGCGAAGACCATCTCGTCGCCCTCGCCGGTGCGGAGCTGAGGCAGGCGGGAGGCCAGGACGACGTGCTGGAGCCACCACTGGAAGAAGACAGAGCCGAAGCGCTTGAAGAAGTCGACGTCGTCCCCCGGGACCCGGCGGCGGAACTTGCGGTGGAGGCTCCGGAGGTCCTTCATGATCGCGTCCTTCGCGCGCGCGGGGTAGAGATACGGCACGCCGTCGAGCACCGGGACGCCAGCCGGCCCGAGCATCACGCGGGCCGCCACCACGTTCCACTGGACTACCTGGCGGGTGGCGAGCCGCTCCTGCACCGGGACGCGCTTGCGCGCCCACAGGTCCAGGAGGTCGAGCCCCTCGTCGAGCCTGACGCCGACCACCTCGTATGGTCTCAGATGCGTGAGACGCGCGCGCTCGAGATAGCGCAGTTCGCCCGACCGGAGCCGCGGGCCCTCCCGCTCGAGGAACAGCTCGATGAGGGTGTGGCCGCTCATCAGGCGGAAGTCGGTCGTGAACCAGTCCTGGAAGAAGACCTCGCCCTGCGCCACGACTTCCGCCCGTTCCCCCTCCGGGACAAAGTCGAGCGCGCCGCCCCAGAAGCGAGCCTCCGCGCGCGCCCGATCCCCGTCGAACTCATGGCGCCATCCGAATCGCCCGAGCGCGATCAGGGCGCTCTGGCGCTCGGCCTGGGTCCAGACGCCGCTCGGAGCGCCCGCCGCGAGCAGGCAGCACTTCTTGTACTTCTTTCCGCTACCGCAGGGACACGGGTCGTTCCTGCCGGCCTGGCTCATCTTCCCCCTCAGATCGAGGCGCCCACTCAGACGACCGCGGCGCGAGCGCGCGCCGGGAACTCGAAGACCTCCACCGCGGCGCCGGCACACCCCCGGGCAACGAGGGCCGGGATGTCCAGGCGCGCCTCGGCCGCCTTGACCTCCTCTGACGACATGCGTGTTGCAGGGTGCCGGGGCGTGAAGAGCGTGCAGCAGTCCTGGTCGGGCTCGATCGAGATCTCGAAGGTCCCGAGCCGCGTGGCCTCCTCGGTGATCTCAAGCTTGTCCATGCCGATGAGCGGCCTGAGGATCGGCAGCGTCGCGGCCTCGTTGATCCGCGCGATGTTCTCGAGCGTCTGGGAGGCGACCTGGCCGAGGCTCTCGCCCGTCGCGAGCGCGAGCGCGCCCCGCTCGCGCCCGAGAGCCTCGGCGATGCGCACCATGAGCCGCCGGTAGACGACGACCCGCGCCGGCGGCGGGACCGTCAGGACGATCTCGCGCTGGATCTCGCCGAACGGCACCAGCAGCAGGCGCGACTCGTACTGCCACGCGGTGAGCCGCTCGACCAGCGCCCGCGCCTTCGCCTGCGAGGTCGCCGGCAGGTAGGGCACGCTGTGGAAGTGGATGAACACGACGCGGCAGCCGCGCTTCATCATCCGCCACGCGGCCACCGGCGAGTCGATCCCGCCCGACAGGAGCGCGGCGACAGTCCCGGAAGCGCCGACGGGCAGGCCGCCGGGGCCCGCGAGGCGGTCCACGTAGACGAACGCCTCGGCGGGCATCACCTCGACGTGGATCTCGAGCTCGGCGTTGCGGAGGTCCACGCGTGCGCGGGGAGCGCGCTCGAGGACGAACGCGCCGAGGGCGCGGTTCAGCTCGACGCTCGTCATCGGGTACGTCTTGAAGGCGCGCCGCGCGCTGATCCGGAAGGACGCGAACGCGCGCCCCTCGACGAGCCGGCCGACGACCGCCTTCATCGCGTCGAGATTGGACGGGACGCGGTAGGCGACGGCGGCGCTCGCAACGCCGCACACGCGGAGCGCGCGGTCGCGGACCGTCTCGGGCGCCGGGTGGTCGTCGAGGTCCAGCAGGATGCGGCCCGAGAGCTGGCGCAGCTGCACCGGCCCGAGGTCGGAGGTGGCGCGCGCGAGGTTCCGGGCGAGGTGGCGGAGGAAGAGCGGGCGGTTACCCCGCTTGAGGCCGACCTCGTGGTAGTGGACGATGACCGCAGGGCGCAGCTTCATGAAAGATGCGCTGCAAGAACTTCGGCGCGCTCGAGCTCGTCGGGAGTGTTGACGTTCATGAAGACGATCGCCGGATCGCGGAAGCGCGCGATCTCGGCCTCGGGGATCTCGACCACCCTCACCCGCGGAAAGAACTCCACGATCTTGAGCCGCCCGGCGACGAGCCGCTCCTCGATGTGCGGCAGGCAGCTCTTCGCGTAGGCGGCGTGGAGCGTCTCGAGCTGGCCGCCGACCCGCGGAATGACCACGTCGCCCGACTCCGCCCGCTCGACCACGAGGCGGACCACGTCCGGGTGGAGGAACGGCAGGTCGCAGGCGACGGTGAACGCCGCGTCGCCCGGGGCCGCCTTCAGGCCCGAATAGATCCCGCCGAGCGAGCCCCGGTCGGGATAGACGTCGGCGACCATCGGCAGCCCGAGGAACGCGTAGAGCTCGGGGGTGTTGGTGACGATGAGAAGGTCGTTGACCGACGGCGCCACGGCGTCAATCACGCGCTCGATGATCCGCCGGCCGCCGAGCTCGAGCAGCGCCTTGGGCCGGCCGCCCATGCGGGTGCTCCTCCCGCCCGCCTGGATGACCCCCGTGACTCTCATAAGCTCGCCTCGCGCTCCGCGCTGCGGCTGCGCCCTCCCATCACACCCGTATGACCCCTTGACGGAGGACGCGCGGAGGCTCGACGGTCAAGTCGAGGACGGTGGACGGCTCGCCGCCCGGCGTCGGGCCGCCGTCGAGGACCATCTCGACCGCGCCCTCGAAGCGGGCGAGCACGCCGGCCGCGGTCGTCGGCGGCTCGAGCCCGCTCGGATTGGCGCTCGGCGCCGTCACCGGCCCGCCGAGGGCCCGGACGAGCCCCTGCGCCACGCGATGAGGCGAGACGCGCAGGCCGATCGTCCCGGTCCCCGCGGTGACCTCCTCGGGAACGTGAGGCCGCGCCCGCAGGACGAGCGTGAGGGCCCCAGGCCAGTGGCGCGCCGCGAGGGCTCGGGCGCGGTCGCCCACCTCCGCGACTGTTCCGGCCATCGCGATCGAGTCGACGAGGACGAGCAGCGGCTTCGTCTCGGGCCTCCCCTTCAGCTCGAAGATACGCCGGACGGCGCGCCGGTCGAGCGCCGCGGCGCCGAGCCCGTAGAAGGTCTCCGTCGGGAACGCGACGACTCCGCCATGCTTCAAGACCGCCGCCGCCTCGCCGAGCGCCGCACCGTCGGGCGCCGCC
>Ga0209640_10004646_pt1 | contig 12033 bp, 6 predicted proteins | sample RifCSP10_1_FD_184018 | JGI IMG/M metagenome (GOLD analysis project Ga0209640, IMG submission 184018) | Soil microbial communities from Rifle, Colorado - Rifle CSP2_sed 10_1 (SPAdes) (version 2) | ecosystem: Environmental > Terrestrial > Deep subsurface > Rock core/Sediment | place: Rifle... | reverse complement strand
CGCGGCGTCGGACTTGAAGGTCCGGTGGGCGATCAAGTTGGCGTAGCCGTGGGTGACGCCGTGCTCCTTCTTGAGCCAGGCGACGAGCTCGCCGTGCCTGGCCTTGCCGCTCGCCTTGGCGAGCTTCAGCCAGGCCTCGAGCGAGCGGCCGGTCTTCTCCTCCAGACCTCCGACCATCGAGGCCAGGGCGTCTTCGGGGTTCGTAGACATTCTTCCTCCGTGCTTACGCTACTCCCTTACGCGGTCGCCGGCCTTTCTTTAGCGGCCCTCTCCGTGGCCCCGGCGGGGCGTGGTCTCGCCCATGCGCGCAAGACCACGGGCGGGCTGGTTTTGAGGGAGAATCCGCGAGGGTTGGCGCTCCTGATCCTCGGAGGCTCTCATGCGAGGTGACCGCAGAAAGGCGAGGTCCATCAAGCGGCGGGACTTCCTGCAGCTCTCGGGAGCGGGCGCCGTGGCCACGGGAGCCGGGCTCGAGGGCCGGCCTGGGGCCGGCCGGCCGCCCGGCGATCCGCAGGCGAAGGACGAGACCGCGCGGCGTCCCTACGACGGCCCCTACACGGACTCGCGCCTCGACCGGGTCGCCTTCCCCCTCGGCGGCCTCGGGGCCGGCATGCTCTGCGTCGAGGGCACGGGCGCGCTCTCCCACGTCTCGTTGCGCAACAAGCCCGACGTCTTCCATGAGCCCTGCGTCTTCGCCGCGGTGGGCGTCAAGGGCAATCCGTCGGCGGCGCGTGTCCTCGAAGGGCCGGTCCCACCGTGGAAGCTCTTCGGCCCGCCGGACACCGGCAACGGCGCCGGCGGCAGGTCTTACGGGCTGCCTCGATTCCGGAGCGCGACGTTCTCGTGCCGCTTCCCCTTCGCCACCGTCACCCTGGTCGACGCCAGAGTGCCGCTCGAAGCGGAAATCACGGCCTGGAGCCCCTTCGAGCCAGGTGACAGCGACGGATCCAGCCTCCCGGTCGCCGCCCTGGAATACCGTCTCCGCAATCGGTCGAAGGCCGCCCTCGAGGCGGTCGTGTCCTGGAACGCCGTGAACTTCATGGCGATGAAGGACCGCCCCCATGGCGTGCGTGCCGTCGATCGCGGCTTCGTCCTCTGGGGCGGAGCCGAAAAGGCCAAGCCGTGGGAAGAGGGCTTCTTCTCGGCGACCGTTGCCGACGCGACGGCCAGGGTCAATGCCGCCTGGTTCCGGGGCGGCTGGTTCGATCCCCTGACCCTCGCCTGGAAGGACGTGGCCGAAGCCGCGTGCGTCGAACGCGGGCCGGTCGCCGAAGGCGCGCCCTCGCCGGGGGCGTCGCTCTTCGTCCCCCTGACCCTCGCGCCGCGCGAATCGCGCACCGTCAGCCTCCGCTTCGCGTGGTATGTCGGCGACAGCGAGCTGCGGTCCGGCAAGGACCCCGCGGGAACCACGTCTGCGGACCCGCCCGAGCGCTTCCGGCCGTGGTACGCCGGTCGGTTCGCGGGCGTCGAGGAAGTGGGCGGTTACTTTGCCGACCACTATGACGAGCTCCGACAGAAGGCCGCGCGGTTCCGCGACTGCTTCTACGACACCACCCTGCCGGCGGAGGTGATGGAAGCCGTCGCGGCCAACCTGACCATCCTGAAGTCGCCCACCGTCCTCCGGCAGACCGACGGCCGGGCCTGGGCCTGGGAGGGCTGCTCCGACAGGTCTGGTTGCTGCAGCGGCTCGTGCACGCACGTCTGGAACTACGCCCAGGCCTTGCCCCATCTCTTCCCCGACCTCGAGCGGAGTCTGCGCGAGACCGAGTTCGGCCCGTCGCAGGCGGAAAGCGGCCACCAGGCCTTCCGCAGCGCGCTGCCGATCCGAGAGATCGAGCACGACTTCCACGCGGCGGCCGACGGCCAGCTCGGCGGGATCATGAAGGTCCACCGCGACTGGCGCATCTCCGGCGACATCGACTGGCTGCGTCGGCTCTGGCCCCGGGTGAGGCGGAGCCTCGACTACTGCATCGCGACCTGGGATCCCGGGCTCGAAGGCGTTCTGGTGGAGCCGCACCACAACACCTACGACATCGAGTTCTGGGGTCCGAACGGGATGTGCACGAGCTTCTACCTCGGAGCCCTCGCGGCCGCGGTGGCCATGGGCCGCGCCCTCGGCGACGACGCCACCCGCTACGCCGAGCTCCTGGCCCGGGGGGCGAAGAAGGCCGAGGCCGACCTGTTCGACGGGGAGTACTTCGTTCAGAAGGTGCGGTGGAAGGACCTGCGCGCGGGAAGCCCGCTCGCCGCCAAGAGCATGGTGGGAGAGTACTCGCCCGAGGCCCGTGCCTTGCTGGAGAAGGAGGGGCCGAAGTACCAATACGGTCCGGGGTGCCTCTCCGACGGCGTCCTCGGCGCGTGGATGGCCGAGGTCTGCGGCGTCGGCCCGGTCCTCGATGCCGGCAAGGTGCGGAGCCACCTCGTGGCCGTGCACCGGCACAACCTGAAGAAGGACCTCCGGGAGCACGCCAACCCGCAGCGGCCGTCGTATGCCTGCGGCGCCGAGGGCGGCCTTCTCCTCTGCACGTGGCCCAAGGGCGGCATGCCCTCGCTGCCCTTCGTCTACTCGAACGAGGTGTGGACCGGCATCGAGTACCAGGTCGCGTCGCACCTGATGGCCATGGGCCAGGTGGACGAAGGCCTGGAGATCGTGCGGGCCTGCCGCGACCGATACGACGGGCGCGTCCGCAACCCGTTCAACGAGTACGAGTGCGGGCACTGGTACGCCCGCGCCATGTCCTCGTACGCTCTTCTTCAGGGCTTGACCGGCGCGCGCTACGACGCGGTGGAGAAGGTCCTTCACCTGCGGCCCCGGTTGCGCGGCGACTTCCGGGCGTTCCTCGCGGTGGCCGGGGGCTACGGCACCGTCGGGGTGAGGGCCGGCCAGCCGTTCTTCGAGCCGGTCGTGGGGAAACCCGAGGTGCGCGAGATACGCTACGAGGCGGCCCGGACTATCCATGAGGGCGGTCCGGTCTCCTCATGAATAGCGGGAGCACGCGGCCCTAGACGCCGCGCGATCAGGCCGAGGCCAGCGCTACTCCGTGATGGCTCCTTCCGACGCCGAGGAGACCGACCGCGCGTACTTGGCCATGACCCCCGAGCGGTAGCGCGGCTTCGGCTTCCTGGCCGCCTTCAGGCGGCGGCGGATCTCGGCGGCCGACAGCTCCACGTCGAGCCGGCGCTTCTTGACGTCGATGCTGACGACGTCTCCGTTCCGAAGGGCGGCGATGGGGCCGGAGGCCGCGGCCTCGGGGGCGACGTGGCCGATCATGAAGCCGTGGGTCGCTCCCGAGAACCGGCCGTCGGTCATGAGCGCGACCGAGTCGCCGAGGCCAGCCCCCTGGAGGGCGCCCGTCACGTGGAGCATCTCGCGCATGCCCGGCCCGCCCCTGGGACCCTCCCAGCGGATCACGACGACGTGGCCCGGCTTGACCTTGCCCGCCTTGACCGCCGCGAAGGCATCCTCTTCGCGGTCGAACACGAGGGCGGGGCCCCGGTGCTCGCTCTTCGTCTGGCCCGAGACTTTCGCGACGCAGCCCTCCGGCGCCAGGTTGCCCCGCAGGATCGCGATCCCGCCGTAGCCCTTGAGGGGGTTCTGGAGCGGCCGGATGACGTCTTGTCCCGCCGTCTCCGTCGCCCGCCGCGCCTCCTCGCCGATGGTCCTCCCGGTGACGGTCATCTCCCCTTCGTGCAGCAGGCCCGCTTCCAGGAGGCGCTTCGCCACGACCCCCATCCCCCCGGCCTCGTACATCTCGGGCGCGGTGTAACGGCCCCAGGGGCGGAGGTCGGCGAGGAGAGGCGTCTTCCGGCCGATGCGGTCGAAGTCGTCGATGGAGAGGGAAACGCCCGCCTCCCTGGCCACGGCGAGGAGGTGCAGGACCGCGTTCGTGGATCCCCCGGTCGCCATGACCCCGGCGATCGCGTTGTGGAGCGAGCGCTTCGTGATGATCTGGCGTGGGCGAAGGTCCTTCTTCAGAAGGTCGACGACCAGGCGCCCGGTCTCGACGGCGACCTCGGCCTTGCGCGGGTGGAGCGCGGGGACGCCGCTCCAGCCCATGGGCGAGACTCCGAGCATCTCGAAGGCGGTGGCCATGGTGTTCGCGGTGAACTGCCCACCGCAGGCGCCCGCTCCCGGGCACGCGTGGTTCTCGATCTCGTTCAGCTCCCGGGCGTCGATCTTGCCCGCGTTCCTGGCCCCGATCGCCTCGAAGACCTCCTGGATCGTGATCCGTCGCCCCCGGTGCTCGCCGTACTGGATCGAGCCGCTGTAGAGCATCACGCTCGGCACGTCCAGGCGGGCCATGGCCATCACCATCGCCGGGATGGTCTTGTCACAGCCCGAGATACCGACGAAACCGTCCAGCAGGTGTCCCCGCATGACGAGCTCCACGGAGTCGGCGATCACCTCCCGGCTCACGAGGGAGGCCTTCATTCCCTCCGTGCCCATCGAGATCCCGTCGGTGACGGTGATGCTGCCGAACTCGATCGGCGTGCCCCCCGCGGCGCGCACGCCTTCCTTCACCTTCTGGGCGATGTCGCGGTGGTTGGCGTTGCAGGGTGTGATCTCGATCCAGCAGTGGGCCACTCCGACCAGCGGCTTGGCCAGGTCCGCGTCGGTGAACCCGACGGCCTTGAAGAAGGAGCGGGCGGCGGCGCGGTCCGGGCCGTCGAGGAGGACGCGGCTTCGAGAGCGGGGGTCTGCGGTCACAGGGTTCTCCTTCACGAGGGACATTCTGCCCGATCCGTGGCCGTCATGTTCGTGCCCCCCGTCCCCTCCTGGCCGAGCCCGCGCCCGGCCGTCGCTGAGGTCCCTTCTGGTGGCATACTCAAGGCATGCCGCCACCGGCTGGCTTGGAGCCTCGCCCTTGGATGACAGGGTCTTTCGAGAGGCGCTAGTGGCGATGCTCCGCAAGGGGCAAGCCCACGTGACCCTCGAGAAGGCCCTCAAAGGGCTCCCCCCGGCCGCGCGCGGCACCAGGCCCTCGCCCGCGCTCCACTCGGTCTACGAGGAGCTGGAGCACATGCGGCTCGCCCAGGAGGACATCCTGCGCTACACCCTCGACGCCACCTGGCGGTCCCCGGAGTGGCCGAAAGGCTACTGGCCAGATCCCGACGGCGAGGCCACCGACGAGCGCTGGCGCGGGGCCGTCGAGGGGTTTCGGAAGGACCTCGACGAGGTCTGCGCCCTGGCCCAGGGCGCCTCGCTCGATCTCACCGCCACGATCCCCCACGGCGAGGGCCGCACGTACCTGCGCCAGATCCTCCTCGTGGCCGACCACAACGCCTACCACACCGCCCAGATCGTGGCCATCCGGAAGCTGCTCGGAGACTGGAAGGCTGGCAAGTAGGTCGATCGCGGGGCCAAATCCTCCCCTGTGTGGTCCAGATCGGACCTGGCCTGTCCCCCCCCTCCCGCATGATGCGTTCGGCGTGTGTGGCGCCCCCAAGGGCTTGGGGGCTGCAGGGAGGGTCCTTGAACCAGCAGCTCGCCCGCTTCGGTGGGGAAGGGGAGGCTCTTCTCGGTGTCCTGAAGGGCCTCGAGATCCAGAAGACGCTGGGGGTGGAGCCGGTGCTCACCGCGCTGCGGCACTTCCCGGCCCGACCACCTCGCTACGCGGATTTCCCTCCCGAGCTGCACCGGCAGCTCCACGACGTTCTCCGGGGCCGGGGCTACGAAGGGCTCTATACCCATCAGCGCGCGGCCTACGACGTGGCCGCCTCGGGGAGGAGCACGGTCGTGGTCACCCCCACGGCATCGGGCAAGACCCTCTGCTACAACCTGCCCGTTCTCGACCGCATCCTCAAAGACCCGGACACCCGGGCCCTCTACCTCTTCCCGACGAAAGCCCTCTCCCAGGACCAGCTCGCCGAGCTCTACTCGGTGATCGAGGCCGTCGGCGCCGACATCGGCACCTTCACCTACGACGGCGACACCCCGCAGGACGCGCGCAAGGCCATCCGCTCCCGGGCCCACGTCGTGGTCACGAACCCCGACATGCTGCACAAGGGGATCCTTCCGCACCACACGAAGTGGGTGAAGCTCTTCGAGAACCTCCGCTACGTGATCGTGGACGAGCTCCACAGCTATCGGGGCGTCTACGGCTCGCACGTGGCCAACATCTTCCGGCGCCTGCACCGGCTCTGCCGCTTCTACGGCTCGAACCCGCAGTTCCTGTGCTCTTCGGCCACCATCGGCAACCCGAAAGACCTGGCCGAGGCCCTGACCGGACGGGAGATGACGCTCATCGACGAGAGCGGGGCTCCCCGGGGCGAGAAGTACTTCGCGATCTACAACCCGCCGGTCGTGAACCGTCAGCTCGGGATCCGGAAGTCGGCCCTGGGGTCGGCCCGTGACATCGCCCTCTCGTTCCTGGGCAAGGGGCTCCAGACCATCGTGTTCGCCCCCTCGCGTCTCGCCACCGAGGTGCTGGTGACGTACTTGAAGGAGGCGCTGGAGAAGAAGCCGGGCTCCGAAGGGGTCATCCGCGGCTACCGCGGCGGCTACCTGCCGCTGAAACGCCGGGAGATCGAGCGGGGGCTACGCGAAGGCTCGGTGCTGGGGGTCGTCTCCACCAACGCCCTCGAGCTGGGGATCGACATCGGCAGCCTCGACGTGGCCGTGCTGCTCGGGTATCCCGGCAGCGTGGCTTCCGCATGGCAGCAGGCGGGCCGGGCGGGGCGGCGCCAAGGGACGTCGGTGGCGGTGCTGGTCGCGAACTCGACCCCCCTCAACCAGTTCATCGCCAAGAACCCCGACTACTTCTTCGACGCGCCGGTGGAGCAGGCCCGCATCAACCCCGACAACCTGCAGATCCTGGTCAACCACATCAAGTGCGCGGCCTTCGAGCTGCCGTTCGAGGCCGACGAGCGCTTCGGCAAGGAGGAGCTCAGGGAGATCCTGCGCTTCCTCGAGGAAGAGAAGCTGCTCCACCGGTCCGGCGGGCGCTGGCACTGGACGAGCGAGAGCTATCCCGCCGACGCCATCAGCCTTCGCAGCGTCTCCTCGGACAACTTCGTGGTGCAGGACGTGACCCGCGAGCCGCGCATCGTGGCCGAGGTCGACTTCGACTCGGCCCCCTCCATGGTCCACGAGAAGGCGATCTACATCCTCGAAGGGCGCACCTATTTCGTGGAGAAGTACGACCACAAGGAGCGCCGGGTCCACGTGCGCGAGGCCGAGGTCGACTACTACACCGACGCCATCAAGTACACCAAGGTCAAGATCCTCGACCGCTTCGCCGAAGAGCCGGCCGGGAACGCGCGCCGCAACCACGGCGAGGTGCACGTCACCTCCCAGGTGGTGGGCTTCAAGAAGATCAAGTTCCACACCAACGAGAACGTGGGCGCGGGCGAGCTCGCCATGCCCGAGAACGAGATGCACACCACGTCCTATTGGCTGACCGTTCCCCGCGAGACGATGGCCTTGCTCCCGTATTCGGGGGAGGAGCGGCGGGACGGGGTGGTGGCGCTCTCCTACACCCTCGGCCAGATGGCGGCCCTCTTCCTCATGTGCGATGGGCACGACCTCGGGATCGCGGTTGGCGACAACGGCCAGGGGGAAGCGCGGATCGAGCGGGGTCTGGTGCGGTTGGGGATGGGGGCCCGTGAGGAGCCGGTCCCCGACGACTACGAGCCGAACCTCTTTCTCTACGACAGCTACCCCGGGGGGATCGGCCTCTCCGAGCCTCTCTACCGGCTCCACGGTCGGCTCCTGGTGGAGAGCGAGGCCCTGATTCGCGCCTGTCCTTGTCGCGAGGGGTGTCCTTCCTGTGTGGGCCCGGTGGGGGAGGTGGGCAGCCGGGGGAAGGAAGTGGCGCTCGCGTTGCTCGACGCCATCCTCGGCGCCGGCCGGCACGTCGCTCCCCCGGCGCCTGCGGTGAGCGAGGCCTCGTGACGTTGACGGTCTGAGGGCAGGCGACAAGTCTCCCATGTCCCAGGCGACACTCCACGACAAGCTGAGGCGGCTCCGGCGTCCGGCGGAGCCGCCGCCCGAGACGGTTCCCCCTCGCGAGTCGCTCGTGCGGCTGGAGCGATCCCTCCTCGGTGCCGAGGCCGAGGAGGGGGTCTCGCTGCGCGAGCGGTTGGCGCGCCTTTGTTCGGTGGCCGAGCGGCGCGACCGGCTACGGGGATTGACGCCCAGGCCGGAGCCCGTCCCGGGCGACGACGCGTGGCCGCCGCCCGCGTCCGACGGAGAGGATCCCTGGCCTTCGAGCGTCGCCCGCGGCGAGGCCGGGCGGCGCTTGCCCCTCGAGGAGATCGTCCAGGGGATGCGGGTCCCGAGCCAGCACGGCGAGTTCTTCCTGATGGAGAACTCGGTCCACCTCGAGGCCTACCACGGCGAGGTGCCGCTCTGCCGCTTCCATTCGATCCGTCCCGAGACGGTCGGGGTCCTGACCGCGGAGGCGGACCTCAGCCCCTTCGACCTGCGGTCGGCGGTGTTCCTCGACACCGAGACCACGGGCCTGGCCGGGGGCGCGGGTACGGCGGCGTTCCTCGTGGGCGTGGGCTTCGTCGAGGGCGAGCACTTCAAGGTCCGGCAGTACTTCATGCGCGACTACCACGAGGAGGCGGCGCTGCTCCACGCGCTCGCCGCCGACCTCGCGCGCTTCGAACGGGTGGTCACCTTCAACGGCAAGATGTTCGACCTGCCGCTCCTCGACGCGCGCTTCCGGCTGAACCGCGCCCGCTCTCCGTTGGGCGCGGTCCCGCACTTCGACCTGCTCCATCCCGCCCGGCGCCTTTGGAAGATGCGGCTCGAGTCGTGCCGGCTGCAGTCGCTGGAGGCGGCGCTCCTCGGGCTCAGGCGTTCCGGAGACATCCCCGGCGAGCTGATCCCGCAGGTCTACTTCGACTACGTGCGCCGGCGTGATGCGCGCGCGCTGAAGCGGGTGTTCGACCACAATCGGCAGGACATCGTCTCCCTGGCCGCCCTCGCCATCCTGGCGTGTCAGTGGGTGGAAGAGGGCCGGGCGGAGGATCCCCGCGACGTGGTGAGCCTCGCCGGTGTGCTCGAGCGGGCCCGGCTGTTCGACCGGTCGGATGCCGAGTATCGCCGGGCCCTCGACCACGCGGAGGGCCCGCTCCGCTGCCTCACCCTGCTCCGCCTCGCCCATCGGGCCAAGCGCACCGGCGATCTCGACGGCGCGGTGTCGCTCTGGCGGGAGGCGGGAGAGGACGGCGAGGCGGAGGCTTTCCGTGAGCTGGCCATGCACTACGAGCATCGGACGCGCGATCTCGAAGCGGCGCTCACGGCGACGGAGCGGGGGCTCCGTCTGGTCGCCGACCGACCTGAGCCACCACAGCGCCGGATGGCCGACGGCTTCGTGCGCCGCCGCCACCGCCTGCGGAGGAAGATGGCCCTGGCCAGAGGGTCACCGACGCGGACCGACCCCTAGCCGATCTCGCTCCTCAGGAACTCCACGACCTCCTGGATGATCACCGGCTTGGGGAAGAGTCGCGCCCCGGCCCGCTCGGCCGCGGTCACGAGCGGCGAGTGGCGGTAGCCGGTCAGAAGGCCGATGGGGATGCCGGGTATGCGCTTGCGCAGCTCGTCGGCCAGGCTCGCCCCGTCGCGGCCGGGCATCACGAGGTCGACGAGGGCGGCGTCGTAAGGGGTGGCATCCGCGAGGGTGAGCGCCTCCTCCGCGGAGCTCGTGGTATCGACCAAGAAGCCGTGGCGCGCCAGGGACCTCTTCAGCATCGTCCCGATCGAGCGATCGTCGTCCACGATCAGGATGCGCGGGGAGTCTTTCATCGGTGAGCGGGGAGATCCTAGCCGAGGCGTCTTCTTGGGGCAAAGGTCGTGGGGGAGTGGCTTTCGAGAAGTGGCGTCCTACCCGACGGTCTTAGACTAAGATAGTCAACGGAACGGTGCTGAAGAAGACCGGCACTCGGGTGTCTTCTTCAGCAGCTGCTAGACTCACCCGCCGATGCTGACATCGCCCCGGCGCGAGAGGGTCGCGGACGTGATTGGCCTTCTTGCGATCTTCCTGGTCCTCGCCGACTATTTCCGGCCCGCGCTCCTGCTTGCCCCCACGGTCGCGGCCGGGGGCGACACCCCGTGCCACTACCCGACGTTCGTCTGGCTCTACGAGCGGCTCCTGCCGAGCCTCCGTCTCCACGGCTGGTACCCGGGCGCCTTCCTCGGCCATCCCCTGCAGCTCTACTACTTCCCCTTGCCCTTCCTGGTGATGTCGGCCCTGGCTCCGCTCGCGGGCCTGCCGGTGGCTTTCAAGCTCGGGACCGTGGCGGGCGCCATCCTGCTCCCGCTCAGCGCCTACGGGGCGCTGCGCCTCATGGGCTTCCGTTTTCCCGCGCCCCTCCTCGGGGCCACGGCCGCGCTGGTCTTCCTGTTCGTCGAGGACAACCCGATCTGGGGCGGGACGATCGCGAGCACCCTCACCGGCGAGTTCTCCTACGCCTATGGCGGTGCGCTCGCGGTGCTCACCCTCGGCCTCGCGTATCACGCGTACCGCCGGGGCCTGCGGCCGTGGGGCGCGGCGGCGCTCCTGGCCGCGACCGCGCTCGCCCACGGCTACGCGGTCTTGTGGGCGGGCCTGAGCCTCGCTTACCTTCTCTCCCCTTCCCGTCGGCCGCTCCGGACCCTCGGGTGGCTCGCCTCCCTGGCGGGAGCCGCCTTCGCCCTCGCCGGGGTCACGGTCGTGCCGTTGCTGTGGGGCTGGCGTTGGACGACGCCGTACGACGACGCCCGGATCACGGTCACGATCACGAGCCTTCTCCCTCCGCTCCTCTGGCCGCTCCTGGGCGTCGCCGCCCTGGCCATCGTCGCGACGATCGCCCTCGGCCGCCGCACCGGCGGGCCCGACCAGCGGCTCCTCTTCCTCGCCTATGCGGCCGCGACCGCGGCCGCTCTGGCGGCGGCGGGTGCCGCCCTCGGCCTCGTGGGCGTCCGCTTCATCCCCTTCGCCCAGCTCGCGGCGTGCCTCCTGGCCGGCGCGGCCCTGGGCCTGGCGCTGGAGCGCGCGGCCGCGCCCGATCTCCTGGCCCTGGGCTTGCTCGTCGCCGCGATCGTGTCGTGCGACGGCCAATCGCGCGTGCTCCGGTCCTGGATCGCGTGGCACGGGACGGGCCTCGAGGCCCGCGACCTCGGCCCTGCGTTTCGCAGCGTCGCCGCAAAGCTGCGCGGCGGGCCGGCCGATCCCCGGGTGGCCGTGGAATACGACCGTGCTCACGAGGACGCGGGCTCGGTGCGGGTCTTCGAGACGCTGCCGCTCGCCTCCGGCCGCTCGACCCTGGAAGGGGTCTACACCCAGGCGAGCGTCTCGACCCACGCCGTCTACTACCTGGCCTCGCTGCTCGGCGCGACCTCGCCCAATCCCTTCCGCAGCCGCGAGTACGGGCACTTCGAGCTCGATGAGGCCATGCCGCGCCTGCGGCTCTTCGCGGTGGGCGACGTGGTCGCGGTGAGCCCGCTCCTCACCGGAGCCCTCGACCATCGCCGCGACGTGGCCCGAGTGGCGAGCATCCCCCCTTTTAGCCTCTTCCGACTGGAGGAGCCTTCGCCCTACGTGGAGCCGCTTCGTTTCGCTCCGGTCAGGTCCGCGCCGGTCGGCTGGCAAGACAAGTCGTACCGCTGGTTCACGCGCCGGCCGTTGTCGGCCGCCGCGCTCGTCTTCACCGAGGATCCCCGGTTCACGCTCGTGGAATCCGACGAGTGGCTCGCGCCCCCGTCCGTGCCCCTGCCCGGCGCCGACGCCGTGAAGGCCGAGGCGGTGGTGCAGGCCGAGCGCATCCGGATCACGACCAACCGGGTCGGCCACCCGCTCCTGGTGAAGGTCAGCTACCACCCCCGCTGGCGGGCCGACGGCGCCTTTGGGCCCTTCCTGGTCTCTCCTGCCCTGATGCTGATCGTGCCGCGCCGGGAGCACGTGACCCTGACCTATGCCGGTCGCGACACGAGCGACGTCCTCGGTCTCGCCCTCACCCTGGGCACGCTCGGCCTCGTCGGCGCTTCGTGGATCCGGGATCGTCGGGCGGCCCTCCTCCCGAAGGAAGCGCAGATGCCGCGAGCCC
>Ga0209640_10004644_pt1 | contig 12034 bp, 9 predicted proteins | sample RifCSP10_1_FD_184018 | JGI IMG/M metagenome (GOLD analysis project Ga0209640, IMG submission 184018) | Soil microbial communities from Rifle, Colorado - Rifle CSP2_sed 10_1 (SPAdes) (version 2) | ecosystem: Environmental > Terrestrial > Deep subsurface > Rock core/Sediment | place: Rifle... | reverse complement strand
GTGCCCAGCCGCGTGAGCGCGCGCCACGCCCCGCGCAGGTCGCGCCGCCGGACCACGCTGTGCGCGAACACGACCGGCATCCGCGCGCAGTGTAGATAGACTTCGCGCACCACCGTGCGCCGCGCGCGGCCGCCGACGAGAAAGCGCTCGTCGCGGGTCGCGCGGTGCGGGCCCTGGAACACGAGCTCGACCCGGAACGCGCTGCAGCGCAAGCGGATGCGGCCGGTAAGCGAGCCGCGGTCGATCAACCAGGCGTGGTAGCGGCCGGCCCCGGCAGCAGGGCAACGGCGCCAGTAACGGTCGCGTGGAACGGGACTCACGGCCGTGATTTTATTAGAAAGCCATCCCAAAAATAGACAGGATTAACAGGATTGAAACAGGATTAACAAGATTTTGAAACCGCTCGATCCTGTGAATCCTGGAAAATCCTGTAAATCCTGTCCATTCGTTGCTCGGTTGTTGAGCCGGGATTTACACCTTGAGATACTCATGCCGCGCGCCGAGCCAGCGCGCGAGGTGACGGCGCGCGCCCTCCGGCTGGCTGCGCAGCAGCGCTGCCGCCGCGCCGCGGGCCTCATCGAGTAGATCGAGATCGATGCTGAGATCGGCAAAGCGCAGCAGCGGCACGCCGCTCTGGCGTGCGCCCAGGAGCTCGCCGGGACCGCGCAGTTTGAGGTCGTGGCGCGCGATTTCGAAGCCGTCGTGGCTCTCATAGATGATCTTGAGCCGCTCGCGCGCGTTCTCCGTCAGCGGATTCGCGTAGAGCAGGATGCAGGTGCTGACCTCCGCCCCGCGCCCGACGCGCCCGCGCAGCTGGTGCAGCTGGGCGAGCCCCATGCGCTCGGCGTGCTCGATCACCATCAGCGTCGCGTTCGGTACGTCCACGCCCACCTCGATGACGGTCGTCGCGACCAGGAGCTGGATCTCCCCGCGCCGGAACGCTTCCATCATGCGCACCTTCTCCTCGCTCTTGAGCCGCCCGTGGACGAGCCCCAGCCTGAGCTCGGGAAAGGTCGCGGCGAGCGCGGCATGCGTCTCGAGCGCGGTTTTCAGCTGAAGCGCTTCCGACTCCTCGATCAATGGGCACACCCAGTACGCCTGGCTCCCCGCCACGCATGCGTCGCGCACGCGCCGGATCACCTCCTCGCGGCGCGCCTCCGAGACGAGCCTGGTCGCCACCGGTGCGCGCCCCGGCGGCAGCTCGTCGATCATCGAGACATCGAGGTCGGCGTAGTAGCTCATCGCGAGCGTCCTCGGGATGGGGGTCGCGCTCATCATGAGCTGGTGCGGCTGCGCACCGATGTTGAGACGCGACCCCTTCATGCGGAGCGCCAACCGCTGGTGCACGCCGAAGCGGTGCTGCTCGTCCACGATCGCGAGCGCGAGGTGGGCGAACTCGACCTCTTCTTCGATCAGCGCGTGGGTGCCGACGGCTATTCTCGCTCTTCCTTTCGCCACCGCGGAAAGCGCCGCGCGCTTATCCTTGCGTCCGAGGCTGCCAGAGAGCCAGACCTGCTCCACCCCCAGAGGGGCCAGCCATCCCGCAAACTTCCGGAAGTGCTGCTCGGCGAGAATCTCGGTGGGCGCCATGACGGCCACCTGGTAGCCGTTCTCGACGCACTGCAGCGCGGCGAGCGCCGCGACCACGGTCTTGCCGCTGCCGACGTCGCCCTGCAGCAGGCGCTGCATGGGGTGCGGCTGCGCAAGATCGCGCCCGATCTCCCGCCACGCCCTGCGCTGCGCTCGCGTGAGCTCGAAGGGCAGCCGCGCAAGCAGCGGGCGCGTGAGATCGCCGCGGGGCTTGAGCGCCGGCGCTCCGGCGGCTCGCCGCCGCTCGTGGTGCAGCCGCATCGAGAGCTGCTGCGCGAGCAGCTCGTCGAACTTGACCCTGCGCCAGGCCGGGTGGCGCCGTTCGGAGAGCTGCGCCTGCTCGATCTCGGGTGGCGGATTGTGCAGCAGGAGCACCGACTCGCGGAACGGCGGCAGGCCCACGCGCTCCAGCAGCTCCCGCGGCAGGGTGTCGTCCAGATCGCAATCGTCCAGCGCGCGCGCGATCAGCCGGCGCAGTGCGTCCTGCGTGAGCCCGGCCGTGGTCGGATAGACCGGCGTGAGAGACCTCGCGACCGGCATCTCCCCGTGCACGGCGCGATACTTCGGATGCACCATCTCCGGCCCGAAGAAGCCGTGCCGGATTTCGCCATACGCCCGCACGCGCGCTCCGGCGGCGAGCTGCTTCAACTGGCTCATGTAGAAATTGAAGAAGCGCAGCGTGAGCACGCCACTGCCGTCCTCGATGTGGCAAACGAGCTGGCGCCTCGGCCGGTACTTGACGTCCGCTTCGACGACGCTGCCCTCGACGAGCACCGGCCGGCCGGGGGGCGCCTCGTTGATCGGATAGAGATGCGTCTCGTCGTCGTATCTGAGCGGCAGGTGCAGGACGAGGTCGAACTTGCTCGCGATCCCCAACTTGGCGAGCCGGGTCAGGGTCGATCCGCTCAACCCCGATAGTGACGGGTGATGGGTAACGGGTAATGGGTCAGAGCGTGCCCGCGCCATGTTTTGCACTCATCACTCATCAGCACTCATCATTCATCACTCCAAGTGCATGATGGCGTCGATCTCGATGAGCGCCCCGCGCGGCAGGCTCGCGACGCCCAGCGTCGCGCGCGCCGGATAGGGCGCCGTGAAATACGCGGACATGATCTCATTCACGCGCGAGAAATTCGCGAGGTCCGTGAGATAGATCGTGAGCCTGACGATATCGCGCAGATCGCCGCCCGCCGCCTGCGCGACCGCCTTGAGGTTCTCGAACACGCGGCGGGTCTGGGCATCGATGCCGGCGACGAGCTCCATGCTCGCCGGATCGAGCCCGATCTGCCCGGCGAGGTACACCGTGGCTCCGCACCGCACCGCCTGAGAGTACGGGCCTATCGCCTTGGGCGCGTGCTCGGTATGGATGATCTGCTTGGACATGCTGCCCCCTCGTCCGGCAAGACCGGAGCGCGTAAGTAAAACCTATCCCAGAAACGAAGAAATGGACAGGATTCACAAGATTAACAAGATTAAGGCCGTTCAAGAAATCCTGTAACTCCTGAGGTCGGTCGCGCGCGCAACGAAACTCGCCACGCTTTCCGCGAGCATGCCTCGATGCTCGGAGACGGCAGAAGGTGGGATGCCGATCACGTCACGGAGCTACGGTTGTGTCGCTGCTCGCGGAATACACTTGCGGCGCGCAAGTGGAGAAAAATTCCGTTGTCCCTTGGGCGAGAGCGATGCTGAAATGGTGCCGGAGAGTCTAGCCCGGCGCGAGCCCGACGAAAAGCCGGCGCGATCTGGAGAAAGGCGCATTGGCCTCTGAATCCGTCCGGCGCGCCGGACTTACAAATTCCAAGAGGCCGCTCGGGTATAGCGGCCTCTTGGAATTTGGTGGAGACGAGGAGGATCGAACTCCCGACCTTCGCATTGCGAACGCGACGCTCTCCCAGCTGAGCTACGTCCCCACTTTCCCGCGAGGGCCGAATTCTACAACGGCCTGGCGGGAAACGACAATCTCATGGCGGCCTCGGCCATCGGGATGGCACAGCTATAATTCCAGCTAGTCCACGACACGATGCGTGAGGCCGCCATATGGATATCAAGCCGCCTTACGGCTACCAGGAAATCGTCCCGCTCACCAAGCAGCACCGCGTGGTGCTGCCGGAGGGGCGCAAGCTCCCGCTCGTGTTCCGCGCTCTCACCGCGCTGCCGCTCTCCTACACCGAGTTCGGCGCGGCGTGCCGGGACTATCCGATCGCGTTCGTGAGCGGCGACGGCGGCAAGACGTTCGTGGCAATGGCAGTGCTGGGGCTCGAGAACCAGCAGAACCTCTTCGTAGCGGAGGACGGCGCCTGGGATGCGAGCGTCTACCTGCCGGCGTACGTCCGGCGCTATCCGTTCTGCATGACCCGCGTGACGGTGGACGGAAAGGAGCAGCCGGAACGCATCGCCTGCGTCGAGAAGGGTGCGATCAGCGACCAGGGGGAGGCGCTGTACGACGCCAGGGGCGAGCCGCTGCAGGTATGGGAGGAGCACAGGAAGCTCTTATTCGAGTACGAAGCCGATCTCGTTCGCAGCGAGGAGATGTGCCGCACCCTCGCCGAGGACCAACTGCTCGAGACCTTTACCATGCAGGCGATCCCCAACGAGGGCGCGCCGCTCGCGATGACCGGCATGTACCGCGTGGCGGAGCCGAAGTTGGGCGAGCTCGCGCCGGACAGGCTCAAGGATCTCACCCAGAAGGGCATCCTCGCGCGCGTCTACTCCCACTTGATCTCGCTCAACAATTTCGGGCGGCTTCTCGACCGCCGCGCCACCGCCAGACCAGCCGCGGCCGAACAACGCGCCGGGCAGGTCAACTAGGAGTTTGTCGGACTCTTGCTGTTAGCAGCCTCAGTCCCATCAGCTCGCGCACGCCGGCGAGCGCTTCGGGCGTGCGGGCGCGCGCCAGCCACGCATCGAGATCGGCGGGGCCGACGAGCGGCGCGACCACGGCGCGAAAACGGGCGCTCACCTCTCCGGCCGTCATCGGGCGGCGCGGCGAACCGGGCGGCAGCATCGCAACTTAGCGCGCGCGATACGCCCAGGCGAGCATCAGGATGCCGGCGACGACCATCGGCGCCGAGAGCCATTGGCCCATCGTGAACCCCAGCGCGAGAAGCCCGAGGAAGCGGTCGGGCTCGCGCGTGTACTCGACCACGAAGCGGAACGCGCCGTAGCCGAGCAGGAAAAGCGCCGAGACCGCGCCGCGCGGCCGCGGTCTCGAGGAGAACCACCACAGAACCGCGAACAGCGCAACGCCCTCGAGCGCGAACTCGTAGAGCTGCGAAGGGTGCCGCGGGACCCCGTCCACGTTGGGAAACACCATCGCCCACGGCACCGCGGCGGGACGGCCCCACAGCTCGGCGTTGATGAAGTTGCCGAGCCGCCCGGCCCCGAGCGCGAGCGGCACGAGCGGCGCGATGAAGTCGGTTACGCGCAGCCAATCCTGCCTGCGGCTCGCCGCGAACCACGCCATCGCGATCAGCACGCCGAGAAAGCCGCCGTGAAACGACATGCCGCCTTCCCACAGGTAGAGGATGCGCCACGGCTCCGCGAGGTAGTCGCCGAACTTGTAGAACAGCACGTAGCCCAGGCGCCCGCCGACGATCGTGCCCAGGATCCCGTAGAACATCGCGTCGTCCAGATCCCGGGCGCTCCACACGCCCTCCGGCGCCGCGCGAATGCGGTAGCGGCCGGCCGCCCAGAGGAGCGCGAAGCCCGCGAGATACATGAGCCCGTACCAGCGCACCGCGAGCGGGCCGAGATGGACCGCGACGGGATCGAACTGGGGGTGCACTAACATTCCGGGGGCGGGGATTGGATTAAAATGGCGGCCTCATTATACGGGGCGGAGGAACACCGTGGCAGACAACAGGCGCAGCCAGACCATCACGCAAGGCGTCGCGCGCTCGCCGAACCGCGCAATGCTGCGCGCGGTGGGTTTCGGCGACAACGATTTTTCCAAACCCATCGTCGGAGTGGCGAACGGCCACTCGACCATGAACCCCTGCAACGCCGGCATCCAGCCGCTCGCCAACGCCGCCGAAGCGGCGTTGAAGCGCTCGGGCGCGATGCCGCAGCTCTTCGGTTTTCCGACGGTCACCGACGGCATCAGCATGGGCACCGAGGGCATGAAGTTCAGCCTGGTCTCGCGCGAAGTCATCGCGGACGCGATCGAGACCGCGACGCAGAGCCAGTTCATGGACGGGCTGCTGGTGGTGGGCGGCTGCGACAAGAACATGCCGGGCGCGATGATCGCGATCGCACGCATGAACATCCCCGCGATCTTCGTCTACGCCGGCACCATCAAGCCGGGCAACTGGAAGGGCCAGGACTTGACCATCGTGAGCCCGTTCGAGGCGGTCGGCGCATTCACCGCCGGCAAGATGGCGAAGGAGGATTTCGACGGCATCGAGAAGAACGCATGTCCCGGCTTCGGTGCGTGCGGGGGCATGTATACCGCGAACACCATGTCCTCCGCGTTCGAGGCGCTCGGCATGAGCCTGCCCTATTCCTCGACCATGGCCTGCCCCGATCCGGAAAAGGCGGCGAGCGCCGCGCAATCCGCCGAGGCGCTGGTCAACGCGATCCGCAAACAGATCCTGCCGCGGAGAATCATCACGCGCAAATCCATCGAGAACGCGGTCGCAGTCGTCATGGCGGTGGGCGGCTCGACCAACGCGGTGCTGCACTTCCTCGCCATCGCGCACGCCGCGAAAGTGAAATGGACGATCGACGATTTCGAGCGCGTGCGGCGGCGGGTGCCGGTGCTGTGCGACCTCAAGCCCTCGGGGCGCTATGTCACCACCGAGTTCCACCAGGCGGGCGGCGTGCCGCAGGTGATGAAGATGCTGCTCAACCGCGGACTGCTGCACGGCGGCTGCCTCACGATCAGCGGGCAGAGCATCTCGGAAGTGCTGAAGGAGGTGCCCGACAACCCGCGCGCGGACCAGAACGTGATCCGGCAGTGGGACAATCCGACGTATCCCCACGGCCACCTCGCGATCCTCAGGGGCAACCTCGCCGAAGAGGGTTGTGTCGCAAAGGTCACCGGCCTGAAGAACCCGTCGATCACCGGACCTGCGCGCGTGTTCGATTCCGAGGATGCGGCGATGGCGGCGATCCTCGGTCGCAGAATCAAGCCGGGCGACGTGATCGTGATCCGGTACGAAGGCCCGAAGGGCGGGCCGGGAATGCGCGAGATGCTCGCGCCCACTTCCGCCCTCATCGGGCTCGGGCTGGGGGACTCGGTCGGGCTCATCACCGATGGGCGCTTTTCCGGCGGCACGTGGGGCATGGTGGTGGGGCACGTCGCGCCGGAAGCGGCGGTGGGTGGCGCGATTGCGCTCGTCAAGGAGGGCGATTCGATCACCATCGACGCCCGCAAGCGGGTGATCCGGTTGAACGTCACCAAGGCGGAGCTCGCCAGGCGCCGCGCGCGCTGGAAGCCCCGCGCGCCGCGCTACACGCGCGGGGTCATGGCGAAGTACGCGAAGCTCGTGTCCTCGGCAGCCAGGGGCGCGGTCACGGACTGATTAAAAGGCCACGCACGCAGTCGGGTCTTGGCTGTGAATGCGCGGCTGTTGTGAGAGAATTTCCGCTGCGCGCGGCTGCCGCACGGCGCGCGCGTTGCCCCGCCGATGCCCAACCGCCTCGCCACGCAGACCTCGCCCTACCTCCAGCAGCACGCGGAGAACCCGGTCGACTGGCAGCCGTGGGACGAGGAAGCGCTTGAGCTCGCGCGCGAGCTCGACAAGCCCATCCTGCTCTCGATCGGCTATTCCGCATGCCACTGGTGCCACGTGATGGCCCACGAATCGTTCGAGGATCCGGCGGTCGCGGCGGAGATGAACCGGCACTTCGTCAACATCAAGGTCGATCGCGAGGAGCGGCCGGACCTCGATCAGATCTACCAGACCGCGCACGCCATGCTGACCCAGCGCAGCGGCGGCTGGCCACTCACCCTGTTCCTGATGCCGGACGGCACGCCGTTCTTCGGCGGCACCTACTTCCCCAAGCACGCCCGCTACGGCATGCCCGGTTTTCTCGATCTGCTGCCCAGGGTCGCCGAAGCTTACCGCGAGAAGCGCGGCGAGATCGCCAAGCAGAACGCGGCGCTGCTCGCGGCGCTCGCGGGCACGCTGCCCGCGCCCGGCCCCGGGCGCGAGCTCAAGCGCGCCCCGCTCGACGCGGCCGTGCGCGAGCTGGCGCGCGTTTTCGACGATGTCCACGGCGGCATCGGCCACGCGCCCAAGTTTCCGCACCCCTTCGAGCTCGCGTTCTGCCTGCGCCGCCACGCGCTCGAAGGCGGGGAGACCGGTCTCGCGGTCGCGCGGCTCACCCTCACCAAGATGGCCGAGGGCGGCGTCTATGACCAGCTCGGCGGCGGCTTCTGCCGCTACAGCGTCGATGAGTACTGGGCGATCCCCCATTTCGAGAAAATGCTCTACGACAATGCGGCGCTGCTCGCGCTCTACAGCGATGCGTGGCTCGTCACGGGCGAGTCGCTGTTCCGAAAAGTCGCCGCCGAAACGGCGCAGTGGGTGATGCGCGAGATGCAGTCGCCGGAGGGGGGCTACTACTCCTCGCTCGACGCCGACTCCGAACACGAGGAAGGCAAGTTCTACGTGTGGACGCCGGATGAGGCGAGAAAACTCCTCACCCCCGAAGAGTATGCGGTGATCAAGCCCCACTACGGGCTCGACGGGCCGCCCAACTTTGAGCAGCATCACTGGCACCTGCGCGTGATGAAACCCCTCGCCTTTGTGGCGAAGAAACTCGAGCTGCCGCTCGAAGAATGCGAATCGCGGCTCGGGCGCGCCCGCGCCAAGCTCCTCGCCGCGCGCGAGGGGCGCGTGCGGCCGGGCCGGGACGAGAAGGTGCTCACGAGCTGGAACGCGATGATGGTGCGCGGCATGGCGCGCACCGCGCGTGTGTTCGACGAGCCGGCGTGGCTCGCGTCCGGCCGGCGCGCGCTCGACTTCGTCCGCCGCGCCCTGTGGCGCGACGGGCGGCTCCTCGCCACCTACAAGGACGGGCGGGGACACCTCAATGCCTACCTGGACGACCACGCGTTCCTGCTCGACGCGGTTCTCGAACTCATGCAGTGCAAGTTCCGTGCCGAGGACCTCGCGTTTGCGCGCGAGCTTGCCGAGCTCCTGCTCGCCCGGTTCGAGGACCGCGCGGCGGGCGGCTTTTTCTTCGTCTCCCACGACCACGAGAAGCTGGTCCACCGCGCAAAGCCCGGCCACGACAACGCGACGCCTTCGGGCAACGGCGTCGCCGCGTACGCGCTGCAGCGCCTCGGACACCTCATCGGCGAGCCGCGTTATCTGGAGGCCGCCGAACGCGCATTGCAGCTTTTCTATCCGTCGCTCGAGCGCCAGCCGAGCGCCCTCGTGAGCCTCGCCACCGCGCTCGATGAGCAGCTCGCCCCGCCGCAGATCGTGGTTCTGCGCGGTGGCGAACGTGAGGTCGCCGAATGGCAGCACGCGCTCGCCCGCGCCTATCGTCCCGCTGCGCTCGTGGTCGGGATTGCGCGCGGGGTCGGCGGTCTTCCCCCCGCGCTCGACAAGTCCCTGCCCACGGACGGTCCGGCTGTCAACGCCTGGGTGTGCCGCGGCGTTACTTGTTTGCCGCCGATCACGGATCTCGCCGAGCTCGAGCGAGCGCTGTCCCGTGGATGACGCGCGGGAACACGACCCGTGAAAGGGCAGACGGGCGCGCGTTGAACGGCGGCCGCGCCGTCCGGTTCGAACGCGCGCAGTTAAACCGTCAACGCTAGCAGCCTGTCGGGCTTGGCGCTCCGACAGGCTGCTAAAAGCAAAACCGCCTGAGGATCCGGGATGAAGCTAAACCGAACGACCTCTTCTCGGCCACGAATAGACACGGGAGCGAGGTCGAATTCATATCTCTACAGTCTCTTCTTGCCGTTTTTTTGCAGGCGGTTTTGCCTTAAGGAATTTGTCGGACCAAAGTCCGACAAATTCCTAGTTGACGGCTTTAACGTGAGTTAGAATGTGCCCGTTTTTTTATCGCAAACTTCACAACGACCAAGGAGCAAAGCCATGAAACTCATCGCAACCATCCTCGCCGTCTCAGCCGCAGCGGCGTTCGCCGGCGGCGCGCACGCCGCGGATGCCAAGGCCGCCGAGGCCCTGCTCAAGTCGAGCGGCTGCACCGCCTGTCACGCCGTGGACAAGAAGCTGGTCGGCCCCGCTTACAAGGACGTGGCCGCAAAGTATCGCAACGACAAGAAAGCCGAAGCCGAGCTCATCACGAAGGTGAAAGCCGGCAGCAAGGGCGCGTGGGGCCCGGTGCCGATGCCGCCCAACGCACACGTGAAGGATGCCGACATCAAAACCATGGTGCAGTGGGTCCTGACGGTTAAGTAGGCGGCTGCTCCGCCAACAAAGCCGGCGTCCGCCGGCTTTTTTAATGGAGTACGCCTTGTAGGTATCTGTAAGGGGCTTGCGCGAGGATGAAATTGACAACGCGCAAGCCCCTGCGGATAATGATTTTTTCCGCAGCAACAATAGCTTATCGCAAGGGAGTCGACATGGTGCGCAGACGCCTGTTGAGCATCGGTTTGGGTCTGGCAGTGGCGAGCCTCATCGCCGCATGCGGCAGAGAAGCCCCGCCGCCACCGCCACCGCCAACACCCAAGGCCGAAGCGCCCAAGCCGCCGCCCGAGATCGTGGTGAGAATCGGCTCGGTCGCGCCGCTCACCGGACCGCAGTCCCACCTCGGCAAGGACAACGACAACGGCGCGCGGCTGGCGGTCGAGGAACTGAACGCCAAGGGCATGATGATCGGCGGCGCGAAGGTGAAGTTCCAGCTCGTGAGCGAGGACGACCAGGCCGATCCCAAGACCGGCACTATCGTCGCGCAAAAACTGGTGGACGCCAAAGTCGCCGGCGTGATCGGGCACCTGAACTCGGGCACGACCATCCCCGCCTCCAGGATCTACCATGACGCCGGCATTCCGCAGATTTCCCCCTCGGCGACCAATCCCAAATACACCGAGCAGGGTTACAAGGGCGCGTTCCGCGTGATGGCGAACGACGTCCAGCAGGGCAAGGTGCTGGGCGAGTACGCCGTGGCCAAGCTCGGCGCCAAGAAGATCGCGATCATCGACGACCGCACCGCCTACGGCCAGGGCCTCGCCGACGAATTCGAGAAGGCGGCAAAGGCCGCCGGCGCGGCCGTCGTGGGGCGCGAGTACACCAACGACAAGGCGATCGACTTCCGCGCGATTCTCACCAACGTGAAGGCGAAGAAGCCGGACCTCGTGTTCTACGGCGGCATGGACGCGCAAGCGGGCCCGATGGTGGCGCAGATGAAGACGCTCGCGGTCAAGGCGAAATTCCTGGCGGGCGACGGGGCGCAGAGCCCCGAGTTCATCAAGCTCGCGGGGCCGGCCGCCGATGGCGTGCTGGCGTCATCGCCCGGCCTGCCGCTCGACAAGATGCCCGGCGGCAAGGGCTTCACCGAACGCTACACCGCCAAGTACGGGCAGATCCAGATTTACGCGCCCTTCGCCTATGACGCGGCGATGACGCTGGTGGAGGCGATGCAGAAGGCAAATTCCACCGAGCCGGCGAAGTACCTGCCCGAGCTCGCGAAGACCAGCCGGCAGGGGGTCACGGGGCCGATCGCGTTCGACGAGAAGGGCGACCTCAAGAACGGCCCGATCACGCTCTACGTGGTGAAGGGCGGCAAGTGGGATGCGCTCGAAACCGTGGGCGGCGAAGCAGCTGCGCCCGCCGCCGCCCCGGCAGCGCAGAAGAAGTGAACATGGCGGGATGAGCCTGCCACACCAGCGTGCGAACGGCACCTTCGGGTGCCGTTTTCGTACAGTGTTGTCTGTTCATGGCCTTTCCTCCGCGTCCTCCGCGGTGAGAGCTTTCCTTTTTTGAGGGGGTTCCGGAGCGGCCGCGTGGACATCTTCCTCCAGCAACTCATCAACGGCGTGGTCCTCGGCGCGATCTATGCGCTGGTGGCGCTCGGCTACACCATGGTCTATGGCATCCTGGGGCTCATCAACTTCGCGCACGGCGAAGTGGTCATGATCGGTGCGATGGTGGCGCTCACCGTGATCCAGCTGCTCGTGGCAAGCGGGATCGGGCTGCCCGGGCCGGTGATCGCGGCGCTCGGGTTGCTGGTGGCGATGCCGGTATGCATGGCGCTCGGCTACGCCATCGAGCGCGTCGCCTACCGGCCGCTGCGCGGCGCCCCGCGGCTCGCCGCCCTCATCACCGCGATCGGCATGTCCATATTGCTGCAGAACGTGGCGATGATCGTCTGGGGACGCCAGTACCATTCGTTCCCGGCGCTGCTGCCAGCCACGCCCCACCAGTTCGCCGGCGCCACCATCAACGACCTGCAGATCTTCATCGTGCTGCTCGCCGCCGCCATGATGGTCGCGCTCGCCTGGCTGGTGCACCGCACGCGGCTC
>Ga0209640_10004641_pt1 | contig 12039 bp, 13 predicted proteins | sample RifCSP10_1_FD_184018 | JGI IMG/M metagenome (GOLD analysis project Ga0209640, IMG submission 184018) | Soil microbial communities from Rifle, Colorado - Rifle CSP2_sed 10_1 (SPAdes) (version 2) | ecosystem: Environmental > Terrestrial > Deep subsurface > Rock core/Sediment | place: Rifle... | reverse complement strand
GAGCTGGTCCACGAGCCGCGCGTTGTCCAGAAGGCGCTGGGCGATCATCTCCTCCATGAGGGCGTTGCTCAAGATCGCGTTCCGGCTCGAAGTCTCCAGTGCCTCGGCCAGCGCCAGCCCTTTCTCCTCGAGCTGGCTGGACAACTCGCGCTGGGTGCGGTGAGCGACAGAGACAACGAAGAGGGCAACGAGCGCGGACTGCAAGAGCATCGAGGTGACGAAGTAGCGCGGTGGGAATGGAAGCGTCATGGGCTGCTCACTGAGGCCGTGCTACCACGCGCCAGAGGACCGAACGCACGCGACCCCCGGGACCGAGGTCCGCGGGGGTCGCCGGGAACACTTCCCGTTTCCTAGCCGGCGCGCCGCTGAGGCCCGTCGAAGGGCATCACGTTGCCCCATGGATTGACGTGGAAGGTCCGCACCTGCCCCTCAGGGCCTTTCAACTCGACGGAGTACATCGTGCCGTGCATCCCGGTGAAGGGCAGCAGCCGTTCCACCGTGAAACCCTTGAGATACTGGTTCGCGTACTGCTGGGCCAGCTCCTTCGCCTTCTCCTCCGTAATCTGAGCCGCCGGGGCCTGCTGATCCGCCGCGCCACCCATCATACCGCGGCCCATCATGCCGGGGCCCATCATGCCGGGGCCCATCATGCCGGGGCCCATGCCCTGCCCTCCCTGACCGCCCATCTGGGCAAAAGCGGCGCCGCCCAGCAGCGCGATCACCACCACTGCCATCACTACGCTCAACATTCGTTTCATCGTTTCTCACCTCCTCTTGTTCTGTCGGTGCCTTTCAAGCACTCAAGCGGCAGGAAGCGTGCCAGCATAGGTGTGGCGAGATCTCCTTCCTGGCGATGAGTTAAGCATTTGAGCCCGCGTGATCCAGGCCCCGCTGGTCAAGATCGTCGAAATCGCTCGACGATCTTGTCGACCCGAAGGACCCCGCCTGGAGCAGCGTCTGCTATGAGCGGCCTCCGTCGGTCGATCTCATGATGGTAACGTCGTCCGTCTCCTCGCCCGTGGCTTCAGGCAGAAAACCTCCCGAAGTGAGCATCGAGCTCGTAACCGCAGGCTCCACGAACGGCATCGCCCTGGCGGCGGCCGGCGCGGCCGACATGGGCCTGGCCTCGCGCCCGCTCCGCAATGCCGAGGAACTCTTCGGGCTCACCTACCGTCCGTGTGCCAGGACCGCGGTGGCCCTGGGCTCGGATCCCGGTGGCCCCGACATCGCGCTCACTGCCGCCGACCTGCTCAGCATCTACCGCGGAGACAGGCACCGGTGGGACAGCGGCCGCGAGATGGCTCTCCTGAGCCGCGAGGACGGGGACAACTCAAGCCGGTCCCGATCGATGGAATCGCACCGGCGCCCGCCAATCTCGCCAAAGGCCGATACGCATTCACCATCACTCTGGATTCTGCCGCTCCGCTGACTCTCAGCGGTGATGGCCGCCGCTCGGTGGCGGGCTCACCGGAAGCGGAGTCGGCCAGATCGGCTCGGCGGCGAGAAGCGCGCCGGGCTTGCAGCAGAGGAGCGGGGCATCGCCAACTTCATCGAGTTCATCGGCGAGGGCAAGCGGGCGCTCGCGCTTGCCGATGTGTTGCAGACATCTGAGCATAAGGCCAAGGGCTTAGGCCTGGGCCCGATCCGCCTGATTCGCGCACGAGCGGCTCACCCCATCGTCCGCCCGAATCGCCAGATCCCGAGCGCGAAGATTCCAACCCCCAGCCCCCCCATGGCCAGGATCCGAGGCCAGAGCACTTCCAGCCCCACGCCCTTGAGGAAGATCCCGAGCCCGATCTCCAGGTAGTAGGTGAGCGGGCTCAGCAACGAGAGGAGCTGGATCGGTCGGGGCATGCTCTCGACGGGAACGATCACGCCCGAGACCACCATGACCGGGAGCAGCGTGAAGAATGACAGAAGCAGCGCCTGCTGCAGGTTCTCCGCCACTGTGCCCCACAGCAGCCCTAGGCCCAGGCCGCTGAAGAGAAATACCGCAGAGAGCGCAAAGAACAAGGGCAGGCTCCCCCGGATCGGCACCTCGAACCACCAGGGCACCCAGAGTGCGAGGGCCAACGAGGCCAGACTCACGCCGAAGGTCGGGAGCACCTTGGCCGCCATGAGCTCCCACGGCCGGAACGGCATCACCAGGAGCTGCTCGATCGTCCCCGCCTCTTTCTCCCATGCCAGTCCCGCGGCGGGCAGGATGATCGCGATCATCATCACGCCCAGGGTCAACATGGCCACCACCTCGAAGGGCACGCTCCGGAGCGTGGGGTTGTACCAGGCGCGGTGGTGGTTCCGCAGCGTCGGGATGGGCCCTGGGTCTCCCACCGCCACACGGAGCCGATCGAGATCGATCTCACCCGCATACCCTCTGACGATCCGGGTGGCATGACCGAGCGCGATGAGGGCCGAGTTCGAGCTCGACCCATCGACGAGGAGCTGCGCCGAGGCCGGGAGCCCCTCCCCCAGGCGGCGGGAAAAGTCCGAGGGAATCACGAGCCCGATGGTCGCCCGTCCGGTCTCCAGCAACGCCTCCAGCTCCCGAGCGCTCTGGGGCCGGTATCGGACGTCGAAGGACTCGGTGTGCGCGAAGCGGGAGATGAGCTCGCGGCTGGCCTCCGAGCCGTCCAGGTCCTGCACCGCCACACGCAGATGCGTGACGTCGTAGGTGATGCTGTACGCGCAGATCGCGATCTCCACCGCGATCGTCCAGATCACGAGGACGATCAGCGGCCGGTGGCGGAAGAACTGGATGAACTCCTTCCGGGTTGCTGCCCCCAGCCGCCGCATGCTCAGTCGCGCTTTCGTGCAAAGATCACGGACGCGACGACGAGCAGGGTCGCGCCGTAGGCGAGGAGGATGGCGGCCTGCGGCCACAGGCGCTCCAAGCCCAGACCCTTGAGCGAGATACCCCGAGCGATGTCCATGAAGTAGCGCGCCGGGAAGACATACGTGTACCCGCGGACCACCGCCGGCATGCTCTCGATCGGGAACAGGAACCCCGAGAAGAGGAAGGCCGGCATCAGTGTCAAGACGATGGAGAGGAGAATAGCCACCACCTGGCTGCGCGTCACGGTCGAGACCACGAGCCCGATCCCCACCGTACACAGCACGTACAGCACGGAGAGGCCCAGCAGGAGGGTCACGCTGCCCTTCACCGGGGCGGCGAACCAGACGCGTCCGGCGGCCAGGAGCAGGACCATCTCCAGGAACGCGACGGCGCAGTACGGCAGGAGCTTGCCGCCGAGGAACTCCCAGGCGCGAATCGGCGAGATGCGGATCTGCAGGATCGACCCGCGCTCCCGCTCCCGGACCACGGCCAGGGCCGTCAGCAGCGGCGGGAACGCCATGAGAATCACGGCGAACAGCCCGGGCACGACATAGTGCTCACTCCGCAAGCCGGGGTTGTACAGGACGCGCGGCTCGACCCGGACCGCGGGCGCGAGCCGGGGCACGCCGCCCACCCGGGCCGCCAGCGCGCGCTCCTGGAGCCGGGCGATGTACGCCTCGGTGATCGCGTCCAGGTAGTTCGAGGCGATGATGGCCGTGTTGGAGAAGGACCCGTCCAGGAGCGTCTGGACGTCGGCCGGCCGCCCCCGATCCAGGTTGCGTGAGAATCCGGCGGGGATGACGAGGCCGACTCGTACCGCACCCTGATCGAGGAGACGCTCGATCGTGCGAACGTTCCGCACAGCCGCCTGAAGCCGAAAGTAGCCCGACCGGAGGACACTGTCGATGTACTCCCGACTTTGCGGACTCCCGTCCTCGTCGAGAACGGCGAGCCGGATCTCGCGAACGTCCAGGGTGATGGCGTACGTGAAGAGGAACATCATCACCAGCGGCAGCACGATGGCGATCCCCAGCGTGATCGGGTCCCGGAGGAGCTCGCGCATCTCCTTCTTCGCCACCGCCAGGAGCCGCACCACGCTACGCACCCGGCTCCTCCCGTCCTCGTTCCTCCATATCGATGAAGATCACGAAGAGGTCCTCGAGGGAGAAGGGGACCGGCTCCACACGGGCCGCGGATAGGCCCTCGGCCGCCAGGGCTTCCCGGACGGCGAGCGCGCCAGCGATCGCGTCGTCGACGACCACGTGCACGCGCCGACCGAAGAGGCTTGCCCAGCGGCCTGCGGAACGCGAGCGCAAGAGCCGAACCGCGCGCAGCGGATCAGGGCATGTGAGCTCCAGCATCACACCGACCCGCATGCCCTCCTTCAGGGCCGCGGGACCCCCCTCCGCCACCAGCCGCCCGCGGTAGATGAGGCCGAGCCGCTGGCAGTACTCCGCCTCGTCGAGATAGTGCGTACTCACGAACACGGTGGTCCCTGAGGCCGATAGATTGCCGATGAGATCCCAGAGCTCCCGCCGGGCCATCGGATCCACCCCCGCGGTCGGCTCGTCCAGGAAGAGGATCTCCGGCTCGTGGAGGATCGCGCAGCCCAGCGCCAGACGCTGCTTGACCCCCCCGGACAGCGACCGCGCGAGCCTGCGTTCCTCCCCTCGCAGCCCCGCCATTTCCAGGACCCACGTCGTACGCTCGGCGAGTTGGCCCCGCGCCAGCCCGTACCCCGTTCCGAAGAACCTCAGGTTCTCGGCGACGGTCAGGTCGTTGTAGAGGGAAAAGCGCTGGGACACGTACCCGATCCGTGACTTGATGCGCCGGGTTCGCCGGACGATGTCCTCGCCGAGGACCTCCCCGCTCCCGCCGGACGGCGCCAGGAGACCGCAGAGCATTCGCATCGTGGTCGTCTTGCCCGACCCGTTGGGGCCAAGGAAGCCGAACACCTCTCCCCGCTCCACCGTCAACGAGACGTGGTCGACGGCCACGAAATCCCCGAAGCGCCTGGTGAGGCCGTCAAGGCGGACCGCCGGTCCCTCCGGCCGGGCCCGACGCTCGCCGGAGGCCGGCCGCGGGACCGGGCGCGGCATCCGCGCCGCGGTCCGGTCAGCGACGATGGAGATGAAGACATCCTCCATGGTCGGCTCCACGCGGCGCAGCGTCAGCTCTCCCCTCTCTCCGCCCGGCAGGGCGTTCCGGAGCTCGGCCTCCAGGTCGACCTCCTCCCTGGCGAGGATATGGAGACGATCTCCCATCCGGTGACACCTGAGCGAAGGCGCCGCCGTCCGGAGGAGGTCGTGGGCCCGCCGCAGCGCGGGTCCCCGCAGCTCCCAGACCGCGGCGGCGACGTCGTCTCGCAGGGCGTCGGGAGCGCCGCACCGGAGGATCCGTCCGCGGGACATGAGGGCGACCCGATCGCACTGCTCCGCCTCGTCCATGTAGGGCGTTGCGACGAGGAGCGTCAGGCCGCGGGCCACGAGGTCGCGCAGAATCTCCCACAGCTCACGGCGGGAGACCGGGTCGACGCCGGTCGTCGGCTCATCGAGGAACAGGATCTCCGGCTCGTGGATCAGCGTGCAGCAGAGGTGGAGCTTCTTCTGCATCCCCCCCGAGAGCCGGCCGGCCCGGCGGGCGCGGAACGCCTCGAGGCGGCTCCACGCCAGGAGCTCATGCTTGCGCGCGTCGCGCGTGGCCAGCGGTACCCCGTAGAGGTCGGCGAAGAAATCCAGGTTCTCGTCCACGCTGAGGGTGCCGTACAGGGTGAACTCCTGCGACACGTACCCGATCCTCTGCCGGATCGCCGGGGCCTGGCGGACCACGTCGTACCCCAGCACCGAGACGGCGCCCGCGCTCGAGTCGAGGAGAGCGGCAAGGATCTGGATCAACGTGGTCTTGCCGGCTGCGTTGGGGCCGACCAAGCCGAATACCTCTCCGCGGGTCACGTGGAGGTCGACGCCGGCGAGGGCGGTCGTGTCGGCGAACCGCTTCACGACCCCCTGGGCCGCGATCACACTGGACATGGCCTAGTCGAGGCCATCCCCCCACGGGGCCTCGGGAACCCACCGCACGCGGGCGTCGACCGGCATCCCGGGCTTGAGCACACCCTCCGGGTCCCGGATAGCCAGCTTCACCGCGAACACCTGCTTGACGCGCTCATCCTTCATGTGGACGTCGCGCGGGGTGAACTCCGCCTGCTGCGAGACTTCCGACACGATCGCCTGGACTTTCCGTTTCGGAAAGGCATCGCTGTAGACCCGCGCCGAGTCGCCCACCTTGACCTTGCCGAGGTCGATCTCGGCCACGTACACCTTGGCGTAGAGCCGGCCCAGATCCACGAGCGTGACAAGCGGAGTTCCCGGTGCCACCACCTCGCCCGGCTGGCCGAGCTTTCTCAGCACCGTCCCGGCGAAGGGGGCGATGACTCGAGCGTCATCGAGATCGGCCCGGACCCGGAGCTGGATGGCTTCGGCGGTCTGGATCTGCGCGCGCGCGGTCTCCACGCCGGCTCGGGCTTCTCGCACCCGTTCCGCCGCCGTCTGGGCCTCACTCTGCCTGAGCTGCGTGGCGAGCGTGGAGGCGCGGGCCAGCTCGAGCGCCTCCGCCGCCCGGGCCACCTCTTCACCGGCCGCGTCCACGGCGCCCGCGGCCACGGCATCGGCCGCCTTCGCCTCGTCGAGCTGCTGGGCGGCAATCAACTCCTTCGCAAACAGCTCGCGATGGCGCCGGTAGTCTCGCGCCACTTTCTCCTGGTCCGCTTGGGCTTGGCGCCAGCGGGCGCGCGCCGTCCCCAGCGCCGCCTCGGCCTCCGCGATCCGGGCCCGAGACTCTCGCTCCGCCAGGGTCACGGCGATCCTCGCCGCGTCCGCCTGTCGCGCGGCCGAGGCGACGCGCGTCCCCGCCTCGGCCAGCTGCGCGCGGGCGGTGTGGAGCACGTGCTCGGCACGCTGGAGTTCGGCCCGCAGCTGGTCCGACGCCAGCTCGGCGATCAGCTCGCCTGCCTCTACCCGCTGGCCTTCTCGCGCGGTCACGCGGACGATCCTTCCCCCGACCTTCGCGCCGACGGCAGCCTCCTCCCCCTCGACGCGGCCGCTGACCTGGAGCACACCGGCCGGCCGCGATGGGGGTTGCCACAAGGCCCATGCAATCACGGCCACCACGGCGAGGACGCCCATCGCCAACGCGATCCCCCAGCGCCGCCTCATGGCCTACGCTGCGCAATACGCGCGCGCCATCGGATCCCTGAGTTCGCCACCTTCGTTCCTCCCGCCATGCCCCGGGCCGGTGACATAAATCACATTGAGGTCATGCTGATCGATGACCAGGTTGAGATGAATGAGGCTCAACCCCGTGTCGGAGTCGTGGTCCAGTTTAGTCCGGACCTCGACGATCTCCCCGAGGCGCGGGATCCGGCCCAGACGGAGCTTCGGGTTTCCCGAACGATCCTTGGCGACGCGCGCGGGCGCCGCGGCGCAGCCATCGCCCGCCAGGCGCACTTCCCGCGTCGCGACGAAGCGGCCGTGCCTGGTGCACTCCGCCGCGGCTTGGACGACACCCCCGACCCCCGAGCGCATCTGGAAAGCCACCCAGGCCTGCCCGCTCCCCGGGGTGAATCGATACGTCCCTTCTCCACGACCGGGATCGGTCGCGAGCACCACCTCGATAGACTGGATGTAGTAGTCGCGCTCCATCGGGTGCTCGACCGAGACACGGGCCGGGACCGCAGTCGGGTCTTCCGCCAGGATCGGGAGCTCGAGCTTCTCCCGGTGATCCTCGCGGGCCGGCGCGGCCCGTCGCCTCTCGGGCCGGAGCACGAACGCTCCGACGCTCACGAGCAGCAACCCCAGCACGCTCCGACGGTCCGACTCACACGTCATCATCACGTTCTCCCGTCCGCTCAGCCACGGAGCAGCTTCGCGATGACCTGGTGGGCGGCCGGGCTGTCCCAATCACGCGGCCCCACCGCGACGGCCGCGATGGCCCCACTTGCGTCGATCAGAATGCTGGTCGGCAATCCAGCCATCCGATATTCTCCCGCAACGGTCATCTTGGGGTCCAGCCCCACTGGGAACGTCAGCCCGAACCGCTTCACGAACGGGCCGACCACCTCCTTCCCCTTGCCGTCGATCGAGAGCGCCAGGATCACGAATCCCCTGGCCTTGAAGCGGCGGTAGAGGCGCTCCATCGAGGGCATCTCCTCCCGGCACGGGGGGCACCAGGTGGCCCAGAAGTTCAGGAGGATCACCTGGCCCTTGAAGTCGCGCAACCCGATGGAGGCCGCGTGGAGGCCGGGCACCGTGAAGTCGGGAGCCGTCGTCTGACGCTTCGGGCGGAAGAGCTGCAGCGCCTCGAATGGATCCTTCGCCCAGACCACACCCCGGCGAAAGAACGGCAGCACCGCCCCCGCCGCGACCAGCCGGCGACGGCTGATCACGACAGTGCGCCGTGCCCGACCCCGTGTGGTGGCGTCACTCCACGTCCAATCATCGGGGCGGCATCGGGGTACGCATCGAGGGGCCCTTGCGGCCGTACTTGGCGTCGATCGCGGTGCGGACCTCGCGCAGCGGCGTCCCCGCCTTCCGCATGGCCGTCACGTCACGCGTGATGTCGAGGCAGATCGTTCAGCTGGCCGCGTGGCTCGTATAGGTCGCGTTCCCGTCCCGATTGAACGACTTCACGTAGCAGTCCCGGGTGCTCCGGTGGCCGAAGCGGACGCACCCGCAGAAGCAGGGGATGTACTGGAGCTCCTCTCCGTGCTCCACCGCGTACTGGTAGAGCGCCCAGATGCCCGGGGTGCCGGGACCGGCGAACTCGGGGAGCTGGCCGCGCGGCAGCGTCTGCGCCTGGTCCCCGATCTTGTCGATCGTGGCGGGCCCAGCCAGCGCCTCCCGCCGCACGGCGGCCACGCCAATCGTGACTATCAGGCCCTGAACCACGGATCGCCGGTCGATCATCATCCGCACCTCCCTCCCTGGAGGCTTCACCGCTGGACCGACTGATACTCGCCCTGCCCCTCAGAGGTGCTGACGATCCCCCGGAGCGCCTCCTCGAGCTTGGCGATCACGGTGTCCGCACCGAGCGCTCCGACGTGCTTGTAGGTGATCCGTCCCTCCCGGTCGATGATGAAGGTCTCCGGGAGACCCCACACCCCGTAGTCGATCGCGATCTTGCTGCCGGGATCCATCCCGTTGGGATACGTGACGTCGAACTCCTCCAGAAACTTCCGGGCGGCCGCTTCCTTGTCCTGGATGTTGATGCCCACGAACACGACTCCCCGACCCTTCTGTCCCCGCCAGGTCGCCTCGAGCATCCGGGCCTCGGCTCGGCACGGCGGACACCAGGACGCCCAGAAGTTCAGGAAGACCACCTTCCCGCGCAGCGCCTCGATCCGCAGCGTCGTGCCGTCGAAGAGGGTCAGGCTGAAGGCCGGCGCCGGCTTGGCCAGGAGCGGGGTCGGGATGAACTTCGCCTCCCGGGTGAAGCCCCAGGCGAGCAGGCCCAGCACCGCCATCGCCGGGAGCAGGATCACCGCCGTGAGCACCATGCGCCGGCTCATCCATCTGTCTCGGAGAGGATCGCGTTCACTGCCCACCTCCGGCACGGGATCGCTCGGTCAGATACGCCGGCAACAGCGGGAGGATGAGCCGAGTGAACTGTTGGGCGGTCGCCAGCGTCCTCTCGACGTCTCCACCGGCCACCGGCAGCGCGATTCGTACCATGCTGGCGGCGCTGCGGCGTCGCCACACCGCGTTCCAGAGCAACTGCACGGACCCCTTCAGATAGCTCGCCGTCCACCGGTCGCCAATGCCAAACCAGTACAGGAACAGCACTTGTCCAGTCGGCGTCGTGCCGAGAAACATGTTCGCCTCGAGCCGCGGTGAGCCCCCGCTGTCGCCCAGCCCGACGCGGACGAGGCCCGATCGGCTGATCGTGTTCCCCCCGGCCACGAACGACACTTCCGGCGGATGAAAGCCCCGATGACCGCGCTCGAAGTAGGTGACGAGCAGGTCCACGGTGTCGCCTTCACCGGGGCGACGGTAGACCCGTGACAGTACCGCGCTCGTCTCAAGAACTGCGTAGACCATGTCCGGCTTCGCCAGCACCACGTCCTGCCCCCTCCATTCCCCCACGGTCAAGGGGAATTCGCGCAGTCTGACCTCATAGTCTTCCTGCCGAGTTCCCACCGACCACAACGAGAACGCCGCGGAGACCGCGAGCATGCCGATGACGACGGCATATCGACGGCGCTTCGTTCGGCCGCCCGCCGCGCCGTCCGACACCACCGAGTGCACCCACGGGGCCGTCATCCCAGGATGGTGGTCGGCGCCCGGCCGTTCCATGCCTGCAGGACCTTCGAGACGAGGTACAGACCGAGGAGGGCGACGGCGAACACGAGCAGGCCGGTCATGAAGTCGGTCCACTCGAAGGCGCGCCCCCGAGGTCCGTACTGGTAGCTGACCAGCACCATGATGATGACGCGCATGAGATTCGCGGCCAGGGCGAGCGGCACCGACGCGACGAGCAGGATCCACTTCCCGGCCGTCGAGAGCGGCGCGAGATACGCATAGACGGCCCCGAGGGCCGTCAAGGCGATCAGCGACCGCAGCCCGCTGCAGGCGTTCTCGATCTCGACCACGCCGTTCGGCAGCGCGAGATAGGCACCGTCAAGAAACACGGGAATGCCGACGGCGTCTACGAATCCGGCGGCGAGGGAGGCGACCAGCAGCTTGAGCCAGAACGTGATGTAGATGATCGAGATCTTCGGAAGCGGAATCATGTAGAGGAGATAGGTGAGCGGGAACCAGAGCGCACGCGTGACGGCCGGCCCGAACAGGTAGAGTGAGAGCCCGGCCAGGACCACGAGCATCGACAGCGCGGAGGCGAAGTTGACGAGCCAGGAGGTGCCCAGGACGTACAAGAGCAGCCCGCCGCCCAGCGCCCAGAGCCCGACCCGAGATGGCACAACGTTCATCGTCTTGAGCCGGTCGCGCTTCCACCAGATGACGAACCCGCTCAGGAGCGGAATCAGGAATCCGTGGCTGTAGTAGGAGTCGGCCTCTACGTACTTCCCATACAGGGTGAGGAACACCGGGAGATACGTGATTCCGAACAGAAGAACGATCGTCGTCACCCTCGCCAGGGTTTCCCGGCGCTGCAGATCCAGCTCCTCAGCGAGGGTAACGCGCATTCGCAGCCTCCGTGGTCCCCTCTGATCGCGAGGGCAGGAACGCCCGCGTCCGGGCCGCATAGGTCCTGAATGCCTCCCCGAAACGCGCCGAAAGCTCACGATCCTCGCCCGACGTACGCCAGGATCAGCAGCGGCGCCATCACGAGCGTCGGCAGGGTCGGCCACTGGATGTTGAACGCCAGGACGATCAGGATCAGGCCCAGGTACTGCGGATGTCGCAGGTACCGGTAGATGCCCGAGGTCACGAGGCCCCCACGACCGCGGTACACCGTCGCCCAGCCGACGGCCACCAGGCTCACGCCCACCGCGATCAGCCCGACGCTCAGGAGCATCACGACACGGATGCCCATCCCGAGCGGCAGGACTCCGAGGCGCGCCAGAAGGAAGGCCCAGAGATGGCTCTCGTTCATCCCGAACGCGGCCGGGGGCAGCCCGAGCGAGGGCGCCAGGAGATAGACCGTCAGGGGGATCCCGAACATCTCGGTGAAGAGGGACACGAAGAAGGCGGTGGAGATTCCGGCGTTGCGCCACTCGACACGGCGTCGAGGCCGAGCGAACCCGATGACGAAGGCCGTGAAGACCACGCTGACGAGCAGCACGGCCCGCCAGTTCCCGTACCAGTGGTCGAACGGCATGTTCGTGCCGCCCGGCGCCGCCCTGATCGTGAGCGCAAGGAGCATGAGGCCGAGGGCCACCACCGCGCCGGCCAGCACCCACCTGACCGCCGACCAGGCAGCGCGCCCTCGCTCCGGTAGATCGAGGCGCATTAGAGCCACCAGTAGATCAGCGTGTCGTGGAGCCCGGCCACGATGAAGGCGGCGCCCGCGACCCACTGCACCGGCCGATGCCACCGGGCCACCCCGCCGGCCAGCCGGTCGGCGGCACCCCAGCCGAGAGACACCACGCCGGCCAGCGCCAGGAGCGGCAGGGCGGTGCCGACGGCGAACACGCCAGGGAAGCTCCACCCGCCGGGGCTGCGAAGGGCCAGCGGCACGGTGAGCCCGAAGAAGAG